>Ga0307380_10012204_pt1 | contig 10706 bp, 8 predicted proteins | sample UN3MG_FD_202239 | JGI IMG/M metagenome (GOLD analysis project Ga0307380, IMG submission 202239) | Soil microbial communities from Risofladan, Vaasa, Finland - UN-3 | ecosystem: Environmental > Terrestrial > Soil > Coastal area > Acid sulfate soil | place: Finland: Risofladan, Vaasa | collected... | reverse complement strand
TATTATTTCACTTTCTTTTCCTGAACCACAAGCGCAACTATTTATGTCTTTATTTCCTGATTTGGTATTTTTTGCATTTGCTCTCGCATTCCATAAACAACCGCATCCCTTCTTTTCCATCATAATGATCGCATTTACGGGGCAATTCCTCTTACAAGCACTGCATTCAGTACATAGTTTAGGGTTATTAATTTCGTATTTCCCGGAATCCATTTGTTGTGGAAGCCCAAAGGGACACAATTCTGCACATAAACCGCATCCATTGCATATATCTTCCTTTATAAAGATTTTAAAATCCTTTATAGATAATTTATCTAAACTCGCTTTAAATTTTGCTTCAGTCATTTTACATACCTCTTATATTTCAATTTCTTTTTAATTTTTTGTATTATTTTTTATTAGAGAAAAACGATTCCAATTAATAATGAAATCAAACTTATTGTTAATAAAACTTTATTTAAAATACTAAAAATGGGGTACTCCTCTTGTATTTCACTAGGACTAGTAGCCATCGTATATCCACTTAAAGACATTGTCGAAAAAAATGAAATCCAAAAGAAAAAACTTATGTTCCAAAGTGTGAAAATTATCGAATTATGAAGCAAATAAGAGATTATTCCCAAAATAAAAACATTCAAAATTCCAAAGAAGATACCCTTAAGAATGAACCTACGAGTGAAATTTGCTATCGGAAATGCAAAAATTATAATGAAATTTGATGTAATTATCCAAAGTAATAATTCACCAACCCACCACAATTTAGCGGATATATTGAGAGCATTAAGTATAAGTAGCACAACGAATAAACTTATAAGAGGTAGCATGAAAATCTTTCTTAATAGAAAAGTTGTGTGCGTGATAAAACCACGAAATCGATGTTTTAGGGTGAATTTAGCAAGTTTCATTCTATCGGGTTTTCGAGCAGGGCGTTTTTCAAGAAACTCGGGTATATCTTTAGACCAAACAGGCCCATAAACAACTCTAAAGGGAAAATTTTTAGATTTTTTCTGCAATTCTGGAGTAGCTACTCCTCCTGCAGATAATTGTGGGAGAATAAAAGTTTTTTTGTCTGTTAACCTTTCAATACCAGTAGCTTCAACCGCCTCGATTAGTTGATTATTTCCAAAATCATTTCCTCTCGCAGCACACCACACATTGATCCCATTAGAATCAACACATAATACCCATGCATCAATACCCTTGAGATCTCTCATTACTTTGATGTAGGTGAATTCATAGTTAGCTGTCACTATTATAGGAGAGGATTCAGTAGGATTACCAGATTTGTAAATACCAGGATCTATTGGAACGAGATCAATTTGACCTGTGTAAATGCAGCGGTATATTCTTAGCTGTGATATTATCCCTTTGAATCGTTTTGGGCTAGGTTGATAATATCCCGGGGCATTGATTCCTTTATCATCATCCTTTATCAGTTCGAGAGCTTGAATTGTTCCGTGTTTCCAGTCTTCTTTTGCTTTGATTTTGAATCCAATTGGTTCAATATAGTTGAAGAACCATTTTAATAGAAAAGTACTTCGCAATTTAAGACGCCTAAGTTTCTTTTTATATTTCCATCTTTTTATTTTAAAGATCAGTTTCCAAAAACCATTTGGAACAAATTCTGCTGCGATTAATAAGCTACCATTTGATTTTAATATTTTCCAGGCATTTCTAAGAAAAATTTGTTGTTCAAAAGGTCGAAGTTCTGATAACATAAAAGTACTAACTACCAAATCTTGGGAATTAGCTTCTACTGGCATGTTAGAAAACGATCCAGTTTGATATAAAAGCGAACCTTCTTTTAAATCAGAAGGATAGTTCTGCATGGCGTAGTTGATCATTTGAAAATTTATATCTATCGCTGTAACATCATTTCCCTTTAACGCCATTTGAGAGGCGAGATTACCAGTTCCGCATCCAACTTCTAGGATGGATTTAGACGTACCAATTTTATCAAGTATCCATTCTCTAACTTCTAGATTTGTACCCTTCGTAAGTGCTGTAAATTTAGAATCATAACTATCAGGCTCCTGCTCTAGTTTACGCATATATACTACTGCCATTAATATCAATCCTATTTTATTTTTTAATATTTTTTTATTATTATGAATTAGATTTCCAGAAACCTCGCTTCTCAAGGAATTTTCCAAGATATACTATTGCAAGCATAACAGGTACCTCCCAAAATAAGCCCATTGTAGTTCCTAAAGCTGCTATAGAACCAACTCCATACATAGCGATAGCTGTTGCAATGGCAATTTCAAAGTGACTTGATGAACCAATAATTACGGTAATAACCGCCTCTTTATACTTCATTTTAAAGATTTTAGTAATAAATACATTGTAAGCAACCACTATAACAAACCCTACTAAGAGTGGAACTGAGATTTGTAGCAACCGAACAGGATTATTTATAAGAACCTCACCGTTTAGGGAAAATAAAACAACTAAAGTCGTCAATAAAGCAACAATTGAAATCTTTCCAACAAATGGTTTGTAGCTATTATTAAACCACGATATTCCTTTTGATGTAATGATTAATTTCTTACTTACTATTCCCAGTAGTAATGGTATACCAATGAAGAATATTAAAGAGATTAGTAATAACCATGGATCAATGGGAATATTTTGAATACCAGTTAATAAAGAAACCATCCCTACGTATAGAAAGATTATTGTTATCGTATTTAAGCTCGTATTTACTACATTTTGTTCTTGGTTACCCTTGGCCATCCATCCCCAAACTAAAACCATAGCCGTGCAAGGGGAACTCGAGAGTAAAATTATCGCAACTTTTAGTTCAATTATTTCTGGCGTTGTACCTGGTAGAAATATATTAACCATCGCCAAACCCACAAAGGGAGCTACGATCCAATTAGAAATTAACGTTAGGATTATAGGTTTTGGGTTTCTACCTAGTTTTTTCAATTCTGACGCTTGGAGATTTAACATTGCGGGGTACATCATTAAAAATAGACAAATCCCAATTGGAATAGAAATACCTCCAACTTGTAAAGAATTTATCGCTTGACTTAGCTCTGGTATAATCTGGGAGAGAATTATACCGATGATGATACATATTACCACCCATAAAGGAAGGAGCTTTTCGAAGTAGTTAATCTTTCTTGAATCTTGTTTTCCTTCTTCTGATTTATTTAACTTATCTATTACTTTACTTTCAATATCTTCTTCAACCATAAAGATCAATTAAGTTTTGAATTTGCTTTTCTAGTTTGATAATCATTTTTGATTCTGTTAATAAATTGTTTGAGATTATCGTTTAGTTTAAGGTATATTTCGTTTGAAATGCCATCAAAAAGAGAGACTAAATGAATGATTCCGGCGACTTCTTTATCGCACGTTTTTCCTAACCTCGGGGCTCTACATTCATGGCAGACGCTTAAGGCAAAATTTTGAAGGTTTTCTTCATTAAAATGTTTGTTAATTAAAAATCTAGCCCCCGCTTCAGAAGAGCCACATAAAGAAGACCTTTTTACTTCAATTTCTTCGACAAAACCACTTTGATTGATGATAGTATTGTATTTAGGATTGCCATAAAAACGAGTGAATAGATCTATCTCGTAGATCCCAGTATTATTTTCTAAAGAACACATTGTAGGAGCGTGTATTACATGGGAATTCAATCTCTTAGTTTGCTCATAAAGACCATAGCCAGGTAAAACACCAAGGATTAATGGTTTTTGTAATTCTGCTAATTGAGTTATTATATCAGGATGGCGAACATAAGAAATATACATATCACAGTCTGGGATACTCATCTCTACATCATCGTCTAATATAACATTAGGCGGTATATCAGGAACCGTTATCCAAAACGCCTTAAATCTTTTCTTGATATTCTCGTAAGCTCTTTCACCATACTTTCCATCTGAAATTACCCCAACCCTTAGATTATAGGATTCATCCATAATTTCTCATAGATTCATGTTATTTATGGTGGAAGCTTGAGATAAAATATAATACTTCAAATTTAAGGTTATCGATTTGAGTAAATATGGAGCTTTAATTCCTATAAATTTATATTTATCGATTTATTCAGTATACATATACAAGAGATATATATAAAAATTAGCGCCATATGAAGCAAAAAAGAACTCAAGAAATTAAGAAGATGTTGTGTGCCTGCAAAAATTGTTCAAATTCAAACTCCGATTTCGATAAGTTACTAAAATTGGGAAAGAAATTAGAAGAGAATGAGAATTTAGATGTCATTGAAAGATTCACATCCGCGATTGCATCAAAAGAGCGGCTGATCATTATTAATGCTTTAAAAGAGCAAGATAGGTGCGTTTGTGAGTTAGAAACTATATTGAATAAATCACAATCAACAATATCTCACCATTTAAGAAAATTAGTTGCTGCGGGGTTAATTCAAGGATACAAAAAGCAGAAGTTCACCTACTACCATCTATTTAAAGAAGAATTGAAGCATAAATTAACAACTTTTAATCAAAATTTAAATTTAGAATGAATTTATTCTAACCATTTTTTGTGTTGAATACCTCAAGGAAGTATCAATACATCTAAAAATTAATAATCTATAAATATTAAATTTAATAGCTAAAAAGGACATTTTAATAATATTTCTAAATATTAAAAAAACTTTTAAATAAGAAAAGAAGAAAAATAAAATGCCACTACCAGTCCCAGATACCGAAGAATCCATGGCAGTATGTCGTAGATTCTGTGGTCCTTGCCCTTCTTTCAAACCAAACAAACTCAACGAGTATGAACCACATGCGCTCTTTTGTGCAAGAGGCAAATCTCAAAAACCAATGTCAGAAATTGAAAACAAAGGTTGTAGTTGTTTTGGATGCGAATTGTTCCCAAAGTATCAATTAGAGAAGGGATATTTTTGTATGCCTGATAAAATTTAAATATACAAACTTTTTTTTTTTTTCAATCTACTTACACATTTATAAAATTATCGCCTCTCATTATTTATATTAAAGATCTTCACATACTTTTTTGATTATGAAGTAAAACGATTGATAAATGAGATTTAAATGTAGGTAATATTGTCGGGGGATAACCTATAGCTAAATATATATGTGATAATTATCTTGAAAATAATGTTTAAAAATTATAAATAAAAAATTGATGACATTCTGAATGGAAGGTAAAACAAACGATTTGAAATTTTCTAAATTTTATCGGTTAATCACACCAAATGAAATGGATATTGATAGGGAGGAGATTTTTTATCGTCAAAAATATAACGATATAATAAATTATTTGAAAATTATCTTAACTAATGACGAGGAATCAGTTATTCAGAGTTACGCTAAATTTATTCGCCCTAAAGGTGCAATATTAATAAAGGTAAATCCTGGAACTGATATCGTAGATTATTTAAAATTAATATCTAAAAACTATTATTTAAATTTTTTCGAACTGAATCATGAAGAAATCGTTAAGGCTCCTGACGAGTTTATATCTAATTTTATTGACATTTTAGAGAGTATAATAGAACGGACGCTGAAAAATATAGAAAATGAAACAAAAAACAACGAAATTTCTCGACCAAATGAACACGATCCTGGACAATCTAAAATTAAAGGATTATTGATAATAGACCAACAGAAATTTTCCAGTATTAACTTAAATGGGAAGAATATTTTAGAACTTTTTATGGTATCTTATAAGAATAGGACAAGTCTTATAAAAGATGGATTAGTTTTAATCTGGATTAATAATACTATGAAAGAAATCAAAAAAAGTTCACAACTGATTTTTGATGTATTTGATCTCTTTATCAAAGTTCCAATTTTGGATAAGATAGAAAGGGAGACGATATTTAGAGCTTTTTCTGAGAAAAATCCGAAAATAGTGTTCGATATTAAGACATTAGTAGATTATACAGCAGATTGGGAGACAAAAGACCTATTACAGCTATTAAAAATTGGAATATTTAAACATTTTCTCAATTCTGAACTAAACGAGTCGAGTAATGAAATTACAGACGGTTTAATTAATTTGATAGAATCAGGAGAGTATATTCCTACTACCTCAGAGACGGAACGAAATATCGAAAACTCAGATTCACATTTTCACAAAAATAATGAATTTTCTAAAAAAAATTCTATGAACGGGAGAAATATAGAAAGTAAAAATATTTACACTCAAAACTTAAGCATTGAAATTAAAGAGGAAAGATTTACAGATTTTATGCTCAATCAATTGTACGAAAACGCAGCATCTAAAAATTATACCGAGCTTGTGCTGATAATTGACAAATTAAACAAGAACGAGCATTTAGAAGAAATTGAGAGAAAAATATTGTCAAAATATGCGTTTATTTTTAACGATAGTCCTAATATGGCTCAAATTAATTTAGAAAAAGCGAAGAAACGTATCGATAATTTAAAGAGAGCGTTTGGAGAGTATTAAGTAAGTAGGTGAGAGAAAAGACGGCTATTTCTAGTAAAAAAAAAACTATTGACACCACAGATAAATCATTAACCGAGAGAGGTACCTATATACGGAAGGTTATATTAGAGAATTTTTTATCTTTCCAACGGGATGAAGTTGATTTTTCAACTAAAAAAAATAAGGAAATCCCTCGTTTTGTTTTGATAATTGGTCCGAATTGGAGTGGTAAGACTTCAATTTTTCAAGCGATTAAATTCGCTTTAGGTAGTAACGAAAGAGATGAGAGATATAAGAAGTGGTCTGATTTTATAAGAAACAGCCAAGCACACGCTATGGTAGAGCTTCATATTCAATATCATACCGAGATTATTAAAATTCGAAGAACTGTAATAAAAGGGAAATCTCCTTTTTTTGAAATACAATTTGATAAGGACAAAGAATTCAAGAAAGCTCATGTAACTGAAGTTCAAAAACTAGTCTCCAAGCTAGATATTAATCCTGATAATCAGTTTGCGTTCGTAAGCCAAGGAAAAATTGATGCTATAAAGAATTTAAAACCAATAGAACTTTGTTCATTTCTAGAAGAGGGTATTGGATTAAAAGGCCTTAGAGATGAAATCCTCCAACAAAAAAAAGGTGTATTGACATTAAACACGGAATTTCAATCTTTAATTTCAAGAAAAAATGCTCTAAATATTAACCTAGATCTGTTGACGCCAAAATTAAAACGATTGAGGGAGAAAAATAAATTATTAGATATTAAAAAAAAATACACCGACGAGTTACTTTGGGCAAATAAAGGCGAATTACAAAAAGAAATTGAAGAATTAGAGGTCAATCTCAGTGAAACCGAAAACCAAATTGATATTACAAGAAAAGAAATTGATAAATATCAAAATTTAATCAATGAAAAAGATAAGACTATTCTTGATGTTGATACCAAAATTAGCAATTTTTCAGAAAAGTTAGGTGTATTAGGGTATAAGAAACAGGAATTTATAAACGAGATTAGTAAATGGCAAAAAGAGAAAATTAGTGCTAAAAGTGAGTTGGATAAATTAGCAGAAAAACTAGCAGAAAAGAAAAGAATCTTAAAAAATATTGAAAATCAGAAAAAGAATGTTGATGAGAAAACCGATGTAATAAAAACAAAAACAGGTTTTATAAAAACCAAGATTAATGGTATTATCAAGGAGCAAAGTGATTTAACAAGGAAAATTAAAGAGAATGATCTCTTTTTAGAGAAGTACAACAAATTATCGCAGCAGAGGGAAACTATTCTAAGAACCATCCAAGAAAACGAAAATAACATTGAAGACGTTAAAAAAGATATAAACGATATATTTCAGAGTTTGAAGGATATTGACCACAAATTATCTAATAACAAATGGTTTTTAGAAAATCCTACGGAAGATCTACTAAAACAGTTGGATATAAATCTTAAAAGAGTAACAGTGGAATTACTAAATTTTGGAGCTGAAATTGAAAAAATAGAATATAATAAGTCAAAAAAAATAAGTGAATTTAAACGAATACAAACTGCGTTAAGAGAACGAAAAATTGTACTCTCTCCTAATATTAATATTCTCAAAGAAGAAATTAAAAAACGAGATTTATCCGATCGGGTTAAGGGGCCTATAATTGAATATTTAAAATATGATGATAAGTTAAGCTACGCAATTGAATCTGTTTTGGGAGAAAGATTACTAAATAGCTTTATTGCGAGTGATTGGGATACATTAAACTTAATGGAGAGGTTAAAAAAGAAATATAACGCTTATTGTAACATTTACATTCCAAAAAAAGGCAACATTACTGCATATCCAAAAATTGCTGCAAATGGATTAATTGGATATTTAGTCGAATTGATTGAAATTATAAACGGAGACTCTGATATTCAAAAGGTTATTTATTCAATAATCAAAAACTGCATTGTAGTCGATGACTACCAGTCTGCTAAAGAAATTTACAGAACAAGTGGTTTTAAGGGAAAATGTGTGACATTACAGGGGAAACAAATTATATCTTATAGATATGCCTATGAAAGTCCTCATGTTAAAAGGTTAAAAGGACTGTTGAGCACAGGAACACAAAAAGAGCAATCAAATTTCTTGGAAAAAGAAATCAAATCGTTAAACAACAAAGTTCTAGAATTAAAAGTAGAACTAACTAAACTCGATAAGCACCAAAGTGATATTCTCAGAAAAAAAGAATCATTTACCGATCTTCTATTCAATTTTAAACAAAAAGAAAGGTTAACTACTAAGAAGAATCATCAATATAATCTGATTTACTCCTTAGAGCAGCGCAATAAAGAAATTAATAACAACCTAAACGAAGTGTCCAGAAAGCTCAACGATTTAGAATCTCAGAAAGACCCAGAATTCTTCGATTGGAACAAAAGAATCAAGGAAATTCCCAGTGAACTAAATAATTACAACGATGAATTAAAAAAATGGGAAGAAAAACTTAGTGAAAATCTAGAATCTCTAAAAGAGATCAGTGAGAAATTAAATTACTATACCAACGATTTAAAGTCATCCGAAGATAACTATAATTCAAAAAAAGATGCGTTCGAAAAGTCAGATAAAAAAGCTTTTAGAATTTATATAGAATTGGAGAATCTTGAAGAAGAATTATTAAATGTGAACAATGTCATCTCAGAGTTAAAAGGAAAAAAAAAAATAACCCTAATTGAAAAAAAGGAAATTGATAAATCTTACATTCAACAAAATTTAAGATTAGAACAAGAGATTTTTAAACAGGCTTCAATTTCACGTGAATTAGGGATCAAAGAGGATGACTTAAAGCGTGTCATTTCTGAAATTGGTCCGTTAATTGAGGAGGAGGTAATAACACTTCGACCTATTCAAGACATAAATCAAGATATATTGAATATTGACAAAAATCTCTTGAAATATTTTGATATTGATGATAGTATCTTGGTTGAAAAAGAGCAAGTTCTAAAGGGTTTAAAAGAAATTACAAAAAATCAGAGAGAAATAGAAATAGATATAAAAGCGGCATTAAAGACTGAAAATAAAATGGAAGACACTTATTTCGACAAATTTCATTTAGTATTAAAGAAACTAAATTCGAGAATTAATGATAAATTTAAGTCTACAGATATTAAAGCCTATTGTACGCTTGAATTAATAGGGACATTTGAAGATTTAGGAATAGATATTAAAGCTGCGATTTCTAAGGATCAGTTAAAATCATGCAAAGCATTAAGCGGTGGTCAGATATCCATGATATCTATTGGTTTAATTTTATCACTTTTAGAGATTAAAAGTTCTCCTATTGTAATGCTTGACGAAGCTGGGATGTTTTTAGATGATAGGAATTCAGAAGCTTCATATAAGATGATAAAATCAACTCTTGAGAATAATTCTATTCAAATGCTATTATTCTTACCAAAATCATCAAACGCACTATATCTACTTGCAGACAAGTTAATCGGAGTTGCTAGAGTAGGAAAAAAGGATGTGTCGACTATTTTTAATCCTAAGATCGTTAAGGAAGGGTGAAAGTGGAGGAATTAGATTTATCTGAAAAAATTAATAAAAGGATCGCACTTATAAAAGACGAAGTCCTCTCAGGTAAGATTAACTTACTAGATCTACAACTCAATCCAATTTTTAGCGAAATTAAAGACTCAATTAGTATATACAACATCGAAAATTATTCGCAAAGCTATAGAAATGCGCTTGAATTGCTCAACCAAAAATTTGAAGAGTTAAAGAATTTGCTGAGTTCGTTAGATATAGAAAAAAAGTTCGAAGATTTTTTGAAAACTAACCCCAGCGAGGACCAAATATCTGACCTTTTTCGCGGTTGTTGGAGAAAAGTATTTCATTTCGAACCAATTTCTATGAAATTTTTAGATTACGCTTCTAATCGTTATGTTAAAGAAAGGATAACGAATTTTAATATTGAACACTTGTTTAGAGAGAGTACTAATGATCAATTTTTATTAGAGGTTCCAAAGTATAAATTTACTGAAAAAATTAGTGCCTTTTATGAAAAAATAAACAAAAAACTCCCTTGCTTTTTTGAAGATGTGTTCGATAATGAACTAGATCAAATAGAAATTTATGAACAATTCGTATACTTATTGCATCTTCTACAGCTAGGGAAAGTTAAATACCAGAAAGATACAAATACTCTATACATATGAGGTTATCTAATAAATGAACGAAATTTCAATTTTAATGTATATGTTAAGTAGAAAGAAAAGCATCCATCAAATAGGAGCAACTAAAAAAGAGATTTTGAAGTCATTAAATGTTAAGAATAAGAATAAATCA
>Ga0307380_10012202_pt1 | contig 10708 bp, 6 predicted proteins | sample UN3MG_FD_202239 | JGI IMG/M metagenome (GOLD analysis project Ga0307380, IMG submission 202239) | Soil microbial communities from Risofladan, Vaasa, Finland - UN-3 | ecosystem: Environmental > Terrestrial > Soil > Coastal area > Acid sulfate soil | place: Finland: Risofladan, Vaasa | collected... | reverse complement strand
CCGGCGGGAACGCCGCCAAAAAGCTTTGACAGCGGCGCGTTTGTGCATAGACTTACCTGAAGCCTTGCGGTGTGGCCTTGTCGGCGGTTTCCCCCGGGCCCAGGCCGCTCGCCCAAGTTCAGATGGGAGACGCGGGCCCAGGGATCATCCAGTTCGCAGAGGTGTTATGCGCATGTCCGGTTCCGACGTCAGAAACGCCCAGACGCGGGTCCCCGAGGGATACGCCGGGGTAGTGATCTCCCCCGATCAAGCCGACGATCCCCTTCGAATCTGCGTGCTGGTGAGGCGCTCTCCCGACCCGGTGGCGGGACACCTGGTGGTCCTTCGCGATCTGATCGACGGACGCGCCTTGCTGGGCTGTATCGTCGATGCGGGGGGGGCCGTCCAGGAATGGATCGAGTTGTGGGTGCAGGACCTGGAGGGCCTGGTCAACACGACAGTGGCCTGCCGCGAAGCGCTGTCCAACCACGTTCTGGATGAGCGGTGGAAGGGCTACTTCCATTCCTTGCTGGAGGCAGATCCCGTCAGCGTGATTCAGACGGGTTGGGAGACGAATCATCCCCTCCCGCTGTACGTGGACCTGACGTCGATGGAGCCGATCCATCCGATCGATCCCCAGTCGGGCGGGCGATGGCAACTCTGCCGGGACGACGCGTTGCTCAGCGCCAAGGGCCTGCCGAGCTACTCGACTTCGTTGCACAGGTACCTTTATCTTAAGGAGCTGGAGGACAAGAGCCCCCTGGTCCCGGTTACGTCGGACGCCCCGCGGGCGGAGGCGGTGTTGTCCACGACGGAGATCACCGGCGGGCGGCGGGGGCTGCTGAGCGTCAACGCCGGCGGCGGTCTGATGCTCGTCCGCCGGCATTACCCGGTTCAGATGGAGCCGTTCTCCGGGCTCCTGTCGGGCGAGACGTGGGACGGCATGTTTCACGGGCGGAGCCTGATGGACCTCGGCCCGACGTCCGAGGCGCTCAAGAACAGCGATCCGGACCTGACCGACGGCGGGTGGCTGTTTCTGGGCCGGCACGGCCGGCCGGGGCGGATGGTGGAGTCGTTCCACCTGAAGCTTCGGCTGATGGCCGACGCGATCCGCGCGGTCCAACGAGCGGTGCAGTTGACACAGCGGCCGCTGCTGAACCTCTCGGCCGACAGCTTCCAGGTCCGCCTGTCGCCGCCCGGGGTGGGTTTGCCCTTCCTCTGGACGGCCCGGGCCGTGCTGGTCGCCCCGGGGGATGCCATCTCGCTGCCCATCCGCACGAGTTCGGTCCAGTACTTCCTTCGTGGTTCGGCCCGGGGCGCGTCGGTGTACTGTCCCGAGTCGGCCGGCCAGACGGCTGGCGGGCGGGGAACCGTCCGCATCCGGCAGGTGCTGCCCGAGGCCAGCGGCGGCACGATCGTCGAGGGCACGTTCGCCACGCAGGAGCGCTTCGAGGCGGCGAGGTACGACCTGATCTGGCTGCGGATGAACCTCACGTGCGGGCGCGTGGACCTGTACGGCCAGTTGGAGCAGGCCTCGGCGCTGGCGGCGGGGGAATGGCGTTTCCGGACGGTGGGCCAGCGGTTTGGCGAGGAGGCGGTAGCGGCCCTTCGATCGGCGGAGGGCGTTCCGGTCGCCGAGACGGCCTTCGAGATCATTCCGCTTCTCAGCAGCCCCTGCGACCTGTACGCGGTGGCGGTCCTGGCGATGAGGACGCTGCTGGTGAACCGGCAGACCACGCTGCCCGTGGTGCTGGACGAGGTGCTGAGTCTGGCCCGCCAGGTGGCCGCGGAATATGATGAGTCGGTCGGGTTGGGGCTGCGGATCCGAACCCTCTTCGAGGGCGATGCCCGGTGGCTGGCGTCGCTGGGCCCCCAGCGGCTGGCGAAGGAGGAGATGGCCCCCGAAGAGGCCCTGGACCTGATTCCCACGGAGGCCTGGTTCGACATGCTGGCAGCGATCGTGCGCCTCCTGCCGGGCATCGGGCCGGACAGCCTCACGAAGGACTTCGGCGATGCACCGCCGGGCGGCATCCACAAGGTGTTCGACCAAGCCGTGGCGGATTTCGACGACCTGGTCCTTCGGACGAGGAGCCTGGTCGTGATCGACTGGCGGTTCAACCGGGAGATCCACGCGGTCGTCCGGCAGCACTTGATGGGCGTGGGCGGCTCGTAGGGCGCCGCGGCGATGGTCGTTTCCCGAGAAGGTAACGAGACACCGATAGACGAAGACGGAAGGAGTGGTCCATGAAAACCATGAATCGAGTGGTACTTTTGGCGGGGATCGTTGTCATGGCGTCCCTGGCCGGCGGGTGCGATCCCGGGCCCTTTAATGTGGACGTCCTCCTGGACGAGCGGGACACCGGGCTCCAGGACAAGATCGGGGCCGTGCAGTCCATCGAGGTGAACCTCGTGGGCGTCAGCGACACGGATTTGCGGCGCTGGGAAGAGGTGTCGATGAACAGCTACTGGGAACCCGACAACAAGATGCGGACCAGCGCGATCAAGTACGTCATGAGGTTCGGCGAGGGCCATCCGAAGAAGCAGACGCTCAAGGTCAGCGATGCCATCTGGAAGGAGTGGATCAAGAAGAGGCAGGCCAATCACCTGTTCGTCCTGGCGTATCTGCCGTGGCTCCAGAAAGACAGTCCCGGCGACGCCGATCCCCGGCGGAAGATCCTTCCGCTGGAGCGGGGCCGGTGGGAGTGGTCTGCATGGGGGGCGCTCACCATCCCGGTCGAGCTCCGCGCCACGGGGATGACGCTCCTGAGGCAGCCGAACAAGAAGAAGTGACCGTGGTTGGCGGCACGGCCTGGCCGAGCCGGGCAGAGGATGAGGGTGCATGGCGGTCTTCGGCGGGTACGAAACCGTACGGGAATTCTACCGGAGCGGACTGGCCTCGGCCTCGACGGCGAGGAAGGTTGGCGGCGACGGCAGCGACCGGTTCGTGGTCAAGTGCTACCAGCCTTCCGCCTTTGACGGTTCGGACGATCGCATTGCCACGGAGGTGGAGACGTTCCTCGACGGGGCCCGGACGCAGCAGAAGGTCGCCGCCGCGGGCGCGGCCCACTGGGCGAGGGTGCACGAGGTGGGCACGGTCGAGGGCGGGGCGTACTTCGTTACCGACAACCATCGCCGGTCCGTTCAGCACCTGATTCGCGGCCGGGTCCGGCTCCGCAGCGGGGGGCTCTATCGGATCGTTTCCGCCGTGGTCCGGGGGCTGATCGAGGTCAAGCAGGCTTGCGGGCGCCTTCACGGCAACCTCAAGCCCTCGAACATCCTGCTGGCGGGCAAGAGCGACATTTCCCGGGCGACGCCGCTGCTGAGCGATCCGGCGGGGGCAGGGCATCTCGATCCCCAGATGGGCGACGTGCCCGACCTGCACGCTATCGGGGAGCTGATCTACCAGTTGGTGCTCCATCGCACGGGCAAGGCGATGGGGGGCTATCCCGCGCCCGACGCCAAGGAATGGGGGCACCTGGGCAGGAACGGCACGGCGTGGCGGCAGCTCTGCAACCGCTTGCTCAATCCGAACCTGGCCCCCGGCCTGTTGACGTTCGAGGACCTGGCCGACGACGTCGAGAAGCTGCGCGAGCGTATCGGCGGGCCGCCGGCGAAGCTGGTGGCTGTGGCGGGACTGCTGGCGGTAGTCGTCGTTGGCGGGCTCGTGGCCTGGAGCTTCCTCCGGAAGGAAGACAAGAAGACCACGGGGGCCTTCGACGCCGAGGCTTGGCAGCGCCTGTGCGCGGAGTACAGCGGCTGGGTCGAGCCCCTGCTCGGGAAGCAGCAGGCGGGCGCGCTGAAGGGGTGGCAGAAGAACGAGCACCTCAAGAAGAACGTTCTTCCCCTCCTGACGAAGATCATCGGGAAGATCAAGGAGATCAACCCCCGCATGATCGCCAAGTATGGGGGCAACCTGGAATTCCTGGGCAGGAGCCCTCCGGAGGAGGCCAAGTCGGAGGAGGCCGGTCAGCGGACCCAGAGGGCGCTGGCGATCATCGACCAGCTCAGGGCGGCCCTGTCCAAGGAGGGATGGGAGGACTGCCGCACTCTGGCGGACGGGCTGAAGAAGCTCGGGCGGGATCCCAACGACGGCTGGAGCGGGGCGGAGGCCTATCTCCAGGGCCTGACGGCCTTCCCGGAGGGGGGGATGACCGACCGTGTGAACGCGATCCTCATCGCCCGGCAATGCCTCTCTGACATCCAGGGCAAATGGCGGAAGGTCCGGGAACTCCAGGGAAGGCTGGGAACGTGGGACGCCGGCGGCGTCAAGCCGCTGGAACGGATCGGCGAGTACGTCCATGCCGCCTCGGCCGTCTCCTCGGACATTCACGGGCTCAAGGCCCTCCAGAAGATTCAGGAGAAGCTCAGCGACCTTCTCGCCCCGACCAGTCTGCCCCACCGGCTGGCTGCGTTCCTCGGGGCGCCCCGTCACCCGGGCAAGCCGGTCGACGCGACGCTCATCAAGAAAGAGCCCCCCTTCGCCGTTCCCGCCGGCGGGAAGATGGCGGACGAGATCCTGCGTGAGGGCCTGGCAAAGCTGGAAAGCGGCTACTACAAGCTCCAGGCCGACCCGCGCTCCCCGGAATGGAAGAGCCGGGTCGCCGATGCCATCGGGAACCAAAGGACGGACATCGACAACCTCGAGGCCAGGATCAAGAAGATCCGGGCCCAGATTGCCAAGGGCGGGCTTCCCAGCGATTTCAGCACGAAGGCTACCGCCCAGCTCGGTGCGATCGACCAGGAGAGGAAGAAATACCCCGACCGTCTCCGGGAGGCCGAGAACCTCCGCGCGAAGGTCATTGGCGCCGGTGCCTACAACTCCGAGACCCGTGCGGAGATCAACGTGGGCAAGAACCGGGTCGACGCCGTGCTGAAGGATCTCGCCGACGGGATCGGCCTGGGCATGCGGCGGACCGCCAAGCTCGAGGACGACATCTCGACCCAGGTCCAGGGCACGCTGGCGGAGGTCCGCGCGAGACTGAAGGCCCGCAGCCGGATCTCCGCGACCGGGCTGGCCGAGATCGACCAGGCCTGGCAGAACTGGGTCATCAAGGGCGCCAAGGCGCTGCTCCAGACCGACACGGATCCCAAGGCCCTGTCGGACAAGGCCAAGCGCCTGGAGTCGTCCCTGCTGACCCTGGAGGGCCGGTTCCCGGACCAGGCCCCCGTGAAGAAGGAGGACCTGCGGGCGTGGAACCAGCCGCTGGCGACGACGGAGATGGCCTCGCGGCGCAGGCACGCGGTCTCGACGTGCCTGACCTTCGCCGATCCGAACAAGATCCTCGCCGGCAAGGAGGACACCAACGCCACGGAGAACCGGGACCACCAGGTGTTGGCCTACACGAGCTGGCGGGACGGCCTGGCGAAGATCGCGCCCGCGTTCAACCGAATAGAGGACGCCCTCCGCGCCGGGTACCTTCTCACGGAGAAGCCGCCGGCCCTGACGGCAACGCTCGGGGACTTCTACGCCCAGTGGGCCAAGGAGCCGGTCCTCAAGGATCCCGCGGTGGGCAAGGCCGTCCAGCCGATGGTCGCTCGCCTGGGCGCGTTGAAGCAGATCGCCGCCCTGAACGCCCCTGCGCGTCTGGTGGCACTGGCCAACGCCGGCCGGCAGGGGAGTTTCGAGGGGGCCCGGGCAGCGTGGCTTCGGCTGGGGAAGCTGGCCAAGCGCTGGCCCTCCACTCCGGCCGAACTCAAGCAGGAGATCGAGGTCCGCAAGAACCTTTCGGCGCTGTACGGCCTGGTGAGCGACGCGGCGAGGAAGGCGGCGCTCCAGCAGGAACTTCTCGCCGAGAGCCCCGGCCGGTGGGAGGCGTACTTCGTCGGGCTTACGGACGTCGGCCAGATCGAGGACGCCATCGGGCAGAGGGACGAGTTCGGGGTCAAGCCCGGCGGGCGGCTGCTGCCGACGACGCGGCTGCGCCTGGCCATGTACGACTTCCGCCGCGCCGTGTCCGCCCAGCCGGGCAAGCTGCCCGATGCCCAGGTCAAGAAGCTCGTGGGCGACGTGCTCGCGAAGCTGCAGGCCTTGCCTGCCGGCTTCCAGAAGCGTCCGGACGTGACGGCCCTGATGGGCCAACTGCGCAAGACTCACGCCGAGACCGGCGGCGGCGGGGTGGATTTCACCAAGGCCGGTCCCGCGGCCCGGACGGGCTGGAAGGTCGTCGCCCCGACCGACGACAGCGTGACCTACTCCTGGGATGCGGCGAGGGAGCGGCTCACCTTCCGTCGCGTGGTTCCCAAGGGGGGACAGCCGTGCTTCCTCTGCACCAGCGAGGTCTCGATGGGGCTGTTCCGAAAGACGATTCTGGCGGCAAGGGCATGGTCGGAGATGACCAAGCTGCTGGCCGACGACGAGGAGTTCTACGGGCCCCGGGTCTGGGTCCGCGCCGGCGGGACGATAACCATCAGCAAGAGCTGGCTTCACAACGTGCCCTCCACGCTGGACGGCACGACGCACAAGCTGTATGCCGAACGTGCCAAGCCCGGTCCCGTGACCCCGGGCCACCCGGTGCAGCAGGTCTCCCTGGCGGCGGCGGTCTACTTCGCTCGGCTGCTGAACTGCCGCCTGCCCACGTCGGCGGAGTGGCAGGCGGCCCATGACGCCGACGCGCAGCCCGCCCAGAAGCCCCCCAACCTGCGCGACAAGACCTGGCAGGCGCAGCAGCAGCACCTCGCTACGCTGGAGAGTTCCGCCGGCGTCCTGGTGAATGACGTGTACCCCGACGTGGGGATCTTCTGGCCGAAGGGCACGCGGCCGGACAAGACCGGCAGCAGCGCGGTCGTCGCGGCGAAGGCCCAGGAGGACGGCCATCTCTGGTTCGCGGAGGTCGCCTCCGACACCGGGCGGCGGTTCCACCATCTCGTGGGCAACGTGGCGGAGTACGTGTACGACAAGCCGGGCCAGGTGGCTCGTCTGAAGTTCCTGACGGTCAAGGACGTGCGGGATCTCTTGAGCAACAAGGCGGACGCGGCGGCAGGTCGAGTGGTGGGCGGCTCGGCGATGTCGGCCCCCGACGTGCCCGTGGACAAGCCGCAGGAGCTGGAGGCCCCCGCGGGGAAGGCGGGCTTCTCGGACGTGGGGTTCCGCCTGGCATTCCTTGCCGGGCGCGAGCGGCTCCAGAGCCGCGTGGCGAGGCTGCTGAAGGGCACGGTCAACCAGGGATACCTTCCGGCGTCGTCGCCATGAACGGCTTCCTCACCGCGCTTCGATGGCACAGGATGGACGCGGGGCTCCGGCGGTCTTTTCCGGTAGGACTTCCGGCGGCGGGCGCGTTAGAATCCCGAGGAACGTCGGCAGGACGGGTTGACACGTGCGCAGTGGGTGCGCCGGGCCTGGGAAGCGACAATCCGACGCAGGACTTGCGGGAGCAGGACATGTTGAGTACCCCCGCCGGCCCCTGGGGCCGTGGCGGCACGTACGGTTGACATCTCTCGCCCCTGCGGGCATGGGTCCTTCGTGGACGAAGAAGGCTTTTCCGGAAAGGTCTAGCACGGTGGGTGGCTCAGCCGAAAAGACATTACAGATCGTGGCCGCCACGGCGAATCGCCTTCGGATGGTCCAGGTGGATTTTGCCGACCAGAGCGCCGACGTCAGGAGAGAGTACCTTTCCGAGGAGATCGAGCGGGCACTGACCGGCGTGGTGCCCGAACAGCGAGCGGACTTCCTGACCGAACTGATGAACCAGTTCCCCTCCTGGGACACCCGGGTCGAGGTCCAGCTCCGCAAGGACGAGACGACCGACCGGACGCTCACCGACGACCGGGAGCTCAGGGACCCGAATTTCCTGGTGGCCCGGCTGATCGATCGGTCGGCGGAGCTCGGGGAAGGCGAGAGGAAGGTGCTGGTGCAGCGGCTGAAGGAGGCCGGGCTGGCGAAGATCTCTCAGGGCGCCTGGCCCGAGGAGGCCGAGGAGACGCTCCGCCAGAACCTCCGCCTGCCGCAGGACGAGAAGGTCGACCCGACCCGGACCCTGGACCTGGTGGGCCTGCTGGCGGACTTCGCCCTGCGGCTGGACCAGTTGGTCTGGAGCAGTTGGCAGCGGATCGGGCCGCGGTCCAACATCCGCCGCGACAAGCCGCTTCAGCAGACCCTCAAGGCCTTCCTCACGGGCAGCCAGGACGTGCCTCGCGGTCAGGTCGCCGGGGATCTGGAGAAGCTCCGACAGCTCATCGCCTCGCTCGTCGCGGCCGTCGGCCAGGCCGGACGACAGTTCGCCAGCCGGCACCTCGCCAAGTTCTCGCCCATCGAGGTCGAGGCCCTGGCCTCCATGGAGGGCGGAGGGTTCCTGGTCGGCAAGGAAGTCAAGTGCTGGCGGAAATACACCGAGCTGGCGAATGCGATGAGCGAGGCCTCCATCGACAACGAGATCATGGAGACGATCGCGAATTACGCCGAGAACCTGATGAAAGGACTCGGTCGATAGCCCGGCCGAGAGATGCGATGCCAGGACAAGTTCATTGGTACGAGGGCCTGTTCCTCCAGCCGCACCATCTCCAGTGCATGCAGCGCAACCTGTTGGAGAAGGTCGCCTTGGAGCGGCGATTGGGATGGGCATACCCCTACGGGCTGGTCGAGGCCAAGCTTTCCAGCGACGCCCTGGAGAACCTGCTGATCCAGTTCGACCGGCTTCGGGCCATCATGCCGAGCGGCGTGGCGGTGAGCTTCCCGGACAGCGCGGACGTGCCGGCGCTGAACATCAAGACCATCTTCGAGGGCTCCAGCAGCTCGTTCGACATCCTGCTGGGCGTGCCGCTGTGGTATGCCACGCAGGCGAACGCCATCGAGCGGGGCAGCCTGGAGGACTGGCGGATCAAGCGGATCTACCGGATCGTGGAGACCGAGTGGTGCGACGAGAACACCGGGGAGAACCCCCAGCCGCTGCTGACGCGGAAGATCAACGCCCGGCTGCTTCTGCCCGACGACGACCGCAGCGACCTGGAGGTGATCCCGCTGCTGCGGATCGCTCACGCCACCGGTGAGGACGTCGGGCTGCCGAGGCAGGACCCGGGCTTCGTGCCCGCTTGCTTCGTGCTGGGCGGCTCGCCCGTCCTGAAGGAGATGGTCCGCGACCTGGCGAATCAGGTCGAGGCCAGCCGCTCCGAGCTCATCGCCCAGATCACCCGCGGCGGATTCAGCATCGACCAGATGCGGGGCATTCAGTTCGAGCAGATCATGCGTCTGCGGACCCTGAACAACTATGCGGGCCGGCTGCCTTCCCTGGTCCAGGCCCCGAACCTCTCCCCGTTCGAGACGTATCTCGAGCTTCGGGGTCTGCTGGGCGAGCTGGCGGCGCTCAGCCCCGATCGGGACCAGTACGAGGTGCCTGCCTACGATCACGACAATCCGCTGATCAGTTTCTCCAACGTGTGCACGAAGGTTCGCGGCCTGCTTCGCGGCACGGTCGCGGCGAGCTTCATCAAGGTCGATCTGAACCGTGAGGGCAAGCTGATGGTCGCCGAGCTCACCGAAGAGCACCTGACGCGCCCCAACGAGTACTTTCTCGGGATCAAGACGCAGCAGGACCCCCGCACGCTGGGGCGGCTGGTCGAGGACGCCGACAAGTTCAAGCTCATGGCCAGGACCCTGGCGAACCAGCGGATCTGGGGCATTCGCCTGGCGGAGGAGCGGCACCCGCCGCTGGAGCTGCCGGCTGCGGCCAATCTCCACTACTTCCGCCTGATGCGGGCCGACAGTACCCGTATGTGGGAGCGCATCAAGCAGGAGAAGTCCATCGCCATTCGATGGGAAGGCATCGAGGCGACGGACTTCGAGCTGGCCTTATACATGACCGTTCCGGATGGAGATAGCCCATGACGCTACTGGAGCTCTGCGAGCCGCTGTTCCAATACGCCTGCCGGCTCAACCGCTCGGGGCGAAAGGGGGGCAGCTTCGAGCCATCCCGAGTCCGCGCCGAGATCGACGCTTTCTTCGAGGACATGAGGTCCAAGGCGTCGGCAGACCCGAACCTCACCAGCCAGTACGACAAGATCGAGATGCCTCTGATCTTCTTCGTCGACTTCATGATCAAAGAGAGCAGCCTGTCGTTCGCGCGGCAATGGCAGGAGATCGCCTACGAGCACAACGAGCTGGCCGGCGACGAGAAACTCTTCGATCTGCTGGACGAGACCCTCGCCGATCCCAGCCAGGCGGCCACCGAACGGCTGGCCGTCTACTACACCTGCCTCGGGCTGGGATTCACCGGGTGGTACACGGGCCAGCCGGAGTATCTCCGCAAGAAGCAGTTGGAGATCTCCGCCCGCATCCGCACGATGATGGACGTGGACGAGGCCTCGCGGATCTGCCCGGAGGCCTACGAGAACGTCGACACGTCCGACCTGGTCCAGCCGCCGGGAATGAAGCTGCTGGGCATCTTCGTCGCGCTGCTGGGGATGGCGGTGGTGATGTTCATCGCCAACTTCTTCCTGTTCCGGACGACCGCGTCGGATCTCCAGGCGGCCCTCAACAGGATTATCGATCGGGAGGCGGTCACGCCGCCGCCGGCCGTCGTGATGCCCACCACCAAGCCGGCCAAGCCGCCGGTGACGCCGACCGCCAAGCCGGCCAAGCCGCCGGTGACGACGACCACCAAGCCGGCCAAACCGGCGGCGACGAAACCGGCTCCGTCGACGACCGCCAAGGCGAGCAAGGAGTAGGACGATGGGATTCTCCTCGATGCCCACGGGAGCGAAGGTCGGCGCGGGGGCTGCCGGCCTGGGCGGCGTTTCG
>Ga0307380_10012200_pt1 | contig 10709 bp, 10 predicted proteins | sample UN3MG_FD_202239 | JGI IMG/M metagenome (GOLD analysis project Ga0307380, IMG submission 202239) | Soil microbial communities from Risofladan, Vaasa, Finland - UN-3 | ecosystem: Environmental > Terrestrial > Soil > Coastal area > Acid sulfate soil | place: Finland: Risofladan, Vaasa | collected... | reverse complement strand
CCCTGTTGGGGATGCTCAAGTCCAAGGACAAGGGGCTGATCACGCTGATCCGCCATAGAGCGCCCAAGCTCCGGCCCAGGCAGATCACCGACTCCCTTGGGCGGATCGTGACGGCACAGATCGACTGGCCGCCCGTGGGTCCTCCCGATGACGATGACGAGGGCAGGATGTCCGGCCTAGATGCCGCCGCGAAGGTTCTGGCTGAAGCCGAGGAGCCGATGCACATCAAGGAGATCGTCAAGGGGATGATAGCCAAGCGGTACTGGTCTTCGGAGGGCCTAACGCCGCAGGCCACGATCTACGCCGCCATCCTGACGGAGATCCGCTCCAAAGGCAGCGAAGGCCGATTCCGAAAGACCGGACCCGCGACGTTTGGGCTGGCCAAGTAGCCTGGCCGTTCGCTGTTCCTGTTGGCGCATTGCAGGCGCGCATGGCCAGCCTTCCGATCTGCTGAGAGCGGGGTTCTCGATGGATCGGCCGCCCAGCTCCACACCCAGTACCACCGAGGCCATGCTCGCAGCAAGAGCGAGGTGGTCGAAGTCTACGCCGAGTTGTTCACGGACGGGGAACGGGGCCGCGGCGCTTGGCGGGGGCGGGGATAGGCAGGGATCTCGCACGACTACCGGCCAGATCACCCGGCCATTCTGCCCGACCCGTTCGGCGCCTGCAGCATCGCGGACGGGGCCGGGCTGTGCCGGAACGTCCACGTAGGCGAGGAGCCGCTCGAGGCACCGGCCGTGGCGATGGCCTGTTGAATCCTTCCGGTTGGGCAGGGGCGTTCGCGGCTTGTCCGTCCGCGGGCGCCCCGCCCACTTTTCCGTTGCCGAACCGGGCGGGAGGGATTCTTGTGGGCAGGCCGGGTTTTCGGCTTGCGGAATTGGTGGCGTCTCCGTTACAGTTGTCGTGACGATTCCGGAAGGAGCACTGCATGGAACGGCTGTTCGGAACGACAGACGCCGCCCAGGAGCTGGGGGTTACCGGCGGCCGCATCCGCCAGATGATCCTTCGCGGCCAGTTGAGGGCCACGAAGCTAGGGCCCGTCTGGATGATACGGCTCTGCGACCTCGACCGCGTACGCGACCGGCGGCCTGGCAGGCCCCCGAAGGGAGGCAGGCATGGCACGACGTAGGATTCGGGCGGCGTGCTACCGGCGCGTTTCGACCCCAGGCCAGGTCAAGAGCGGGGAGTCCCTTGACGACCAGCGAGACCGCATCGCATCTTTCGTCGCCGCACGGGGATGGGAGCTGGTTGCCGACTTCGAGGATGCGGGCAAGAGCGGCCGGAAGGATTACCGCACGCGGCCTGCCTTCCTGCGGATGCTCCGCGAAGCTGCCAACGGGGCATTCGATGCTGTGGTGGTGATTGACGCCTCGCGGTTCAGTCGGAACGCCCGCGACTTCCTCAACGTCGAGGCCGAGCTGAGTGACATAGACGTCGCGCTTGTCGCCCTCAACCGGCCGGACTTCGACCCGGATGACGAAGACGATGTGATGGGGCGGGGCGTAGAAATCATGATGGGGCAGTGGGTGGCGAACAAGTCCCGGAGGGGAAGTCTCCGAGCCAAGGAGCGCAGGCTCGACGCCGGGCAGTTCAACATGGGCCAGCGGATACCGTATGGTTTGCGATGGACCGACAGAGCCGGCACGGCGCTCGAGCACGACTCGGAGACCTTCCCTTTCTGGCAGCTAATGATGGACCTCCGCAACCGAGGCTGGGGGTACGGTCGGATAGCCGATGCGCTGAATGGCCATGCTTCGGTGGAGGACCGAATCCTGAGGCGCTACGGGGTGTCCCTGCCCGTCAAGAACCGCTATGGCATGCGGATCTGGCGGGAGGGCGCCATCGCCAGCATGTTCCGGGACCCGTCCCGGTGGCAGGGAGAGTTGGAGCTACGCTTCACGACAGCCCGCTACCAGAAGGAGACGCGCGCCCCGATAGTGAAGACTTACACCGTGCCTTTCCCGCCATTGATGACGAAGGCGGACTTCGACCGCTTCGCTTCGCTCGCCCGGAAGAACCTGTCGTGGCAGCCACGCAACGTGGGGAGGGGCAGCTTGCTGTCGAGCCTCTGCAAGTGTGGCATCTGCGGGGCAACGCTCCAGGTGACAGGCGGGAGAGGATACGGCTACTACGGCTGTGCGAACCGTCTGCGCCCGCCGAGGGGCGAGGACCGATGTAGGCTGCCGCTCATTCCAAAGGCGGAGTTGGAGGACCGTGTCCTGCAGAAGATGGCCGAATTCCTGCTGGACGACGAGGTCTTCAACAAAGCATTGGCGCTCGCCCGGCCGCAGGAGGGGGGTGTGACGCGGGCCGAACTCGACCGACAGGAGCGGCTGCTCCGGGCAGACCTGCGGAATGCCGATGCCCGGCTTGGGCGATTGGTGAAGGCCGTCGAGGAGGGCCTGCTTGAGGGGGAAGACATCCGGCGAAAGCGGCGGGAGATTGAGGCGGAGAAGGACAAGCTCGGTCGCCGCCAAGCGGAGCTGGATGCCAAGCGGGCGCTGCTCGCCCGCAACGCCGAACGTGTGGAGCGGGTCCAGGAGTACCGGACGTGGGCCGCTCGCCGGATGGAACGGGCAGAGGACCTGCTCGCCCTCTCGATGGAGGAGCAGCGAGATTTCCTCCGGGGACTCTTGCCGTTGGACAGCGAGTCGTGTATAAGGGTTGATGTGCTGAAGCCGCTGACGCGGGAACAGGTGGCGCGGCGCCCACGGAACGCGGTAGACCCGAGTCGGTGGGCGTCATACGATGAGTACCTGGAGTCCTTGCCGAAGTGGCAGCTTGAAATCACGGGCCTGCTCGCGATAGAGCAGGTCAGTCTGGAAAAAGCCGTGCTAGGTGGGGCGCTAGCGGTGCCCTGATGCCTTCGGGTTGACCCGCAATCCGCTACAGCGGGACTGAATCCTCCGCCGAGGGTTAGCCGGGGCAGGACCACCCGCCTGGCAGACGGCGTTGAAGGCTGGGCCCTCTGCAACGCTGCGCCGTGAACCTGGTCAGGTCCGGAAGGAAGCAGCCATAAGCGAGCCTGCGGCGGGTGCCGGAGGACCACCTGGCTGGAGCCGTTCTGCCTTGCGGACACTGATCCGGCGACTCGACGCGGAGTGCACGGCATCTTTGACTATCGCGGATTGCGGACGGCGGATTGCGGATTCCCGGCGACGGGGCGCGATCCGCTTTCCGCAATCCGTTTCGTTTTTCGGGCCCGGTTTCGGCTGCGCGGTTGATTCGGCGCTCGCCATCCGGTTCAATGGCAGCCATCGCGGACCGGGCATCGTGCCGAATCTGCCTGCCGGCAGGCAGGTCCGCAATCGCCAATCGGAAATCGCCAATCGGCAATCGAAAAAATGTCCGCTTACCTCGTACTGGCCCGCAAATACCGCAGCAGGACGTTCGGTGAGGTCGTCGGGCAGGAGGCGATCAGCCAGACGCTGACCAACGCCATCCGGATCGGGCGCGTCCACCACGCGTACCTGTTCACCGGCACGCGGGGGGTCGGCAAGACGACGATGGCGCGGATCCTGGCCAAGGCCCTCAACTGCCTTCAGTCCGACGGCCCCACGCCCGAGCCGTGCTGCACGTGCGACGCCTGCGAGCGGATCGCCCGGGGCGAGGACGTGGACGTGGTGGAGATCGACGGGGCCTCCAACCGCGGCATCGACGAGGTCCGCGAGCTTCGGGCCAACGCGATCTATCGCCCGGCCCGCTGCCGGCACAAGATCTACTACGTCGACGAAGTTCACATGCTCACCAAGGAGGCCTTCAACGCCCTTCTGAAGACGCTGGAGGAGCCGCCCGAGCACGTGAAGTTCATCTTCGCGACCACCGAGGCCGACAAGGTCCCCGCGACGATCCTCTCCCGATGCCAGCGGTTCGACTTCCGCAACATTCCCACGGCCCGGATCGCGGCGCACCTCAAGGACATCTGCAAGGCCGAGAAGGTCCAGGCCGACGACGACGCCCTGTTCCGCATCGCCCGCGCCGCGGCGGGGTCCATGCGGGACGGCCTGAGCCTGCTGGACCAGCTCCTGGCCGCCGGGGGGGTGAAGGTGGCCGACGAGGACGTCGTCCGCGCCCTGGGCACGCCGGCGGACGAGCGGATGCTGGCGATGGCGAAGGCGATCGCCGACGGCTCGACCGCCGCGGCCCTGGCCGAACTGGACGGCGTGCTGTCGGGCGGGGTGTCGCTGAACGGGGCGGCCGCGGCGCTGGGCGACCTGTTCCGCAACATGATGGTGGCCGCGACGTGCGGGGCCGACAGCGCGCTGATCGAGCTGCCCGAGGCCCAGCGCAAGGAGCTGGGGGAGTTGGCGAAGCGCTTCAGCACGCCCAGCCTGGTCCAGGCGGTGGGCGTCTGCCAGACGGTCAGCCGGTCGCTTCGCGGCTCGAGCGTGGGGCGGGCGCTGGTGGAGGCGGCGCTGGTGCGGCTGGCGGAGTCGGAGAAGTTCGTCGATCCGGCCAGCCTGATCGCTCGCCTGGAGGCGTTGGCGGGGGGCGGGGGGCACGTGGCCGCACCCGCCCGGCCGGGGGGCGGCGAAAAAAAAAAGCCGGTAGCGGTCCCGGCGGGCCCCGCGGATAGAGTGGGGGGTGCGGAACGTCCCGCCGCCGCCGGAGCCCCCCGGCAGCGCGGTGCCGGGGCGTTTGCCGCGGAGAGGGGGGCAGGTGCGGAGGCCCCCGCCGATGGGGGCGACTCGAACCAACCGTCCCCGGCCCTTCGGCAGTTGAGCACGGCCGAGCGGAACGAGCTGGCGAAGGACCCCGCCGTCCAGGCCGTCACGGGCCTGTTCGGCGGCGACGTGGTGGACATCCGCCTGGCGGGCGGGCTGTTCGGCCCCCCCGCGGCGGCGGACGAAGACGAAACCCGCGGCACGGGCGAGGAGGCCTGACGGGCGCACCCGGCCCGCGCCGTAAGAACGTGTCGGTAGACGTGGCATGGGCATCTTGCCCATGCGTTCCACGGGCATCTTGCCCATGGGTCCGGGCCGGAAGAGCAGGGCCAGGATGGCCCTGCGACGCACGGGCAAGATGCCCGTGCCACGCGAAGGCGGTGAGCATGTTTGGTGATTTTGGCAAGATGATGAAGGCGGCGGCGGAGATGAAGCGGCGGATGCCGGAGCTCCAGGAGAAGCTGGAGAACAGCGAGTTCACGGCCGCGGCCGGGGGAGGGGCGGTCGAGGCGACGGTCAACGGCAAGGGCCGGATCCGCGACGTCAAGCTCGACAAGGCCCTGCTGTGCGACGGCGAGGTGGACTTCGATCTGCTGGAGGACCTGATCAAGGCGGCCGTCAGCGCCGCCCAGCAGAAGGCGGCGGAGGCGACCGTGGCGGCGGTGCAGGAGCTGACCGGCGGGATGCGTCTGCCGGGGATGGAGGAGATGCTGTGATGGGCGATTTCCGATTGGCCATTGCCAATTGACGCGACGGGTGCGGCATGGCTGGATACTCGAAGACCGTGGAGAAGCTGATCGAGGAGCTGGGCAAGCTGCCGGGCATCGGGGCGCGGTCGGCGGAGCGTCTGGCGTTTCACCTGCTCCGGGCCGACCGGGCCTCCGCGCTGGAGCTGGCCGAGGCGATCCGCGCGGTCAAGCTGAACGTCCACCCGTGCAAGGTGTGCTACAACCTCACCGAGCAGGAGGTCTGCCCGGTCTGCGCCGACGCCCGCCGGGACCACGCGACGATCTGCGTGGTGGAGCAGCCCAAGGACCTGTTGGCCCTGGAGGCCACGGGGGCCTACCGCGGTATCTACCACGTGCTGATGGGCCACATCGCGCCGTTGGAGAACACCGACGCCGACGACCTGACGATCGACGCGCTGGTCGACCGCGTCCGCGCGGGGGGCATCCGGGAGGTGATCCTGGCGACCAACCCGGACGTCGCCGGGGACGGCACGGCGCTGCACGTCACGTCGCTGCTGGCGCCGACGGGGGTGCGGATCACCCGCCTGGCGCGCGGGCTGCCCGCCGGCGGGCAGATCGAGTACGCCAGCAAGTCCGTCCTGTCCGACGCGATCACCGAACGCCGCGGCTTTTGAGCTGTTCAACTCCCGCCCGCAGACCGGGGGGCCGCCGCCATCTCCGGTGCAGGTCGTTGCCCAAATCTCCCGCGTACGCTAGAATGAGTTGACCATGAGGTTGGAAGCATCACAGCACCTCCGTCTCGAACAGCAGATGAAGCTGGCGCCGCGGATCATCCAGGCGATGGAGATCCTTCAGCTTCCCATGCTGGCCCTTCAGGAGCGGATCGACGCGGAGCTGGAGTCCAACCCCGTCCTGGACATGATGGAGCCCGAAGCCGACGAGGCGGCCGGCCCGGCCGAGGAGGAGTTCCCCGAAGACCGCGGCGAGCGTGCCCTCGTCGTGGACGACGACAACGGCAACCAGAACGACTTCCAGCGCCTGGACGAGTTCGAGCGGGAGTTCGGCCGGGAGTCCGTCGAGCCGGACGCCCCGTTCCGCCCGGCGAGGTCCTATGCCGGCGAGCGCGACGCGAAGATGGACGCGATGGCCAACGCCCCCGCGCCCAGCGAGTCGCTGAACGAGTACCTGCTGAAGCAGTGGGCGTTCGTGGAGGTAGACGACCCGGTCAAGGCGGCCGGGCGGCTGATCATCAACTTCATCGAGGACGACGGCTATCTTCGCACGCCGCTGGAGGAGCTGCCCAACCGCACGAACGATCCCGTCACGCCGGCGCACCTCGCCGAGGCCCTGCCGCGCGTCCAGCAGCTCGACCCGACCGGCGTGGGCGCCCGCGACCTGGTCGAGTGCCTGCTGCTCCAGCTCGCCGCCGAGAGCGCCGCCGGGGCCGACGTGACCCTCGAGGTCGAGATCGTCTCCCGCTTCCTCCGCGACGTGGAGATGAACCGACTGCCGCAGATCGCCAAACGCTCCGGGCGGACGGTGGAGCAGATCAAGGCCGCCATCGACAACATCTCGCACCTGAACCCCTACCCCGGCCACCTCATCGGCGAGCGCGGGGCGCCGGTGATCCACCCCGACGCGCTGGTCGAGCTGGACGACGACGGCGAGCTGGTCGTGGGCATGTCGGACGGCAACAGCCCGCGGCTGCACATCTCCAACTCCTACCGCCGCCTGGCCAAGAGCCGCGGCACGGGTCGGGACGCCAAGCAGTTCATCCAGAGGAACATCCGGTCGGCCCAGTGGCTGATCAGCGCGATCCAGCAGCGGCGGGACACGGTCCGCCGCGTGGTGGAGGAGGTCTTCGCCGTGCAGCGGGACTTCCTGGAGCACGGGCGCGAGGCCCTCAAGCCGCTGCCGATGGCGGACGTGGCCGGGAAGGTCGGCGTGCACGTGGCGACCGTCAGCCGGGCCGTCGCCGGGAAGTACGTCCAGACCCCGCGGGGCATCTTCCCGCTGCGGATGTTTTTCTCGGGCGGGACGACCAAGGCCGACGGGCAGGACGTCTCCTGGGACGCCGTCAAGGTCAAGCTCAAGGAGGTTGTCGGCGGCGAGGACAAAGCCAACCCGCTGAACGACGACCAGCTTGTCGAGGAGCTCAAGAAGAACGGCATCGACATCGCCCGCCGCACCGTCGCCAAGTACCGCAGCCTGATGAGCATCCCTCCCGCCCGCAAGCGACGGGAGTACTGAGCGACTTCAAGGTCGTAGCCGGTAGCCCGTAGCCCGTAGCCCGGGGGAGGGAAACCGGGAACCGGGAACCAGGAATCCGTCGCCGCCGATCGTACTCGTTCTCGTTCTCGTACTCGTCTGTTCCCGCGATCGTCCTCGCTTGCCAGGCCGAACCTGCCTGCCGGCAGACAGGGCCCTTGGCGCCGGCGGGTCTTCGGTCCTCTCTTCCCGGCTTCCCACCCTCAAACCGGGCCGGCCGGTGTGGCGGCAGCCGTTCTCCGGGCACCCACTGCGCCCCTTGCGCCCCCACGCAGGACAAGCCGGTTTGAGGGTGCCACGGCGCTGGCGGCAACGTGGGGCGCAGCCTGCCGCGTAGAATGACCTGTGGGGCAAGGTTCCCCGCGGGAAGGCAGGTGGGTAATGACGCGGCTGTGTGACTTGTCGTGCAAGGCGTGCCGCGGCGACGTGCCGCCCCTGCAAGGAGAGCGGCTCGCCGAGTACGCCCGGCAGGTGCCCGACTGGCAGGTCGCCGACGAGCATCACCTCGCCAGGTCGTTCAGGTTTCCGGACTTCCAGACCGCCCTGGCGTTCGTCAACCGCGTGGGGGCCCTGGCCGAGGCCGAGGGCCACCATCCCAGCATCGGCCTGACGTGGGGGAAGGTCGTCGTCGAGGTCTGGACCCACAAGGTCGACGGCCTGACCGAGAGCGACTTCGTCCTGGCGGCGAAGATCGATCAACTGTAGGAGGCGCCCGTTGCGCCGGCGTTGGCGAATCGGCGCCGGGCGGCGGGGCGTTCATTCGCCGGGCGTTTCGTCCTCGAACAGCGGCGCGTCGGGGCCGGGGGCGGGCAACTCGGGCGGCGGGGCGACGCCGAGGTGGTGGTAGGCCTTCATCGTGGCCAGGCGCCCGCGGCGGGTGCGGGCCAGGAGCCCCGCCTGGAGCAGGAACGGCTCGACGACGTCCACCAGCGTGTCGGTCTCGTCCCCGAGCGTGGCCGCGACGGCCTCGATGCCGACGGGCCCGCCGCGGTAGGTGTCGATGATGGTCCGCAGGAAGCGGCGGTCGAGGTCGTCGAGGCCGAGCTGGTCGATGCCCTCGAGCTTCAGGGCCGCCTCGACGATCTCGACGGTCAGCCGCCCGTCGCCCTTGACCTGGGCGTAGTCGCGGCATCGTCGGAGCAGGCGGTTGGCGATCCGCGGCGTGCCTCGTGCGCGGCGGGCGAGCATCTCCAGGGCGCCCGGAACGTACTCGATCTTCAGCATCGCCGCCGACATGCGGCAGCGGGCGGTGAGGTCCTCGTTCGACCAGAAGTCCAGGTGGTGCGTGATGCCGAACCGCGTCCGCATCGGCGGGCTCAGCAGCCCCGCCCGCGTGGTCGCGCCGATCAGCGTGAAGGGCTTCAGCGGCAGGTTGATGGTCCGGCTGTGCATGCCGCTGTCCACCACGAAGTCCACCTTGTAGTCCTCCATGGCCGGGTAGATGTACTCCTCCACGGCGGCGGCCAGGCGGTGGATCTCGTCGATGAACAGCACGTCGCGGTGCTCGAGGTTGGTCAGGATGCCGATCAGGTCGCTGGGGCGCGTCAACGCCGGGCCGGAAGTCACCTTGATCGTCGAGTCCATCTCGTGCGCGATGACGTACGCCAGCGTCGTCTTGCCCAGCCCCGGCGGGCCGTGCAGCAGGACGTGCTCCATCGGCTCGACCCGCTGCCGGGCCGCGGCGATCGAGATCCGCAGCTTCTCCAGCAGCTCCCCGACGCCGATGCACTCCTCCAGCGTCCCCGGCCGGAGGGTCAGGTTGAACTTCTCGTCCTCCGGCCCGATCGATTCGTTCGAGATGATCTTTTCTCGTGCCATGATCTCGTAGCCGGTAGCCCGTGGCCCGTAGCCCGTCCCCGCGGGCCTCAGACTTCGCCGGCTTTCTGTTCCTGCAAGTAGGCGATGTATCCGTTGAGCAGCTTGAGGACCCTGAGCCCATCCTCCTGCTTCAGTTTCTCGAGATGCTCTACTCGTGCGTATTCCTCATCGATGCACACGTTGAGGTCATCCATGAGTTCCATCAGGGAGCCGCGCGCGTGGCGGCAGAACTGCGTGTTCTCCTGCCAGTGATGACGACCGTAGCCTTCGGCGATGTTGTTGGTCAGCGATACCGCCGCTCGGCGCATCTGCTGCGCGAGGGCGTACTTCTCCTCATCGGGCAGCAGCTTCGCCAGCCGATAGATTCGCCGACGGAACTCCCTGCACGCCCTATAGACATCCAGGTCTTCAAAGCCGAACGGGCTGCTCTCGTCACCGTATCTGCTCATTGTCGTGCCCCATGCGCCGGTAGCGGGCAATGCTCCCATCTTCACGGGCTACGGGCTACGGGCTACCGGCTACGAAGCCCCCCCGCCTTCAGCCGGTATACGTGCTGAATGATCTCCTCGGGCGTGGCGGTTTCCGGGGCGACGGCCAGGACGCGGTCCACCAGGGCCGTGGCGTCGGCGCGGCGCTCGCCGAGCTGGACGAGGACGGCGACGGCCTCGAGGGCCGCCTCGGGCAGCTTGGCCTCCTCGGCGCCGCCGGCGGGCAGCTCGCCGGCATACGCCCCCAGCTTGCCGTGCAGCTCGGTGATGATCCGCTCGGCCATGCGCTTGCCGATCTCCGGCAGGGCGACCAGCAGCTTGGTGTCCTTGGCCTCGATGGCGGCGGCGACCTCGGCCGGGCGCCGGGCCAGCGCCCGCAGCGCCTTGCGGATGCCGATGCCCTTGACGGTGGTGAAGACGCGGAAGAACTCGCGGTCGGCCTCGGCGAGAAAGCCCACCAGGCGGGGAATGAGGCTGCCGCGAGTCGGATCGCCCTCGACGTAATGGATCGTGTGGAGCACGACCTCCTGGCCGACGCGGCGGCTGAGCCGCTCCACGTCGCACGAGAGGACCATCACCTCGTAGCACAGCCCCGAGCCCGTGGCGATCAGCGCGCCCTCGGAGCTGACCTGTTCGAGCTGGCCGGTAATGCGGGAGATCATGCGGGACAGCTTACCGACCGCCGCCCGCGCCTGCAACGGGGCCCGTGGCGGCATTCGCCCCGTGGGTCATGGCCGCAGCAGCCCCGAGACGTCCGCCACGAACACGCCGCGCGTGTGGGC
>Ga0307380_10012199_pt1 | contig 10709 bp, 7 predicted proteins | sample UN3MG_FD_202239 | JGI IMG/M metagenome (GOLD analysis project Ga0307380, IMG submission 202239) | Soil microbial communities from Risofladan, Vaasa, Finland - UN-3 | ecosystem: Environmental > Terrestrial > Soil > Coastal area > Acid sulfate soil | place: Finland: Risofladan, Vaasa | collected... | reverse complement strand
AGGAAAAATTCCCATATCCCCCATTGCCCAATTATTAGGATTTAAAATTACTGATTATTGTGATGGGTGTACGACTGTTGAGATGGAAGCGACCGAGAAATATTGGAATGCGTTGGATACCTTACATGGCGGTGTATATTGCGATTTAGCGGATGCTGCCATGGGTTTTTCCTTCTTTACCACATTAGACGACGACGAGACGTATACCACGGTAGATTTAAGGATTACTTTTCTTAGAGCAGTAAAAACGGGTAAGCTCATTGCTTCAAGCAAAATAATAAAACGGGGGAAAAGATTAGGCTACATGGAATGTGAATTAGTTAACGAAGAAGGAAAGTTAGTTGCTAAAGCAAGTAGCACTTGCATAGTTCAAAAACTAAGTGAATAGACAAAGAATGTAAGTTTAATGAGCGAAAATAAAATTACGTATTTTGAAGAATATTTTTTTTGTGTAATAACAATAATACCACAAAACAGTTTTTAATTCGGGATATTGCTTCTTTAATATCGCTCAGAATTTCTATTAATCCTCTTTTAGACATAAGTCACACTCTGGCTGATTTCTTGGGCAATTTTTTCTACTCTTATGCTTCTAATTCCTTCGGGAGTTAAAATATTCACTTTCTTATTAAATAAATTTTCTAAATAATCAGCCAAATCCATGAAAGCTAATCCAATTGACGTTTCAAATTCTACAACAATGTCAATGTCACTTTCTTCATTTGGTTTTCCTTTAGCAAAAGATCCAAAAACCACAATTTTTTTAATGTTAAATTCTCTTTTTAAAAAAGAGAGTTCTTTTCTTAATATATCAAAAACCTCTTCACTCGTCAACATTTTTTTTTCGTATTATCCTTATTTTAGGAGATTAGGAAACACATTGTTCTCAATAAATAAGATATTATTCCCTATATTAATTCTTTATATTCCTGTTCTAAAAAAATGTGATTATATAATCTATTTTGTAAAGAAACTTATTGCACTATCTAGGGATTAATAGGGGCATAATTTATTTCTTATTTGTATTTGAAAGAGCATTCTTTTCTGTATTTGATTAATATCTCATTCAAGAAATTCCATTAAAACCACAATAATTTTATTGTAGTGTATCATAAAAAAGATTATATACATATGATATATTGAAAATGGGTGAAAAAATGCCGAGTTTCATGCATGATGATATCAGAATCAATTACCTAACGGAAGGAAGGGGAGAGCCGTTAGTTTTTGTAAGTGGTACCTTCACGAAATTACAAATGTGGAATTATCAGATTGACTTTTTCAAGGATAAAATGACTGTAGTAGCGTTTGATAATCGAGGAGTCGGAAAATCTTCTCGTCCGGACTTTTTATATACGATGGAAATGTTAGTTGAAGATCTTAAAAACTTGGTTGATTTTCTTGGAATAAGGGAAGGTGTTCACTTATGTGGATCAAGTATGGGTGCAATGATATCTCAGAAATTTGCCTTAAAATATCCTAAGATGGTCAAAACACTGATTTTGTGTGCTCCAACTATTTATTACCCACCAAAAACGACCGAACTAAATCTTATCGGGTATAACATATTAAAGGACTTAGATTTAGAGCAAAGGGTAAAATTTTGGTTTCCCCTTATTTATTCAAGAGAGTTTAAAAGAAGATTAGACAATGATAGAGAATTTTTCGATGAAATTTGCAAAGACATGAACTTATGTTCTCAGTTAGTGGATCCTCCTCTCTATAATGATTATATCAACCAAAATGAAGCTTTAAAAAACTTTGACATGAGAGATTCCATAAAAGATATTATTCAGCCTACTCTACTCATTTCTGGATCAAAAGATAAAATGTCAATGCCTGGAATGGTCCAATCCATGCATGAAAAGATTCCGAATTCTAAATTGGAGATTATTTCTGGAGCAGGGCACGCATTTAACATTGAGTCGCCTGAAGAAACCAATAGAATAATATGGAAATTTGTTCAAGAGCACCTAAGCTGAAAATCCTATTTCAAATTTCATTTTTAGGTGCTGAAATTGTAAAGAAAAAGGTAGTTCCTTTATTTGGTTGAGATTCTAACCAAATTTTTCCCCCGTGACGCAGAATAATTTTTTTACAGACCGCTAAACCTATACCTGAGCCTCCATATTGGTCTTTCGGATTTAATCTTTGAAAAATGACAAAAAGTTTATTAAAATACAAGGGATCTATTCCAATACCATTATCTTGGACGGAAAATAACCATTCATCTTTTCTGACTTCTCCTGAGACATGTATTTTGGGGGGATTACTTTCATTAAATTTAATAGCATTTGAAATTAAATTTTGAAGTAATTGGAGCATTTGAGATTCATCAGCCATAACCACTGGTAATGGATCGCATGAGATTATTGCGTTCTTTTCCTGAATGGATTGTGATAAATTTTGTTGGACTTGTTCGAAAATTATATTTAAATCTGTGGATTTAAAGGGTTTCTCTGTTTTTCCAACTCTTGAGAACGTTAGTAAGTCATTGATTAATTTTTGCATTCTTTTTGTTCCATCAACCGCATAATTAATAAAATCATTAGCATCTTGATCTAATTTATCTTGATATCGCTTTTGTAATAGTTGTGTAAAGTTAGCTACCATTCGCAGCGGTTCTTGCAAATCGTGAGACGCAATAGAAGCAAATTGTTCTAGTTCTGCATTGGAACGTTTTAAATCTTCTAAGGTTTTTCTCAGATTCTCCTCTGCAACTTTGCGCATTTTTTCCTGAAATTCTTTTTGCAATCTAACGTTTAAAATGGGTGCAATTTGGTTGATAACGTTTTCTAATTTCTTAATATCACTCTCGTTGTAATCTGTAGCTTTATTGGCAACTTGAAAAAGTCCTATCACTTCCCCTTTATGGATAATTGGAGCACTAATGTTTCTCTTTATTTTAATATGGCCTTTTGGTGTAAGATAGGAAATTTCGTTTGAATAAAGAATTTCTTTTTGATTAATTACGCGAGGCCAAATGCTATTCCCCCATATCTCTCTGGGGAAGGTAAAAGTTTTATCAGGAACCTGACATTGATCCCCGATATATCTAATCATTGAAGGAATAATTAATGCTCCATTATCGTCGATATAACCAAAGACACCAAATTTACTTTGCATTGTAGTCAATACTATTTTTAAAACTTCATTATACATTTCTTCATCGGGAACTGTAAGAAATACATTATTAATTTGGTATTGGATAGCAATTTCTTCTTCTACAGAAAAACTCTCAATTATTTTTCCCAATCTTTCTGCAACGTCATTTATTAGCATTTTTTCTCCTTTAAGAAAAGGATTTTCGCCTATTTGGGTCTTTCCCTCTCTATAACATATTTTCACAAAGCCAACTTTACTGCCAAGTAGTATGACATCCGAAACCAATTCCAAATCACTATCTTTAAAATTCTTTGTTTCATAGTTTTCTCCTTCAAAATTTATTCGCGCACATGCTAGTTCTGGATATTGAAAAGCAGGTGGTAATATTTCAACTGCTTTTTTGAGTATTTCTGTCAAAGTCATATTTTTTTCATTCGTAATTTCTGAAAGTTGATAAAGGCAATTTAGTTCTTTGGTGCGTGCTTTGATCATTTCTTCCAGATAGTAGTGATAATTTTCTAATTCTCCCTCGGTTTTTTTGCGATCGGTAATATCTATAGATATCCCAACTATGCCTTTAATAACCCCCTCCTCATCAAAATATGGAATTTTACTGGTATTTACCCAAACTTTACCCTTTTCAGTCTCCCAACGTTCTTCAATGTTTAATTTTGGTTTTCCACTGTTAATTACTGCTAAATCATCATCCCAGTATGCTTGTGCTTGTTCCTTGGTGTGTAAATCAAATAGATTTTTTCCGTTTATCTCCGACTTTTTTAATTTATATGCATCTGCACCGAATTTATTCACGTATATAAAATTATTTTCGGTATCCTTATAGAATACTAATTCTGGGATAGCGTCAATTATTGCTTCTAATTCTTGAGAACGATTCTTAAATTTTTCATCTTTGATATCAGCAGCGTTTCTTTCTTGATTTTGTAGGTATTTCTCATGTTGTTCCTTTGGATTAATATTTTTCTTTTTTAGCTTAATAGACTGATGATGCTTCATATCCGATCCTATTAGAATTGATTACTATGTTATTGTTTAAATTAATAAAATTAGTTAAATTTAAGAGTTTACATGATTATCGAAAAAAAAGCAACAAAAATGAAATAACCGCATAAATAGGAAAAATTAAAATAAAAGTATAATGTTGTGTCGAATCCACGCTCAAAATCCACATCATGTTTAATTTTCTATAAAATTTTGAAGCATGCATTTTGCGTTTTAATTTAAGGTCTTAATTATCCTAATTTAAATCAACTTGTTATATATTGATATTAAAAAAGAGCAATATTTAAGTTTAAAACTTGAATTTAAACTACTTTGGGTTGTATTTTAGCTTCCTCATGAGTGAAATGGTTGAGATCCTAACGAGTGCTATGACAATAGGGAAGGAATATTCAGAGATAAAGAGATTTTGGGTAAACCACGGAACACAGCCGAACACGTCGTAATATGAAAATATCTAATTTCTGTAAAATAATCATTGAGCCTTTTTTAACAGCACGACGAAAATACTTCCCTTTGTGTATTCTCCTTTAATCCTATCTTCGACATAAATTTTGCCTCCAAATGCGTCCACGATTTTTTTAACAAGGGATAAACCCATACCCATTCCTATTCCCTTTTGGGTAATTTCTAGACCATTAGACCTAATAAACAAAGTTTTCTTCCTTTCATCTTCCACTCCAACTCCGTAATCTTTAAACTCAATTTTAATAAATTTCGTGCCATTTTCTTGAACTTCAGTAAGGTTGATGTCGATTTTAATTTCCTTTTCGTTATCGGTGAACTTCACGGCGTTATTTAGAATATTATCAAAAATGTCAACCAAAAGTTCATTTCCGATTATTTTAATGTGATTTGATAACTCATTATGCCTAACTTTTATATTCTTGTTTTTAAACGAGGATCTAATATTTTCTATAGCAATATTTAATTGTTCAGAAATTTCAATTGGGCTTAATTCTATCTCTTCTTCGATTAGGTCTGAGAGTTTTCTAATATTTCCTATTAGAGTTGCACCTCTATTTAAGTGATATTTCATCATTTCAATGATATCTCCTAGTTGCGTTAATTTTTCAGGTTCAGTTTGATATTCTGAATAATACTCTACTGCTAATATCATGCTTTGAAGGATATTTCTCATATCGTGAGCAAAAAGGTCCTTGTAAAAATTGGCAAGATTGTAAGCTTGTTGAATTTTTTCTTTAGATTCTACTATTATTTGACTAGCTCTTATTTGTTCAGTTATATCTAATTCTTGGATAACAGCATTTGTAATCTTACCGTAAATATCTGAAATTGGAAAAATAGAGATATCTAAAATAACTTTAGGATAATTATCTAAGGAAGTGTGTTCAAGATTAGAGCGATCATGGATCATTGTGAATCTGGCAGGTTTTCCTTCATTAAAAACTGAATTTACTAAATGCATGTGCCCATTTTCTTCTATAAGGTTGTCTTTTAAGATATTATAGATACCTACGACTTCATCTTCTTTTAAATTCAATAAACTTAAACAAGCTTGATTTATCCTTATAAGAGTACCATGTTCATCAGATATCCATGTAGCATATGGACTCTGGTCAATAACACTATTCAGAAATGCTTCAGAAATGAGTAAATCTCTCTCCATCTCCTTACGTTTGGTGATATCAAAAAAGGTAACAACTACACCATCAATGACATTATCTGTCGTTCTGTAAGGAGTTACCTTCATTGTATACCAATTATCATTTTTATCTTGAACATCTATTTCTTTTGGAATTAAGGATTTTAGTACTTCTTGAATATCAGTTAATAAGTTATCATATTTTAGATTTGAAGAGATATGTTGGATTGGTCGCCCGATGTCAGTATTAATTAAATTAAGGATTTTCGTAGCTGCAGGTGTAAAACGTTTAGTGTTAAGATCAATATCTAAAAAAACCGTACCAATTTCCGTACTTTCCATTAAATTTGCCAAATCGTTATTAAGCATTGATAAATCCTTGATTTTTGCTTCCAATTCCGCATTTACTGTCATTAATTCTTCATTAACAGATTGTAATTCCTCTTTCGATGTTTGTAATTCCTCGTTAGTACTCTGCAATTCTTCATTTGATGATTGTAATTCCTCGTTTGTTGACTTGAGTTCCTCATTTGAAGTTTCAAGCTCCTCAATTGTTGTTTGAAGATACTGTTTGGTGGAACTTAATTCATCTTCTAATTGTTTAATCCTCTGCTTTGTCAAATCATCAATAGATTCGAGTTTCAGTTCTATTGATTCCTCTTTTGGTTTTGTTAAAATTTTCTCAAAGAGAACCATGAGTAAGCCTTCCATCAATGGAGGTTCTAAAATTGGTTTTACGATTAAATTTAATGAAACATGAGTTCCGTTAGTTTTAATTCTTAGATTTTTATATATTACATCCTTTTTCGTCGAAATCGCTTTTCTAATTGCTGTTGTTAATTCTAATCGAATACCGGCTCTAGCCATATCAAGAATATTTAAACGTGCATCCCCTATAGAGGGTTCAAGAAATTCCCCTGTACGACCATGAAAATATAGGATCTCATAATCTTTAGTAATAATTACAGCGGGAGGAGCGTATTCCTTAAGAAGAAAGTTCTCAATTATTTCATTATAAGAAATTTTTTCATGCGGTCTAGGGCCTTTTTGGTAATCTGTCTTATACTTATATTCAATTAATGGGGGAAAAAATCTTTCTTTTTCAACTACAGAGATTAATGGTTCTTTACGTTGAAAAATTTTCCCCTTTTTTTCTACTACATTATAATAAGATATAACATTAGTGATAGATTCTGAATTTCCTAGAAATAGAAAGCCATCATCATTTAAAGCATAGTGAAATAGAAGCAACATTTTCTTTTGAATTTCAGGTATTAAATAAATTAATAAATTGCGACATGATATTAAATCCATTTTCGAAAAGGGGGGATCAGTAATGACATTTTGAGTTGCAAACACAATATCGTTCCGTATGCTCTTCTTAATATGGAGCATGTTATCGTGTGAGTTAAAATACTTCTTTATGTATTCTGTTGGAATATCCACAGCAATACCATCGGGATATATTCCTTGGCGCGCTTTTTCAATTGCAAGTTTATCTATATCTGTGCCAAATATTTGTACCTTAAGATTAGTTTTTATTCTTTCTTTGTATTCGTTTATCAATATTGCGATCGAATATGCCTCTTCACCAGTAGAACACGCGGGAATCCATATTCGTATTGCCTTATCATTAATTTTATTTTTAAAGAGCTCTGGAATTACTTTTTCTTGAAGATTTTTAAAAGCTTCTTTATCACGGAAGAAATTCGTAACTCCTATAAGAAATTCCCTACTAAGTAATTCTAATTCTTTTGGGTTTGTTTCAAGATAAATAGCATATTTATCTAGGGTGTTTGTCTTAGTTATAGTTATTCGCCGATCAATTCTACGAAGAAGTGTATTGTCTTTATAAGCAGAGAATTCTTGTCCCGTCTGAGTCCGCAATAAATAGAATATTTTCTCGAGATAGTCTTTGGTTTGAAGAGTGGATTTAATAATTTTACTCTCAGAAGAAGAAAACGTCTGGTTTACGAATGCAATTAAATGTTCTGGAAGTTCTTCAGCGGGAAGAATATAATCTACGAAAGCGCTGTTAATTGCACTTCTGGGCATTCCATCATACTTTGCAGATGCAGGGTCTTGCACCATTACCATCCCTTCCCTTCCTTTTATCTCTCTTAAACCTAGAGTTCCATCCGACCCAGTACCCGAAAGCACGATGCATATGGCTTTTTCTTTTTGATCTTCTGCTAGGGACCGGAAGAAGAAATCGATCGGTAATCGTAAACCTCGAGGGGCAGATGGTTTTAAAAGAAGTAGTTTTTTTTTCTCTATTTTCAAATCATAATTAGGAGGGATAATATAAGCATGGTTTGGCTTGACATCCATACCATCTTCTATCTCTACAACATTCATTTTTGTGTATTTTCTAATAAGCTCGTTTAATATGCTTTTATGCGTAGGATCCAGATGAGGGACTAATATAAAAGCCATCCCACTATCAGAAGGCATGTTAGAGAAAAACTTTTCAAAAGCTTCTAAACCTCCGGCTGAAGCTCCAATTCCGACAATTGGAAAGTTTTTTAAATTTACATCGTTGTTTTTTGTATTCTTCTCTTTTTGAGCCAAATTTCATCTACCTTTACTTTACCCAAATAATAAATATACGTCAGTTTTTATAAATCCAATCGTGTTATAATATAAAAATTCTTCTTTAATTTTTACTACCAAATCGTCAAATTTATGTGGATTATTTATAAAACTAACTTAACCTTAGTGTTCAATCAATCTATGCATGGAAGGATTCCGAATTCTAAATTGGAGATTATTACTAAAGAAAAGCTCGTATTTAACATTGAGTCCTCTGAAGAAACCAATAAAATAACATGAAAATTTATGTCCCAGAACACCTAATCTAAAAATAGTCAGATTAGCACCTATCGACTTTTTATTTTGAGTACAAAAAAAATTAAAATTAGTTATCTTTATTGTATTTGGAAGAGAAAATTGAATCTTGATGTGGTAAATATAGATAAAAAATACAGTATTGTGGATCTTTTTAGCGGTTGTGGCGGATTTAGTCAAGGTTTTGGAGCCGCAGGATTTAAAATTGTTGCTGCAAACGAGATTTGGGAGCCGGCTCAAGAGACATACACATATAATCACAAAGAAGTTGAATTCATCAAGGGAGATGTGACTTTAAAAGAAACAAAGGAAAAATTATATGCTGTAGTAGGGGACCAGAAAATCAACGTGATCATCGGGGGGCCACCTTGTCAGGCTTATAGTGCCGCAGGTAATCGCAACCCAGATGACCCCAGAGGGCAATTGTACTTAGATTTTGCTGAAATCATCGATCATTTGAAGCCGGATTTTTTTATTATGGAAAATGTTAAAGGATTGACCCACATGAAGCACGTGAAGCCAAGATTGACCCCAAAGGAGTTGGATGTTTTTAAAAAAAGTTGTAGCGATTTACAAAAGTATAAAGATTTAAAAAGGTATCGTGCTCAGAGAAAGTTAGATTCCGAGGAAGAAAAAGATTTTCAAATATTGAAAGGTAATTTAAAAGAGATCAATAGAGAAGTTGAAAAGCAACTCATCCCCTTAATCGACAAAATCAAAGGAAAATTTGAAGAAATAAATTACAACGTTTCAATGGAAGTTTTAAATTCTGCTGATTATGGGGTTGGTCAAACTAGAGAACGTGTAATTTTCATTGGTACAAAGCATGATAATGTTAGAATTATGTTTCCTAAAAAGACTCATTCAAATAAAACATCTCAGAAGTCTTTGATGAACTATGTCTCTGATGATAATAACGCTAAACAATGGATTACGGCATCAGAGATTTTAAAAAAATATGAAAACTGGGAAGAAAATGAAGAGATTAGTCATCTTTTCACGAAACACAAGAAAGTATTTGTAGAACGCATCAAGAACACGCCCATAGGTGGCAATGTCTATAAAAATTATTCCGATGCCTGGTGGAGGTTGGATCCAAACAAGCCTTCCAGAACTGTAAAAGAGAATCATGGCGGAGTATTCGTGCATTATAAGTTCGATAGGGTCTGTACTCCAAGAGAATTAGCAGCACTTCAATCTTTTGATGATAAGTTCACGTTTAAGGGGACAAAAAGCTCCGTTTTGAAACAGATCGGAAATGCGGTTCCTCCGTTAATGGCAAAAGCAATCGCATTATCAATTAAAGACCTTCTTGATGACTTGATGACTTGAATTCTAATATCTAATGACTTATATCTTTATCCAAGTCTGGATATGTTCATTTTGCTAGTTTTCGAAGCTATAAACGAAAAAAACCATTAATTAAAAGAAAACTTAAATATGGGATTGACATAATTACTAATGCGAAACAAATCTCATGAAAATTGAGTGATCACTTTAATAGAATACAATACTTAGGAGGTTTGAAAATGAAAGATATTGCTATTGTATTGGAAAATGTACCCGGTTCTTTGGCGAATTTGGGGGAAACTTTAGGTAAAATGGGAATCAACATGGAGGGAATGTGTGGAGTACCATTAAAAGAAGAAAGCATGGTTCATGTTTTAGTTGAAGATGAAACAACTGCACGATGGGCACTCGAAGAGGCAGGTTTTGAAGTACGGGCTGTGCGTGAGGTAATAGTATTAGATATAAGTGATATAGCAGGAAAGGCGGGAGGAGGAGGGAAGCTAGCACGTAAACTTGGAAATAACAGAATAAATATCGATCTCATCTATCTTGCTGAAAATAACAGAATTGTGCTTGGAGTTGATGATTTAGATAAGGCACGTAGTATTTTAGAGAAGAGTTAAATTCATAATTTCTTATTAATTTATAATTTTTTATTTTTTGTTGGAAAGGGAAGTTATTACCATGCTTTTTTTCTTATTTTCTTCTAAAGCGCATGTCTTAAATGAAATTTCTTAACATAAACCATACATCTTCTTCTAACTCAGGTAAAGAGACTTTTTCAACAACTTCAAATCCAAAATGTTGATAGAGAGTGATATTTCTGTCAGAAGTTTCCAAGAAA
>Ga0307380_10012198_pt1 | contig 10709 bp, 7 predicted proteins | sample UN3MG_FD_202239 | JGI IMG/M metagenome (GOLD analysis project Ga0307380, IMG submission 202239) | Soil microbial communities from Risofladan, Vaasa, Finland - UN-3 | ecosystem: Environmental > Terrestrial > Soil > Coastal area > Acid sulfate soil | place: Finland: Risofladan, Vaasa | collected... | reverse complement strand
TTGCTGAACATAACCAGAATCCCAAATCTTTCACGTGGACGGCCAAGGCCGACGACATCCTGGCCAAAGTTGCACGAGCCCGGGCCGTCCTGGATAAGATATCATCTGAGTGAAGCACTACACTAGTGTTCTCATCGTCCTTCTCCTTTTCTGCCCCCTGCCCCCCTGCTTTCCACAGGCGAGTCGCCCTGGCGACAAGCAGACACATTTCCTACGTCTTCTTTCCCGTTTATGGTCTGAAAAGGACGGAAGCCCGATTTGCGTGAGGCAAACCCCCGGTCTGCCCTATTATCTTTTTCTTCTTTTTTCGCTTCCTAAGCCCATCATAGACGTGCCTAAGCCCAGCATCCAGCCTCCGGGCCTCCGACTGGTGAGAGTATAACACAGATGGCGGAAAAGTCAAACTTTTTGGGCGATTTTTGGAATTTTGGGCGGCGGCCAGGCCAAAAACGCACAAAAGCACTCCCGTCCCCCCTGAGGGGTGGCACTGGTCCCGGCGCGCCGGGACCCGCCAGTGCTGCCAGAATGGCATGCCGCACGGCCGGACCCGCCTTCGCCCCGGCGCGCCGGGGCGAAGGCGTGGCAGGCAAGACCGGCCGTGCCACCTACCATATTGGCTGGGACAGAGCACTAGCGTCGTCTTTTGGCGAGGAGATGCGCTTTTACAGAACTTTCAGGACTTGACCGGCACTACCTGACCGTGGTGCGCCCGGGGTGACTCGAACACCCGACCTGCGGTTTAGGAAACCGCCGCTCTATCCTCCTGAGCTACGGGCGCAACCGCTTTGCCGGCAAATGCTTGGGGGCGTACGCCTCCAGAGGGCCGACAACCCTGGCGACAACCGCCTGAGCCGCAAAAAAACTTGTATCCAGACACTCCCGCTCGGTCAAGCGTATTTGCAAACCCCTCCTGCCAGGGGGTGCGGCAATTTTTTCTGGCAGCCGACCGCGGGCTTTTCCCTTTTGCTTCGCCCGTTGCCGGCTGTCATAATGGAGGATAGCGTAGCGGGGGACGGAAAGGAAAGTTCATGGCATTCACGCTTCAGATTGGCGCCCCGGCGCCGGAGTTCAGCCTGCCGGGAATCGACGGCAAGACCTGGTCGCTGGAGGACGTCGAGGGGGCGAAGATCCTCGTCGTCGTGTTTCGCTGCAATCATTGCCCGTTCGTCGTCGAGTCCGAGGAACGGATCAACCGGCTCTACAGCGAGTACGGCCCGAAAGGTGTCGCGCTGATCGGCATCAATTCGAACGAGACGGTCAACCATCCGACCGACTCGTTCGAGCACATGGTGACGCACGCGAAGGAGCACCGCATCAAGTACCCGTACGTTCACGACGAGTCGCAGGATGTCGCCCGGGCGTACGGTGCGCTTCGGACCCCGCATTTCTACGTCTTCGACGAAAAGCGGAGGCTTCGCTACACGGGCCGGCTGGACGACAGCCCGCGCGAGCCCGCGAAGGCGACCACGCAGGAGTTGCGCGAGGTCCTGGACGCGCTGCTGGCAGGCAAGAATCCGCCGGCCCCCGTGACGAACCCCATCGGCTGCAACGTGAAGTGGAAGGGGAAGGACCCGCACTGGATGCCTGCCGAGGCGTGCGACCTGGTTTAGGGGCGCGGGGCGAAGCGTGGACGGCATCCCCCCCGCGGTGCGGGGGGCTTGGGGCGCGCGGAGCCCGGCTTCGTTCACTGGCGCGAACTTCCGGCTCCGTCTGCGACTCCGCCGTGACAAGTCGCCGTGGCAAGTGGGTCAGGCGAGGTCGAGGGGAGAGACGTAGTCGCCCTTGGCCCGGCGCAGCGCTTCGAGGCGTCGGCGCTGGGCGGCGAGTTGCTCGAGGACGGCAGGCGGCACGTCGGCCGTCTCGCGGTAGATCTTCTCGATGCGGTCCAACTTCGCCAGGTTCTCCGGGATGCGAAGGGTGAACTGCTCGACGTACTGGTCGCGCGTGTAGTCCTGGCGGAGGACGTCGCGGAAGAGGGCGGCGAGGTCGTCGTAGAGCGGCACAAGGCCGGTGGGTCCGCGCACGGCCTGGACCTCTCCGTGGATGCGGCGTTCCATCCACTTGACCCAGACGTGCTTGTCGAGCATGCCGGTCAGGTAGCGCCCGCCCTTGTCGCGCTGAAAATAGTTGACCGCGAAGATGACGGGGGGCCGCTTGACCTGGGCGGCGAAGTCGAGGTGATTGGCCACGTACTTGCCGAGGGGGATGGCGAGGAACTGGAGGTTGCTCATCAGGTCGAAGGTCCGCACGCCCTCGTCGCCGAGGGTGGCGGGGGTGGATTCGCTTTCGAGCGCAGCGCCCATCGTCACGACGCCGTGCACCCAGTCGAAACTCTGCTGGACGGGCACGCAGGTGTCGGAGTCGCGCCCGCCGTAGATGATTCCCTGGACGGCGACGCCTTGGGGGTCGTCGAGGCGCGGGTCGCAGTTTTCCAGCGCGCGCAGGGCGACGGTGTAGCGGGCGTTCTTGTGGGCGAAGAGGATTTCATCGCCCTGGTCGTCGCACTTCCCACGGAACCACTCGCCGCTGTAGTTGCGTCCGCGGTCGGGGACGTCCTCGCCCATGCCGAGCCAGTACGGCCGGCCGTCGCGCACCAGGACGTTCGAGAAGATGACCTCTCCGGGGCTTGAGAGGACGTTGTGGATGACGGGGTCGTCGTGGGGGTTGACGTCGCGGATGATGCCGAAGATGCCGGACTCGACGTTGACGGCCCGGACCTCGCCGCCCAAGGGGCGGAGGTAGGCGATGTCGTCGCCGACGATGCGTTCGCCGGGGAGCATGGCGGTGGAGGTCTTCCCGCAGGCGCTGGGGAAGGCGCCGGCGAAGGAGGTGACGCGCCCGCCGCGGCCGCGGATGCCCATGACGAACATGTGCTCGGCGAGCCAGAGCTCGCGGTCGGCCTTGCGGATGGCGAGGCGGAGCGCGAGTTTCTTCAGGCCGATCGTGTTTCCCCCGTACTGCGTGTTCGCGCTATAGACCAGGTCCTCCAGGATATCAATGTAAACGCGGCGTTTGTCGGTGTCGGCGCTGGTGCGGCCCTCATCGAGGCGTCCGGCGGAGTGGAGGAATCGGAAGAAGTCGCCGCCGGCGCCGAGGCGCTTGAACTGCTCGTAGCCCGCTCGATAGAGAAGGTCCTCGCTGTGGGCGACGTAGGCGGAGTCGGTGCACTGGACGCACGTGATGCTGAAGACGGAGTTGGGCGGTCCGAGGGAGAAGAAGCGGACGAACATTTCTTTTCCGCGCATGGCGCCGGCCAGGTAGCCGCGGATTTCGGCCAGGCCCTCGTCGCGGTCAATCGCTTTCAGCCGCGGGCCGAGCGAGACGCCCTTCGGCAAGAGGTAGCGTGTGGCGGCCGGGTCGCGGCCCTGGTCGTGGTATCCGTCGAAGTGAACGGTGTGGCCGGGGACGGCCAGGGGAATCTCTTCGCCGGCCTCGACGGCGCGGCGACGGACGTAGGCGATGTCGGCGGGGTCGTCGGAGCAGACGGTGACGGAATCGGGCCGGCCCAGAGCGACGGCGTCGGCGACGAAGGCGTGGAGTTTCTCGTTCGCCAGGGCAGCAAGGAGCGCGAAACTCGCCGCGTCCATCTTCGGTTTCAGCACGCTCGCGTAGGGCTCAAGCATCAATGTCTCGCTTTCCTGGAGGCGGCGGTCGGCCCGGGAAAGAGGCTGCCCCCGGCCACCATCGCTTGCGCAAAGGCCCGGAGTGACGCCCGGCCCGGGAGGTCCGGGCCTTAGGTCGGGAGAGTATAGAAAGGCCGTCCGGGCCTGTCAATTCTTATGCCTGGGGGGGGAGGGGGCCGGGGCCAGGCGACGGTTTGGGGCATGGGCACGCGGGGTGGAGGGGCAACGCGGAACGCGGCCCTCCTTCGCCAAGGCCTGCCCGACCGGCAGGCGGGCTTCGGCGGGTGAAAATGCGGAACGCGGAAAGGAACGGCAACAACGCACGGCAGGCGGCGCGCGAGAGCCGAGAGCGCAAAAGCGGGGAGATCCGGCAGTCGCGTCGGATCTCCCCAACGAATCTTCAGGATGTCGCTTCAGCGATGACCGCTTGTCACCGACTTACTTTTTCTTCTTGGCAGTTTTCTTCTTGGCGACTTTGCGGCGTTTGGCTTTCTTCTTCTTCGCGACTTTCTTTTTCTTCTTCGCCATCAGATGTCCTCCTTTTCCCAGAACCCGTTTCACTCCACTTACTGCTCCGATGCTTCGATGCTAGACCGCGCGCGAAGCGGTGTCAACAACAATTTTCCGATTCCGCGCGCCGAAGCCGATCATGATTCGCTCTCCGTTCGCGTTATCGGACGCTGCGCCGGTGGTCCTTAAGAAAAACTCCGGACCGCGCGCTCGGCGCGGCGGTCACGGCGCGTCCGCGTCGCGCGCGGGCGCCCAGAGCGCCTCGAGCGCGGCACGCACGGCCGGGTCGTCGCGAAGAAGCGCGGGCGGCTCGTCGGCTGCAGGCACGCGGACCGCGGGCGCCACGCCGCGACCGTCCAGCGCCTCGCCCTCGATGTCGAAGACGCGCGCGATGGTGACGGAGACGGCGCATCGTCCCCAGTCGAGCGGCAGGCGGATCTGGGCCGCCCCTTTGCCGAACGTCGTCTCGCCGACGAGCCGCGCGCGCCCGCGTCGCTCGAGGGCCGACGCCACCACCTCGGCCGCGCTCGCCGTCCCCTCGTTCACGAGGACGGCCAGCGGCCCGCGCCACGCCGGCCGGGCGAGCCACGGCACGTTGTAGGTCCACGTGGCGCCGAGCGTCCGGCCGCGGGTCCGGACGACCTCCCCCCCGTCCAGGAAGGCCCCGCAGACGCCGACGGCCGACAGGAGCAACCCCCCCGGATTGTCGCGTAAATCGAGGATTAGGGCCTGGATACCCTCTTTCTGGAGTTTGCGGATCGCCTGCCGGACCTCCCCCTCCGCGCCGTCCCGCAGGTCCACAAGCGCCAGGTACCCAACCCCCCGTTCGGGGTCGAGGACCTGGACGTCGCGGACGGCGGGCAGGACGATGCTGCGGCGGACGAGGGTGACGGTTCGGGGCTCCTCGGCACCGGGGGTGAGAACGGAGAGCGTGACGCGCGAGCCGCTCTCGCCCCTCGACTCTGCTCGGGGCGACCCTGAGCCTGTCGAAGGGTCGCCGCGCAGCCGGCGCGCAATTTCCGTCGGGTCCAGGTCCGCGACGGGGTCGTCGTTAATGCGGAGGATTTCGTCGCCGGCGGCGAGGCCCGCTTCGGCCGCCGGTCCGCCTTCGAAAACGCGGACGAGAAAAGCGCGCCCGCCGTGCACCTCGACGACCGCGCCGATCCCCGTGTACCGGCCGCTCTCCTGTTCCTCGTAGGCGCGCTGCATTTCGGCGGTGAGGAAACAGGTGTAGGGATCCAGGCGGTCCATCGCGCCGAAAAGAAATTCCGCGACGACGGCGCCGTCGGGCAGGCCGAGGAGCGCGCGGTTCTTCTCCATCGCGACGGCGAGCCACTCGCCCGCCTGAAAGGCGAACCAGGGGTCGGCGGCGCGCGCCTTCAGCAGGAGGATGTCGAGCGCTTCGGCGAATCGCGCGCGGCGCTCCTCGTCGCGCGCCGCCTCGAACCGCGCGCGAAACTCGGGCGCCTCGAGCGCCGCACGCAGGCTCTCCAGGCCCGCGACCACAAGGTCCCGGTACGACACGCGCTCCACGTAGAACCAGGCGACGGTGCGCACCGCGTCGGCGTACACGCACCGCCCGGCGAAGCCGTTCATGCGCCGCGCGGATTCGGCGAGACCCTCGTCGGCCCACCGCCGGGCGGCGGCGGCCACGAGGTTGGCGCGCACGGGCGGCGACAAGGGCGCCTCCGCAGCGACCGCGCGGGTCCCGGCGCGCCGGGACTCGACCCAATAGGCCCCGTGGGAAAAGACGGCGCAGCCGGCCGCCAGAAGGGCCGAAAAAGCCGCCAGAAGGGGTCCCCATCGGCCGAGGGACGGCCCGTGCCAGGCACGGTCGGCCGAGGGGGCGGTCATGAGTCCTGCTTCCGAAAGAGGTCGTCGAACCGTTTGCGGGCGTCCTCGGGCGAGGGGCGTTTCTCGGCGGGCTTCTCCGCAGGCTTCTCGGAGGGTCTGTCGGCGGAGGGCGAACCGAAGGCGAACTCGTCGCAGAAGTTCTGGCCGTGGCGGTCGTGGACCGCGTCGGTCGTGGGGATGCGGCAATCGTTCAGCGCCGGGTCGTAGTTGGCGCAGTTGGTGCACGTGTGCAGGTAGGCCGCACACTCCGGACACTCGTCGCGGACGCCGATGCGGTCCTTGCCTTCCCACGCCGCGCCGCACTTGGGACATCGGATGCGCATGGCCAGCTCCGGACCGGACGATGGATCGAGTGTATTGTAAACGGTGCGGTGCGTTGCGGCAACCGCCAAAAGGAAAAGGGGGACTGGCTCCTTTTCCGGCCGTTCGGAAAAGGTGCCTGTCCCCCTTTTCCTGCCCGGCGTCAGGCGGGCTGGCCGGTGCGGTCGAGGGCTTCGGCGGCCAGCGCCGCGCCGAGGATGCCCGCGTCGCCGCCGAGCGTACTCCACACGATGGGGCAGCCGCGGCTGGCGCGTTCGAAGGCGGACTGGCGGACGCGGCGGCGGATGCGCTCCAGAAATGCTTCGCCCGCCCCCATCATGCCGCCCGTCAGCACCACCATCTCGGGATTGAGCACATGGAGAATGTTCGTGATGCCGGCGGCGAGGTAGTCGGCGGTTTCTTCGACGATTCTTCGCGCGAGCGCATCGCCGTCGCCGGCGGCGGCGAAGATGTCCTTGCAGGTCAGGTCGGCGGAGTCGGCGAGTCCCGGCGCGCCGGGATCTCCCGCTCGGAGGGCTTCGCGCGCGCGTGCGACGACGGCTGTGGCCGACGCGTACGCCTCGAGGCACCCGCGGTTGCCGCAACCGCACGGCCGCCCGCCGTACTGGATGACCATGTGGCCGAGTTCCGCTCCCGTGTCGGTCGAGCCGCGGAAGAGCCGGCCGTCCAGCACGATGCCGCCGCCGATCCCCGTTCCGAGCGTCAGGAGGGCGAGGTTCGAGACATTGCGTGCGGCCCCGCATCGGAATTCGCCGTAGGCGGCGACGTTGGCGTCGTTCTCCAGGACGACGGGCCGTCCCAGGTCGCCCTGGAGGCGGTCGCGGACGGGCACGTCGCGCCAGCCGGCCATGTTGGGCGCGAAGACGACGATGCCCGCCTTGGAGTCGAGCGGTCCGGGGGCGCCGACGCCGACGGCGGCGATGTCGGTCAGGGGAAGATGCGCACCCTCGGCGAGTCGGCGGACGGCGTGGGCGATGCGCGCCAGGACGTGGTCGGGTCCGCGCTCGGCCTCGGTCGCCGCGGAGGAGCGATGCACAATCTTGCCGTCGGCCGAGACGAGGCCCAATTTCAGGTTCGTCCCGCCGAGGTCCACGCCGACGTAGCGTTTGGTCATGGTCGAGAGGGGTTTGCGGCCGGCGCCGGGAGCGAAGCGCGCCAGGCCTCGATTGTCCGGAGGCGGTCGGCCAGCGGCGCAGCCGGGTCGTATCCGTGGTCGGTGCGTTGGGTGACGGCTTCGAGGGCGGCGAGGATTTTGGTTTCGACGGCGACGCGCCCGTCCGTGGCGGCGCTCGCCAGCGCGACGAGGAGTTCGCCGACGGCCGGCCGGCCGATTTTCTTCAGCGCCGCCGTGGCGGCCTGGACCTGGTCGTCCGAGCCGCTCAGGTTGGCGATGGCGCGTGCGACGGCGGCGGTGGTCGCGCGGTCGCGAAGGCGAGCGAACGCTTCGGCCTGGTCGGGGGGGCCCTCGGCCGGCGCTTTGCGAAAAGCGTCGAGCAGTTCGAGCGCCGATTCGGGCTTGTCGGTCTGGAGGAGGGCCTCGGTGCGCGCGAGGACGGCCTTCAGAAGCGCCCCGCGCTCCGCAGGGCCGAGGCCGGCGACGGCTTCGGCGAGGAGCGCCCCGGCCTCGGCGTAGGGCCCTTTCTCCAGGAGGATGAGGCCGAGTTGCTGCTTCAGTTCCTGGCGGCGCTGGGGGTTTTCGGGGGGCGTTTCGGCCAGCAGTTGGCGAAGGACCGGCGCCGCCTTCTCCAGCATGCCGCCCGCCACGTACGCGTCCACGAGACGTTCCAGCAGCGCCCGGACTTTCTGCGTGCCGACGTCGGAGGCCGGATACTTGGCCTGAGCGATCTCGTAGAGAGCGGCGGCGCGCTGCATGGCCTCGGCGCCCTCGAGGGCGAAGAAACGGCTGCCCAACTCGTAGGCCAGCTCGGGCGAGGCGCCGGCCTGGGCGATCGAGAGGACGGCGGTCCAGAGGGCGTTGCGGACGGCGGGGTCGGCCTCGGCGCCTGGCTTGAGGCGGTCGGCCATTTTGCGTGCGGCTTCGGCGCCGCCCAGTTTCGCCAGGGCGGCGGCGACGGCTTGGCGGACGCCCTTGTTGTCGTCCTGGAGCCGGGCGGCAAGGGCCTCGACCGTCGGGTCGGCGGCGCGCCCGATGTTCCCCAGACCCTGGGCGGCGCTGAAGCGGACGGCGGCCGCCTGGTCCTGAAGGGCGGCGACGAGGGCTTCCTCGGCGGACGGATGGGCGATCTTGGCCAGTGCGCGGCAGGCGGCTTCGCGGACGAGCGGGTCGGGCGCAGTGCGCGCCAGTCGCCCCAGAGGCTCCAGCGCCGGCTCGACCGCCGCGGCGCCCAGGGCGGTCCGATCGCCCAGCGCCCCCAGGGCGCCGGCGGCCTTGGTGACCTCGGTCGGCGAGGAGGCGCCGAGCATGGCGACGAGTCTCCCAACCGCATCGCCGACCTTCAGCACCCCCAGGGCCGACGCCAGGGCCGCTCGCACCTCGCTCGTCTTCTCCACCTCGAGCCGCGCCAGAAGCGCCGGCCCGGCGGAGGTTTCTTGCCAGGCGGCGAGGGCGTCGGCGGCGGCGGCGCGGACGGGCGGCGAGTCGTCCGCCACGTGTTTCGCCAGCGCCTGGAGGAGCGGCTGGGCGGCCTGGCGACCGCCGTTGTTGGCCCCGAGGACCTCGCGCGCCAGGCTCGTCGCCTGACGGGCCGCCACCAGCCGGACCTGCGGCAGCGGGTCCTCCAGGTGGGCCTGGAGGATGCGGATTTTTTCGCCTGCGTCGGCGACCTCGTAGATCTCGCTCAGCAGGCGCGCGAGCCGCTCCTCGGTGATGGCGAGGGCGGCCTGGCGGCGCGCCAGTTCCGCGCGGAAGCGCTGGGCCAGGCGGCGAAGGAAAACCGCCTCGGGCTCGTCCTTGTGGCGGGCCCACCAGTCGGCCCAGCGATCGGGGGTGGACGCGAACTCCTCCAGGCCGGTCATGTCGGCCAGCGCACGCGACGCCGCCGACGCCGCCTCCGGGCTCGGGTCGTCGGTCACTTCAACGAGGGCGGCGACGGAGCGCGGGTCCATCATCTGGGCGAGCGCCTCGACGGACGCCAGGCGGACCGGCGCGGGCGTCTTGGCGGATCGCGCGAGGTCCACCAGGCCCGCCAGCACCCGGTCGCTGCCTTGGTAGGCGCCGAAGGCGATGGCCGTCGCGCGGCGCGTCGCCTCGTCGTCGCTCCGCAGGAGTTGAAACAGCGGTTCGATGAACGCCTCGTGGGCCGAGTCGCGCGCCGCGATCTTTTCCAGGACGGCCCTGGCGGCGTCGGACGGCGAGGCGAGCACATCCAGGAGAATCGCGCGGGCCTCGGGCAGATCTTTTTCGAGGAGTCCGGCGGCGGCGTCGCGGCGGGTTTCAAATGTGCGGCTCGGACCCGTCAGGAAATCCCGCAGGCGCGTGAGTTCCTTCTGCAGCAGGTCGTCGGCGTCCACGGGGGTTTCGGCCGCCGCGTGCGCCGGGCCGACCGTCGTCCCGGCCGGCGCCAGGAGCGCCGCCAGCGCCAGCGCAATCGTAATCGCGCTCGACCGACCCAGGCTCCCGCGGCTGCCGCAGGTCATCGCGATGCCCTCACGCGCAAGCGCCAACTCATCGAGGCGTACCCTACCTTTGGCCGGAACAACTGTCAACCGCAAATGCGCTGCCGGAGCCGACGTTTCGGCAAATCCGGCCCAGCGCGCCTATCGTTAGAACCCCGCGCGTTCGGCAAGGTGCCGCACCGAAATTGGACGGCGGCCGGTGGAGGGTTATTCATACGTCGGCCGGGCAAAGGGCGGCCGAAGGGCGGCCGGTGGGCAGGTTATCGGACTTTTCCTCAAGCGCCGCGGGGCGCCCGGACGATGCTATCAGCGCCCCTGCCGCGCCCCTTCGACAGGCTCAGGGCAGGTCTCCCCCACCGCCGCAGACGCTCGCCGCAGCGCCCGGCAAGCGGGTTGCGGATAGAGGAGCCGACGTGCTTCAAGCGACCGCCAAACCCGTTGACGCCTTCCTCGACTACCTGACGGTCGAGTGTGGCCTGAGCGTCAACACGCTCCAGGCCTACCAGCGCGACCTGGATCGCTTCGCGGCGTTTCTCGGACAGGGCGAGGAGCCCGACTGGGGCGAGGTCGAGCGGGACGACTTCGTCCGGTTCGCCGTCGCGGAGAAGAAGGCCGGCCACGCCGTCGCCACCATCAGCCGGGCCCTCGTCGCGGTGCGCATGTTCTTCCGGTTCCTCGCGGCCGAGGGCTCAATCGATCGCGACCCGACCGAACACCTCCAGAGCCCGCGCCTCTGGCAGAACCTGCCGGAGGTCCTCGACCGAAAAGCCGTGGACCGGCTGCTGGCGGCGCCGGATGCGAAACACGACCGCTGGCCGCTCCGCG
>Ga0307380_10012196_pt1 | contig 10710 bp, 9 predicted proteins | sample UN3MG_FD_202239 | JGI IMG/M metagenome (GOLD analysis project Ga0307380, IMG submission 202239) | Soil microbial communities from Risofladan, Vaasa, Finland - UN-3 | ecosystem: Environmental > Terrestrial > Soil > Coastal area > Acid sulfate soil | place: Finland: Risofladan, Vaasa | collected... | reverse complement strand
GCCGCCCGGGCGGTGATCACCGCGCTGCAAGCCGAACCCGGGCTGAGCCGGAACTCGTCCGAGACGGCGACGCCGGCGACCCAGGCGATCCGATCGCCCGCCACGACCACCGGCAACCGGCGGCGTAACGACCGCGGCACGCCGTGATCGGTGAACAGGTCCTGCAGTGACTTCGTCCCCTGCAACCCCAGCGGCCGCATCCGATCGCCATCTCTCCAGCAGCGGATCTCGACCTGCCGGCCCAGGCTCTCGGCGTCGAGGGTGGCCAGCTCGGGCCCGCTCGGCGCAACGCTGCCGCCGGCCAGCTCGGCCCGGATCTCCCAGTCCCCGTAGCGGGCCGTGCCGGGGATCGTCAGGCGAACCGGCTCGGGCGCCGGGAGCTCCCGCTCCGCAGCGATTCGAACGGTCCCCGACTCGGCAATCGCCATCAACCCCCGCCCGAGATCGACGATGCCGCCCTCGGGATCGGCTGCGAGGCGGAGGATCGTCGCCGAGCGGTCACGGCCGATCCGCACCGACCTGCCGCCGGAGGCCCGCTCCGCGAGCGTCGTCAAGACCGCCCGCCGCAGCGCCGGTGCCATCGTCACCAGTTCCTCATGGCGGATCGGTGCACCCTCCGCCGACCCGGCCTGGGCGATCGCCACGGCCGCAGCGTCGCGCAGGAATCCGGCCTCCTCCTCCAGCTCGGCCCGGGTCTCGGCGACGTTGCGCTCGAACTCAGGGCCGATCTCCTCAAGCAGCGGAACGATCTCGTTCCGGATCCGGTTGCGAGCGAAGAGCGGCTCGGAGTTGGAGGGGTCGTCGGTGAAGGACAGCCCTGCCTCGGCCGCCAAGCCACGGGTCCGCTCGCGTCCGACCCCGAGCATCGGCCTGACGACGCGGCCGTTGCGCTCCGCCAGCCCGAGCAACGCCCGCGAGCCGGGCGAGACCGCGAGTCGGTAGAGCAGGGTCTCGGCGACGTCGGTGCGGGTGTGGCCGCTGGCGATCCAGTCCGCCCCGAGCTTCACCCTGAGCCGTTCGGCGGCCTCGTAGCGGACGGCGCGGGCGCGGGCCTGGAGGTTGCCGTCACCGAGTTCGGGACGCTCGATGTGGAGGTCGATACGGAGCTTGGCGCAGAGAGCCCGGGCGGCCTCCTCGGCCTGGCGGGCCTCCACCTGGAGGCCGTAGTTGAGATGGATCGCTGCAACCGCCTGCGGGCCGCAGATCCGGACCGCGGCATCGGCCAGACAGGCGGAGTCGGCGCCGCCCGAGAGCATCACGACGCCATCGGTCCCGCGTACAACGAGCCCGGAGGCCTCGACCGTGGCCGCGAAGCGTTGCAGCGCGTCTGACTCCTTCATCGGCAGCGATAATAGGCTGCCGGCAGGCGGCGACCGGCTCCAGTTAGCGGTACCCGCGCTCAGTCAGAGCTCTACCGGCGGGCCGCGACAAGCAGCTCGGTCGGCTTCGGAAGGCCCTTGAGCTCGACCGCTCCGATCGGCTCGAGCTCGAGGCTTTGGGAACCGCCAATCTCATCGGCCAAGCTGCTGGTGACCAGGACCTCCCCCGCGAGGGCCCGAGCAACGATCCGGTGAGCCAGGTTGACATCGAACCCGAAGTAATCACCGTCGCGATAGACGGCGCGACCGAAGTGGACTCCCGCGCGGGGCCGCGGGCGCTCCTTGAACAGGGTGAGGAAACCGACGGCCCACTCGGTCAGCATCGCGGGATCCGGCGAGACGACCATCACCTCGTCCCCGATCGTCTTCACGATCGTCGCCTCGGCCGGCAGCGTCGCCTCGACGGTCTCGAAGAAACGCTCGACCAGGTCGAGCGCCTCCTCGTCCCCCGCCTCTTCCGTATATCTAGTGAACCCGGTGAGATCGACGAAGCAGAACGCCATCGCGACCTGGCCCGCGGCCTCGCGATCGACGACGAGGCCCGAGTCCATGTGGCCGATCACGTCCTGCTCGATGAAGTGGCGCAGGTAGCGGTTGTGGACGTACTCCGTGATCGGCGCCATCGCTGGAAACAGGCGCTCGGCAAGGGCGTTCATCTCCTCGGCCATCTCGAGGGGCGGCAGACCGTCGTCGATCAGGGGCTCGTGCACATAGAGATGAAAGAGGCGTACCTCGGCCTCGGCGATCCGCCGCATCGACTGCGCGTAGACGCGGATCATCTGCAGCAGCGGCACCAGCGGGAAGCCGGAGTCGAGCACCCCCTTGATGATCGACATCGCCTCGACGTCGTCGTCGGTGAGGCGGTCCGCGTTGGCGACCGGGACGCCGAGCAGGGTCATGATCCGCTCCACCAGATCCTCGTCCAAGTCAAGCTCCCTGGCAGCCTCGGCACGGCTACGTCCGTGCTCGGCCACCGGCAACAGATCCTCGACGTAGCCGAAGGCGAGACGCCCGTCCCGGACCGCCGCACGGATCTCCCGCAGCGAGTAGCCGCGGTCCCGCATCCGGGCGACGACCCGGGCCTGTGCGGCCGCGGGCGCCGTCCAACGGCCCCGCTTGACGGGGACGATCCGCCCCGAGGCCCAGCGCTTCAAGGTCGATTCGGAGACCCCGGCGCGCCGTGACGCCTCACGAAGCGAGATCCGCTCGTCAGCCAAACGCCGGTCCCCGAGCGACCAGGTTCTCGTGCAGCTTGCCCTGGATCGTCTCCCGGACCCGCTCCGAGAGCTCGAAGACGACCCGGCGATCCTCGGCGGCCTCCGGCGGATAGGCGCTGATATCGATCGGCTCGCAGAACTCGATCCGCCAGCGCGAGGGGAGCGGGATCAGGCCGAGCGGGCCGAGCAGGGGAAAGGTCGGCGTGATCGGCACGAAGGGCGCTCCGATCGCCCGCGCCACGACCGCTGCATCGGCGATCATCGGGTAGATCTCTTCGGAGCCGACGACCGCGATCGGCACGATCGGCGAGCGCGTCCGCAGCGCGATCTCGACGAACCCGCCACGGCCGAAGCGCTGCAGTTGGTAACGCTCGCCGAACAGTTTGCCGGTGCCCTTTGCACCCTCCGGGAAAACCATCATCAGGTCGTCCCCCTCGAGGACCCTCGACGCGTTGTAGGGGCTCGCCGGGACGCCGCCGACCTTGCGCATGAAGGGCGCCAGGAAGGGCAGGCTGAAAGCCCAGTCGAGCACCATGAAGCGCGGCCAGCGGGGAAGCGGATGCTCCTTCATGATCGCGCCGGTGATCATCGCCGCGTCGAATGGGAAAAGGGCCCCGGCATGGTTGGCGACGAGCATCGCCCTGCCGTGGGCGGGCACGTTCGCGGCGCCGACGGCCCGCACCCGCCACCAACGGTCGTAGAGGAACTCGAAGAACGGGTAGGCCGCCTCCGCGAACTCCTCGTCGAAGCCCCAGTCGTCCTCGTGATATTCGCCCTGCAGCCGAGCCGCCATGCGGGTGAGCGACTGCCGCAATGATCGCGGCAGCGCCGAGGCCGCGCCCTCGGCGGCGGCGAGCGGGTCGAGCCCGGCCTCGACGCCCTGACGAATCCCGTGCAGGAACTCGATCCCGGCGGCAGCCGTGGCGGAGCGGGAGCGGCCCTCGGTCGTCGGCCCGCTCATCGGGGAACCTCCACCAGGCGGGTGAGCGCTGAGACCAAATCGGGGACCGGAGTGAGCCGGCGGCCGGCACCGCGCTTGGCAAAGTCGCGAACGGCGGCGACGGAGTCGTAGCGGGGCTCGAAGCCGAGCTCCTCGCGCAGCCGGCGGTTGTCGACCCCCCGCCCGTAGCGGAGCAGGCGAACGGCATCGCCGTAGAGGTCTCCGATGCCGAGCCGGCGACCGAGGCGCGAGAGGGCCAGGCCGAACATCGGATGCGGGATCGGGAGCTCGGTGCGCCCGGCGATCCGCAACGCCCTGGTCAGCGAGATCGAGCCCGAGGGGGCGACGTTGACTGCTCCGCGCACAGGTCGCATCGTCGCCACCCGCAGGGCCTCGTTCGCATCGGCCTCATGGAGCATCTGCAGGTGTGGATCGAAGCCAAGCTGGGTCGGGACCACCGGCAGCGCGAGATATCGCGACAGCGGTGTTGGCAGATCGGGCCCGATCTCGGGCTGGTAGCGCAGCATGCAGCAACTCAGCGCCGGGTGACGCCGGGCGAAGTTCTCGAAGTAGGCCTCCAGTTCACCGATGTCACGCTGAAAGCGGGTGCGGAGCGGGAAGCTACGTGCCATCTCCTCGCTGAAGAACGAGGGCCCGGCCGGCTCACACCCATAGATCGCGGAGGACCCGCGGACGACGACCCGTTCCACGGTCTCGGTCTTCTCGCAGGCGGCCAGCAGCTGCAGGGTCCCGATCAGGTTGATGTCATGCAGCGCCCGAGCGGGCTTGCCGGGTTCCGGGTACCAGAGGATGCCGCAGTGCACGACGGTGTCGACGCCGGTCGAGGGCAGCAGGCGGCTCAGGACCGGGCTGCGGATATCGACCTCGATCATCTCGGTCCGCTCGAGGTCAGCCTCCGGGGCCCGCGTGTCGAGGCCGAAGATCTGCTCAACAGCCGGATCGCGGGCCAGGCGACGGGCTAGCTCGGTGCCCCAGTGCCCGGCGATCCCCGCGATTGCGATTCGGCGCCCATCAGGCACCAGAATCGGCCTCGCGGGGGGAACTCTCACCCTCTGCTTTAGGGTTAGCCTCGTCCGCTGATACCCGTTCCCCACGAAAGATTTGCTCGAGATCGGCAAGCCGACGCTCGATCACGCTGATTCGCTCGCCGAGCCCGCCACTATCGTCGCGAACAGCGAGTCTCAGATCCGCGATCGCGTCGGCCAGCCGGTTTCCGGCCTCGTCCCCGCGTCTGGCCAGGTCCTCGCGGGCGGCGCCCGCCCGTCTGTTGACCCCCTCGCGGGCGGCCTCGCCGCGCCGCGCCAAGTCCTCGCGGGCCTCCTCGCCCCGGCGCGCCACCTCGTCGAGCAGATCGCGCGCGATCTGACGGGTCTCCGAGGCTGACCCCGCCGTCGCGGCAAGCGTTCGCTCAACCGCCGCGCGCAGCGAATCCTGGGCCCGGTCGCCGATCGCCGGCTCGCTGGGCTCGTCCGATTTGGGGTCGGCGACCATCGCAGGAGCTTAGCCTGCATCGATGCAGGATTAGTCCGAGCCGGCAACCATCTATCTTGGCCACGGCCGATGCCCCCTTACGTCAGATCGATGGGCCCGACGGCTGCGGCCGCGATTCTCTGTGGCGATCCGGGCCGGGCGCTGGGCATCGCCCAGGAGCTGCTGCTCGAACCGCGGATGAGCAACCACCATCGCGGCCTCTGGGGTTATTTCGGGGAGACGGCCGACGGCCACGAGCTGACGATCCAGGCAACCGGGATCGGCGGGCCGGGAGCCGCGATCGTCGTCTCCGAGCTCGCGCGACGGGGGATGCGTGCAGCGATCCGCGTCGGGACCTGTCGCAGCACCGGGCCCTCCCCCGAAGTCGGCACGTCGGTGACGGCGAGGGGGGTGATCGGCCACGACGGGGCCAGCGCGGCAGTCAGCGGCGATCGGCGGGCGGCGGCGCAGCCGAACGCCACGCTCGAGGCTGCACTGGCGGAGCGGACCGGCATCGTCGCCGAGCTCCACAGCTTCGACCGACTCGATCCGCCGGCCGGTTTGTTGCCCTCGGGCTCGCTACACGACCTGCAGAGCGCCGCGTTTCTTGCCGCCGCGGCCGAGACCCGGATTGCGGCGGCGGTTGCCGTGGTCGTCAGTCGCAACTCCGAGCGCCCGCTGGAGGATGAGCCGCTCGCCGCCGCCTCGCTGGCGCTCGCCGGGGCGGCTGCCGACGCGCTCGCCGGCCTCGGCAATGCCTCAAGCTCAGCTTGAGGTCTGGGCCTGACGACTCATCAGTCCTGCTCGGCCGATCGATCCGCCGCCAGCGAATCCAGCTGGTCCTCGAGCTCCTCGACACGGTCGGAGAGCGAGCGGATTCTCCGCGTCAGCCGCTCGAGGTCGCCGGCGCTGGCGACGTCGAGTGCGGCCAGTGCCTTCTTCTGGGCCACGAGCGCCGTCTCGCCGGCGCCCAACGCGCGGCCCATCGCCTGACTGAAGAGAGGATTCTCGAGCAGGGACTGGGCCAGTTCGCCGAGCGCCTCCTCACCCTTGGCCCGGATCCCGGGTTCTGCATCGCTCATTGCATTTTCCTCCTCGTCGACCGAACGCCATCCAGCAAGCTACCCGAAGGTCACGGGATAGGGGCGGGCGCGGGCGTAGAATTGCTTAAGCTCTCTCTCGCCGGTGCCGACAAGGAGCACAGGTTGCGCTCATCGGCCCCAGATTGCATTCCGCCCGTCAGATGGATAGGTTTCCCCTACACCGGAGAGTGCAACCCTGCCGGCAGACTAGAGTTAGCTGCGGGACGCCAATCTGACAGGGTATAGAGAGGGTATGAAAAACAGGCTTCTAATCATCCTCGCGTTGGGCGTTTTCGGCGCTATCTTCGCCGCCGGCGCGGTCAGCGCCCGGACCGCCACCGTGCTCGATGTCGGCAGTGACGGCGTCTCGATCGATCTCCCCGGCGGCGCCGAGCTGCCAGCGATCGGAACCGAGCTCCCCGCCTGCTCCAACGGTGTCGACGACGACGAGGACGGCCTCACCGATCTCGACGACAAGGACTGCAAGGACCCGGCCGACAAGGACGAGGCCCCCGAGCCCGACCCCGAGCCCACCACTCCGCCCAGCCCCGGCGGTGAGGACACCGGCCCCTTCGGAGGCGGTGGCTCCGACACGGGCGGCAAGGGCGAGAACCCCTCAAAGCCCCCCAAGATCGGCAACCCCTTCAAGGACGCCAAGCAGAAGGCCAAGGACAAGAACGAGAACAAGGACGAGGCCAAGGGCGACGATCAAGGCCGCAAGCCGGACGAGGCGCCGGAGATTCGCAAGCCCGACGGCACCCCGACCAAGGCCAACCCCTCGGTCAGCGTGGCGCCGTTCGGTCCCGCTCCGATCGGCGTCCCGAACTTCGTCATCGACCAGTTCACGATTCCGCCGTTCCTGCTGCCGATCTACCAGGCCTGTGGAACCGAGTACGGCATCCCCTGGCAGGTGCTCGCCTCGATCAACCGGATCGAGACCGCCTTCGGCACCAACCTCAACGTCTCGACGGCCGGCGCCCTTGGCTGGATGCAGTTCATACCCTCGACCTGGAAGGCCTACGGAGTCGACGCCAACCGCGACGGCCGCAAGGACCCCTACAACCCGGTTGACGCGATCTGCGCCGCCGCCCGTTATCTGAATGCCTCCGGCGGCGAGGAAGATCTGCGCAGCGCGATCTTCTCCTACAACCACGCCGACTGGTACGTCGACGAGGTCCTGCTCTACGCCCGCCAGTACGGCAAGCTGCCGAGCGGCCTGGTCAACTCGCTGACCGGCCTGACCGAGGGCGCGCACTTCCCGGTCGCCGCCAAGGCCCGTTACGCCGACGACATCTCCGAGCGGGCCGCAGCGCGCCGCGCGACCCCCCAGAAGGGATCCGAGGGCAACGCCGCCGACGTGATCAGCGACTCCCCGACCCGCCGCGGGATCAACATCTTCGCCAAGCAGGGCGCGCCGCTGGTCGCCGTCAACGACGGTGTGATCCGCAAGATCGGTAAGAGCAAGCGCCTCGGTCGTTACATCGTCCTCCGCGACGCCTACGGCAACGACTTCACCTACGCCGGTGTCGGCAGCGTCGCCGAGGCGATCCCGGTCCCCAAGGACCGTGAGCTCAAGGCCTCCGACTTCAAGCTCGTCCGCCCCGGCGCCGACCCGACGGCGAACGCCGCCAAGGTCAAGGGCAAGCAGGCCGACCAGGGCGTCGCCAACACAGAGGATTCCCGCGAGCGGCTCTTCGCCCTGCCGGAGCGCAAGGCAAACCGCGGCACCGCCGACCTGACCGGCCAGCTCGACGAGGTGCTCGGCGAGGGCGTGCCCGGCTATGAGACCTTCAAGGCCTACTTCACCGGGGTGCTCAAGTTCAACAGCAAGACGATGGACGCCCGCCCACTCCGCGAGGGCTCGAAGATCGTCGCCGGCACCGTGATCGGCAAGGTCGGCGGCGAGAGGGACGGGGTCGCTCCACACGTCAACTTCGCGATCGAGCCCGCCGGCCGCGGCTCCCGCAAGATCGACCCGAAGCCGATCCTCGACGGCTGGAAGCTGCTCGAGGCCACCGCGATCTATCGCGCCGCCGGCAAGAACCCCTTCAACCAGCGCGCCTCGGTCGGCCAGATCCTGCTGATGTCCAAGGGCCAGCTGCAGCAGCGGGTCCTCAAGGACCACCGAATCGTGATCTACTCCTGCGGCCGCGAGGACATTCGCAGCGGTCAGGTCGACCGCCGCATCCTGGCCGCCCTCGAGTACCTGGCGACTCGCGGCTTCCGGCCGACGGTGACCTCGCTGAAGTGCGGCCACGGCTTCTACACCAGCTCCGGCAACGTCTCGGCCCACTCCTCCGGCAACGCCGTCGACATCGCCCAGGTGAACGGCATCCCGATCCTCGGCAACCAGGGCCGTGGCTCGATCACAGAGGCCGTGGTCTCCGATCTGCTCAAGCTCCAGGGGGCGATGGCGCCGGCCCAGATCATCTCGCTGATGGAGATGGGCGGCCCGACCTTCGCGATGGGTGACCACGCTGACCACATCCACCTCGGCTACACCCCCGCCTTCGGACCCGGCGAGAAGGCAGGCCGCTACTCGAGCCTGCTCGAGCCACAGCAGTGGGACAAGCTGCTCGAGCGGATCGGCAGCCTCGACCAGCCGAACGTCCCGGTCAAGCCCTCCCAGTTCGCGTTGCCGACCAAGGACAAGCGGTCGAGCAACGCCCACCTCGGCGAGTAACGCCGGCCCGAACGAGCGCGGCCGACCGATGTCGCTGCTGCCGTTCGCCCAGCTTGATCTGCCGGGGAGCTTCCCGCTCGCCGACGGCCGCTACGTCGCCCGCCCCGCTGGGGAACCCGAGGCTCAGCCGGACGTCCTCGTGGTGCGCACGCTCGGTGCCGCCCGGGCCCGCTCGCGGCTCAAACGCGGCAGACCGGTGCCGCTGCAGCGGGACCCGGAGGCGCTACCGCTGCAGCTCAGCCGGCTGACGCTGATCAAGGGGCTCCCCTTCGACGATCAGGCGTCGGCCGAGGACTGGCTCCGGCGCGTCGGCGCCGATCACGAGATCGCGGGCAAGCTCGCGGCCGAAGCCGCCCACACCGTGAACCGGGCGCTGCTCGCCCACCGCGTCGCCGCTCCCGACCTATACGCGGCTGACATCCACCCTGAGGATGCGGTCGTCATCCGCTTCGGCTTCGGCTCCGGCGATGAGGTCGCGGACGGGCGCTGGAGCGAGGCCGTCGAGATGCCGGAGGGGCGCCGGCAGACGATGCGCACAGCAACGATGGACATCGTCGGAGCCCAGCAACGGGTCGCCTCGGTGCTCTCCGCGCGTGACGTCGTCCTCGCGCATGAGGCGCTGCTGGTCGAGGCCGAGCTGGCCGCGGCGGAGGATCGTCGCCCGCTGGCGGCGCTGGCGCTGGCCGCGGCGATCGACTCGCTGCTCCGCACGGGCGGCGATGCCGGCGATGCTTCCGGACCGGCGGCAACGCTTCGTGAGCGGGCGCTGAGCGGCGCTGAGATCGACCCCGAGGCCCTGCGCTCAGCCCTGCGTGAGGCGCGTCGGGCGATCCGGGCACACTGAGCCTCAAAGCGCTGCCCACGCGCCAGTCGCGGCGCCGCTAGGGCAGCGCCGCGACGACCGCCGGCAGCTGCTCCGCCACATCACCGGAGAGGCGCACGGCGGCACGCCCGTCGTAGGGCGTCGAACTCTGGGTGATGATCGCAAGCTGCCCGCCGGCGCTGAGGGTCAGCTCAGGCAGGCCGGCAACCGGAAAGACCTCGAGCGAGGAGCCCACGCAGAGCATCAGATCCGCACCCTCCGCGAGCTCGCGGGCCCGCTCAATCGCCGCCAGGGGCAGCATCTCGCCGAAGAGGACCACATCAGGCTTGATCTTGCCCATGCAGCCGCCGCAGGTGGCGATCCCGTCCTCGTCGAACAGCGCCTCGACCTCCGCCAACGACCAGGAGGAGCCGCAGGTCGTACAGGAAGAGGTCTCGATCGAACCGTGTACCTCGACCACCTCACCGCTGCCCGCCATTCCGTGCAGGCGGTCGATGTTCTGGGTGATCACGGCCTCCAGCCGCCCTCTTCTCTCAAGCTCGACCAGAGCCTGATGGGCGGCGTTGGGCCGTTTCTCGCCGAGCATCTCGAATCGGGGCCGGTAGAACTGCCAGAAGCCCCTGGTGTCGCGGTGGAAGGCATCGATCGTCGCCACCTTCATCGGGTCGACCTTGGCCCATATCCCCTTGCCCGGCGTGCGGAAGTCGGGGATTCCCGAAGGCACCGAGATCCCGGCCCCGGTCAGGGCCACGACCCGCGAGGCCTCCGAGATCAGCCCGGCAAGCTGCTCGATCTCCGCCTCTGCGGCTATTTCCCGCTCCACTCCGCCTTCCGCTTGCCGAGGAACGCGGAGATGCCCTCCTTCGCGTCCGCGGAGAAGAAGGCAGAGGCGAAGCCGACCTTCTCGGCCTCGATCCCCTCATCGAGGTCACCCTTGTGGGAGACACGCTTGATCTGCGCGACCGCGAGCGGCGCCTGGCCGGCGAGCTTGCGGGCGAAAGAGAGCGCCGTGTCGAACAACTCGTGGTCGGGCACCAGGCGGTTGACGAGCCCGTACTCATAGGCCTCGGTGGCGGTGATCGCGTCGCCGACGAG
>Ga0307380_10012195_pt1 | contig 10711 bp, 5 predicted proteins | sample UN3MG_FD_202239 | JGI IMG/M metagenome (GOLD analysis project Ga0307380, IMG submission 202239) | Soil microbial communities from Risofladan, Vaasa, Finland - UN-3 | ecosystem: Environmental > Terrestrial > Soil > Coastal area > Acid sulfate soil | place: Finland: Risofladan, Vaasa | collected... | reverse complement strand
GGGCGGCGGAGATCGGCCTGCGTCGCAGCCGCCGAGGCCGAGGACCCCGGGACGGGCCCCCCGCTCCCCGAGCTCCCCGCAACCCATCCACTACCGCCGGGACCTTCCGCGCAGCGACCCTCAAAAGGAAAGGATCCCTCGAGCACAGACAGGTCCGCCGGTCGCTCTCGAAGAGGCGGTGAGGGGGATCGAGGCCCATACGCCGGACGGCGGCGCCGCCTTCGTCATGGCGGAGCGAGTCGCCGGCCTGGACAAGGACCTCGAAGATCTGAACGAGGCGTTCCGTCAAAGGGTCGAAACGCCGGAGACGGAGATCCGCCGCTGCCTTTCGGCGCTTTGGGCGGACTGCTCCGCGCCCGGCGCGGACGAGGACCTGCGACCGGAGGATTTCATCTTTCTCGACCTCGAAACCACCGGCCTTTCCAACTCGCCTCTTTTCCTGATCGGCGCCATGGTCTGGGAAGAGGAGGGGCTCGTCGTGCGCCAGTATTTCGCTCGCGACTACGCCGAGGAGCGAGCCGTTCTGATGCTGTTCTCCCGTCTTGCCGAAGGGCGGAGAATCTGCGTCACTTTCAACGGCAAGAGTTTCGACCTTCCTTTTCTGCGCGCCCGCTCGGCGGCCCATCTCCTTTCGACGCTCGAGCCTCCCGCCCACCTGGATTTGCTGCATCTGTCTCGCCGCGCGTGGCAGGGACAATGCCCCGACTGCAAACTCCAAACCCTCGAACGCTACGTCTGCGGGCGCGCGCGCGACGACGACATCCCCGGTTGGGAGATCCCCGACGCTTACCACGCCTTCGTCCACTCGGGCGACGCCACGCGGATCGCCGAGATCTTCAGACACAACCTGCTCGACCTCGTGACGATGGCGGACCTGATGGTGCGACTGCCCCAGTAGGAACGCGCGCGGAGACGAGAAGGAACAGCGTTAATGAGCCGAACCAAGATTATCGCCACCTATGGACCCGCCTGTGAACAGGACCGCACGATTCGCGCCATGCTGCGCGGCGGACTGGACGTCTTCCGCCTGAACGTTTCGCATCTCGATCCCGCGGATCTCGCGGCAACGGCGAAACGCCTTCGATCGATTGCGGAAGAAAGCGGCATGCCGCTCGCGATTCTGGCCGACATGCCGGGGCCGAAGGTTCGCTGCACGGTCTGCGAGCCGGAGACCTTCGAGGTCGAGGAGGGGACGCGTCTTTCGATTTCGGCCCGGAAAGGGGTCTCGACTCCACAGGAGATCCGCGTTCCCTATCCGTACCTGCTCGAAGACGTGAAAGTCGGCCACGAAATCGCAATCAACGACGGCATGGTGCTGGTGCGCGTTGAGAAGGTGGATCGGCGAGCCCAATCTCTGCGAGGCGTCGTGGTTCGCGGAGGGCCGATCGGCTCGCGAAAGGGGGTCAGCTTTCTGCACACGACTTTGCGGATAAGAGGCCTGACCGAGCGCGACCGGCGGGGCCTTCGCGCGGCGGCTCAAGGCCCGATCGACTTCATCGCGCTGAGCTTCGTCCGCTCGAGCGACGACCTGGCCCAAGCGCGGCGGATTCTGAAGAGAGCGGGGAAGACGGAGATTCCGCTCATTGCCAAGATCGAGCAGCACGAGGCCCTCGATCGCATCGACGAGATCGTTGCCGTCAGCGACGGCATCATGGTCGCCCGCGGCGATATGGGGATCGAGCGGCCCCTCGAAGAGGTCCCCCTCCTGCAGAAAGACATCATCGCGCGCTCGAACCGCGCGGGGAAGTACGTCATCACGGCCACGCAGATGCTGGAATCGATGACCGAGTCCTCCCGCCCCACCCGCGCGGAAGTGACCGACGTGGCCAACGCCATCCTCGACGGAACCGACGCCGTCATGCTGAGCGCCGAGACGGCCACGGGGCGCTTCCCCGCGCTGGTCGTGCGCACGATGACGCGAATCGCCGCCGTGGCGGAGCGGGGCATCGACCACTTGGAGCGCTTGCGGCTCTACCACCCCGACCGGCAAGCGGCCGAGGGAGTGGAACCGGACCTGGACGATGCCTTGGCCCACGCGGCGTGCCGCTTGGCCGTCGACGCGCGGCTCGACGCTCTGCTCTGCCTCTCCTTCCACGGCTCGACGGCCCGACGCATCGCGCGGTACCGTCCGCGGTGTCCCACGTACGTTCTGAGTCCTTATGAGGAGCAATGCCGCCGCTTGGCCTTGACGTGGGGCGTGGAGGTTTTCCCGTTCCCCGAAGCTCGGCCGACTCGCTCGGGGCGAGTCCCGTCGCCGGACCGGCTGATCGAGCCGATGGTCAAGACCTTGCATCGCGCCGGACGCCTGAAGGCGGGCCACCGGGTCGCGATCTTGGCCGGCGTGCCGTTGGACGCGCCCGGCGGCACGAACTGGCTCCGCGTCGTGGAGATCTGATCTTGGACATGATCGGCGGCGCCGAGACGGCCCGTTACACCCCGCTCAGGCCGACTTCTTCCCGAAGGAATCCGCGAATCCGCTCGGTGTGAGTCCCCTCCCAGTAGACGCGACGGCAGGAGGGACACTGGTAGAACTGCGTGCGCCAGTCGCGGACTTTCTCCGGAACGGGCGCCGGAACGCTCTCATCGGCGAGAACGGTCTCGAGGGAGAGCGGGCCTCGCACTTCCGCGTTGCAGTGAGAACAGCGCGAGAACAGGGTCTTCGAGAAATCGAGGGGGAACGCGCGGGTCACCTGGGCGATCTGGGCCTTCAAGTCGGGGCTCTCGACGTGAAACAAATCCGCGCGCGGCGCCGTATCGGGCGGGCCATGGCCGGCGAAGGCCGCCGCCAGTCGGGGGCAGCGCCCGAGGACTACGATCTCCTCGGGATGCGGGGCGGGGTCGCGCAGTATCTCACGCGCCGAGCGGGGATCGTAGCGCACGTCATAGCCCAGGAGGCTCATCCACCGCCGCAGTTTTCCTACCGTATTGTCCGCCACAAAACGCATGGCACGCAACGCAAGGACTCGATTCTTCCGCCCCCGCCCTCGCCGGGATCTCAGAAACGCGGCCCGCGCGGTTCGGCGCGGCCTTGAATCGCCGTCCTGACTCGCTCGAATTCTTCCTGAAGGCCGTCGAGAAGAGAACCGACCTGGTCCAGGTCCCCATCCCTGGCGGCAAGTTCCATCTTGGAGGCCCTCTCGCGCATCGCCGTCGCCCCAATGTTGGCCGACGCCCCTTTGATGGTATGAGCCCTCCGCTCGGCCACGGCGGCGTCGTTCGCCTCTAGGGCCTCTCTCAGCTTGCTGATCTGCAGAGGGGCGTCTTCGAGGAACACCCGGTGGATCGTTTCAAGGAGATCTCGGTCGCCGCCCAAACGGTCGAGCGTCTCCTTCGTGTCGAGGACGGTCTCCGTCGGGGGCTTGCGGGGCTTCTCTTGCGGAAGGGGGGAGGACGCGGGCGCGCCGGAGTCCGACGGGGAAAGGAACTCGCGGAGCGTTGCGAAGAGGCTCTTCGGATCGATCGGCTTCGACATGTATCCGTCCATTCCCGCCGCGAGGCACATTTCGCGGTCTCCCGCCATGGCGTGAGCCGTCATGGCGAGGATGGGCGTGTGTCTGGTCTCGCCTCGCTCGCCTTCACCGACCCCGTCGGCGAGCGCTTGCTCGCGCTTGCGTATCTCGCGGGTCGCCTCGTAGCCGTCCATCTCGGGCATCTGGCAATCCATGAGAATCAGATCATAGGAGCGCTTTTCGAGGGCTTCGAGCGCCTCGAGACCGTTCGAGGCGACATCGCAAAAGGAGTACCCGCCCTTCCTCAGCATGTGAACGGCCACGCGCTGGTTCACGACGTTGTCTTCCACCACCAGGATTCGGGCCGCGGGGCGGCTGAGGGCCGCGGACGCGGCCGGTTCGAGCTCTTCTGGCCCCATCGCATCCTCGGCAGGCGCCAAAGGAGGAGGCTGCTCTTCCTCGCTCGCAACGCGGGATTCGGCGAGGGTGTGACGCGTGATAAGCGTGCGAGGTCCTTGGTCCTCGTTGCGCTGGAGAGCGGCGATCAGGCATTCGAGAAGATCAGACTGGCGCACCGGCCTCGCCAAGTACCCGCAAAAGCCCGCCTCGACCGCGCGCTTGGCGTCGCCCCGCTGGGCGGCAGACGTCAGCAGGATCAGGCGCGTGCCGTCGGCGGCGTCGGTGAAAGCGCACAGATCCGGATCGGATCTGATGACGCCGGCGAGGTCGGTGAATCGGCCAATCTCCCCGCGCCCCGCTCCTCGAGCGCCGTCGCCTTCCAGCCCCCGCGGATCGAGAATGGCAACCAGGTAGGGATCCTCGGCCTGCCGGGCGGATCGCAGAGCTTGAAGCGCGTCTTGCGTCTCCGAGAAGGCGTCGGCCCGCATGCCCCAACTCGATGTTTGCTCCGCGAGAACCCGACGGTTGATCTCGCTGGGATCGACGATGAGGACGCGGACCCCGGACATCGTGACGGGAGGAAGCGGCGCGGGGGGTGTCGAGCGATCGATCGGAAAGCGCACGTCGAACCAGAACTTGGAGCCTTCTCCTTCGCGGCTGGCCGCGCCCGTCCTGCCGCCCATCAGCTCGGCCAGTTGCCTGGCGATAGCCAAACCGAGGCCCGTTCCTCCGTACTTGCGCGTCGTTGACGCGTCGGCTTGTGTGAATTTGCCGAAGATATGTTCGAGTTTGCCTTCGGGAATGCCGATCCCCGTGTCTTCCACGGAGAGGCGTAGGGAAACGTGCTCGTCGGACCGCTCCAAGAGCTCGGCTTCGAGGATCACGCGACCCTTTTCGGTGAACTTGATGGCATTGGTGAGGAAGTTGGTCAGTATCTGCCGGGTGCGGCCCGGATCGCCGACGACCCGGTGAGGCGCGGCGGGAGGGTAGCGCACGGCCAACTCGATTCCCTTCTCCTCGGCCCGCGGCGCCATCAGCGCCGCCATCTCCTCCATGGCGACCCGCAGGTCGAAGGGAATCGGCTCGATGCTCAGTTTCCCGGCCTCGATTTTTGAGAAATCCAGAATGTCGTCGATGATGGCCATGAGGACGTTGGCCGAGTTGCGCACGATTCCGGCGTACTCCGTCTGCTCGGAGTTGAGATCCGTGTCGAGGAGCAGATCGATCATGCCGATGATGCCATTCATCGGCGTGCGGATCTCGTGGCTCATGTTGGCCACGAACTCGCTTTTGGAAGCGCTGGCCATCTCGGCCTGCTGAGCCATCTCGCCGGCCAGAAGCGTTATTCGCTCCAGGTGGGCGTTGGCTTCCGCGAGATCGCGGTTCGCCTGCTCGGCCGCTTCCTTCGCCTGACGCAGTTCCTTCTCCTGACGGGTGCGCTCGGTGATGTCGAGCATGATGCCGACCATCCCGGAGACGTTTCCGTCGCTTCCGCGGAAAGTCGCCTTGGAGAAGGCGACGTCGTGTGTCGTCCCGTCGGCGTAGCGGACGGGGGCCTCGTAGGTCTGGATGCCGGGCTCGCGCAGAAGGGCGTCATCCATCTCCTGGTGCTTTCCGGCCGTCTCGGGGCGAGCGGTGTCGAGAACTGTCTTCCCGATCAGATCTCTCTTCGCGATCCCGATGACCTCCTCGAACGCCTTGTTGCAGCTTTGATAGACGCCGCGCGTATCTTTCAGGAAGACGGGGACGGGTATCGCGTCGATCAGGGTCTGGAGCCGCTCGAGATGTTCCTTCAGCTTCCGGTCCGTCCGCTGGCGTTCGGCGATCTCCGCGGCGAGATCCTCGTTGGCCTGGAGCAGCGCCTTCGCCTGGGCCGCCAGCTGTCGGGCCTGCGCTTCGAGCGTAACGTTCGCCTGCCCCATTCTCTCGGCATGCTCGGCTTGGGCCGCTTCGCGGGCCTGACTTTCCGCCAACGCGCGACCTGCGGCCTCACCCAAGCGGCTCTCGGCGCGCCGCAAGAGAAGCAGGAAGAAGACAACGAGGGCGGCGCCTACGCCCGCACAGCCCAGCGTCACCGCGACGGCGAGCCGTCTGAGATTGCCGCGGAGCTCCGTCACGTCGTGGAGGACGAGAATGTCGCCGATCGGTCTGTTCCCCGCGTCACTCAAAGGCACAAGACCCAGCCGATAGATTCTGTCTCCCAGTCGGATGGCTTTCCCCGAGCGTACGCGCCGCTCGTGGGGAGCCGACAAGAACTCGGCTGCTTCGGGCGGGATCTCTTCGAGGGTGCGATCCGCCACGACGACACGGGGGAGTTCGTTCCATCGGCCGCCCACGCCGAACAGGTCGCGGCCCTCCTCCCACCGCTTCTGGTCCAGACGTTCTTTGTCGATGCTGACGAAGATTTCCACTCCCAGGATCTCGTGAATCTCCGGCGTGATGTGACCGATCTCCTTCCCCAGTTCGATGAAGCCGATCATCTCGTCGCCCACAATCCACGGATGCACCACGCGGAGAGTAAGAGTTCCCAGGTTGCCGATCTCGATGCCGTGGGACGGCCGGCCGCTCTGCGCGGCGGCGCGCATCGTGAAACGGTCTACCAGATCCCCGTAGTCGTCCGGGTCGTAGACGCGGAGGAAATTCCTTCGGTCCGGCGCGTGAAAACAGGTGTGCGTGATGCCGTGTCGCTCGCGCAGATCGCGGGCGATCGGGGCGCAATACGCCAGCAAGGCTTCCCGGTCGCGCGCCGCCATGTGCTTCGCCAGCGTTGCGTCCTTTTCCAGGACCTCAACGATGGCGCTCATGGCCTCCGCGTCTCTCTCGGACTTCCTGCGGAAAAGGGCGTCGACGAAATGCAGGCGGTCGGCGATTTCGCTCTCGATCTCGGCCCTCTCGAGGCAATACGTGGCCACGGCAAAACCGGCAAGAAGGAGCGCGAGCGCGCCGATTAACGGAAGAAGGATTCGGGTTTTCAGACTTGTTCCAGTCACAGGAGAGAACCTCCGGCCTCCTTCTCACCGAGCGGATCTGTTGGGTCTGGGCAAACCGGAACGGCGCCGCCGCGCACGGAGAGACGCCCCCCCGTCGATGGGGGGCGTTCAACAGTCTTTTCGGCCTTGTGAGCGTTCTTCTTTAACCGGGAGTTGGCCGGGAATCGGCCCGGCGCGGCGTCATCGTTCCTCCTCGACAAGGGGACATGAAGAAAAATCGATCCGAGCCCGGGCGCTTTTCTGTCGAGCTTCTCGAGAAGCGTGTACCGGTCGCGCACGGCCTGGCGAAAGGCGGGAGAGTAGCGACCGAAGTAGACGCCCTCGCCGGCCAGATCGACGTTCGTCACAACGAGAGAGAACCCGCCGTCTTTGAGCTGAGCGATCAGCGGCCCTTCGTCCCACTTCCCCTCGGCGGCTAGTCGGGTCATGATGAAATGCTGGAAGAGAACGGGGCGACCCGCCTTCAGAGCGTAAATGGGGTCCTCGCACAGCACCGGACCGGGTCGCGCCTGGATCTCGCGAACGACGCGCCGGCCCTGGGTCAGCGCAGAGACCGTCGGCTGCGGGGCCGAGAGAAAGAGGTTCAGTTCGATCCCGAGGAGAATCCGCGGTCGTCGCTCGATCTGCGCTCCTGGGGAGACGCAAGGGGTGAAGCGCGCCGCGTGCCAGGGAAGCATCGCCAGAACCATCGCGGCGGCGAAATGCCTCGATCCGCCCACGAAGGGGCGCGGCCCGCTTCTCGTCGCCCGCGATGCAGAACAGGAAGAATCGCCGCCGAGGAGATCGGCCAAGGAGGTCCCCAGGAAGATCGCCCCGGCGCACGCGGGCTCGAGCAGGTAGTTCTCGGCTGAGCCCATCTTGGCCAGGGATGCCAACGAGAAGCTGTTGATGACAAGATAGGGCAGATACAGCGTGACGGCCGGGGAAAGGCGTTTCGAGGGGGCAGCGCCATCCGAGACCCGACAGGCCATCTCGCCATCTGAGAGAACGCCTCGGGCGGCCATCCGCACGCGCCCGAGCACGCCGAGAAAGAGGACGGCGACGGCAACGAGGAGGGGGGCGTAAAGCGCCCAGAGCATCCACGTCCACCCCCGCAGCTCGTGCCAGTGCATGACGTTGCGGTTATAGACGACCGTGTGCAGCCAGTAACGCCCGCCGGTCATGGCGCAGAAGAGCAGGATTGGCAGGCCAACGACGCCGGCCATGGCGCCGGCGAATCCCGCCGCGGCGCGGCGACGGCCGCTGAGAAGAAGGCAGATGAAGCACGCCGCCGGCGCGGCGATGGCCGTCTGCTTGGCCACCAAGGCAAGCCCAAAAAGAAAGACGGCGACAAGAAGTCCTCGCCGCTGACCGCGCCTTCGCCCCCAGAGCCCGAAGACCGCCAACCCCCATACACTGAGAGCCACGGCCAACAGATCGACCCGCGTGTAAGCCACCCACCGCAGGAGAGAACGAGAGGTAAGGAACAGCAACGGGCAAATCCACGCCAGGAGAATCAGCTGACCCGCTCGGCAGATTCTCAGCGCAGGCGGCGGAAGGGAATCCTCGCCCGCTTCTCGCGTCCGCCAACCGAGGAGTCTCCGCCATTCCCCTTTCTCCACACTCCCCAGTATGACGACGGAGACGCCCAAAGCCGCGGCGAGGGCCGCGACGGCCGAAATCCATCGCCCCGGCGCGAGAGAGACGCCCGCGAAGCGCGCGAAAGGACTCCACAGGGCGGGGTAGAGCGGCGGGTAGTTGTCCACGAGATAGGGGGGCGATGCGATGGAGCAGTAAAGGCCTTCGCCCTTGGCCAGTCGCAGGGCTTGGCCGAGAATGTGTCCCTCCTCGGCGTCCAGCTGGTAAGGGAAGTAAAGGGCAGCGCGCACTCGCTCGACGGGGTAGCGCGCCAGCGACGTCATGAGAAAAGCCGTCAACGCCAGAGGCGCCAGGGGCCACACCGCTCCCAACCAACGTCTGCAGCCGGTTGATCCGGCCGAAACGGACGAATCGGGGGAGAGGTCGGGGGCGTCTTGATTCCGGGTCATCGCTTCGGCAGGAGGGCCGGCCGTTTCAGAGAGCCGACCGCGCGATTATAGGGGAAAACGAGTTGCGAAGTCAAAGACCCCGTGGGAAGATGCGGCTCGAAAGGGGGCGCCGCACGCGCGTGTTCCGGCGGCGCCGCCGGGGCTTGCCAAGTCTTGCGGAAAGAGCGATGACGTGAAGATCGTGGTCGTGCGTCCGGGCGCGATGGGCGACATTCTGTTCACCACGCCCGCCCTTCGGGCGCTCAAGAAGAAGTACCCCGGCAGCCACGTCACCTGCGTTCTGATGAGGAAGTGGCGTTTCCTCCTGCGCGGCAATCCCTATGTCGATCGGGTGGTGGGTCTGCGCTACCGAGATCCCAGAGCGCTCGGCCGGTGGGCGCGCGAGACTTACGATCTTCTCATTAACCTGCATGAGGTGGAAGACGCCGCGCGCATCTGCCAGGCGATCCCGGCCAGAGAACGCAGAGGCCACCAATGGATCGATGGTCGGCTCGAGCCGGACGGCAACAGCCGGGATTTCCTGACGCGCGAGGAAGCCTGGAGACGCCTGCACAAGAGCGGAACGCACTACCCCGAGCTTTTCTGCCGCATCGCCGGCGTGCAGGCCGATTCTTACCGCTACGACTTTGAGCCGGGGGCCGTCGCCGCCTGGCGCGCTCGGCGGTTCTTCAAACGCCGCGGCTTGGGCCGTCCGCCGCTCCCAATCGCCTTGCATCTCCATTCCCGCGGGTCCCCGTCGAAGCGCTGGAGCGCCGAGTCGGTCATTGAAGTGACGCGGATTCTCGAAGACCGGCGCTTTCTCGTGCTCGGCTTCACACGTGACCGCGAGGAGACGCGGCCCCTCGAAAAACTGCCCAACGCGACGGTGACTTACGCCGGCATCAGCGCCCAGGCCGAGATGCTTCGCCGTTGCGCCCTTTTCGTCGGAATCGATTCCGGCCCCCGCCACATTGCGTCGGCCATGGGAACGCCGATTCTGTGCCTGTTTGGCCCCAGGCCAAAGAGCCACCTCCCGGAGTTCCCAAACGAAGAGGCGCTGGAGGTCGCTGAGCCGTGCGCTCCCTGCTTCGAGCAAACATGTCCGCTCGGGCGCGACTGCATGGGCCAGATCCATCCCCAGCGGATTGCTGATGCCATTCGCCGAATGCTGTCTCGCCCCCCTTCGCGGACCGACGGCGAACAAGTCTCCCCTTCCGAGGCCCCCCTCCGATGAGCCACGTGCTGCTCCTGACTCTCTACGACCAAGGCGCCATGGGCCTGCGCCAGCTCTCCTCGGTCCTCAAGGCCGACGGCCACCAGGTCTCGGTCGTCTACCTCAAGAAGTACCGAATCGTTCTGAAGTCCTCCGTGCAAACGCCGCCGGACGAAATGCTGCACGAGGGCGTGGACTTGCTTGGGCGGGACACGGTCATGAGCATTTCAGCGCCGGTCAGCGAAACGGAGCGCCGCCTGCTTGCCAATCTGATCCGAGAACTCGCGCCGGACCTCATCGCCTTCTCCCTGCGGTCCGTGACGCTCGCCGTCGCCGCCGCACTGACCCGCGACGTCAAAGCGCGTTGCCAGACTCCGGTCGTCTGGGGAGGCATCGGCCCGACTCTCGAGCCGGACCGCTGTCTCCAGGCGTGCGATCTCGTCTGCCGCGGCGAAGGGGAAGGGGCCATCGTCGATCTTGCGCGCGCATTGGACGGGGGGGCGTCGTGGGAGGCGATTCCCAACCTTTGGGGAAAGCGCGGCGGCGGCCGGCCTGCTTTCCGCAACCCTCCCCGCCCTCTGATCCGCGATCTCGACGCCCTGCCGTACCTTGACACGTCCCCCGAGGGCAAGTACACGATCGAGAACGACGCCG
>Ga0307380_10012194_pt1 | contig 10711 bp, 8 predicted proteins | sample UN3MG_FD_202239 | JGI IMG/M metagenome (GOLD analysis project Ga0307380, IMG submission 202239) | Soil microbial communities from Risofladan, Vaasa, Finland - UN-3 | ecosystem: Environmental > Terrestrial > Soil > Coastal area > Acid sulfate soil | place: Finland: Risofladan, Vaasa | collected... | reverse complement strand
CAGTTAACATATCAATCGTCCTGCAGAACTTAGGCCTTTTAGACAGGGTAACTACTATGTGGGACAACCTCTCGGATACAGCCGACCAGGCCCTTAACGCCGATTATCCATTCCAACTGTAGGCAGGGAAATTAAACCAAAAAAATTGAAAATCTGCGAATAGTCCTTATTGTATGGAAAAATGACCGAATGAAACATAACATATATTATAGGACGTTAATGGTCGCACTCCAAAAAAGCCCATTTCAAGCACGAATTTCCGTGATTTTATAAACCTTATCTTTAAATTCTTGTGTTTTCACAAGATATGCCATCTTAAAAGCAACACAGCGTATAAAGCAGCGAGTAATAGAAACTTTGTATTATGAAACAATGATGTGAATTGAGTAAATCGTAAACGAATATTAAAGAACGTATTTATAAAAAAGAGGACTGACATATTGGCGTAAAGCTTTTTTGTCTTTGAAAATTGATTTATTATTAACAGACATTAGAAGTTTCCATTTATCTTATTATTATCTTATAAACCTTGGACAAAAGACAAGCCATAAGAATCAATAAAAAAAATATTTCGATAAAATATACATAAGATAAGAAAAGAAAAAATGCTATGAAAAATGCTATATATAAGCAATATTTCAATAATTAATACGTTTAAATTAATCAAAAATCATCTATTTTTGGCTCTTTTGTTCGAAGTTATCGCAGCAATCTTCGGCATCGTGCCTTTGCTGGTCTTTTTGGCAGAGGCCATCCAATATTGTTTCTCTATTTGGATCGCCACAATGTAAAGGATAAATGGTTGACTTGAATGATCTACAATTCCTGCATTCTTTCATCATATATCCCTCGCGTAACAAGAATTTAACGAAATAAAATCAATGCGGCAATGTCAAGATATAATAACAATACTAAGAAAGTCCGATAATATCCCGCGATGAATCTCTCAGTGCTAAAGGTTTGCCTAAGATTTCGTAATGCAGAATCGCCCTTTTCAGATCTTCGGGGTCTTCGTAATCGGACAAAAGTTCGGAAAGATACCACGACTCGACAGCTTCGGCAGGCATACCCTTACTCTTAAATTCCGGAAGCGATTGAATGCCTGTATCAAGTTCTGATAATTTTTCAAAGTCCGTTTGTACCTGTGGAGTTGGTTTAGATAATTTAGGTTTTGCCGGTGCTGTTATGGGTTGAACACGATTTGCCTGTTTGGCTTGGGCAGCATATTTTCGAACAGCGGCCTGAGGACGGATTGTTTGCTGGCGAGCCGTTTGGCCGGACGGGCGGGTTTCACGAGTCGGTTTACCCTCGGCTGCCTGCTGAATCTCTCTAAAAAACTGTTCCAGTATCCCCCTGCCGCCTGCTGATGGCTTACGTTGAGGTTTGCGGGTCTGTTGTTCCGGAGCCTGATCTTCGGCTTTCTTGCCCTTTGCTTTGATAAGAGCACCAAGTCCATAGACCACCGCAATAACCACCAGGACAAGTATATTCATCCAGCCTTCGTCGCTGCCGCGGGCAAGTACAATTATTTGTGCCAATGAATAGTACATATAATTAGATTGTTAAGAACTTAATATTTTTCCGCTGTTATTCTTTATTTTTGGGTTTTGAAATAGAATCGCGCATCGACGTATCGGCCATAATGTTTTTCATTCTATAATAGTCCATAATCCCGATATTGCCTTTCAGGAAAGCTTCGGCCATAGCTAAGGGTATCTTTGATTCGTTTTCTACTACAAGTGCCCGCATTTCCTGCTCGCGTGCGAATGCCATGGCCCGGCGTTTTTCCGCCTCGGCCTGTGCCCGAACTAAATCTGCTTGGGCCTGGTTCTTCTGCAGTACTGCGCCGACATTTTCACCGACATCGACGTCGGCTATATCAATAGAGAGGATCTCATAAGCCGTTCCGGCATCAAGCCCCTTGGCAAGAACCGTTTTTGAAATCTTGTCCGGGTTCTCTAAAACGCTTTTATACGTTATTGCACTGCCGATAGTGGTAACGATTCCTTCGCCAACGCGAGCGATAATTGTCTCCTGGGTGGCACCGCCTATTAGTCTTTCGATATTGGCCCGGACGGTTATGCGCGCCTTTGCCTTCAGCTGAATCCCGTCCTGAGCTACTGCATCTATCGTGCCTCTGCTTTTTTGTGGGTCCGGGCAATCAATCACCTTGGGGTTGACACTTGTCTGGACTGCTTCGAGGATGTCACGTCCTGCTAAATCGATTGCGGTGGCCGTCTGCAAAGACAAATCGATATTTGCCCTGCTGGCGGCAATTAAGGCGCGAACAACGTTTGGAACATTGCCGCGGGCCAAATAATGGCTTTCCAGGTCTCTTGTCGTTAGTGTCAGACCTGCCTGAATTGCGGTTATTTTACTTATAACTATGGTATTGGTATCGACCTTTCTAAGCCACATTCCGATAAGCTCTGAGAATTTAACGTCGGCTCGGGACAGTTTAGCCTGCAGCCACAGCCGGAAGAATTTCAAAAAAAGAAGAAGAAATAATAGTGCAACAAGGCCGACAATAACTAAAAGTGCCATTCCGACGAATTTTAAAGGTTCGGCTGGTTGTGCCAGAACTGTGTTTGTTAAGTTATACATACTATTTGTCCTTTCATTAACTCTCTTCTATTGTTCGAACTGTCAACTGTGTACTCTCGACATTGATGACTTTAACTTTTTTATCTTTTTCAACATACCCGCTTTCCGCTACACATTCAAGCCTTTGTCCTGCAAAATCACACATTCCAACCGGCCGCAACGGAGTTAGCACTATACCGACCTTGCCAAGCAGTTCTTTTAATTCAGATGTATCCGGAATAGCGTCGCCCTGCTGCCGTTCCGGAGGAGAAAGTGTAACGCTTTTGCCGAATCTGGTTTTTGGGAATATCCTGTAAGCAAAAATAAGGACTGCTGGTATCATTACAGTTGCGATACCTATTCCTATCCAGCCGGCCGTTGTACTGTAATGAAAAAAAATCGCTATACCGCCGATTACACACGCCAGCGCGCAGAGACTTATCAATCCGCCGCTCGGCACGAATACCTCAGCTATTATCAGAACCGCACAGGCAAAATAAAGAAAAACCGCAAAAACCAGCCACCAAACCATAAGCTAATCCTTATTCAAATTATTATAAGCCCACTTGTGGCGGGCCGAAAATCTCCATTTCAGGCTCCTTGGCAAATATTATTGCACTTTAGCCTAACTTTCTGTTTTTTTGACGACCACTCTGTTGCCTTGAATCTCAATTATCTCAACTTTTGTGCCTTTGTCAAGAAACTCGGCTTCAGCTACCACATCAACTATCGCATCGCCGAATTTAGCTTTTCCTGTAGGTCTCAGTATAGAGACAACCTCGCCGGCATCGCCCATTTTTATGCTTACTGTTTTACTTTCGGGCGGCATTGTCATGCTCAATGGTATTTCACCGCTTTGCCTTGGCACCGCCGGGGCAAGTATCAAACCGCTAAGGAACTGAATCCGCGGTAGATATTTTGACAACAACCACGCCAGGCCAACAAATCCGGCAAAACCCAGCGCTAATCCAACGACCCCCCATGTGAAATCACTCCAGGCAATTGCATCCTGGGGCCAGGGTAATTTATCAGGTGGATTTTTGATGAGCATACCGAATAAGCCTGCGAATATACATATTATTCCTGCAAAACCTGCGATCCCGAAACCGGGCAGGACCAAAAATTCGATTAGGAGCAGAAGTATTCCTAAAACAAATATCGCTACTTCCACCCAGTTAGCCAGCCCGATGAGGTATTTACTGCCGATTATGATTGTAAAGCATATAACCGCCGCCAGGCCGGGCAACCCCACACCCGGGGTGTTAAATTCAATATATACCCCCAACATGGCAAGCATAACAAGAACGGCCATAACCGCCGGAGAATTGACCCATCGAACCATCTCTTCCGACCAGTTGGTTTCAAGCACCATCGGCTCGCCGGCAAAACTTACACCATCACGTTTTTCTAAAAACTCAAGTGCCCCTCCCAGGTCTTTCACCACCGCCCTTGCTATGCCGTATTCAAGAGCATCAGGAGCGATTAGCGTTAGCAGCTTATCGCTTTCGACAACTATTTCTTTGTTGTTTAGGTCGTAGATGTTTGGGTCCTTGCTCGACAATTCAATGCTTTCAAAAAACTCGTCCTCACCTGTTTGTATATTCTTGACCCTGTAAACCTCAATTTGCATGGTCACCATTGCCCTGAGCAATGCTCGAGGATAACTGTTTGCATTCGCGGCCCGGTCGAAAATACCGCGGATAAAACTCTCAGTTTTTTCCCGTTCGACACCTTCAAGTTTTTGACTGGGTACAAGTACAACCGGGGCGCAATCACCTATCGTGGCATTCTCCAGCATTATTATGTCTTGGCAATGGATACTTATCATTGCTCCCGCAGATATCGCCTCAGTTGTTATGTAGGCGACTGTGTGTGCTTCCTTGCCAGCCTTGAGAAAATATTTGGATATTTCGTCGGCAGCGGAAACAAGTCCTCCATATGTTTGAATTTCATAGATCAGGTATTCCACACCTTCATCAAGGGCTTTTTGGGTTCTGCGCTGGATGGATTTATAAAGTCCATTGTCAATCATGTCTTTGCAGACAATTACTGCTGCCATTGAACTTGGCGTATCTGCGGGGGTGTTGCTTAACTCTTCTGCCATAACAGCCCCCCAAAGCAATAACAGGCACGGCAGAACAATCGCGATTTTTCGAAGTTCAGATTTCATAATGAGAATTTTACCTTTATTTTGCCGGTTTGGCAATATAAATAGTGGTTCACATATAATATTGTCATCCCTGCCAGATAAGGAAGCGGGGATTACGATGCATCCGACACTTTCGGCTTGATTCCAACCCAGTGCAGCCCGCCTATTACCGCTTGTGCGATATTCGTGAGGTGATCGCCGATTTTTTCGACATTATCAACCAGGTCGATAAATACTAATCCTGCCTCTAATGAGCACTCGCTATCGCTCATACGCTGGACATGGCTGCGGCGGAACTCCATCTGCATCTTGTTGATGTTGTTTTCATTGACCAGAGCTGACTTGCCTGCCTTAATGTCACTGTTTTCCAGAGCTTCTATGATGTAGTCAAACATCTGCTCAATTTCTTTTCTAAGCCGTTCGGCCTCTGTGAGTGCCGAATCGCTAAATGAAAGTTTTTGCTGTATCTTACGTTCAGCAATTTCGACAATATTAACCGCGTGGTCGCCGATACGCTCGAGGTCGTTAACCGTATGCAAAAGCACTGGTAGCTGAACGGATACTTCATCGGAGAGCTGTCTGCGCGATAATGTCGAAAGATATGATGTAATTTCATACTGGAATTCGTCTATAAAATCCTCTATTTGTCTTACCGATTCGAGCTTTCTTCTGTCATTTTGAACAATTCCGCTGATAGACTGCTCAAGGGCTGTTTTTGCAGTTTTTGCCATACGTACTATTTCACGCCTTGCCTGTTCCAGTGCTATTACCGGTGTATCAAGAAGGTGTTCTTCGAGGATTACAGGCCTGGCTGCCGCATCGCCCGGCTTTTCCGGCACCAGTCTGACCACTATTTTCTCCAACAGAGCTGCCATTGGTAGAAATATCCCGGAATTGACTACGTTAAAAAGAGTGTGCGCGATCGCAATATTGGCTGCAATAGTGCCGGGCCCGAGTTTCCAGGGAGAAAGTACATAAACCAAAGCACCAAACCAACCCACATAAATAAATGGATAAGCTATGCACGCGCCGAGAATGTTAAATATTGTGTGTGCCCATGCCGTGCGCTTCGCATTTAGATTCGTCCGCAGTGCCGCAAGCTGAGCTGTAATTGTTGTTCCGATATTGCTGCCTAACACGAACGGTACCGAAACATTGAGCACTGTTTGCCAGTCGCTCCCGAAAGCCCCTCCCATGGCCAGCAATTGCACAATAGTGATGGCGGCCGAGCTGCTTTGAAGAAACGTTGTTATTACTGTCCCGGCCAAAATTGCTAATAGAGGCTTGGTGCCCAGAGCCACGAAAAGCTCTTGTACTTTCGAGCTTTCCTTCAACGGATCGAAACCGGCCTTCATAAAACCAATGCCGACAAACAGTATTCCGAAACCCAGCAGTATTTGCCCTATGCTTTTTGTTCTTCGCGTTTTACCCAATACCTCAAGGAGAAACCCGACGCCCACAGCGGGCAGCGCATACGTCGTTATCTTAAGGGCGCCAATTCCTGATATTGATACTAGCCATGCTGTTGCTGTCGTACCGACATTTGTCCCAATAACTACACATATTGCCTGTTTAAGCGTAAGCAGCCCGGCATTAACGAAACCGATGATCATAACGGTCGTAGCAGAGCTGGATTGAACTAAAGCCGTAACACCTGCGCCGACAAGAAAAGCAGTCAGAGGTCTCTTGGTCATTGACTCAACTATCTTCCTGAGCTTTTGGCCGGCGACTTTTTTCAGCCCGTCCGACATGAGACCCATACCAAACAAAAACAAGCCCAACCCCCCCGCTGTTCCGAATAGCATCTCCCTTATAATTGACTCTTTTGTCATATTGGTTCCTTAAATGGCCCTTGAAAAGCGAAAGAATTCAAACTCTATGGAACTTCTAATTGTTTTGTTTTGACTCGTCAACCGAATTTCACTATGATTATTGCGGTTGGGTTTGTTCACCGCCTGTTTGGTCACTGTGGGAGATCTTTGCCTCGACCCCTTCCCATTGCAGACCACCTATTACTGACTGTGCGATATTGGTCAGGTGGTCACCGACTTTTTCGACATTGTCAACCAAATCAATGAATATCAGCCCGGCCTCCGCCGAGCAGTTCCCCTCACTCATACGCTGAACGTGGCTGCGACGAAAATCTACTTGCATCCTGTTGAGGTTATCCTCACTATCCAGAACTGATTTCGCTGCATTGACATCATTATTCTCAAGAGCTAATATGATATGATCACACATCTGCTCCGCTTCGCTTTTCAGTTGATTTGCTTCCGTTTCGGCTGAATTGCTGAACGATAGCTTCTGCTCGATTTTACGCTCTGCGATTTCGACAATATTAACCGCATGATCACCGATACGCTCGAGGTCGTTAATCGTATGCAGCAGCACCGGAAGTTCCACCGACATCTCTTTGGAAAGCTCCTTTGTTGACAACGCTGCAAGATACGAGGTGATTTCATACTGTAGAGTATCTGTCACATCCTCTGTAGTTCGCGCCCTCTCAAGCTTTCTCATGTTATTTTCAAGAATTCCCTGTATCGCCTGATTGACTGCCCTCTTGGATGTCTGCGCCATCCGAACTATCTCACGCCGGACCTGGTTCATAGCAAGCTCCGGCGTTGCAAGCAGGTGCCGTTCCAATGTCGTCGGCCGTGTCAGCATGTCGCCCGGCTTTGCCGGAACCAGTCGAACCACTATTTTTTCCAGAATCCCGGTTAACGGCAGGAAAAACACGGCCTCGAAGATCTTTATAGTCGTATGTGCAACTGCTATAGATAGGCCGATAGTCTCTCCTCCGGGTTCCCACCAAGCGATAATATAAACTAACTTGGCTATCCATCTGATAAACCACATGCAGATCAGCGCGCCGATAACATTGAACGTCGTATGTGCCCACGCAGCTCGGCGTGCGTTCAGATTTGCCCGTAACGCCGCAAGCTGAGCCGTTATCGTCGTGCCGATATTGCTGCCTAAAATAAAAGGTATTGACAAGTTTAGTGCTATATCCCAGTTGGTTCCAAACGCTCCGGCCATGGCCAGTAACTGAACACTCGCAACTGCCGCCGAACTGCTTTGAATTAGCATCGTTACAAGGCACCCCGCCATTATAGCCAGAAAAGGATTCTCGGCTGCCTTCTTAAAAACCTCTTGCGTGCCCGAGCTTTGCTCCAGGCCGGCGAATGCTTCTTTCATAAAACTTATACCCAGAAACAGTATGCCAAACCCGAGGATGACTTCCCCTATGTTTTTGAGCGTTCGTGTCTTGCCGAAGATCTGCAACCCAAAGCCCACACCAACGGCTGGTAGCGCATAAGAGGTGATTTTGAATGCTTCAAAGCCCGATATAGAAACCAGCCATGCGGTGGCTGTCGTGCCGATATTCGTACCGATTATCACAGGTATCGCCTGCCTAAGCGTGAGAAGCCCCGCGTTCACAAAACCAACGACCATGACGGTTGTAGCAGAGCTTGACTGGATTAAAGCCGTTACGCCCGCACCAACCAGGCAGCCAAGGACACGATGTTTTGTCATTGATTCGAGGATGTTTTTGAGTTTTTTGCCCGCGACCTTTTTAAGACCATCGGACATCTGAATCATACCATATAAAAACAGCCCCAACCCCCCTATTGTTCCAAAAATCATCTCTTTGACCATTCTGTTCCTTCAGACTGTATTGTAGATAGCTTTACACATAGATTACGAGGTGATTTTGTCTGTTTTTGCTCAAGCGGTCAAGCAAAAAACTAAAAGACACAGAACCAAGTACAGTTCCGCCTATGCGAGGCGGCGAAGAATATCTATCCCCTCTTGTATTTTGGCGTTACTGGTCGCGTAACTTATTCTGAAGTGTGTATCTTTTTCGCTGAACACATTTCCCGGTATAATGAGCACGTTGCTGGCAATCGCCTTTTTTACAAACTTGCTACCCGAGCCGCCCGGAGCTTTAATGAACGCATAAAACGCTCCGCCCGGCTTGACAAGCTCGAACTTGTCCTTTAATCCATCATAGAGAAGGTTCCTTTTGCTTCGGTATGAATCAACCAAATCGCTTATCTTGTAATCCAGAGCTGCAATAGCTGCTTTTTGGAAGGGCGCGGGCGCACAGACAAAGGTATATTGCTGTATCTTGGTCATTTCTTCTATTACGTTTTTAAGAGACTCATTGGCCGCCACGTAACCCAGCCGCCAGCCGGTCATCGCATAAGACTTGCTGAAACCCCGAAGCAAAAGCGTTTTCTCGTAGTAATTGGCTATACTTGGACATTCACCTTCATAGCAGAATTTCTCGTATATCTCATCGGTCATAACGGGAATATCTTTTTCTGCCGCAACCTCAGCTAATCTCTTGATCTGTTCTTTTGAATAAACCACTCCGGTAGGATTGCAGGGTGAATTGAGGATAATCATCTTGGTTTTATCGGTTATTGCATCGGCGATTTTCTCGAGGGGCAGTTCAAAATTCGGATAACTATCTACAAACACACATCTTCCCCCCAACATATTGATTACGTGCTTATAGATGACGAAGTACGGGTCGAGTATAATCACTTCATCTTCGGGATTGATAAGCGCCAGGAACGCCAGCAGAAGCCCCCCACTCACGCCGCTGCTTATCAGAACCTCCGGCTCCGACCAGCCGAATTCATTTCTTACCTGCTCGGCTATTCTTTTTTTCAGGATAGCGTCACCTGCAGTTTGTGAATATTTATTCTGCCCCGCTTTGATTGCCTTTATTGCTTCTTCTTTTAACAGTTCCGGCACATCGAAGTCCGGCTGACCTATCGAAAAATTCACCGGGTCTTTCAGTGACCCCGCCAGCGCAAAGACCTTACGAATCCCGCTTGCGTCTATTTTACTTGTTCTGTTTGCGAGTACATTTTTCATTTGCCGACATATTAACTCCGCATTCTTAAATCGTCAACGAGAAATCCTTCTATGCTTTCCACTGATAAAAACAGGTCCTTCTGTAATTTGTTGCAGGTCATCCCAAGCGATAATTTAAGGAGTGTGTGGTGCATATTTTCAGGCAATATATGAAGCCACGGTATTCCATTTAATTTTACTGTCTTTTGTCACTTCATATTCTAGTAATAAGTACCCCCCGTTGTGACCATCCTCAAAGTAAGCGAGTACCCACTTTTTCGTTAATATCCAGATTTGACCTTCGGAATAAAAATTCATTGTTCCGCCCAGACTTCCCTCGTATGGAATCAGTTCCCTGTGCTGCATCAAATCGGAAATAATATCCTTAACTGGGTCTTTAAGCCCTTTTATTTTCATTCCTTCGATGTCCCAGCTATGAAGTTCGATGGTATTGGCCGGTTTATTTACGCTGAGGCCTGTATTATCCAGTTCTCTTTTTCTCTCAATGGATTCGTTATTGCTTTGCTCAAGTTTTTCTAAAAGTTCCCGGTTATTTATTTCTAATCGCTCGATTTCATTTTTGTTTTTGAAATTACCAACGAGCAAAACCACTATGACCACACTCGCGAGTACAAATCCAAATTGAAACATTTGCTGAGAAATGGATTTCATTTGTCACCTCTTATATTACATGGCTTATAATTTCATATTGAGATTTAAAGTTGGAATACTAAGTAGCATTGAGAGATTTATTTATCTGCCCAAATGCCTGAGCTGCGTGTAAATTATAATCCCACTTTCGGTTTAGTTATAATATCTACATACACAAAACGCCGGCTGTGCCGAGTATATCCACCATCTTGAATTGAAGCTTACTTATGGCCTTCTGTCCGTTGTCCCAAAAGCGACACCTTTCGCACTGAGAAACAATCTTCGCCTGAAAAAAGTAAATGGCAGCTTCTGCCGTCCTTGCTCATCCACTTGGTAGGCAAACAGCTTGTTTCCCCCGGCCCGACATCCCATTGCCGGTTATAAAATACAGTCGTCCATGGCCCCCAAGGCTCTGGAGCATCATAAATGCCGAAGCCACCCTGAAACCGCGGCCCCCGTTCA
>Ga0307380_10012191_pt1 | contig 10711 bp, 10 predicted proteins | sample UN3MG_FD_202239 | JGI IMG/M metagenome (GOLD analysis project Ga0307380, IMG submission 202239) | Soil microbial communities from Risofladan, Vaasa, Finland - UN-3 | ecosystem: Environmental > Terrestrial > Soil > Coastal area > Acid sulfate soil | place: Finland: Risofladan, Vaasa | collected... | reverse complement strand
CAGATACCTATCACGATGGCAGTGACGACGGGAGCAATCTTCGCAGCCGAAGCACGCCCAGACTTCCGTCCTATCTGCTCGACCAGATCGTGTTTAACCGCCATGACTTCTACCTTGGTTCGAATACTGTCAACGTCCTGACTCATACCCAAAATACTCTGTCGCAACGCAGAGAAGTTCTCGGCATCTTGATCCGTATGATCATTGAGTCGCTGGGAGAACCACTCCAAACGAACCTTGCAATCAGCCGTGGTGACTAAGAGCTTGTCCAGCTTCGCGTGTAGAAGTCTCTCATCCATTACGACATCCGGTCCTTGCGACGGTACGGGTTGAGAGTCTCGATCTGCTTAGGCGTCCAGGGGAGGAGCACCTCTGCGAAGTCTCGAAGATCGTGGCGGTCCGCGCCGAACTTCATCGCAAACCGCCTCGAAGCCTTCACTCTCATGATGTCAGAAGATACCTTCAGAGCGATCGCCAACTGAAGCCCAGCCGGGACCTGAACCAGTTCCGGCTCATCCAACGGATCCGTCAGGCCCGCAGAACCGCCCTCCAGGGTGACCGCTGAGATAGTCGCACCGGTTACCTGCTGTTCCAAGGTGTACGTGTTCCCGGCGACGCCCGCGGTGTCGGCGATGACTCGGAAGCGATTGCCGTTCTCGTTCGTGATGGTTGCGAGCGCAGCGAGAGCCGGGTAGTCGGGGAAAACCTGCATGCCGATCAGCTCGTCGATCACACCCGTGATCGTACCGGACGCGAGCGTCACGAGGATCGGGTTGCCGTGTGAGCCGGTAGGGAGAGAGCCCGAGGCAGAGGATGCGCCAGCCGTGAACTCGAAGTGGGTGGTGTTGAAGACCAGACTCTCGGTTGCCAGGGGGAGAGCAGACAGCTCGATGAACCCTGTGGCTGCCACCGCAGCCGCCACCGGAAGAGCGAAGCCGCCCGTGTAGGACACCTTGAACCCACGAGGGGCGTAGCTCAAAATATGAGAACGTCCAACCGGGAGGAAGGCCGTATCGATCGATCGAAGACGATCAATGATGATCCCGTCCTTCGCTTCAGTGAGTGTCCAGTCATTGTTCTGCGTAAGCGAGATTCCGTTCACGTCGTGGTCGTTGCGCAGGGCCCACACAACCGTGATCGTCTCTGCATCGTCAATCGGGGGGGACTGCACCCAGATGTACTGCTGATCCGGATCTGAGAAACTCTGCGAGTAGCTCCGATGGAATTCTGTGTAGGCTGCATACGTGAAGGTCCGTTCGAGGATGTGCTCAACCTGATCACAGGCGCTTTCAATCATCGCCGTGATCATGGTGTCGAAGCGAGTATCAGTCTCGTTGAGATTCGAGAGCTGCTTCACGAGGCTTCGCGATGTTAGCTGTGCCATCAGGCTGTCGTCCTTTCGCGCATCACCTGCTCTTTGAGTCCAACGCAGGCGTCCGCTATCATTCCAACTTCCTCCTCCTCATACTCTTTCGAGCCAAGGTGGAGGGCAGCAAGCTGTTTGATCAGCTCTCCGTAGATCTGCGGGAGCTGACCCTCTATATATCCCCGAATATAGGAGATCTCGTACTCTCTCTGGGGTGCGTCATAGTTGATGATCAGACCCAACCGGAGGTCCAGGTCGAACGCACCAGTGATACGTTCTCCGTCCACCAGGACCCCAGACACCGGATGATCGGGTAGGAGAACTCGCTGCTTCGACAGCAGGAGCCTGTCGTGTTTCACCCGCTCAGGACGAATAGGGGTCTTCGTCAGCCACTCAGCGGCTACCACTGCAATACGAATCGACCTAGCTGCCTCCTCTCCAGTCGGGGGCGCCAGTATGTCGTCGGTAGTGGGGTAGCCGCGCTGTCTCACTTCTTCTTCGTCGTCTTGAAGAGACGATCAGCAATCAACCAACCGACTCTGAAGCTAAAACCTAGCGTAGCCCCGGTCAGAATTGAAGTGACAGCTAGTTCGAGAATCACGGTAGTGACCATGAAAGTCTCCTTGTTTTTCAAACCGAGTCTTGAAACGACGAAGGGCCAGGACGTCTCGGCAACGTCCTGGCCCTCACTTTTGCCCGCGCCGTGGGGGTCGGGTAGCAGCCTACAGGTTCGAGCTATTCGGATGATCTCCGTCTCGAACCAGATCCTCCGTCTGAGTTGCAGCAGCCGGGGTGTTGTTGGCCTCGTAGTCTGTTTCGGCCACACCCGCGTCCGCGTCAAGAAGCTCAAGCACTCCAATCAAGCCTGTGCCCGGAGCGCCCGTGACTCCCAGAAGGGCGACAAGGTCAGCTCGGCACTCATTGACGATCGCCAGGAAGGTGTCGTCTGCATCAACGTGGAACTGTCGTGCTCCAGAATTCGGGTCAACCTGACGAGTCCCGGACCCTTCGGGCTGACGGGCGTTTGCACCAGCTCCGCCGGTGCCTCCCAGCTCGGAAGGATCAGCGGCGGTGGATACACCGCGCTGCGCCGGTGCGCTGGTTGCCGCAGCCGGCAGAGTCGGATCGTAGTCCGACGCTGCCGAATCCGCCTCAAGCTTCGCAATGAAGGTGGGGAAGTTGTCTCCGAGGCTCTGTACGGCCGCCTGCACGGCGTTCACTTCGGTCTGTAGGGCTCCGTCCCCGTGTGACCCAAAAGTCCGCCGTGTGACCGTTGCAGCGAGCGAAGACGCACCCCTGGTCGCGCCGGGCGCAACCAAGGTCTTCAAGGTGTTCGGACGGTTGCCCGAGCGAACAAGCCCCACAGCAGCCGAAGTGACTGCTAGGAGCGAGTTGTAGTCTGCGTCCGAAAGCGTGGCGTCGCCATCGAGCTGCGTGAGCATCAAGTTCCACCCATTCGTGAGGAACTCGTTCACATCATCGACCAGCAGGTTGAGCTGGTCGATCAGCGCGTTGTCGCCGTCAGATGCGTGTCGAATGGACATATTGCCTCGTTGTCGGGTAGCCCCCTCCTCTCGGAGGGGGCATCCCTAGTTCGTGGCGTCGCTGTCCTAGACCGCGTCGCCGATGTTCACCACCACGACGTTCTTGCCAGGAGCAAAGACCACCGGGGTGCCGTACAGGAGCTGCATCCAGCGGATCGACGGGGCGATCGTGGCCAGGGGCATCCTGAGCATCGGCATGAGCTGCCGGAAGGTCAGGCTCTGGTTGCTCATGTCGAGCATCAGCGCCTTGTACGTGTTGGGAAGAATGAAGTTCCGGTCGACGAAGACCGTCGTCGCAGCGCCCGAGTCGGCAATCGACCCGATCAGGTAGTGGGTATCGGTCACGGCACCGCCCGCCAGGGAGCGATACACCAACCAGCCGTCGGGGCTCGTGGTGCCCGCCGTGATAGTCACGGTGACCGTTTCACCAGAATCGACACCGGTCAGCTCCGTCGCATCTGCGACCGTAGCCGTCTCGCCGCCTGCCGAAATACCGCGCACCATGTAGCTGTACTGCTCCGAGGTTCCAGTGAACTTCGAGCTGTCGGCTGCGCCATTCGTGGCCGCAACCGTAGCCGCCGCGTCGGCCGCAATGGTTCCACCGCTGGCAGCCGCAGCGTCCAGGGTCGTAGGAGTCTTCCGGCTGAAGACGTCGGGCTGGAACGAAATCTGCCCGCTCATCGTCTGGTAACCGGTGACCGGCGTACCCACCACGCCCGGAGAGGCGGGCGGCACGCTGAACCGCTGGAAGGTGTGGAAGGTCTTACTGAAGTCAGAGAAGACCTTCGGATTCGAGAAGAGCATGCTCGCCTGGCCGAAGCCCGAGTTCATGATCCGCTCAGCAGCGTCTTCGATGGCGTCCTGCGTCAGCGGCTGACCACGAAGGTCAATGACCCGCGTGCTGAAGTCGCCCGAAGTCGCGATGTCACCAGCGCCGGTTACAGCGTAGGAGTCGATCTGCTTCGTGACGGAGTTCCAGCTCTCCGGGACCACGTCTGCGTCGGACTCGTAGAGACCGATGTTCGCCTTGCGGAGCAGCCAGATCACGCCGTTCTGGGTCTCCTGGGCGATCAGATCGCCAGGAACCGACCGAACGACGAGCGCGGGATGCTGGACGATACGGGTCGTACCGAGGTACTTCACCTGCTCAGTCTGGCGCCGATACGTGGAGTCTTCCGTCTGAGGCGCGACCCCGCCCGCAACGAAGCCTCCCGTGTCTTGACCGTAATCGACGAGCTGGTTGTACTCCTCAACCGTCGAGAACGCGGGCGACTTGGGAATCGCCTGCCAGAGCCGAAGGTTGCTCATCTGGTACGTGAGTACCTTGAGCGTAGCCTCCAGGCTTTCGACGCGAAGCGGGTCACCGATGCCCGGCGTGTCCGAAGAATCGGGCGGGTCAGTATACCCGATGCTGAGGGCCTTGCGCAGCTCGTCCAGCTCACCGTAGCTGGAGACGCCGAAGCCGTTGAAATTTTCCATGGTGTATTCTCCTTCGTGCTCCAGCTATTTCTAGCTGTTGAGCTTCGTCCAGGCGCCCTTGGCCGCCGCGAAATCCGACTCGCTGATCTGACCCGTGGTCTCGAACTTGATCAGCGTGTGCGTGTATCGGTTGGCGTCGTCGGGTGTCGCCGCATTCTTCACGAGATGCTCCAGGCCTGCCATGAGATTCCCACGAGCAGCCTTGAAGTCCGGCTTCGACTCGGACTTGGCCGACTCTCCGCTCTTCTCCAGAACCTCTTCCGCCTTGGCCTTGATCTCACGCGCCTTCGCGGGCGACGTGGGCTCCTGGCCGTAGGCCTCGATCTTGTCTCCGAGAGCCTCGATGCGCTCACCCAGGCTCTTGATGACGCGGACGATCGCAAGATCGCGCTCGGCGCCAGCATGAACGCTCTTCTGAAGAGCGTTGAGAGAATCATCGACGTGCGTACCGATCAGGTCCGCAAACTCCTTGAGCGTCTCAGAAACGTCGAGAGCCTTTTTCAGGTCCTCAGACGCACCGGACTCGACAACGTCACTGGCCTTCTTCTCCAGCTCGGCGGTCTTGATCTCAGGCTTCGCCTCTTCGGCCTTGGGCTCTTCCTTTTTGGCTTCCAGATCCTGAATCGACTTCAGGAGGGACTCCTCGGTAAGCGCCTCAACCTTCTCTTCCGTAGCCTTCTCGGCTGCCTTCTCGGACATGTCAGTTCTCCTTCGAGCGAGTGACCGTAAAATCGATCACCCGGTTGGCCATTTCGTAGGACCATTGGGGTCTGCTCTTCAAAATGAACATGACCGCTTCGTCCCGCGAGAGCGCCTTATGCTCTTTCCCCACACGCTCACTCTTCAACAGAACACGCCCCACGGCGGCAGCGATCTCTTCGATCGTGTTTGCCGGAAGCTGTCTTGCCAGAGCCTTTCGTGTGTGAGAAACATCCGCCTCCCTGAGAGACTTGATGAGCTGGCACATGGTGTTTGGGTGAGCAGGAATAGGAGTGATTGCAACCCCACGAACGTAGGCCTTGATGATCGGGCCCTCACCCTTCTTGGTTCGGGCCGCGACACCGTCGAGCGAGAGGCCAAGCCCCTTTCCCTTCGGAGCCGACTTCAGAATCCCCGCAACTGCCTTCGCGCGATCAACGTGCTTGTAGAGTTGCCCCTGCACATAGACCGTCGCGCTATCCTTGATCTCGACTCCCAGCTCTTCTCGGAGGCTCTTGATACGGTCCTCATCGAGAATCTCGACACTCGTCAGGAAGCCGATCTGATCCTCGGGCGCCCTGCTGTGGTCGTAATTTACGAAGCCTCGATCGGCTGCGTAGGAGATGTCGAGATGCTTTCGCAGGATCTTGTCGCCGTCCACATCCTCGGATTCATCCGAGGCAATGCCCGCGAACTTCCAGACTTCTTCATCCTCTGAGGACTTCAGAAGCTGGATGAACCCAAGGGCCAGTGAAGACGGAGGTCCCGCGAGCGCCTCGTCTAGATCCGGTAGGTCACGCCAATTCATCTCTTCCCCCATCTACCAGCCTGCCAACAGAGATCAGCGTGCCGGGGAATCTTCTCCGTATTCTGCTTTGACAGCGGAGATTGTGGTTTTGATGTGTCCCGGGACCTCTCCGGGCTCACAACATTCCGTGATTTTCCCTGTGTCGGCGGCACGTTGCAGCCGTCCGATCCCAGCTTCCGAAGGATTCACGGCGGCGCCGAAGGCTCTGGCGCGGCTTCCTGAAGACCCTAGCGGCTTTTTGTCGTCTGAGGTGTAGAGAATGCAATAACAGTGCGGGTGTGTCGGACCCACAACGAACTGCCAGGCAGAGGCCGGCTTGCCGATGTTGGTCCTGCCCCGCACCTTTCCGAGCCGTTCTGTTCGAGGGGACCCGTCTGGATTGAGATAGATACGAAGACAGTGTTTCTCTGCTGTCGTTCGCGGCAACTTCCAGATCACAGTGTCTGCTGCGGCGCCAGAGACATAGGCCGTCTGGAAGAAGCCCGCCATCTGTGTCTGGTTCACGCGGTCGATGTCTCCCGCAACCCCCACTGCGAATGTACCCAGCTCGTCTTCCAAGTCACTCAAGAACGAGTCTCGAAGATTTCCGATCCCTTCCTGTGAGTCCAGGTTCGTCAGCTCTCCTCGGTACTGCTGGTCGAGAGCCAGGACCTTCTCCTTGAACTTTGCCTTAGCGGCATCCGCGCGCCCGGACAGCCACTGCTCGGTCTCGACCATGAGGTGGGAGAGCAGCTCCCTGTCGAAGTTCGTGAGAACCACTCCGCGCTGATGAATGACTGACTGAAGCTGGGGGACCGTCATGCGGCGCGCGTTGTCCACGCCCACTACCGCGGCCACCTTGCCAGCGAGATAGGCTTGCACTAGCACAGCGTCGTTTGGCCCGGACCCGATCCCAATAGGATTCAGGCGTGCCAACGACTGCCCGATCGCGAACGAGGAGTATCGGCTCAACCCTTCGTCAATCAGACGGTCAATTAGGTTTTGAGTTTCAGCGTTTAACAACACGGCCTGTCGCCAGCTCCTCGATTGTCAACGGTTTGTTGCTTTCGCCCCACAGAATGAAAGGGTTGGACACCCAGACCGAGGGGAAGAACGCCAGTTCCTTTTCTGCCAGCGCTTTCGCTTCCAACAGGGCCGCGTCTCGTTCCTCTCTCAACTCCATGAAGCGTTGCTGTACGTTCAGAAAGATCCTGTCCGCGCTGTCTTCGAGCCGCTTCAGTTTTCGAACCGCTGGGTTTCCCTCCGCCTTCGCTCGGGCCATGGAGACTCGTGTCCCCATCATGATCTCGGCTTCCTCAAGCTCGTGAAGCAAGTCGATCCTCTGGATCGTCAACCGAGCCGCTCGGTCCCTCGCCTCTTCCTCATCGGTATGCTCTCGCCCATCTATCACCGTTGAGAAGATGTCTCGGGTTGTGCGCCTTGCCAGGGCCGCGAGCCGCTCCAACGCCGGAGGGATTCTGTAGATGTGGAACTTTGTGAGCTGCTGGGCGAGGCCAACTAGATCATCCATGGGAAAGATCGGGCCGTCCGCAGGCGTCACCGGGACCACTTTGCGAGGTCTAGCTACCTGAACTAGAAGGACTTCCATGCCTAGCATCTGCGCTGCCAGCCAGGTGGTGCCACCCTCCACTACTGTGAAAACATCCAATCCGGGGTGTTTGATCAATCGCGGAGTTTCTTTGCGGTCCCCCCGCAAAACTTCCCGTAATTCGACACTCTTGATCGGCTCCGCGAGCGAGGTCACGATCGTCAGAGGCACCAATCTCGGTTGGAAGGAAATGGGGTTCGCCGGTCGCACGGCTTGCGAGGTGTCCGGGAAGAGCACTCCCGATCTGAAAGGGATGGCCGCCAGGAGCCTATCCTGAAGCTGGCGCGGCAAGACCGTGAGGGGGTCTGGCGCGTCGTACTTCAGGCGCTGCGCGTGGGTGAACGCAGCGAAGCTCCTCTCGAACCGTTCGTCTTCCGCAATCAGCGGCGACTTAGTCAAGGGAGCATTCGGCTCCGGCGGCCGAATCAATGAGCTGTCAGTGGGGTCCGGGGCGGATGCTCGAAGCACCTGCCGTATGTTCCCTACTGTCTCTCCGAGCAACCTATCTGCTTCACGAAGAGCCTGAGAGCCTATGCCCGTCAAGATCCTGAAGCGAGGCACACGCCTGCGTTCAACCGTGGGCATCTACTCGTCCGAGTCTGCGCCGGGCGGTCCGTTCTCTCCGGGGCGCGGTCGCCCGTCTTCTTGATCTCCCGGCTCTGACGCCTTCTTGGAAGCCTTGGCAGCCGCCTTTGTAGCCTCCGTCTGTGCTTCGGTGAGGTCTCTATCAGCATCGAAGGTCTCGAAGTGGGCGGCGACGAAGTTGTCGTCGAGGATGATATCTCCTCCCTTCAACGGGGTCAGACCCAGCTCCTGCCGCGATTCGTTCACCGTCTTGACGGTGGTCACTTCCTTCTGACGCGTGTCCGCATCGTCACGCCTGTCGGCGCCCAGACCCTTGAAATCGATCCGGTATCGAGGGTCGAGCTTCCAGATCATGTTGAGGGTCAGCTCCTTAGCAAAGAAGCGAAGGAGAGGCTGGAGACCCTTCTTGTGTGACGCTCGCACCTTGTCGCTGAGCCTGTTCTCAAAAGTCTGCCGGCCTCCGGAAGCTCCGACAGACCAGTTGATCTCGATCGGATCAATCTGGTAGACGCCGCAGGCCTGCTTCACGAGGAAGTCGAAGAGCTGAGCGTACTCCATATCCCTGTTGGACTTATCCAGAGTCACCCAGTCGATCTCTGAATCCTTGGAGACCTTCAGGACGGGCGGACGCCAGTAGTCCGCTGCGTTACGGACTGCCTCACGGAAGTCTCGCTTGAAGGAGTTGAACTGATCGGGCGTAGCATCTCCCTTCACAACCACGAGGCCCTTGTGGAGTCCACCCTGCGTGAGCTGCCCTGAGTTGAACTTGTCGGCGTTCAGGATCGTGGTGACAACCCTCACCAACTTCTCCAGCTCACTCGTCCCGTACCCCAGAGACAAAATGCTGGACGAAGGGTTGCGGACCCCGAAGATCATCTGATTTTCGCTGTAGTTGGCCACGATCCGATCGTGCAGCACCTGGGCGTAGAGAGGCTCATCGCCGGGCGGGAGATGGGCGTCCAGGCTCGTCTTGAGCAATCGGATCGTGGCAGAATCGACGGAGACGAAGTACGCCGGTTCTCGGTTCCTGCGCAGCACCACCTCAGCGCACGCCTGATCGAGAACCAGACTGTCCATCATGAACTTCCGGCAGAAGTCCTCCAGGGTCGAATCCCCGAAGCCCCACATCCCGCAAGACAGCAGGAACGTCTCGATCTCCCGCTTCGCTTCATCATTCGTCTGAGCATCCTCGTCATCGGATAGGAGGACGAAGCCTTGATCATGGGCTGCACGCGCGGGCTGCATAAAACCCGCCATCTGCTGGACGCGAGTCCCCGTGATGGCTGCGATGATAGGATTGGTCGCCATAGCGCGGAGATCCGCGTAAGTGAGACCCTGCCCGTTCTGCTTCAAGAGCCATTCCCGGCCCATGAACATTTGAAGCGGATCGAAGAACATCGTGTTGGGAGCGCTGAGACCCTGTGAGGAAGCAGACTGAGCTGCGCTCAGAGCCTTCTCGATGTTCTGCTCGACTATGTCTGCACCCAGGCTGGATCCGATGATATTCCTGAGACGCTGGTTGATGCTTGCCATGGCTTGTCCTCTCTACCCTTTCCCCTCGTACTGGCCATTCCGCACGGACAGCATCCTAATTAGACTCAACACTGTTCGTATCATGACCAATCCGACTCAAAGTCCGTGTACGCCCGGCTGGCGGAGTAGCAGTGCCAGACCGCCATGGGGATATCGTCATGCGCCGACTCCGAGGTGATCTTCCCTTTCCTCTGAACGATCCCGTTGAACTCTTCCATGAGCTGCTGGGTCATGAGTCTGTCCTTGTCAGTCTTGTACGGGAACCGCATCTTCCCCTGTTCGAGCAGCGGACGGATCGACACGAGCCCGGTGGTGTAGGAGTTCTTTCCGGACGACGAGACGACGTGTCCCTCGATCGGGTAGTTCCCCTTCTGCGCGAAGTGCTCCGAGTAGATCCGCTGGAACAGGTTCGCCTCAAGGTAACCAAGGGTCACCTTGTACGCCTGCATGAAGAACTCGATCTTCTGAAGCTGCTCGTCGATCGTCTTCGGGCGCGCTCTCCAATACCCGAGCGGGGTGTACATGCTCGCGTCCGGGTCGTATTCCATCGCGAAGAGAACAGTGTAGTCGCCGTCCGTGTTTCCAGGCACGCTGAAGTCGGCGCCGAGGAAAACTGGGTTGTGTCCTTTGTAGACAGGCTCGTAGGAGATGTGCTTGTCGAAGAGAGGCTTGAAGAGCGACGGCGGGAAGATCGTCGTCTCGTCAATGATCGGCTGGCACAGGTACTCTCGGGAAAAGTTCAGCGCTCCGATCTTTGCCTTCAGACGCATGAGGTAGTGGAAGTCGTACCTCTCCGGCCAGAGCGTCAGCTCCTTCTCCTCGTCTAGAATGGCGGACTGATGGATCCCGATGAAGTCTTCCGAGTCTAGCAACTCGTGGTACAGATCCATCTTGTGCTGCGGCGTACCGATCACCACGATCTGAGGCTTGTACCCTTCCTCGCGCTGAGACTGCTGTCCACGATCCTTCATGGGGACTACAACAGAGTAGAAGTAGGTGTTCAGCTTCTCTCGTAGTTCCTCAGTGAGAGAGTTGTGCTCGTTCAACACGTCATCCAGGATGATGAGCTGTGGGTGACGTCCACGAAGACGGGAGCCGAACGACTTCGC
>Ga0307380_10012189_pt1 | contig 10712 bp, 8 predicted proteins | sample UN3MG_FD_202239 | JGI IMG/M metagenome (GOLD analysis project Ga0307380, IMG submission 202239) | Soil microbial communities from Risofladan, Vaasa, Finland - UN-3 | ecosystem: Environmental > Terrestrial > Soil > Coastal area > Acid sulfate soil | place: Finland: Risofladan, Vaasa | collected... | reverse complement strand
CTTGATCGCGGAGGACGAACTCTCGGACCGCCGCGATCAAGTGCTCACAGTTGTCGAGGATGAGCAGCGTTCGCCGACCTGCCAGGTAGTCGGCGATCGAGTCGACGAGATCCATTCCGGGTTGGCGTCGGGCACCGACGATCTCGGCCACCATCTCGACCAACGCGGCAGTGCTGGACACGGGCACGAGATCGACGAAGTGGACGTTCTCCCTGAACGACTCTCGCGCTCGTGTGCCGACCTCGATCGCGAGTCGGGTCTTGCCGACTCCGCCCGGCCCGATCAAGGTGACGAGCGAATCGTCCTCCTCGACGAACGTCCCGGCTCGTGCGATGTCGTCCTCGCGGCCGACGAGCGAGGTCTTCGGACGCGGCAGGTTGCTCGGGGCGATCGGACGGCGCAACGGCCGGTCGCTGGTCTCGACTCCGTGGGCGAGCACCATGAAGACCTCGTCGGTTCCGATGCCGCGGAGTTCATGGAGGCCTTCGCTGCGGAGTTCGACGTTCTGCAGCGACGCCGTGCGGAGCAGCGCCGCTGTGGCCGACGAACAGACGATCTGATCGCCGTTGGCCAGTTCGACGATCCGTGCGGCGCGATTGACGACGGGACCGAAATAGTCGCGTTCGGTCGGTTCGATCTCTCCGGTGTGGACCCCGACTCGAACAGCCAGCTGCAGGTCGCGTCCCCGGTCGGATTGTTGTTGGCGACGCTGGAACTCGATTGCCGCAGCGACCGCCTTGCTTGCCGAGGCAAACGCTGCCCAGCAGCCATCTCCGAGGTGCTTGACCACGGCCCCGCCGTTGCGGGCGACGACGTCGGCGACGAGCTCGTCGTGGCCCGCCAAGGCGCGGCGCATCTCGATCGGTTCGCGTTCCCACCAACCCGAGCTGTCCTCGATGTCGGTGTGCAGGAACGTGACGACACCTGTTGGCAGTTCAGCTGTCGATCTCGTGTCCACGTCCACTCCCAACCTCAGCGGGCAGGGTAGACGACCCTCCGTGGCTCGGACACTTCGCTGGCAGCTCGGCGTGCGAGCATGGTGCCGATGAGTGCGACAAACAAGGACGCCCCCGATCGAGCGCGAGTCGTGATCATTGGCGGTGGGGTGATCGGCACGAGCGTCGCCTACCACCTCACGAAGCTCGGCTGGACGGACGTGGTGCTGCTCGAGCGCGACCAGCTCACTTCGGGCACCACCTGGCACGCTGCCGGGCTGATCGTGTCCGGTGGCATGACCACCGAGACGCTGGCCTGGATGACGAAGTACTCCACCGACCTGTACCGGGTGCTCGAGGACGAGACGGGGCTCTCGACCGGGTTCCGTGCGGTCGGCTACCTCCAGACCGCGTCCAACTCGGAACGGCTGGGGAAGCTTCGCCGCGAAGCGGACTTCCTGAGATTGATGGGCATCGAGCGCGAGGAGGTCTCGGCTCGAGAGGTTGGCGACCTCTGGCCCCAACTCGACTCGACGGACGTGCTCGGTGGGTTCTTCACCGCAAGTGAGGGTCGCGCCGATCCGTACAACGTGGCGATGTCGCTGGCTGCGGGTGCGCGTGCCGGCGGCGTGCAGATCGTCCAGGGGGTACCGGTCACCGGGATCGCGCAGCGAGATGGGCGCGTCGTCGGGGTCGAAACGGCGAGCGGCCTGATCGAGGCCGAGTACGTCGTGAACTGTGCCGGCATGTGGGCGCGGCAGGTCGGAGCGATGGCCGGGGTGGCCGTGCCGCTGCAGGCAATCGAGCACGCCTACTTGATCAGCGAGCCGTTCGACGAGGTCACACCAGATCTCCCGATCCTCGAGGACCCCGATCGTTTCGCCTACTACCGCGAGGAGACCGGCGGCCTGATGGTCGGGCTGTTCGAGCCGGTGGCAGCGCCCTGGTCGACGGACCGGATCCCCGACGACTTCAGCTTCGGCGAGATCCCGTCGGACTGGGACCGGTTGGCCCCGTTCCTCGAGTACGCGATGGAGATCCTGCCGGGTCTGTCCGACGTGGGCATCCGCAAGCTGTTCACCGGGCCGGAGAGTTTCACCCCCGACAACGGCTTCTTGATGGGGGAGGCACCCGAACTCGACGGGTTCTTCGTGGCGGCCGGGTTCAACTCGCTCGGCATCCTCACCGGTGGTGGAGCCGGCTCGATCATGGCCAGCTGGATCGTCGACGGGACGCCGCCACTCGACGTCACCGGGGTCGACATCGCCCGCCTCCAGCGCTGGCAGACCAACCGTCCGTATCTCACCGAGCGCAGCGTCGAGCTACTCGGGCGCCTCCATTCCACGGGGTCGTGGCCGCACTCGCACCCGACGACGGCACGCGGTGTCCGGCGCTCGCCGCTCCACGACCGTCTCGTGGCCGTTGGTGCCCGGTTCGCCGAGTCGTCCGGTTGGGAGAACGTTTCGTACTTCGCACCGCCGGAGGCCGTCATCGAGTCCCGGTACACCTACGGCCGGCCCGACTGGTTCGAGTACCACGCCGCCGAGCACCGAGCGGTCCGCAACGCTGTCGGTTTCTTCGACATGTCGTCGATGTCGAAGTTCCTCGTGCAGGGACCCGATGCCGAGTCGGCACTGAATCGGTTGTCGGGCAATGACGTCGCCGTACCGGTGGGCCGATGTGTCTACACCCAGTGGATGAACGAGCGCGGCGGCGTGATGGCCGACGTCACGATCGCCCGACTGGCCGACGACCGCTTCCAGCTGGTCGCAGCCGAGGCGTTCCACCGTCGGGTCGCCTCGATGCTGCAACGCGGTGTGGCGCCGAACGCCCGCGTGTACGTCACCGACGTCACCTCCGGCCTCGCTCTGTTCAGCGTGCAGGGTCCGAACTCGCGGGCGTTGCTTGCCGAGCTCACGACGGCCGACCTGTCGAACGACGCCTTCGCCTACCTGACCTCGCAGGAGATCGATCTGCACCACGCCCGGGCGCTGGCCGTACGCATGAGTTTCGTCGGCGAGCTCGGCTGGGAGCTGTTCGTGCCGACCGAGTTCGCGCTCGGTGTGTACGACCGACTCGTCGAGGTCGGCGCAGCCCACGGTCTCGTCCACGCCGGCATGGCCACGCTCGAGAGCACACGCACCGAGGCCGGCCGACTCGACTACGGCCTCGACATGGAGAACTCGGATTCGCCGCTCGAGGCCGGCCTGAAGTTTGCGGTCGACTTCGACAAGCCCGGCGGCTTCACCGGACGTCATGCGCTCGTCGAGCAACACGCGCGACGTCCGTACACCAGCCGCTTGCTGCAGTTCCTGCTCGCGGACCCCGAACCTCTGCTCCACGGTGAGGAGCCGATCCTGCTCGATGGAACAGCGGTGGGGTACCTGCGCTCAGGTGCCTACGGGCACACCCTCGGCGGGGCGATGGGGTTCGGCTATGTCGATCACGCCGACGGCGTGACCGCCGAGCTCGTCGCCAACGGTGAATTCGAGATCGTCGTCGCCGGCGACCGCATCCCCGCCCGAGCGTCCCTTCGGTCGATGTACGACCCCAAGAACGAGCGTGTCCACATGTGACCGGTGCCGGTCACCGCGACTCGAGCCTGGCCTCAGACGGGCGGGTTCTCCATCGCCTCGATCCAGCGAGGATCGCTCTCGATCGGGAGGGTGCCGCCTCGACGCTTGATCACGACCACGGTCGTGACGATGCCGACCAGGAATGCCAGGAGCATCACGGCCCACTTGCGGTTCGATCGACCGCTCAGTTCATCGGCAGCCTCCGACAGCACTGCTGCCGCGACCTCTTTGCTTGTGCTTGCCACGATCGGTCCCATTCCCCCAACCTAGACCCCGACCGACGGTGGGGCGGTCGGACCGCCGTGCGTGACCGCTCAGCTAGTGTCGCTGCGGACGACCCTGGGGGGCGAGGAGGCACGGCATGGTGAAGTTCTTGGTGGTGACCGCGGCACTGCTGCTGCCGCTGGCAGCGTGCGGGGGATCCGATGATTCCTCCGATGAGGGCTCGGAGGCTGCGACGACGCAAGTCGAAGCTCCGACGGACGACGGTGGCACTGCAGCCGGGACCAGCCCCGACGTCACCACAGCGTCGCCGGAGGAAGACGACGGCAGTGGAGATGCCGAAGGTTCTGGCCCGTCGACCGCGGTACTGACGATCGGTGGCGAGACGTACAACTTCTCGACCGATGGCGCCGTCGTCGCCCAGTGCAAGACCGACCTGTTCGGCATCTTCTCGGCGCAACTGCCGATGGCCGACGGCGACGGCAACATCGGCGTTGTGGCCTTGCGCGAGGGCACCGACCCAGCCGTTGTCGAGCAGGTCAACGCCGTCACGGTGAGCATCGGCGACGAGGACTGGATCGCCGACGAGTCGAGCGGCATCTTCGATGCGTCCGACGCGCTACAGCCGGGGATGAGCCAGGTCGACTCCGTCGAGATCGACGGCCGCACCGTTCGCGGGACGGCGACGTTCGTCCGTGAGCTCAGCGTCTTCGGCGGCGGCGAGCCGGAGACGGCGACGGGCACGTTCGAAGCCACCTGCGGCGAGGAGCGCCTCTCGTAGCAGCCTGGCTGCGTGCGCGCTGGCGAGGCGCAATCCGGCGCAGACGGTTCAACGGGGTCTTCTCCCGCGAATAGCCCCGGTCCCGCCGGTCTGAGATCTGGCCGGAAGTCAGTTGGGAACGGACTCAGTGACGTCGGGAGCGCGTGCCCCTCGTCGCGAGCTCATCCGGGCTCGAGCCGACCTTGCCAGCGAGGCCGTACTGACGGAAATGCGTGATTTCCAGCACGCGAGGGCACTGGGCGTCGTGGCTATTCGTAACGAAGGGCGAGGCCCGGCGCGAGGCGAACGGCCCGGCGAAGGGGAAACCGCATCACGACCACGGTCATCGCCAAGGTGACGGCGAGTGCGATGGCGATCGTCCAGAGCGGGAACTGGAGATGGAACGCGGCGTCGAAGCGTCGCTCGAACACGTACAGGATGAGTCGAGCCAGCGCGTACCCGGCCGGGATGCCGATCAGCCAGCCGAGTACGCCGATCAGGAGGCCCTCGGCGCGGAACATCGCCCTCAGGTCACGCCGGCGGGCGCCGATGCTGCGCAGGATGCCGATCTCGCGAGTTCGGTCGAGGGCGTTGCTCGCGGTGGCGCTGACGAGACCGATCATCCCGATCGCCACCACCGGCAGCCCCATCGCCATCACGACGGTGACGATCAGACGGTTCTCGCGCACGTTCTGGTCGCGATCGATGTAGCGGCGGCTCGACTCGAGCTGGTAGCCGTTCGCCTCCAACGTCTGGTGGATTGCGGTTGCGGCCGCGTCGACGGTCGCCGGGTCTCGATCCGCGGTGCGGACCCACCAGTTGCCGGTCGTGCGTCCTTCGTAGTCGAGCACCGTGTTGAAGGGGATGAACAGCCCTTGGCCGTTGTTGACCAACTGGCCGTCGATGCCGACGACCTCGAGCTCGAGCGGGCCGGCTCGCGTCTCGACGGTGATCGCGTCGCCGACGTCGATCCCGTTCTGGTTGGCGGCGGCCTCACCGACCACGACGACGCGGGTGGCGGCTGCGTCGTCCTCCTCGGAGTACCACCGCCCGGCGATCAGCTCAGGGTCGTAGGTGCTGACGGCGGGGAGCCCCCACACGTACTTCTCGCCGTCGAGCTCGACGCTGCTGTAGGTCATCGGGTGGGCGAAGGCGACCTCCGGAACGGCGCTGATCAGTTCCCCGGCCCGCGCGTCGAGGCCGGGGGCGCGGTCCCACAGGATCAGGTCAGCGCCCTCGAGATCGAAGGTGCGGAGATCCTCGTCGACCACGGTGAGCAGCACGGCGGCGAACCCGAGCAGGGTCGCGACGGCGAGTCCGATCGGCACGGCGGTCGCGACCGTCCGCCCGGCACGCCGCGTCGCGTTGCGGATGCCCATCTGGCTTCGTCGCGAGGTGAGCGGGATCCGGGCTGCTGCGCGGTCGAGTCGGCGGGTTCCGTAGGAGGCGAGCACGCCGTGGTCCTCGATCGCCTCGTGGACAGTGAGGCGCGCGGCGTGGCGGACGGCGGGTATCGAAGCCAGGGCAGTGCCGCCGAGCCCGAGTCCAAGGCTGAGGACGAGGGCCAGTTCGCTGATGACCCAGCCGACGCTGGTCCCACCGAACTCGGAGCTCATGAACTGCATCAGCCAGTTGCTGAACGGGATCCCGACGCCGATGCCGATCGCGGTGCCGGACGCCCCGAGCACGAGCGCGGTGCCCAGGAAGCCCGCCGCGATGGCGCGTGGGGTGCCGCCGACCGCCTTCATCACGCCGATCTCGCGGGTCTGCTCGCGAACGACGGTGTTCATGGTGGTGAAGATGATGACCAGGGCGGCAACGAGCGCGACGCCTGCGATCGTGTAGAAGACGACGACGAAGTTCCCGATGTCTTCGGAGCCGGGCCAGGTGCCGGGCCGCCACACCTCGAGCACGTCCCAGTAGGAGATGTCGGGGAGCTCGTCGGCCAGGACCGTGCGAAGCTCGGTCACCATCGCGTCGACCGCGGTGGGGGACGGATCCTCGGCCAGGACGTCGATCGAGTTCGCCGCCGGGTACCCCATGATCCGTTGGACGTCCGTGTTGAGTAGGTAGAGCACGGGTGCGTCGTTCGCGACCTCGCTGCTGTAGCGGACCGTGCCGCCACGGCCGCCGACCTCGAACGCCTCCCACCTCCCGGTGTGGGTTCGCAGCTCGACCGTGTCGCCCACCGCTGCGCCGAGGCGACCGGTACGGCTGTTGCTGGCGTCGCTGACGAGCCCGCCGGTGCTCTGAGGGAACTCGCCCTCCTCGAGAGAGACGATGTTGACGGACTGCTGGTCGAACGCGTCGACGCCGACGAGGATCACGCCCTCGACGCGGCCGTCGACACGGATGTCGTCACGGGCGAGGGTGCGGGCGTCGAGCGCTGCGACGTTGTTGACGGCGCGGAGCCTGGCCAGCTGGCCGGCGTCGAGCGGAGCGGCGTTCGGGGCGAGGCGTGCGGTGTGCATTGCATCGGTCTCGACGCGCTCGGCGAGGACGCCGCGCACATTGCCGGGGATTGCGAACATCCACACTCCGGCAATCGCCACCGCGATCGTGATGATCGTGAGCATCGATCGCCCGCGACGGCGCGTCAGCTGCCGAATGGTGTGGTGAGCGCGCGCGGAGATCACCGCGGATCGTCACCGACCACTCGTCCGTCACGGATCGACACCACGCGGTGGGCCCGGTCGGCCAGACGACGGTCATGGGTGACGTAGAGAACGGTGGTGCCGTCACCGTTCACTGTGTCGAGCACCGTGAACATCTCGTCGGCCGTGTCGGTGTCGAGGTTGCCCGTCGGTTCGTCGGCGACGAGGATCGGCGGATCGCAGGCGAGTGCCCGGGCGATCGCGACGCGCTGCTGCTCGCCGCCGGACAGCTCGGCGGGGAAGTGATCGAGCCGGTTGCCGAGGCCGACCCGGGCGAGGCGCTCGTTCGCTCGGTCGGAGCGTTCGCGAACTGTCCCGATCGACGCGAAGTCGAGTGGGAGCATCACGTTCTCGCGCGCCGTGAGGGTAGGGAGGAGCTGGAAGAACTGGAAGACAATCCCGACCTGCTCGCCGCGCCACACCGCGAGCTGCTCCTCGTCGAGCTCGAGGAGGTCGCGCCCCGCGACCATGACATTGCCGGCGGTCGGCCGGTCGATGCCCGAGATCACGTTGAGGACCGTTGACTTGCCGCTCCCGCTCGGCCCGACGATGGCGACGAGTTCGCCGGGGGCGACGTCGAGGTCGACGCCGCGAAGCGCCGGGAACTCGATCCGGCCGGTGCGGTAGACCTTTTCGACAGAGCACAACGAGATGATCATCGGGGCCTGTACCGACGAGTGCTCCTCGACTTGCGGACGGACGTCCATGCGTTCATCGAAATCCGGTGCACGGTGCGTCAACCAGGGTCCGAGTGCCCTCTTCACCAAGGTCAAAGCCTCGAACACGACCCTCACCCGGATCCATGGAGTCGGCCCGCTCAACGCTGCGCTCATCTTGGGTGAGGTCGGCGACGTGTCCAGGTTCCCGTCACGAGATCACTTCGCCAGCCACACCGGCACCGCCCCGATCGCCGCGTCGTCGGGCGATCACCATCGGCACCGCTCGAACCGCGCCGGCAATCGCACCCTGAACCACGCCGGGCACGTCGCAGCGATCGTGCAGATCCGATGTGTCAAACGACGCATCTCCGACGCAGTGTGGCGCCAGCTCCAGATCGACCTGGGTTCGGGGTGTGGCCTCACCGAAGCATCAGCACGGGTGAAAGCTGATCACGCGGCAGGCCATGCGCCACACAGACGTCCCTCTCTGCCCACCCCGAAGCCGCCTGGCTTGACAGAGAGGAGCCGAACTGTGGCGGCCGAATCAGGCTGACACGTAGCTCAGAGCGCGATCACCGCCCGCGTTCGGCTGGTGGGTCCTCGACGCCGTTATTGGGTGCTCGAGTTGTGCCGTTGCCGAGTGCTCAGGTTGTGGCAGATTCGGTTCTTGCGACGGGTGGTATGTCGCAGAAGATCTCATCTTCGCGACGGTCGTCGTGCCAGGTAGGTCGAATCCGTCGGAGGTACTCAGCGGTGAGGAAGTCGCGGCGCAGATCGGCGGGCATCACCTCATAGGGGGATGTTTGGGACCGGTGGAGTGCCATGGCATGCTCGCGACGCTCGAGAAGACCGGAGGTATCCAGAACGGTGGTGATCTCGTCAGCGGGTGTGCCGAGTTCGCCGAGTCCGAGGTGTTCGCTGTCTGGCTGTTGTTCGACGAGTGCCTCGACCCATCGTCGCATGAGTTGCTGGGGAAGGCAGTGGAGATAGACCCGGTCGACGTTCCAGTCGGTCCGGTCCACGGCGAGCAGCACAGCATCTCGAACGTGGGCGTGATCGCGATGCCCATCGCTCGCGTCGAGGGTGACAACAATTGTTGGTTTCACCTCATCGATCAGTGAAGCGATCCGGTCAGCGACGTTGTCAAGCGGTTCGGCAACCAGCGTCCCGGCGCCCGGTTCGCCGTCCATTCCGGAGTCGGCCCAGTCGAAGAGCTCAACTCGTTCCACACCCAGAAACTGAGCTGCCTCTCGCAGCTCAGCCTCTCGCACCGTCGCCATGTCGGCGTCGTCCAGGCCGCGACCCGGAGTGGGCGAACCCGCTTCACCGCGGGTTGCGCATGCCACCACTGATGGCACCCCGAGTTCATTGGCGTATGCCAGCAACGACCCGCACCCGAATGTTTCGTCATCGGGGTGAGCCACCGCCACCAACAATCGATCGCCCATGGTGGTCCCTCCTGCTGATACTTCACGTGTGCTCCTGCCAACGGGCACTGAATGGCACCTTAGACACTGCCACTGGCAGCTCCCGCAGCAATCAGGCTCAACCTGGCTCGGGGGCGGCCTGCAACCTCGGTCGCGACTATCGGGCGCTCGACAAGGGCCTGATGTGCGGCGCTCTATCCTGCTGGACAACCGTGGTGCGGAGCGGCATCTTCGGGTCTCCTGGACGGCACATCGGCGGTCGTCGGTAGAGGAACCGACCGGAGCGGTTGAACTCGTGACCCGTGTGCTGCGCCCCTCGGATCGCTTGGCGATTCCGCAGATTGAAGTGTGATCGCTTCGTCTGCGCCTGGAGGCCGTGCCAGAAGGTCGGCCACGGCAAACAGCCTCCCTCGAGTCGAGAAGGCGACGTGCGACACCATGCAGCCTCCAGCCGGGTACAACACATCGATCACCACGCCGGATGTGGTCGAGACCCGACTCGGGGCGTTGGAGTTCTTCGATGGTCTGGCGACGTCGGCGACGGCGGACATGCTTCACGACCATTTGAAGTTCATCCGCGGTGTGGAGGTGTTCCTCAACGCGGTTCGGGCAGCATCGGTCGAGGGGATGCGGGGTGGGATGGCCGAGATGGATGCCGTGACCTCGAACCGGTGCATCATTTTCGATGGGTTGATGGACTCGAACCCGTTGTTCCTCACCGGCAACACCGACACCGTGTACGCGCTGGTGATGCTCGACGTGGAGCGAGACGAAAGACAGTGGTGGAGATCCCTCCGGGGTGCGGACCCGGCACTGTCAACGACGCGTGGGCCCGTTGTCGGTAGCCGATGATGCGCCGGCGATGGAGTTCACCTCTGGGACGACCGGCGAACTGTGGCGGCTTGGGTGTGTGAGAGGGCACCACATCATCACGTCGGGTCACTCGACAACCGGCGATGTCCCACGGGTCGCCCACGCTGGATGAGCGGTGGGAGCTGCGGACTCAACCAGCGATGAAGAGTTCGGGCGGACCGGTGACGCCGGCCCGTTCCATCTCCTGCGCCAACCCTGGGTCTTGCATCATTTCATTGACCTTGTCCGGTTCGCCGTCGGCGACCAACCAGATCCGGTTCGTGTCGTCGGCGTCGCGAAGCACCGAGACGTTCGTCAGGCCGTAGGCGTCGCGCCGAGCGGCGTCCTGGTCGAATGCTGCGCGCCATGTCTCGTAGTCGGTGACTGGATGGGTGAGGAAGATCTTGGCCATCGGCCGACAGTGCCAGTCGTTCGGTGCCTCTTCGTCTGGCCGGGCGCTGAGGCCAACCAGGCGTGGGAACTCATGCAGCCCATAATCGGCGCGATGCGGCGCGGTGAACGATGCTTCTATGTTCTGTCAAGGGCGAGTTCGGGGTGTTCGAGGAGGCGCCAGACGCGTCGGGCGATGAATCGTTTGAGGCATCGGGTGGCTTCTCGTTGGGTCTT
>Ga0307380_10012188_pt1 | contig 10713 bp, 7 predicted proteins | sample UN3MG_FD_202239 | JGI IMG/M metagenome (GOLD analysis project Ga0307380, IMG submission 202239) | Soil microbial communities from Risofladan, Vaasa, Finland - UN-3 | ecosystem: Environmental > Terrestrial > Soil > Coastal area > Acid sulfate soil | place: Finland: Risofladan, Vaasa | collected... | reverse complement strand
CTGGCGGGTCACGACGCACTTGCCGGCGGCGACGGGCCCCTGGTCGAGCTTGGCCCGCGGCTGGCGGGGGTAGTAGTGCCCGCGCGGCAGGCCCGGGGCGAGCACGCGCCACAGTTCCGCCTCGCCGTCCAGGCAGCGATAGGCGGCGAACTCGTAGTCCGTGTCCGGCATGGCGTGAAAGCCCTCCGGCACGCGGTCGGTGTCGGGCGTCATGTTGTGGAAGTGGCCGTCCAGCACGTCGAAGCCGAGTTGGAGCGTGTCGCCCGACCAGGGAAACTCCGTCCACGGGACCTTCTTGTAGACGTGCGAGGCGTCGGTGAACGTGGCCTTCGGGTCGCGGGCGCGGGCCTCGAAGTACGCCCGCGCGGCGTTGGTCTTGACGGCCGCGGCCGCGTCGGCGTGGGCGGCGAGGTACTTCTCGTACTCGCCCCACTGCGGGCCGGCCTTCATCCGCGCGGCGACGTCCTTGTTCCGCAGGTCCGCCCGGACGAACTTCTCGAACGGCCGGAGGGACTCGCAGACGGCGTCATCGGCAGCGCCGCGGAAGTACTGGTCTTCGTCGCGCGTGGCCAGGCGCTGGTGGCCGGGCGAGTCGCTGGGGTCGTGGACGCGGGCGGCGACGTAGAGGAAGCGGTCGTCCCAGGCGAGCCTGGTTTCGGCGAAGCTGCCGTCGGGCTGGGCGTCGGCGGCCTGGAGGAAGGGCATCCACGCCCGCTCGGTGGGATCGACCTTCTGGAGCTTGGCGTCCACGAGCACGCCGAGGTCGCCGGCCCAGTCGTCCAGCTTGCCGTCGATTGCCTTGGTGCCCCGCCGGGCAACCAGCACGTGCAGGGCCTCGTTCCAGCTCGCCTTGCCGCACTCGCCGGCGAACTCGAAGCCGAACGGATACGCGTTGGCCGGGGCGGGGCGGGCCTCGGCGATCGGCAGCCGCAGCGTGAGCGTCTGGCCGGCGTCGAGCTTCACCGCGGCGCGGGCGTCTCTCAGCCTGACCCCCGCCGGGGGCGCGGCCGTCAGCGTCCCGGCGATCGGCCGGTTCAGCAGGTTGTGCAGCGTCACCGTCACGGCCGCGCCGGGAGCGTCGATCGGCGTGGTGAAGTCGCGGGCGATGATCTCGACCGGCCGGACGCCTTCGATCCGCGCGGCGCGGAGGCGTTCGGCGATGACCTTCGCCCCGCCGCGGGGGCAGCGGACGTAGTGGGCCAGGTGGTCCATCGGCAGCGTGATGCGCTTCTCGCCGGCGAACTCGCGGTTGCCGGCGATGTCGTACAGCTCCAGGGCCCCGTCGGCGTTGTCGATCGCGATCGAGCCGCCGTCGGCGAGCTGGAGCTGCCACCAGAGCACGTCCTTTAGGTCCCCGCCGTGGGGGGCGTAGAGCTTGCCGAACAGCACCACCACCGCCTCGTCGCCGTCGCCGAACTGGAACGCCCACGGCAGGTGCTCCAGGAACAGCAGCCGCTGGAACTTCCTTCCGGTGACGAGCGCGTTAAACACGTTCGACGCCAGGGCCACGGGGTTGGGCATCTGGAACTTCATGGGCGCCCCGGGCACGCTGAAGTAGGTCATGTCCGGGTGCCAGGGGGTCATGCGGTCCTGCCCGCAGGCGAGGAACTGGCAGACGATCTGCGGCAGGAGGACCTCCGTCGCGGCGATCCACGTCTCGGTGTCGGTGCTCTCCTTGCCCCAGAACTTGGCGACCATCGGCCCGTAGCTCGTCCGCGGGGGCACGTAGTGGTCGGTGAACAGGTCGATGAGCTTCGCCATCTCCTCGCGGTCCTCGCCGACGAGGAACTTATCCTCCGTGTTCATGATGGAGCACGCCGCGGCGGTCTTGATCCGCGGGTCCACGGCCCGGGCATTGGCGGCGATCCGCTTCATCAACTCGCGATAGTGGTTCGAGTCGCTTTCCCAGCCGCTGATGGAGATGCCCTCCCACGGCTCGTTCCAGTGCTCGATGGCCCACAGGGCCCCCTGGCCGTCCTTCCAGTAGCGCTGGCAGAAGGCCCGGATCCACCGGCCGAACTTGTCGTAGTGCTTCGGCATGCAGGAGTGGTCGGGCTTCTCGGGGATGCACGCCGGCGTCGGCCGGCCCAGGGGCATCGTCCAGGACGGGTGCCCGCCCATCGTGACGAGGGCCTTGATCTTCGCCTCGGCCAGGGCGTCCATCAGGGCGTCGTAGCGGCGCCAGTCGTAGCCGGTCCGCTCGTTCTCCGACCAGCCCAGCTCGATCCGCACGCCCTTGATGCCCAGCCGCCCCAGCGTCATCGCCCGCCGGCGGATCAGCTCGGGGTCCTGTTTGTCGTGGGTGAGGAACTGGCCCTCGCCGAAGACCGGGGCGTCCACGTCGAAGCCCACCTTCGGCCGGTGCGCCCGCAGCAGCGTGCAGAGGAACTGCGGGGCCTCGCCGGTCGGGGCGATCGTCAGGGCGTACGTGCCGTAGCGATCGGGCACGGGCAGGCGCTCCGCCGTTACCGTCGCCGTCGAGCCGGGCTTGTCCTCCACGGTCACGGGGAGGTCCTTCCGGCCCCGGCGGCCGAGCACCTCCACGGCCGGCGGCGGGCTCATGGTGGACCAGCCCTCCAGGTAGCGGTTCTGGCGCATCGCGATCTCGACGACCTCGATCGTCACGGACTTCAGCGGCCCGGCGCCCCGCGTGACCTTCACCGTCACGTCCACGCTCTCGCCGGGGTAGAAGACATTCCCCGCCCGGCTGGAGGAGACGAACATGTGCCGGGTGTCCGGCGCGGCGCAGCCCAGGGTCTTGAGGTTCTCCGGCCGGAGCAGGTCGCCCTCGGCGAGGGCCGTCCCGGCCGCCGGCAGGAGTCCCAGCCCCAGGAGAAGCAGCGATTTGGCGATTCGATGATTCATGACCGCTCTCCCACAGGCCTTCGTTCGATGGGGACACGACGTGCCCTGATCGTATGTTGTCTTTGGGGCAGGGCCAAGGGAGAATCATTCCTCGGACCCGGCATCGAGAGAGGCAAGGGCACAAGGTGGTCTGGCTGTGGGTGTACATCCTGAGCGGCTGGGTGATCGGCATGGTCGCGCTGCCGGTCCTGGCGCGGCGGTGCGCCCCGGCCAAGGCCTGGGGCTGGCTGGCGATGATGTTCGCGTTGCCCTGGCTGGGGCTGGGGCTCTACCTGCTGCTGGGGGAGAACCCCCTGGGGCGGAAGCGCGTGGTCCTCTACCGCGAGGTCCTGCGGACGAAGTGGGGCAGCGGCGTGGTCCAGCGGCTGGCCGGATACGCCGCCGGCGGCTCGCTTCACCAGGCCGCACGAGGCATCGAGCGCCTGGCGCAGGCGGGCGGCGCCCTGCCGGCGGTCGGAGGCAATGCCGGCACGCTCCTGGCCGACCACGGCAGGATCGTGGAGCAGCTCGTGGCCGACATCGACCGCGCCGCCCACAGCGTGCACATGACCTTCTACATCTTCCGCGACGATCGGACGGGCCGGCAGGTCGCCGACGCCCTTCGCCGGGCGGCCGGGCGCGGCGTGGCCTGCCGGGTCCTCGCCGACGCCGTCGGCTCCCACCCGATGCTCCTGGCCCTCGCCCCCGAGCTGCGGGCCGGCGGGGTGGACGTCCGCGCGGCCCTGCCCATCAACCCGCTTCGCAAGCGCCTCAGCCGGATCGACCTTCGCAACCACCGCAAGATCGCCGCGATCGACGGGCGGGTCGGCTACATCGGCTCGTGGAACGTCGCCGACCCGGACTACGGCCGGGGCCGCGCCACGCACTACCTCGACCTGCTCATGCGCCTGGAGGGGCCGATCGTCTGGCAGGTGCAGCTCTTGTTCCTGGAGGACTGGCGATTCGAGACGGAGCAGTCTCTTCAGGACGAAGACGCGTTCCCGCCGCCCCAACAGGCGGGCGACGGGATCATGCAGGCCGTGCCGAGCGGCCCGATGTACCCTTCCGTCCCCGTGCGCGACCTGACCGTCTCGGCGATCCACCTGGCCGAGCGGCGCGTGGTGATGACCACCCCGTACCTCGTGCCCGACGAGGCCCTGATGCTCGCGCTGTGCCTGGCCGCCGGGAGGGGCGTGCGGGTGGACGTGATCGTTCCGGAGCGGTCCGATAACCCCTTCGTCGACGCCGCGGGGCGCTCGTATATCCGCGAGCTGGTCGCCCACGGCGTGGCGGTGCACCTGTACCCCAACCACGTCCTGCACTCCAAGACGCTGACGGTCGATCACATGCTCGGCATGATTGGCTCGGCCAACTTCGACATCCGCTCCTTCTGCCTGGACGTCGAGGCCAACCTCCTGATCTACTCCCCCCCGCTCGTGAACGCCCTGCTCGCCCTTCAGGACCGATACGTCGGGCAGTCCCGCCCGGTCGGCCAGGAGGAGTTGGGGAAAGCCGGCCGCCTTCGGCAGTTCGGCCAGGACGTCGCCCGCCTGCTCAGCCCGCTGATCTGACCCCACGCGCCGCCGGGGGCCCGGGCGTCCCTCACGGGCACGAATCGGGCAGGTCGCCCTGCCGGCCGGCGTGGAGGGCCTTCAGGGCCTTCTTCGGGTCGGGGACCTTGAAGACGGCGATCGTCCGGTCGGTGGTCCGGCCGCCGCTGAAGTAGGCGTAGGTGATGTTGATCTTCGCGGCGGCGAACTTCGCGGCCACGGCGGCGAAGGTCCCCGGGCGGTTCTCCAACTCCAGCACGAGCACCTCGGCCTCGGTCCAGCGGTCGGAGGTTCTCGTCAGGACGTCCCGGGCGGCGGTCGGGTCGTCACAGAGGATCCGCAGCGCGCCGTGCTCGCCGGAGTCCATCAGCGCCAGCGCGGCGATGTTGGCCTTGGCCTCGGCGAGGCTGCCTGTGACCTCCGCCAGAACGCCCGGCTTGTTGATCAGGTACACCGTAAACTGCGTTCCTACGTGCATCTTGGGCTCCCTTCGGCGTTCGCTCTGCCGAGGGATCTTACCCGGCCGAATACGCGGCGGCAATACGATGTGCCCGGCCAGCCGCGGCAACCCCAGCCGCGCAGCGGGCCCGCCGCAGCCCGCTGACGAGTCCCGTTAGTCTTTGATCAGGAACCCCTTGCGCAAAGAGACTAGGGGAATTCCCCATGGCGCCTAGCGATTTCCCCTGCCGACGAAACGGTTTGCGCCCCGATTGCACGGAACGCCCAGCCCGTCAGAATGCAAGGAGTGGGGCCTCGATGAGCCAAGCCCCGGCCTCGATCGCCGCAGCCCCACAGCGCGGCAGGCCATGTGGTCGCCCGGAAACCAAAAAAAGGGCCAAGCTGAGGAAACATGCCCATGATCGCTTCCGAACAAGAGCTCGCCAACGCAAGGCGCGCCGGAAATCGCCCCGCCGACGAGAACCGGCGTGACCCCGTGTCGCATCAGGAGGCCGCGCTCGGCGAGGACGCCGCCGCGATGCACTACGTGTATCACAGCTCGTTCTCCTCCGCGCGGACCGAGAAGGAGTTGTGGGGCCCCGACCGGCCGGAAATCCACGTGCCGCTCTACCGCCTCGAGCCGGAGGAGCTGTCTCTCGGCACTCGCTCCGCCCGCCCCGGGCCGCTGTCGCGCGAGCAGGAGAAGGCGCTCTTCCTGCGCTACAACTACGCCAAGTACCGGATGCAGAAGCTCCTGCGACACAGGCCCGCCGGCGCGTCGACGGACTGGTACGCCGACTACGCCCTCTGGCGGCGACGGGCCGAATCCATCCGCGAGTCGCTGGTCCACGCCAACCTTCCGCTGGTGCCCGCCATGGCCCGGCGCATGATGAACGGGGAGGTGGAGCTGTCCGAGCTTCTTTCGGAGGGGTACATGGCCGTGCTCCGGTGCATCGGGAAGTTCGACGTCTCACGGGGCTTCAAGTTCTCCACGTATGCCTGCCGGGCCATCCTGGCCTGTTTCCACCGTGCCTGGAAGAAGGGACAGACCCGCCGGCTGCACACCCCGATGTACTTCAGCCCCGACATGGAGAGGAGCGATTACAACGAGGTGCGCCGCAACCGGCAGCGCGAGCACGCGATTGAGTCCGTTCAGTGGGTGCTTCGAGAGAACATGGCCGGGCTCAACGAGACCGAGCGCAAGGTCCTGAGACAGCGATTCCCGCTGCTGGCCACGCGGAGGCGGAAGACGCTGTGGCAGGTCGGGCAGAGCCTCGGCCTGTCCAACGAGCGGGTCCGGCAGATCGAGCGCAGGTCCCTCGAGAAGCTTCGCGCCGCCATCGAGACGCAGATCACGGGATAGCAGAGGCCCGCAGCGCCCGTTCGGTGACTTCGTGGAGACGGAGGGACAGGCCAGATGATGAACAGCTTGGGAAGGAAGAGCCTGCTCAAGGGAACCAACGAGCCCGTCGACCCCCGCAACCTCTCGGACCTGGAGAAGAGACATCTGCCGGTCATCGACGCCCCCGACCGCGTCGAGACGGGCAAGTGCTTCGAGGCCACCGTGGAGGTCGGCCGGCTGCTGGCCCATCCCGCCGAGCACCAGCACTTCATTCAGTACCTGGAGCTGTACGCGGACGACACGTTCCTGGCCCGGGTCGATTGGACCGCCGCCAGGACGTGCCCGAAGGTCACCTTCCACGTGGCACTGGAGGTCCCCGCCGAGGAGCTCCGCGCCAACGCCCACTGCAACATGCACGGCACGTGGCTGGGACGCAAGGCCGTCACCGTCGTCGAGGCCGGGGGCCACCAGCCGACCCGAGCCTTGGGAGCGGCGCCGTGAAAGCAACCGTGGACGACCGCTCCATCGGCTGCGGCCTGTGCGCCGAAATGTGCCCCGAGGTCTTCGAGATGGGCCAGGACGAGCTGGCCCACGTCAAGGCGGACCCCGTGCCTGCCGAGGGCGAGCAGACCTGCCAGACCGCGTCCCTCCCCGAGGAACGCCGGCCGGACGACCCGACCGGCGGCGAGTGCTGTGCGGGGGGCCGCCCAAGATTGTAGCGGGAGATGGAGACGCACGGACGTGGACGAGCCGAGTGAACTTCAGCCCCCGGGCGGCGGTCCTCCAGGCGACCCGCCTGGTGACGAGGCCGATCGGGAGCAAGGGGCCTGCGAGGCGGCGAGCGATGAGCCGGAAAGCCCCGCCGCCGCGCTGCCGCTGGGGATGTGCATCCAGGAGGTCCTCGCCGAACTGGCCGGCCGGCACCACGGCGAGGGCATACCGGCTCGCCAGCGCCGTACCCGTCAGCAGTCCGCAGGCAAGCGCCACACGCGCCGCCGACGCCGGGGCCCCTGGGTCCAGAAAGGCTGACGCCGACTTCCTCAGCCGCATCGGCCAGGCCGTTCGGGACCGCGTCCTTCCTTGCGAAGGCACAGTGCAATCCGCGATCGCGATCGAACGTTTGGCGTTCGGAATGACCCCCGGCGCTCCCTCCGCCGGGAAGCGTCACCGGCACCAGCAGAAGGAACGCGGAATGATCGACGCGAAAGGCCCTCGGAGCGGGCGGCGTGAGTTCCTTTCCCTGGCGGGCAGAGCGGCCGCCTTCGGCGCGGCGGCGGGCCTCCTGCCGCGCGCGATGCGGGCGGCGCCGGGTCGGAAGGGGCCGCCCAACATCGTCGTGATCCTCTCCGACGACCAGGGGTATGCCGATGTCAGCTACAACGGGCACCATCCGAAGGAGGTCCGTACGCCGCACACCGACGCCCTGGCGCGGCGGTCGGTCGTCTGCACGCAGGGCTACACGAGCGGGCACGTCTGCTCGCCCACGCGGGCCGGGCTGATGACCGGGCGGCACCAGCAGCGGTTCGGCGTCTACACCGGCGGCGAGGGCGGATCGGGCGTGCCGCTGGACGAGGCGTTCTTCCCGCAGCACCTCAAGCCGGCCGGGTACGTCTGCGGGGCGCTGGGCAAGTGGCACCTGGGGCTGACGGCCGAGTACAACCCCGTCCGCCGCGGCTTCGACGAGTTCTACGGCTTCCTGGGCCGCGGGGCCCACGACTACTTCGACCTCAACCTCGCCGACCACCCCATCTATCGCGGCACCACGCCGATCCAGGACAAGGGCTACCTCACCGACCGGATCACCGAGGAGGCCGTCTCGTTCATCCGGCGGCACAAGGAACGGCCCTTCTTCCTGTACGTCGCCTACAACGCCGTGCACGCCCCGCCGCAGGCCCCGGCCGAGGAGATCCGCAAGGAAACCGGCGACGAGGTCCGCGACACGCTGATGGCCATGATCAAGCACCTCGACGACGGCGTCGGCAGGATCGTCGGCGAGCTCGAGCGGGCGAAGCTGTTTGACGACACGCTGCTGATCTACCTGACCGACAACGGCGGCTCGAAGGCCATGCACGCCAGCAACGCGCCCCTCCGCGGGTACAAACAGCAGGACTACGAAGGCGGCGTCCGCGTGCCGTTCGTCGTCTCCTGGCCGAAGCGACTGAAGGGCGGCACCACGTGCGACGTGCCGGTCTGGTCGATAGACATCCTTCCGACCGCCCTGGCCGCCGCCGGCCTGCCCCTGCCGACGAAGCGCCCGCTGGACGGCAGGGACATGCTCCCGGCCCTGACGGGGAAGCTGGACAAGCTCCACGACGCGCTGTTCTGGAGCTCCGGCGGCTGGGAAGGCAAGTGGGCCGTCCGCTCAGGCAAGTGGAAGCTGGTCGGGCAAAAGGACCGGATCGAGCTGTTCGACCTCGACGCGGACGTGGGCGAAGCCGCCGATCTGTCCGGCCGGAATCCCGAAAAGGTCGCCGAGCTGACCCGGCTCCATGACGCCTGGCTCGCCCGGATGGCCGCCCCCCTCAGCGGCGCCCCGAAGCGTTGGAGCCTGGCCGCCGAGAAGGACGCCGCCGCCAGAGCGAACAAGAAGGCCCAGAAGAAGGGCGACCGCGGCAGCCGTCGGCGGAAGGCCCCGAGCCCGCCGGCGGACGTTCCGTAGACGAGCCAAGGGCAAAGCGGGGCCCGAAAGCTCTCTGAGGCGTGAAGGCCGGAGCCGGGCCCTGCGGCGAACGCTGTGCGGGAACGGCCTGGGCCCTACGGCTCGACCCTCAGCCGGCTCGCCGCGCCGTCGGCCTCGCCCACCAGGTAGAACGCCCCGGCCCGGGGCACGTCGACGGTCACGTTCGGGCCCTCGGGAATCGTGATCCCCACGCCGGTGCGGTCCGCCAGGGGCGAATGGGCGTACAGCAGCCAGCGGCGCCGGCCCTTCTCGCCGCGCTCCAGCGCCAGGCTGAAGACCGGCAGGTTGGTCTTCTGCGTCCATGGGCGGGGCGGGTCCAGGCTCGTGTCCAGCAGGAACCAGCGGGGGGTGTCCTTGTACTTCTCGGGCACGGCCTCCTGGTACGGGTGCCGGTGGGCGCGGTTGGCCACGAGCTGCCCGAACCGCCAGAACTCCTCCAGCGTCTTGTCGGCATGGACGCGGTCCACGGCCTTGACCGTCTGGAGCCAGTACTCCTTCACCGGCGCCAGCGGGGTGGCGTGCCCGCGGAACTCCCGCACCGCCCGCGGCCGCAGCAGCCAGAGGCCGAACTGCACCCACCCCAGCGTCCGCTCGGGGGGGTAGTCCTGGCCGTCCTTGAGGTACTGGAGCGCCTTGCACTTGGCCAGCAACTCCTTGTCGATCTTGGCGGGGTCCGCGGCCTGGCGGCCTTCCAGCCAGGCCTTGACCTCGTTGCCATCCCAGGTGGAAACCTCGAACCAGAAGTTCGGGTTGACCCGCCAGGCCTCCTCGAGCATGAAGATCCAGTTCATGCTCTGGACCTGCGTGGACCAGACCCAGTGGTCGCGGTTGTCGCACCAGTTGTGGGTGTAGTACGAGGGGCTGCCGCCGTCCCAGATGTGCCAGTCGGGCGAGGTCCACTCGTCGGTGATCAGCGAGTAGTCCTTCCACGCGCTCCACCGCCCGAAGTGCGACGGCCCGAACGCACCGTAGCCCACGAAGCGGACGTTCTTCCTCCACGTCTCGTTGACCAGGGCCTCTCGCATGGCCCGGAACATCACGGGGTAGCGCTCCATCCAGCCTTTGGAGACGACCCGCCGCTTGAACTCGTCGCTCTTGCCCTCGCCGTAGCGGTCCTGGTAGCGCTTCGAGCTTCGCATCTGGTGCCAGCGGAGGTCGGGGGCCTCGTTGTTGGACACCCACAGCACCAACGGCGGGTCGGGGTACATCTCCTGGAGCTTCTTCATGCCGGGCGTGTCCACGTACGCCTTGGCGGGGTCCTTCCACGGCTCGACGGCTCCGAAGGGGCTGAGCTTCGGCATCCGCTGGCCCTCGGGCGTGAGCACGCCGGCCCATCGCTCGACGGGGCCGTCGCGGTAGTCCTTCTTGACCAGCATGGCCTCCCACTGCGTGCCGCGCATGCTGATCGGCAGCTTCAGTGCCCGGCACAGGCCGATCAGCGGGGCGTAGTAGCCCAGGAACCGCTCGCGCCCCTTGGGGTCATCCAAGTTGCCCTCCGGCCAGGCGCACCACGGCAGGATGTGGCTGCCGCGCTGGATCAACTCCATCTGGTGGGCCGGCTCGAACGTGCCCTTCACCGAGCCGACGTTCCAGTGGCTCGCCAGCGGCAGGGGACGGCCCGCCGGGCCGTTCGGCGGCAGCAGGGCCTCGCGGCGGATCGCCTCGGCCGCACGCCGCGCGGCGTCGGTCGGCGCCGGCGGCTCGTAGCCCGCCGCACGCGCCTGGGGCGTCGCCGCCGCCCCGGCCGCCAGAACCAGCAGCACCAGAAGACTCGTCGGTAAGGGCATGGTCGTCATCTGCGATCTCCTGCCAGTCGAACCTGCCGGCCTGGTCGCCGGCCCGCGCCCCGAGAGGATTAA
>Ga0307380_10012186_pt1 | contig 10715 bp, 11 predicted proteins | sample UN3MG_FD_202239 | JGI IMG/M metagenome (GOLD analysis project Ga0307380, IMG submission 202239) | Soil microbial communities from Risofladan, Vaasa, Finland - UN-3 | ecosystem: Environmental > Terrestrial > Soil > Coastal area > Acid sulfate soil | place: Finland: Risofladan, Vaasa | collected... | reverse complement strand
AACCACGATGCGAGCCTCAAGGCGAGCGCATGGGGCTCAGCGAGGGCTCCGCGCCTGGCCTGGGGGACTCGGCTACTCTGAGGCCTACTTCTCTCGAGTGATCAAGGGCAAAAACCATCTCACCCACCCGTTCCGGCGAAGCGCGCGCCTCCAGCTCAGTGGATAGAGCCGCAGACTTCGAATCCGTGTGGGCGGGGGTTCGAATCCCTCCAGGCGCGGCTTTTCCTCAGAAGACTGCTGCGTACTTCCCACCTCTGGGTCTTCGTCTGCTGGTTCAGCACGCTCTGGACAGAGTCAACCGCCACAAGAGACGTCAGCTGCTGCGTGGAGAACGGAGGCGCCTGCGGAGGGCCCTCCGACGCAGCCTCGACCTCATGTCCACCGAGGCCCGAACTCCAGGCAAGCCGTTCGGAACCTAGACAAGGCGAGGGCCGGACCCGGGCACTCAACCAGGCGGCTCCCGCTTCCGTGCCTTCCCACCGCTGGGATCTCGGCCCCGGGAGCCCAATCATCTGCGCCGGTTGGAGCCGCCCTCCGGTTCGCCTGCCCAGCAGACAGACTGGCCTGCGTGCCCGAACCCACCCAGGGAAGAGAATACGGATCCTGCAACTTCACTCTCCAACCATACCCAGCGTGAAGCCCTGGACCCAGTACTCGATTCCACCATCACAACAGGTTGCAGAGTCGTCAACTTCGTGCTACCATCCCTCAGGGACGAACCGCTGCCGCGACTGACTACCAACAACTCGAACTAGACAAGCGCGTATCCCAGACGAATGCGCTCTTCCCTTCAAGAGGACGGTCTTGAGGGGCACCTGCAGCGATATGGACCCAGGAGCACCGTCCCGCGGCCAACGGTCCCAGAGGGGTGACAGATGAATCGTCTCGACGGAGCAGTACCAGACGAGAATCTCTTGGCGTACACACTGATCTTTGTGATCGAGGTTGGGCTTCGTGAGCTCATCATCGAGACACTTGAAGCCAAGTGCGGTCCGTCCTGGTATAAGGAGCGCCTTCCGGGTGAGATACTTCAGGCCTACCGCGGAGCGAGGGACTACGAGAGAAGGACCAAGTGGCTGCAGCTCGTACCTCACCATCCGATCCACTACCTTGACTTCCCTCATCTGAGAATAGTCATCGAGCGGGGGGACAACTGGGAAGACGTTTTCAAGGAGTTCTTTGATAGAAGAGACGTGTTCGTTGCTACCCTCAATGAGCTTGAGCCGATTCGCAATAGGGTGGCACACAACAGGAAGGTGAGCCCCCAGGACCTTCAAGTCTCTCAGGCTGCCTACGCGAAGATCGCCGCCGCGCTTGGCGAGAACCGGTTGATCAGTCTGGCATCGAGATGCACCACAGCGGACGACATACCCGCTACTCTCTCACTGCTTCGCGAGGAGGCGGATTCCGCCCTACAATGCTGCAAGCTTTGCCAGCCGGTCCAGGCACTGGCTATCTGGGGTGCAGTTGGTCGGGACTGGTGGTTTGACGACGACTACCTCGGTTGCCAGGTAGGCGCTATAAGACGCTACTTCGAGACCTTGCTAGGGTACCAGCGGCTTCCCAGGCACAAGGGCTCCGGATATAAGATAGAGGCATGGGTTCGTGGTAGCGGGATTGAACCGCAGTACCGTGGCGCAATGCAGGAATTCTCGGCGCTGGCGGCCGAATACTCCGGAGGTGCTTGACCCATGGATCTCTCGCAGCTTCCCAATCCATACGACTTCGCAAACCCGATAAACGACCCAGAGCTTTTTGCCGGCAGAGCCAAAGAGATCCGGGAGATTGAATACTACCTGGATCATGCCAGTAGGGCCCCGCGACCCATCAACCTCGCCATCCTTGGCGAGCGAGCCTCCGGTAAGACGAGCGTGCTGAACATGATCGAGGTCAAGGCCGAGGCGAGAGGGATGATGGTGGTAAGGGTCGACCTGGACGAGGGGGATGCCCACACCGAGCTGGCTTTCTTCCTGAAGGTGTTCGATTCGATGCTGATCACTGCGTGCTCACTCGATGCCTACGCCGGTCTGGTCGGGAGAACCTATGATTGCTACCGCGACATGGTTGATGCCTACGAGATTCCGAGCAACAAGGAGTTCTGCTCCTTCATCTTTCCTATCCAGTTCGCCAAGGCAATGGCGAGCGGCAACAGCGGTGCTAGCGTGTCGGACACTTCGTTCAAGCGTGACATCGCCAGCATTCGCGAGCAGGTGGACCGCCCAATCGTAATACTCTTTGACGAGTGCGACGTGCTAGCCACTAGCAGGGTGCACTTGGAGAAGCTGCGCAACGTGTTCATGAATACTCCGGGCTTCATGCTGGTCATAACGGGAACACCCCGGCTCTTTCCGATCATCGACGATGTATTCTCGCCGATTATCCGACAGTTCAAGAGCATCGAGATCGGACCATTTGACGAAGAAGATGATACCGAGGCGTGCATTAGAAGGCCCCTTGAGAAGGCCGGGATTCCGGACCCTGCTGACCTTTTCGACTTCGAGACCTATCAGGAAGTTCAGGAGGTCCACGAGCTGGCTGGCGGTCGTCCGTACGAAATCCAGCTGATCTGCCACTTCATGTTCCGCCGTGTTCAGCAGGGGCGGGCCAGACGCATGCGGCTTACGCTAGAAGTCCTCGATGCTGTGTTGGACGAGTTGCATGCGGGCCGAGACATCTGGACTCGCCCAGTTGTTGCCGCCGTCCGCAATCTGGGCCAAGAAGGGCTTGAGGCCCTTCGTCTTCTTTGCCCAAGCAATGGGCACGCCACCTTCGAGCAGCTGTGGTTCGTTAACTACGTCCTGTGGGGCGAGGCTCAGCGCACCAAGGATGAACTCTCGGCTGCTCTCGCCAGACTCGAGGCGATGGGGGTTCTATCAGTGGATGATGGAATCATCAGCTTCTCCGGTGACGGGTTCGACCGACTGTACTGCAGATACTTTGCCAAGAGACACGGCGTCCCCCTCTTGATACCCGATGTTCCGTTCTGGATTCATCTCGCCATCTCCGTGTCGGCCGCCGTGCAGGTCTTGTCGGGCGATGAGGGCATTGAGCCATTTCGTGCCATAGGCATCGGGCCACGCGCTGAGCTGGAGGTCGGAGACGTTTTGGCAGCAATGCTCGATGGCCCATCGCCTGCAACTGCGTTCGACTCTGACGTCGATCTGGCCCTTGACGTCTACCTGTGCAGCATGGAGCTTCGCCCGCGGGACCATTTCGATGTAGCTACGGTGACCGTCACGACTCCGTGGACAGTAGTGCGTAGGTGGTTCCATCGCGACGTAAACGATGACACTCCAGGTAGTCACACTGCTTTGCGCGACCTACCCATGATCCTTGAGGAGCCGTCTCGGCGCGCCCTGGGTCTTGACGGCAGAATAGACGTTCGGATCGACACCTTTCCTGTTCCTTCTCTTGAACAGATAGCACCACAGATTGACGCGATGGATGACCCCGGAATCAAGGTGTACTTGGCTGCGAGGCACGCCGAGCTCATGTGGGAATGCTACGTCGAGCGAGGGGATCATCGCGGAGCTCTTGCTAATGGTCAGCTCGCTCACCGCTATGAGCCCGAACGCCCGCTGATCGCCAACAACCTAGGCTACGTGATGCTGGCCTCGAACGATCTTGAACAAGCTCAGGAACTCTTTGAGACGGCGGAGCGACTCTACGCCGATCCCAGGCACAAGGCCCTGCCCCACTACAATCTAGGAGTTCTCTCCGCAAAGAGGGGTGATTCCCGCCGCGCCTTGGATTACTTCAGAGCGGTGGCCGATCAGCTCGGCGATGCCGACAGCGAGTACCGAGTCATGGTGCGACTGATCGTCCCTAAGCTCACACCCGACGGCAGCGGTCTGGACTTTGAGGAGCTTGAGGACCCAGATCTCCTGGAGACGGCTCAGAGGGCTATTGCCTCCCTTGAGGGCCTTCTCGCGCACTGACTCCGGCCCGATGCGCCAACCGGAGGCGCGTTTCACGTCCAACTATGACCTCGTAGACCTGTGCAAGTCTTGAGCACTATGCCGTTGCCGGCCGCCGTCGCCTTCTATGCAATGAGCGCCGCCAGCCGCAGGGCGCTCCGTGTACCCGGATCCCCTCCAGGCGCACTCATTCCCATGCTTCTACCAGGTCACCGAAGATTTCCCCGAACCATGGTTTGGGGGACCACCTTCACGATCTCCCCGGATTCCACGCTCACCTCGAGCCTCTCGAATACAGAGTGCAGAACCGCCCGGCGCTCTGACGGAGAACCCTCCGCGACGAGACGGCCTTGGTCGGTGACGCGGTGCAGTGCGCTGTCGGGTTCGTATGAGCCAGGTCCCAGGAGTGACTCCAGGTGCTCGATATGGGCTGTGATCTCTGCCTTGCGTTCCAGATACCCCTCCTTGTCGAGTCCCCCTTCGAGGCGCATCTCCTTCAAGCGGACCAGCCGCGCCCGCTTCGTCTTTAGCATGGCAAGGATCTCGGTGTTTCGAGGTTCTGTCTCGATTCGTTCCTTGATCTGTTCCCTGACCATATCCTGCAGGTCCTCGGGTAGCGGTAAACCGTTGAGCAGAGCCACCGCCTGGGTCTCTAGGTCCTCGGCGTCGAAAGAGCCACGCCGCGGCTGGCAAGCTGGTCCGCTGTGGCGATATGTTGTAGTGTCTCGCTCGCCGCGGCGTCTGCCCCAGAGTCGCGCTCCGCACTCGTGACAGTGCAGGAGGCCGGTCAAGAGGTACACCCTGGAGGGGCCTCGACTCGATCCCTTGGTCCTCTTGCGTCTGACTTCCTCCACGCGGGCGGCCAGGTCTTCGTCGATGATCGGCTCGTGCTCGCCGTCGTAGATCTGGGAGTAGCTCCCTTGTCGTTCTCGGCCGACGGGGATCTGGCCGCCGTAGAGCCGCGTGTTCGTGAGCACGCTTCGAATGGACTCCTTGCAGAACGCCTTGTTTCCGTTCCGGTCTCGGAATCGGAACCCTCGATGGTTGAGCTCGGCGGCGACTTGGGCGTAGCTGTACGTGCCGCTGGCGTAGAGGTTCATCAGTAGCAGCACGATACGTGAGTCTTCGTTGGGGATGAGGTGCCCGTCTACCCGCCGGTACCCAAAGGGCGGTATCCCGATGTGAACTCCCTTCGTGCGTCGGTAGCGGATGCTCTCAGTAACCCTCTCACTGGCGAGATCGGATTCGAGGGAAGCCACGATCATCAGGATGGCGAGGAAGGCTTTGCCAATGGGCGTGGTGGTGTCGAACTGCTCGGTGACGCTCACGAGCTCCACGTCGTGCTTCTGGAGCAAGCCCAGAAACACGAAGAAGTCCTTGGGCGACCGGGACGCGCGGTCCAGGGAGTTGACCACGACCGCCACCACCTCGGGGCGGCCTAGCTGAGTCTTGAGGCGGCGCCACTCGGGGCGGTGCTTCTCGGAGCGCCCGGACCGGTGACCCTCGGCGTCTTGGTATACCTCGTAGCTCCAGCCCTTCTCGTGGCAGACGCGGATGCAGTTGTCCAGCTGCCGCTCAGGGCTGGCCCGGTCTGCCTCGTAGCGGACCATGGACCGTCGCACGTAGATCAGGGCAACACCGTTCACTCCACCACCCGGCCCCGCAACTCCCTCACGACCAGCGCCTCAACCCCGCCTGCAGCATCACAACTCGCCGGCTTCATCAGACCCGTTCACTCGCTCCCTCTCTCAGTCGCAACTTCAGTTCTCTTCTCAACAGCTGGGACAGCTCGCCATACTCATCCCCGCCCACCGCCCCAGCTATTCCACGGCAAACCGCACCACGAGCCCGACACCGATCAGCAGCATGAGCCAGCGGAAAGCGCCCTCATGCTGGGCCCCTCCAAGGCAGACTGCACTGCCAGCGCGAGACCCAGCAGTATCATCAGCCGCCGACGTAGGAAGAGAACGACCAGGACTGCTAGCCCATGTGCCGGTGCGACGGTCACCTCGTTCCGCGACATTTCGGCTCTTTTGCTAATTGTTGTTGAACCGACGGAGTTGGTCAGCAGGTTGGTCACGAGGAGAATAGCAGCAGGAGGATTGTATCACGATTCATACGACGCGGCAAGGCCGGTTGGCAACCGCGGGACGTGGAGCGCACCTTCAGGAGGCAGCACCAGACGGCGTAGTCAGGCTCGTCGTCTCCACCAGCGGGGGGAGATTTCGGTATTCAGGCTCACGTGAGCAAGGTCGATCACTCGCTCGACCTCGCTGGGCATAGGGCAGCGTATGAGGATCAATTGCGCGTCTAGCCCGGCCTCTCGTTTCTTTTGGATATTGGCCATGCGTGAATCACCAAAGGACCGAGTACCACTATTGGGCAAAGCGCTCGCAATCCTGGGGCAGCCACAGACCGCTTTTGTGACGGCGGTGACGCAGATCCCCTTGGAGCCGTATAACGTCGTCAGCTTGGTGGCATTATGTGCCAGTTTGTCGAGTTCTATCTCTATGGGAGGTGCTGGCATCACAATCTCTAGTCCTCAGACTGAGTCTCTTGATAGCGCTCTGAATGATCTCATCCAACAGATCCTTGCCGTCCTTTCCTTCCGCGCGGGCCATGAAGCCAATGTAGCTGTGAGGTTTTTCCTTGGGCGTGCACATCAGCCCCGCGAACGTGTTCCCCTCCAACAAGAACGGCCCTTCCTCGGTCAATATCGTGTCAATTCGACCAAAGTCCTTGAAACCCAACACGCGGTAGGCCCGGAGCGCCAATTGCTGCATCATCTGGGTCTCTTGGGCAGTCAGCCGAGCAGGACAAAGGAAGGAATCGTTATCTAACTCCTTCTTCTCAAAGCTTAGTGTGATATCTCCTCTACGATACACAATCTCCAAGGGAGGAAGAGTTCTTGCATTTCTATTGCCCAAGACACCCAGGGTAATCTCTCTTCCTCGCAGAAACTTTTCAATGAGGACTGGTTGACTCATGGTCTCGAGCGTCTCCACAACTTCACTGACCAGTTGGTCGTAGTTGTGGACGACGGACGCGTCGTTGATCCCTGCGCTACCCCGGCCAGCTACCGGTTTGACGAAAAGCGGATATTCGAAAGGCGGGTCGTCCCGAAACACCTTGCAGTCTTTCTCTGATCTGGCCAAACAGAAAGGCGATGTCGGCAGGCCCGCTTGCTGCCAGAGCCTTTTCGCCACTGATTTATCCGTGGCGATGGCTATAGTGAAGGTATCGGATCCGACGTAGGGTATCTCTAGTTCCTCAAGGATCGAGGCCTCTACCAGGCTGGAAACGTTAAAGACAAGGTCAACTTGTAAAGCCTGTAGATCGTTGATGAAATTGGGTCCCCAATGAATCTGGCAGACACTATAGCCGGCTTGAGTTAACGATTGTTCGTGATGTTCCACCTCGGCCTCTGTCTCGTCGACGACGTTGTCGGCACCGATGAGCTTCTCTTGGATTTTATAGTTTCCTCGTTTCTTGTTCAGTAGGCCGATTCTCAGGTTAGGTACTGTAGTTCGCACTTGGCTGTATCCTCTCTTGCTTCTGCCGCCCAACTATATGTTTGGCGACAGACATGTCGGCGAACATACGTATACGTGGATCGTATACACCTCTTCCGCTTCGTCAAGTGCTTCCAAACTGTCCAGCGGACTGCAGACTCGAGTCAACCTCTCTTTGCTCACCTGCGTGTACCGTTGAGTAGTCCATACATTTGGGTGCCCCAGCAATTCCTGGATGGTCCTCAGATCAACGCCATCTTCCAGCATGTGTCTGGCAAAGGAATGACGCAACGTGCGAATTGTCGCCTGGGGATTGATCCTTGCCCTCACCTTTGCCCCATTGAAGATGCGCTCTGCTCTCCGCGAGGATATGTCGGTGCCTTGCCTCTTTCCCCCGAACAACCACTCTCTCAATCCGGATTTGACGCTGGTCCGATAGAATATCGCTCACCTTCAGGCTCATCGCTTCACTCGTTCGTAGCCCCGCCGACTAGACAACCGTCAGTAACGCCTCTCCCATGAAACCGGGCGCACTCTCCAGGAGCCGGCCTACCTCCTCCCGGCTCAATACCAGTGGCAGTCCCTTCTCCCCCTTGGCACTGGGCAAGTCGGCCGGCTTGTGCGATTGCCTCAGCACACTCTCGCAGATCACCACCAATACCGCCCGTGGCTGCCGTGCGTAGGAGGTTGAAAGCCCGCTATGCAGTATCTCCAGCAAGTAGGCTCGCAACTCCTCGGGTACAGTCTCTTAGCGTGGTGCAAATTGAGAGCTTGAGGAAAAGGCCATCGGGTGCTTCCATGTGGGTATATGAAGGAACCATAGATGAAGGGGGCAACCGATAACTGAACCTATTATGACGTTGGACGAGAATGTGCGCAAGGTGGGGGTGGATCTGGACGATGACTTCTTGCGGGAAGGGGTGGCGCTGCCGACGCGATTGCCGATGGACTTGCAGATCAGTGAGCAGATAGGAGCAGAGCGATACGAGGCGGCAAGGCCGGTTTGCAGCAGCGGCGCCATCACCGCCCTCGCAGGACGCAATGTACTGAGGGACCAACCGACTTCGCGGCGTCGCGGTGCAGCCTCAAGGGGATTGTGGCCTGATCACAGGCGGGCACCAGTGCGGCTCAACTATGTTCCCCGGTATTGACACGGATTAACATCTGGACTATACTGGTAACGACATCGCGCGAGGTGACGCAGAGGGCAAGGAGGTAAGGGAGATGAAACCAAGATGGTTGCTACTGGGTCTGAGTCTGCTGTGTCTGCTGGTGCTGTTCCCAGCGACTGTCATGTCGCAGCAACAACGACCGCAGTTGGACGCGACGTGTGGTACCGCCCGTGTCGACGGGGTGATGTCGCCACGCGAGTGGGACGATGCGGGGGTAGTGGCGATGTGGGTCCCGTCCGGCGCGGCGGCAGAGGCGACGATGGCACAGTTGGGCTTAGAGGGAAACGAGTGGGACGTCTCCCTGACGCAGCTGCCCACGACCACGGCGTGGCTGTACGCCATGAACGACGAGAGCCATCTGTATCTGGCGCAGCTCATGAATCTGGACAGCGTGGTGCCAGATCCGTTGAACTGGTACGGTTCGAGTGTGCTGTCGTTCATGGACGAGCCAGATGCGATGAATGGTTTGTGGGAAGCTCCCGGCTGTGGTCCGCCGAGGCCAGGGGAAGGTACCTATGTGATCTGGGACGCCCGGACGGGCGGCGTGCCCACGCCCGGGGAGGGGTTCGCTCCTATTGCAGCGGGCAACGTGTCTTGCACTCTTGTCAGTCCCATCCCCGGAGTGAACTGGGCCATGCGACCCGGTTCGCTGTTCGCTGAGTGGGAGATGGACCTCAACGCCTCGGACGTGGACAAGGTGGGGCCGGGCGACTGCTTGTTGATCTATAACCTGGTGAATGGTGTGGTGTGCCCGCAGGGGGCCGACTGTGGCAACATGGGGAACTGGGTATCTGGCATGGGCTGGTGGCCCCAACCTACTGTCGGCGCTCCCGATACATATGGCAAGCTTTGCCTGGATCCGTGCGAGGTGGAGTTTGTGCCCGAACCGGGCTCGATGTTGCTCCTGGGCAGCGGTCTGGCGGGGCTGGCCGGGTATGCCACCCTTCGGCTTCGCTCAGGGCGTGCCCTGCGCTGGAGGACGAGACAGTAGGCGACTGACTACAGTCTAGTTACTCCGAGGGCTGTCCCACGTGGGACAGCCCTTTTCTGTACGGGCGGAGAACCTGCAATAAACAGAGCCGTACGCTTCAAATTCCTCCCAGGCGTGCTAAGCTTAGTCGGGCCTTGGAGCGGCATGGCCTGTGCACACAGGGGGCAGCGCTGCGCCTCAAGCGAGTCCCACAGTGGTTGACAAAGGTTCAGGCTTGTGCTATACTGTGGGCAATAGGACTGGGCTCATTGCAGGAGCAGAGGAGGGGAGGAAGATGAAGAAGCACTGGCTAAGAGGCTTGCTGCTGGGTGCGAGCATGGCGTTGTTGCTGGCAGGCGGAGTGGTGCTGGGCGCAAGCCTGTACGTAACAGTAGACAAGACGTGCGTGCCATGCTGGTCTGGGCCGGGGGGTCCGACAGACGAGGCATATTTCCTCGAATGGAGCTACGGTGGTTGGGACCCTGCCTACGACCTGTGTGAGCGTGTTACCATTGACGGCGCGCTTCTCTTCGGACCACAGTGCTGGACGGAGTCCGGTGAAGATCCCGTGTCGTTCACGGAATTCTTCCTGTGCGAGTGGGGCGACGTGATCCCCGATGCTGTGCTCCGGTCCAAGGTCAGCGCTGCCAATATGTTACCAGGGCCACTGGGCCAGTGGAATTGGCGAGTGTGGCAGGTGGAAACGGGGCAGTCTGGCCAGGCGAGCTGGTTGGTCGTCAAAGACATCTCCGAGTGCGAAGTGGAGTTCGTCCCCGAACCAGGCTCGATTCTGCTCCTGGGCAGCGGTCTGGCTGGACTGGCAGGCTATGCCACCCTTCGACTCCGCTCAGGGCAGGCTCTGCGCTGGAGGGGCAGAGAGTAGGCGACTGACTACAGTCTAGTCACTCCAAGGGCTGTCCCTGTGTGGGACGGCCCTTTTCTGTAGGGGCGGAAAACCTACAACAACAGCGCCGCAGGCTGCGGCTTGGCCCCACCCCAACCCGCAGCAACGGCCTACCGGAGGCGAGCCGGCATCTTCTGGTATTGCGCGTTCCTGACCATGACGGTCTCGGTCGTGACGTGATGGCCCTGGGACCCGTCAGAGCCAGCGGTGTTCTTTAGATTCTACCGCCGAGGGTAGCGG
>Ga0307380_10012185_pt1 | contig 10716 bp, 8 predicted proteins | sample UN3MG_FD_202239 | JGI IMG/M metagenome (GOLD analysis project Ga0307380, IMG submission 202239) | Soil microbial communities from Risofladan, Vaasa, Finland - UN-3 | ecosystem: Environmental > Terrestrial > Soil > Coastal area > Acid sulfate soil | place: Finland: Risofladan, Vaasa | collected... | reverse complement strand
TGACATTACAACATGAACAGGTGATATATCATGAACCTCAGATAGAGTTGTATGAAATACATGAGCTGTTGATAGCTTATGAATAGATGCATGAGTTTTTAATTGAAATTCATCATTAACGATTGCAGATAACAAAACAATTACACTAAAAGGAGTTGACGCAATATGGGACTCGGCGACTACATTTCATTTTACTAGAGCATTAACTATATGAGAATGGTTTATTATACAAGATTGAGAATCAACTTCAGGAGGAGCTTTATGAAACACACTAGTAGATTGAACTCTTACAATAACTTGAAACAGTAGTTTTCAATGAACCTTATCTAAAACATGAAGCACAATTTGAACTGTTGTTACATATGTAGATGATAATGGTTGACCTAGCACTATAAATTTACCTACAGCGGTTTGATTATTAAATCAATCTTTTAGTTATATAAGAACTGATACAAGTGTAAATATAACCACTATTGACGCTGATGGAGCTGAACAAATAAATAATGCTTCCACTTTACCGATAGCAGCATGAGAGAGCGTTACTATAATTAGTAATGACTCAAACTGGTTTATTATATAAATAAAAAATATGTCAAATTTAGCCTGAATAAACATTAAATACTTCCGTACCGAGGAAGAACTACCTACAGCAATTGGATGATTTATTCAATTAGCTGATTGAGTAAAATACATATTATGAGACAATCTAACTATTACAAATAAGATAAAAATGTGAGCTGGTACAACTCTTGAGTGAAATGGACTATTTGGCTCTACTTTAACGTATGCCTGAACTGGTTCAATGATATCATGAGTAGACTGAGATTGTGTAATAAAACATATACAATTTGATTGCCCGAGTGCAGAGGTATTTAATTTTGTAGATTCTTCTACTCAAATAAGCACTATACTTATAGATAGTGTACAAGTAGTTTCTTGTGATAGCTGGGGGACATTCCAAGTACTATCTTTTATACAGAATAATAGTAATGCTAGAGCAATGACAACTTCATGAATAACGCTTACATGAGCTAATTGGCTAATAGTTTCTATAAAAGAATTCTTTATAGGAACAACTACAGACTGATTCGTATTTATAGATTTTTGAACATCTGTACATCAAAACATTGAAATTACAAATCTCGTATTGCTAGCTACATGATGATGAGCTGCTGCAATATGAATATCTTGACTCGCTTCGAGTTGAAATTTATTAACGTGAAATATTGCAAATGTAAGTATGAGTAGTTTCTTATGAAATATTACTCCTCTCTCGTGAATAGATGAGAATGATATTAGATGGGATTTTCAATGAAACACAGCTAATGTAGCTGATACAAGAATAGTAGCTTGAATGAATATTCCTACTACTCAAACGGTTGTAATAACAACACTATGAGTACCTGTAATCGTAAATGATTCAAATACAGGATGAACAAATATATGGAGTTTAAAAACAGCAAGAAAATTTGAGTTTAGTGCATCTCTAGGTAGACTTACTTATAAGTGAGAAAGACCTGTATATCTAAATGTCGCAGCTACTGCTACAGTAGAAAAAGTATGAGGAGGGGCAGACCCTATATGTTGATTTATTGCAAAGAATTGAACTGTTGTAACTGACTCTAAAGCTTGTACAGAAAATTCTACACCAACGTCTATTCCAATTCAAACATGAGTAGATTTAGTAACAGATGATTATATAGAAATAGCAGTACAGAATGATGGATGAACTGCTGATATAATAATAAATCTAAGTAACGTAGAAATATTTTAACAAATAATTAAAAAATATGACAATCAAGAAAAATCAGATTGAAGATTTTATCTCTGATACAACTCAAGCAGCATTAGATGCAAAACTAGGCAGTGTTGTTTGATGAACAAATATTACAATAGATAATACAGACCCCATAAATCCTATTATTAATGGAACAGCATGAGCCGCTCCTGTAGATAGTGTTAATGCTAAAACTTGAGTTGTCGTATTAGACACTTGAGACTTACTAGAAGTAACAGATAAAAATTATGTTACAGATGCAGAAGCGGTTGTGTTATGAAATACAAGTGGAACTAACACATGAGACCAAGACCTTTCTTGATTAGAAGTGTTAACTAATAAATCAACCAACACTTCATTGGGAGCATCTGACACTCTCTATCCTACTCAAAATGCAGTTAAAACTTATGTTGATGCAGCGGCTTGAGGTTGAGCTTCAACACAATCTAGTGTAACAGCTTGAGAGAACGTAACGGCTTGAGATGCTATAGCATATCATAATTGAATAATAACAGCATATTCTTGAAATAGCTTTAGTGTAGCAACACAGGATGCTACTCCAGTTTGATTAACCTTCAATAGTGATTGAACTAAAATGTTTGTTACTTGATTAATTTGACAGGATATTAATGAATATGCCCTATCTACTGCTTATGATATTACATCAGCAACATATACTACAAATCTATCTGTTTCAGCACAAGATACTGCACCAAGAAGTATTACTTTTAATACAGATGGTACTAAATTATTCTTAGTTTGATTAACTTGAAAAGATATTAATTTATATACACTATCTACAGGTTTTGACTTAACGTCAGCTACCTTCAGTGGAACTACTTTTAGTGTTACTTCACAAGATACTTCTCCTACATGAATTGCTTTTAATCCAGACGGGACAGTAATGATTGTATCTTGAGATGCAAATGAGACAATATTTCAATATAATTTAACTGTTTGATTTGATATAACAACTGCTAGTTATTCTTGAAATAGTTTAAATGTATCTAGTAAAACAACAATAACAAGATGAGTAGCATTTAATACTAATTGAACAATTGTATATGTAGCTTGATGAACAAGTAGTTGAAGTGTAATTGCTTATGCTCTTTCTTCACCATATAATTTATCATCATGAGTTTTTTCATACAACTTTACAGTATCCACTGAAGATACTAATAGTTATGATGTAGCAATTGATGCTACAGGTGATAAGTTATTCATGATATGAATCACTACAGATACTGTTTATGAATATACTACATCAACCTGATATAAAAAATGAGATGCATCTAGTGTTGGTAAAATAAACTTTGTATGATTTGCTGAAGCAACTGCAACTTCTTGAAATCCTGTAACATTAAATACAGCCTGAGTTGATGGTAATCAAAGTTGAATGACAATATGAAGTGAATATTATTTATCAGATACCCCGTGAGCTATAGCAACTACAGCCTGAACTAATTCAGTTAAAGTTGGTAAGGCAATAAGTGCTACGGAACTGGAAATATATACGGGATGAGATACTGGAGGAGGAGAGATATTTGATATAAGAACATGAGCATCTCAGGCATTAACAACAACTATTGCAACAGTACAATTTAATACTGAGCAAGTAGATACTGGTTCAAACTTTAATACAGGGACATATACCTATACAGCACCCTCAACTTGAACATATTTGTTTTATTTCAATCTTGCTTTATTTAGTTGAACAGACCAGGATAAGGTACGTGTTGAATTAGCAGTTAATGGTACTACGCAATTAGCAAATGAGAAAGATATTAGTTGAGATACTGCGTATTTTAATGGTACAAAAGTTGTTTCATTAACAGCAACAGATACGGTTATAATAAGAGCTAGAAATACTACAGCAAGTAGATGAAGTCTAAATGCTGGTAATTCTTCATCGTTTGGTGGATATAAATTAGATTAATAATTAATAAAAACATTATGGATATTGTAAAGGCAATAGAACAGTTACATCCTACATTAAAATTCTGAACTGACTTTATAGTTAGTAATGATAGCCTAGGAGAATGAGATGTAATAGAATGGATTACTACAGAATATACACAACCTACTCAAGCAGAACTAGATACTGCATGGGCTGAACTTGAGACTATACAACAAGCTGAACAAGCTAAGATAGAGAAAAAGCTAGCTATAGAAAAAGTAGCTTCACTCTCTGACCAGCTTAATTTAATAGCTTCTGTATTGGACACACTAACATCTGAAGCACCAGACCCAACTATTATAGCTTGAGCTAAAGCTAAATTCAGTGAAATAAAATACATTCTTAATAAATAAAATAATATTTATAATGAAAAAATGGTCAGAAATTACTAAGGAAGAACAGGAGGAATGGTTAAGTTCTTGAAAATCAAATGGGTGTGGAGCTAAAGGAAGTTCCTTCCGCCCACCTCATTGAATATTTTTTAAGGCTTCATGTTGAATACATGATTGGTGATATGAATTCTGAGAAAATGAAGAAGATAGAAAACAGGCAGATGATTGATTGTTAAAATATATGATGAGGGATGTCGAGAGACTACCAAAATGGAAACAACCATATTTTTATATATGGGGCTACTTATATTACTTCGTATTAAGGATTCTTTGAAAGAAAGCCTTTTACAAAAATAAATAAAAACACATGACTGATGTAGTAACAAATACTAAAATAGCTATCACATGAGCTAATATAACAATTGCATGAATGTTTGCATTCTTTTGATTAAGTCAAATGGCAATAACAATGTTAGCTCTATTAATAGCTGTAGACACGATTACGGGCTTTACAAAAGCTTGGATAAATGGAGAAGCTACTAGCAGGGATGGGACTAGGGGTTTAATAGCTAAAATATATTTACTATTAATACCTATTTCTATTTCATCAGTGGGATTGATAGCGGGCCTGGATTTAACAAATGTAATCTCTTGAACGCTTTCGATGTTAGCATTCGCCGAACTCTATTCAATTGTGGCTAATATATATGAAATAAGGACAAGGAAACAACTGCCTGAATATGATGCGGTGTCAGCTGTAATTGCGGGACTGCTAAGTATTATAAAGAAAATTATAAATGATGGTACTAATAAATAATAATAAAACCCTATGGAAAAAGATTATGCTATAGATGTTCCTGATGTAAGAGACTATGAATATACTGATGTGTTCGGGGCTAATGAAGAGCTACCGAGCATATGTATTATAAATGATGGAGAATACCAGGACCAGAGCTTAGAAAAGATAACTAAATATATGTGTGTCTTCTATTCATCATCACATGGAACAAACATTCAGAATCACCTTGAAGGAAGCGAGGAAAGAATTAGTGGTAAAGCTTTAGGGCTCATGGCACTAGAAGATTGACTTCTTGATGAGAAAGCTTGAGCTGCAATTCAGAGTTGACCTCGTATGCTGAGAAGTAAAGGGTATATTGACTGATGGGCGAAAGTGAGTACAATGAGTGAGATGAAAAGCTCAATATATAACCAAAGACCAATATTGGTTTGAAGTAATAAAGTTAATTGGCAGGATGCTAAAGAAAGCCCTTACATTGCAACCGAATGAAAGTCTTATTGACATGCTTTTGTAATTATTGGATATGATGACATTGAGCGTCACTTAATATGTAAAAACTCTTATTGAGAAGACATGTTTGACGAAGGTTTGTTTTACATTAGTTATGACAACTATAGTGAAATATTATTTCCAAGTAAATATTCAATATTAGACAGTAAGGATGAAGTTTTAGAATATAAGAAAAAAATTATGGAAGGTATAAATATAGAGAAAGCTAAGGATGCTTTTGAGAAATGATTATGGAATGGTAAAAATGCCACTCAGAGCGCTTCAAGAGAAGAGGTGGCTACTATGATACTCACATGATTAGAAAAGCTTAGAGACGGGCAAATATAGCCCCTCTAAGACGTTTCTAGTTAATGCGCAAGACTAGAAACTTTTATAAAAATAACATACATAAAATATGAGTACAAATTACATATATAATGAAACTCTAGGTGGTGTTATTGATGGAGTGAATGTAACATTTACAACATTAAATAACATAAGTAAAATAGAGGAAGTTTACCTTTGAGGGGCAGCTTATAGAAATGTAAGTTTTGTTGTTGGAACAAACATAATAACATTCGCTGACGCTCCGCCAATATGAGCAGCTTCTCCTACAATTGATTACTTTGATGAGACAGTTGTTCCTACAGCTCCTTCATCCAATGTAACATTCTGAGATGTAATAGATGATGTCTTTGAAAAAATTGGAGCTAAAAGAACCTCTAATGTTTACTTAGAAAATCAAATAAAGAAACAAATTAATAAATGATATAAAAGGATAAAGAACATTAAAGCTTACAAAGATAAGATATTACAATATACATTTAATAAGGCTAACGACCAAGAAGCTATTTGATATAATGCTTCAACAATTACTACAGCTAATATGGACTATGTTCCATCTAGTTGAGCTATATTATTATGAGATTCAAGTTTTGTTAACTATACAACTTACACTTCTGGTGTATTTTGAGCTACGGCTTGATATGTATACGCTAGTTGAGATAGAGTGGCTGTATGATATAAACTGCCTAGTGGAGTTAAGAGACCTGCTGAGGTTATTATGGACCGTGTACCGTTGACATATAAAGATAATAGAGAATGGATAAATAGTCCTTCACATTATAACTATACTATACTACAAGATGCGGCGGGAGATGAATTTATATTCCTACCATTCAGAACAAGTGATGCTATTATAACAGTAAAGTATGTTCCTGATTATAGTATATTCGAGGACGACACTGATGTTATAAATATATTATATGAATATTCTGATGTACTATCATTATACGCTGTATATAATGTTTTAATGCAAAGAGAAGATGATAGATGGCAAGCAGTTAAACAGGAATGGAAGGAGTTACTTAAAGATTATAAAGCCTATAAAGCAAGTGCTGTAGATTGAATTAATAATAGATTTAATACAACACCTTTAGTTAGAGGCGGACAAACAGGAAGACGTTCTACATTTATTTAATGTTTTTAATAAAAATAATATGACAAGAAGTACATTTAGAAATAATAGAGTTAACGACTTCTGAGGAGGATTAAACCTAAGAGAAAGTCCTAACCAAATAGAAGACAAGCAGTCTCAAGTTTGCGAGAATTGGAACTTTGAAGGTAATAAATTAGTTAATAGTAAAAGAATAAGAGAGGTTTATAATCTATGAGGGACAACACAAATTCAATGAATAAAAGAATATAAATGAGATGTCTACTTTGTACATTCTGGGAAGTTCTATAAGAACTGAGTGGAGATTACCATCACTACATGATGACCTCTTCCAGATAAGAAGGTTCACATAAGTATATGGTGGGACCTATATTTCTTCACATTTGAAACTTGAGATGAAACGCCTTATTACTTAGACTGAGCTACATTAACAAGTGTCACTTGAGTTGGCTTGCCTAAATATAATGTTATATATAATGGTAAATGGATATTAGGTGGTTATGATAATGATAACATTTATTTTTCTAAGACGGCAGGACCAAGCACTAAAGCTGATATATATGATTTCTCTGCATATTCTGCGGGGAATCAATCTGTTGGTGGTGATAGTACATGAGTTCTCACTGGACTCGCTGTATGAGAAAATTGATTATATGCCTTTAAAAGTGATGAATCATTAACATCAAATCAAGTGAATGATACAGGAACAGTTTTCAATTTCATATTCCAACCTACATCTTCAACTTGAGCGATTAATCAAAATGCTATTAGAAAAGTTAAACAAGACATATTCTACTATGATGGTGTGAGTAAAAGTGTTAGAAGACTTAGTTATGAAAGGGACCTATCAACATTAAGAGACACGTCAATAAGCGATGAAATAGAGCCGATATTCGCAACTCTCGCCGATGACCAAACTAATGCAACATCGTCATATCTTTATCCAAACTATAAGCTGTTTCTAAGAAGTGAGTTTGCATGAACTGATTACAATGATGTATGCTTAACATATAATGTTGATAATAAATCATGGACAACAGAAACTAATAAAGCTTGTTTTGTCTCTGATAAAGGATGGCTAGGTAGTACATTTGAATGAAAGATTTGGTTAGACGATGAACTTCCAGCTACTAAATGAAATAGAATAGGTAAGCAATGGGACTTCTGAGACGGTATAGATAATAAGAGGTATGGTGAGTTAGAAATAAAAGGAAAACTCCAATCAACTCTCACTCTGTTTGTAGATGTCTTTGTTGATTGAACACTAGAAGAAATTATAGAAATAAATGTAGATGAAAATGTATCTGGTACACTATGAACAAGAACATTATGAACATCTGTCCTAGCTTCTGGTTCAACTAGTGAACAACTAGTTACCTTCAGAGAAAGAAGAAACTTATGGTTGGAATGACAATATATTGAGATTGGACTTAGATATGAATGACTCGGTTATGTTGAAATTAACCAAAGAAACATTCAATGGAAGCCAATAAAAGGATATAAAACTTATGCTTAACATAATAATATTAATTAATAAAAAACAAACATGGCAATAACTGAAAGTTTTGGTAGAGGCCGTATTGCAGAAAGTATCCTCGATACTACTGCTGTACCATTCACATTAAAGATTAGTAAAGTACCTGTTACTGATAATCAATTTATCACAATTAATCCAGATACTACTAGAGAAGAAATATTCTTCTATACAACTACAACATGAACTGCTTGAGAAGCTTGAACTCTTAATGTTACATGAAGATGATATAATGTCAACAATGATACACAAGCCTCAGGTAATCAAAATCAACATGATGAGAATAGTGAATATAAGTTAGCGCTTAACCATATCATTATAAATGATAAAGTTGATATGAAACTTAATAATGTAGTTGAGAGTGAAATTAAGTTTAACTCTACAACTGAGCATGGTTTAGTTGTTAATAATATGACAACTACTGAAAGAGATGCTATTACAGCAGAAAACTGAAACATTATATATAATAGTACCACTAACGTGTTGCAACAATATATTAGTTGAGCTTGGTCTGATATAGGGAGTACGTGAGTGGCGGATGCTAGTGAAACAGTTGCGGGGAAAGTTGAAATGGCTACAAATGCTGAAGCAATAGCTTGAACAGATGTATGAAGCACATGAGCGCCATTAGCAATTAAACCTAGCCAACTAGTTGCGGCGACACCTAGTGCAACTACAACAACTGAAGGGCTGGTTGAACTAGCTACAGATGCTGAGGCTTTAGCCTGAACAGATGAAACAAGATATATAAATAGTAAACAAGCTAAGGATAATTATGAACAACTTGTAAATGTTTCTAACTTCACTAGAGACCTATCTACTGCTACTTGAACATTAGTTATCGCACATGGATTAGCTAAAGCTCCTAAGAAAATTAGCTTCATATATTCTACTGATAGTACATCCCTATGACCATGGTTATGAGTGAGTGTATGAACATGAATTAATATGACAATTTGAATAAATCAAAGTATAAATGATACATTTAATGGGACTCATTGTATTGTATTCTGAAACACAACTGCATATAATAGAGTAAGTGTAACAGCAATAGATGCTACTAATTTCACCCTTACTTGGACAAAGACGGGGAGTCCTACATGAACATTAAATGTTATATGGACAGCAGAAGCTTAATATTATTAATTAAAAACTAAACATGGCAAACTGAATAAACAATACAGTGGATGCGGATAAACCTGAGACTACTGCGCCTATAAACGCAACCTCTACTGTCGTTTCTTCACAATGAGAGACGAGTACACCATGAGGAACGGTATTAAATACAACAGAGCCTTCTGATATTCCAACACCAACACCTGATGTTACAAAGGACATAACAGCTCCATCTACAACTAAGGAAGCTATTGAGGGAGGGATAGAAGGCACGGTGGAGAATATTAACCAAGCTCCCATAGAGGCTCAAAATAGAAAAATTGAAGAGGCTGTTCAGAAAGACGAAGCTTTAGTTCAAACTAAAGAGTTTGCCGCTAAGCGTGTAGACATCATTGAAGAGAAAGACAAAGCCTTAGCTGAAACTGAAGCTCAAATTAAAAACCTTGCTCAACAAAGAGCTGTTAGAGACGCTGAGGAACTTACTAAGGTTAAGAATAAAGAATTAGTTAAAGCTGACTTAATAATCGAAGAACAAAGGCTTACTAATAAGCTAGCTGAAACTGAAGCTGAGCAAAAGATTGAGGTTGCTAAGCAACAAGCTACTTGGGCTTTTAATAAACTTGGGCTAGGGTTTTCTAGTGGTATTATCAATGAAGTACAAAGGATAGCTACACAGGGGGCTAATAAGTTAGCTTTATTGAAAGTTACTTGAGCTAAGTTTCTATCTCAAACTCAAATTGACGTTGCTAATCTAGAACAAAGGTATGCTTCTGAAATTAATAGAACGGTTGATAAATATACAGATATATCACTCGCTAATGAACAGAACTCAATTAAAAGAATTGGAGATGTTCAAAATAGTCTTCTATTAAATAATAAACAAAAAGAAAATAAAATTAATGAGATTAAGTCTGAGTTTAAAACTTCAACTCGTAAGATTGAAGATGATTTAAGAACTGAACAAGAGAGAATGGCCGATAAACTAATTAATCAAACAGCGGCTCTTGAGGAACAAGTGGATAAAAGTCAAAACACAGCTAAAGTTGATGCTCAAATAAGAATTAATAACTGAGATATTAGTAGACTTCTTGATGCTGATATTATTGCTATGGAGAAAGAAGCATGACTACCATTATGAACATTAAAAGCAGAAGAGAGTTTAAAGCTTAATGCTGGGCTCAGAGGAATATATGACAACATCATAGGTAAAGACTATGCTATGTCAAATGTATCAACATTAATAGCAGATGCTAGAA
>Ga0307380_10012183_pt1 | contig 10716 bp, 5 predicted proteins | sample UN3MG_FD_202239 | JGI IMG/M metagenome (GOLD analysis project Ga0307380, IMG submission 202239) | Soil microbial communities from Risofladan, Vaasa, Finland - UN-3 | ecosystem: Environmental > Terrestrial > Soil > Coastal area > Acid sulfate soil | place: Finland: Risofladan, Vaasa | collected... | reverse complement strand
GTTATTTGGAGAAACAACGGAACTCCAGGAAGTGCCGGTGAATTTCTTGAATTCAATAAAACGCTTTGGGTACAGGGCGAGCATGCCGGAGTGCCTTTACAACAGCTTACGTCGTGGGAAGCAGATCAAGGTGTTGTGATAGACGAGTCGTTCGTTTTTAATACTGGAACCCCTTCCAATCCGTTATGGACTGGATACTACATAGGTGTTGGCCCTTACCAGGTGTATTCAGGTTCTGTAAAATACTACACCTTGGATAAGACCTTCACGTTCGATAACCTGTCCCTGCGTAAATATCTAACGGACAGCACGCAAACAACCGGAAACCTGCTCACCAACTGGTCCTTCGATAACTGGACGGACGGCGTGCCAGATGACTGGGATCTGACTCAGGAAGGCGACACCACCTTCGAGGAAACGAACGAGCATCGTATCGGGACTGCATGCCCCATGTTCACCATGGACGAGGACGACTCGGACGTGGGTCTGAAGCAGACGGGTATCGCCTTGGACCCTTCCACCACGTACCGGTTCGGCTGCCACACCAGGACCGTGTCAGAAACCACGGCCAACACCCTGGAACTTGGCATACAGATCATCCGTGAAAGTGACCTGAAATATTGGGACGGGTCTGACTGGACAGGATCAGGTACTTCTTTTGATGACGCGACAAGCGCCCACATGTTCGACTGGGGTCTCCTGGCCAGTGAGTTCACCACCGAGGCCTGGGCTGACACCTACACCATGTACATACACAGGGCCTATGGAACATTCAAAAAGGCAAAGGAGGAGATGTTCTTTGATGCTGCCTTCATCCAGGAGAACGACATCGATGTCGAGGTGTGGGCACTGGACTTCAAGGAGCATCCCCGGCACATCTGGGTGTCTGGCACCATCGGCGACAAGGTCATGGACCACGAGCTGATGGAGGACGAGACCCAGACCTCGAAGCAGACGGGCGACTTCCACCCGCACTACATGGGCTACTCCTACGACAGCCAGACCCAGACCCTGTACGTGAATGTGGGCAAGGATCCGACTTACACCACGTTTGAATGTTCGATGCGTAATACATGCGTGGATGCGGATACCCGGTCTTATGTGACTTTCGATGGACTTCAACTCTTGCGCCCCAAGAAGAACTGTGCGGCCATGGGGCACAAGATATCTCCCAGAGCCACGGCGATTCAGGTCAAGAACTGCAAGTGCTGGTACGCGGGCGAGACAGCGATCCAAGCGGGTTACTTGCCAGACTGGCCCTACGAGGGAGGCATCTCAACAGCAGGGACTTCAACAGAAGGGAATACCACACACCTTGTCCCGAGCGAACTTCTCATAGAGGGTAATGACATATACAGGTACGGGGACGGTGCTCCGTACTTTATCAGGTGTGCAAAGAATGAGCTACTTACTGACCCTGACTTTGAAGACTGGGCGACGTCTACCAACCTCACCTCGTGGACAGAGACACATGTTGGGTCCGCATCCTTGGACCAGGAAACGGGCGACGTGTGGCGCGGCAGCAGCTCGGTGAAGTTCACCTGTGACGGATCTGGATTCAGCGACACCTTGAGGCAGATTGGGCTTGCCGATCCGTTTGTAAATGGGACATCCGCGACAGTGTCCTTCTGGTACAAGACCCCTGACTGGACTGGCCCTGCTGCGCCCACGGACGACATCTTTGCCGTGTTCATCATCCGTACGAAAAGCGGACTCGGGTATAATGAGTTCTACAGGAGCAGCACGCAGACATGGTCCAGCGATGCCACCCACCAGAAAGGTATCCCGATATCGGACCAGTCCGTGAACTGGGCGCAGTACACTGTAGACTTCACAGAGGGCGCGAACCCCAATGCCTGTGACGAGTACGGTATTATCTTCGGCGTCTACCTTGACACCAAAGCAGGCTGCATCGGAAGCACCTTCTACATCGACCAGGCTTCCTTCTCGAATGGACTGGGCGTGTGGTCGGTGAGTGCGAAAGGTGCATCATTTGGCCCACCCACCCAGGGCATCGGAGTCACAAAGGGTGGCGGCATTGCGGGCGGATGCCACAACGTAACGGTCCGCAAGAACAAGGTGGACGGTAACCAAGCCTTTATCAACTTCTCCGGTGGAAAGAACGGCATCGTGCTCAGGAATGGTGGCGGTTCCCCTGGCGGAATCCCGTCTCTCGCGCTCATCGAGCAGAACGAGGTCACACGGTCCAGTCATGCCATAGTTGCGCTTGGTCCGCAGAGCGATCAATTTGGTGGAATGTTCGTCACGAACCTGCACATCAAGCACAACTTCTGCCATGACACCGGCGACGACGGCATGTGGATTGATGGAATGGTCTTTCAGTGCAAGGTGTGTTACAACACCATCAGTAACGTGGGTGATAACTGCTTGGACGTGTGGGATTCCTTTGGCGTTGAGATATACAATAACTCATTCCATGCGAATGCGAATGCAATGATATCCATGTGGGGAGGATGGGGTGTTGGAGACACAACCTGCTTCGTATATAACAACATCTTTCATAACTGGGGACCGGACTGGGTTGATGGAGCACCGGGCAAGCGAAGAGGTGCGGCTATCGGGATGTACCTGAACAATGGAACGAACAGTGGGTTCGGGAACTCCATGATAGATTATAATATGTACTACTCGGATGATGATCCCACCATGGCAGATCATCCCTTTTTCATAACTGATCTTGGCCCACCCCCTACACAGGTTCAAAAGACGGGTCTAGAATGGTTCGCAACTGGGTATGACGCCAACAGCGTGATAGATGACCCGGAATATATAGACTCTGAAAATAATAACCTCGCCATCCCACAGGCATCCCCCGCGCGGTACACGGGTCTGGACTTGTCCACCCTCGATGCGTCGAGAACAGTGACGGTTGGTACTGTTCCTTACACCTTCGACCTTACCTGGACCTTCGACAAGTACAATGTCATCGACGACAGCCTGTCCGTGATATCCGTGTTCCCTGATGATGTGACCCTCGTAGACCAGGGTTCCCTCTGGAGCAAGGGCGCGTATGGGTTCGCCGAAGTTGCCACATCGCGCATCATCGACGACACGGCCTCCTTCCCGGTGGACGGTTCCCTGCTCGGCGTCACGGTGTACGTGGCGGACCACACGGACAAGCGCATCTGGAAAGGAAGCATCACCGGCAACATCGCCACGGAGCTGTACGTGGACCAGTGGGAACAAGTGTTCAACGCGGACGGAGTGTACCCTGGTGGCAGCCTTTCCTACTATGTTGGTTACATCTACCTGTATGACAAGACCCCGCAGCACGCATTCATCAACGACCACTGGGGCAAGAAGCTGACCGAGCACGAGCTGATCACGAACAACATCCCGGTGGACAACTTCATCTTCTTCAGGCGCAGCATCAACCACGGGGCCGACGTGGTGGTCGAGTCAGGAACACTGTCTGGGGACCGCCTGTCCATCAGGGGCCTGGGCGGGTACCACCGGAACTTCCAGCACGAGCATGCGCTGCTCACGAACCAGGAGATACGCATCAAGGAAATGATATACCACGGGGTATGGACCCGGGGCAGGATGGACAAATGACCGAACCCGTTCCAAAGAGCACCACGGTGACCATCAAGAACACCGCCGCTTCCACGAGCGAGGACATCTTGACGGGCGAGCACACCGTGTCGGACAGCATCATCCGGCTGAACAAGGAATGGCGGCCCAAGGAGCCAAGTGCCCAGAGGTTCAAGGACAACGTGATCTCCCTGCTCGAGGGCATGCTGAACAACACGAACACCACGGTGCCGGACCAGGGCGAGGAGCTGCCGGATCCGCCGCCAGGGGGCGGGGGCAGCCCGGAGATTTTCTATGACTCGGGGTACGTGTATTTTTATTGTGATAACACTGACCCTTATTTGCGCGAGTTTAAGCACAACATGGGCCAGGTTCCTACACAGTTCACTGTTTTTTACTCGAGTGCGGCGAACCCAGTGGTAGGATCTGATATCATATATGTTGTTACGCCCGGTAAGTTTATAGATAATGCGGGTCTTACAATCGGCTTTGACTTGAAGGTGAAGAACAAGAATACTATGGAAATGAGCATCGCCAAGGACTTCATCAGCGGCGGTGGAACCTGGGGTATACCGCCCATAACTGCGGGCCCCAACGAAGGATACATTCGCCTGATGGCATGGAGGTAGATTGATGGGACAGGCTCAATCAGCAAATTTTTCGTTTGGAGGTGGAGGCCGCTCCCAGTCAAACAAGGCCAAGGAAGCATGGGGCATGTCTCAGATGGAGTATTGGAAGCAGGCGTTCAACAATGAGAACGACCCGTTCCAGAAGGCCGGTCTCCAGGGCCTGAAGTTCCAGGCAGGCAGAGACTGGATGGGCATGGGCCGGGCACTGGGCAACCAGCAGTCCGACATGGCCTCTCAGAGCCTCCAGGACGCGCTTGCGGCACGGGGAGGGGGTGACCTATCCTCTGCCCTCGGAATGGGCGCACAGGCCCGTGTAGGGGGTGCTCTGCAGGGCATGCAGATGGGGGCCATGATGAAGAGTCAGTTCCTGCAGCAACTCCTGGGCGGGGCGCAGGGGAAGCTCGGTCTCCAGAACCAGCTGTATGGTATGCTATCGGGTGTCGGAAGTTCCCAGATCGGATCAGGGGCGCAGGTCCAGTCATCGCAGACAGGGGCCATGGGCCAGATGATCGCGGCCATGATCGAGGAAAGCAGCCCTAACTAGCAATAGAGATAAGGAGGCAGAAATGCCAGAGGAGAAGAAAGACAAGTACAAGGAGGCCCGGAACTCTCGCCCGAATCCAATGAGCCCGAAGGGGGCTACCACGGGGTCCAATACAAAGGCACGGCGGGAGCCAGGCACCCTGGCCGACAGCCAGCTGAACCCTTCCTCCCAGAAGGGGTACCTGGAAGACTCGATGGACAAGTTCGCCGAGGAGATGCACCCGGCCATTGCCCAGGCCAACGCGGTCCAGGAGACGAAGAACGTGATGGACGAGGCCCTGAAAATTGCTGGGGGTGACAATAAACTCGGATCGCCCAAGCTGACGAACATGACCGACGCGATCCACGCGGCCAACCAGGCTGTCATGCAAGACTGGATCAAGGTTCTTGACTCTCCGGAGATGAAGAAGAGCCGTGTCATGGGCGATCTCGGTGGAATCATAGGTGCGGTCGGCGGGGCCTTCGGCATGCCGGGGCTCATGATCGGCGGGAACAAGTTGGCCGGCATGGCCAAGACGACCCAGGACCAGTTCCTTCTTCCTCTTGCCAAGCAGATGGACACTGCCGTGCAGGGGGCTATGTCGGCGTATCAGCCGGATGGTCTGATGCAGCGAGCAGGCAGCACTCTTGCTGTTGAGTGGCTGAAGAATGCAGAAGAGCGAAAGCGCAGCCTTAACGTTGATCCTACCCAGAAGCAGCTTGATGCCGTGCTCAACGTTCCATCCGTCAAGGCCGCGAATATGGAGGACTATTTAAGATCCGGGTTCCAATCGATTTTGGACACGCCGCAGGAGGACAAGGCCGCTGCCATCGGAAGACATCTCACCACCGCAAATAAATCTGCCATGGTCGAGGTTGACGCCGCTGTCAGAAAGATCAGCACTGACACCAGCGCCATGAACGAGATTGCCGCATTGACTGAAAACCAGGACTACAAGGGCGCGCGGAATAAAGCATGGGAGTACGTAGAAAAGAATAGCCTTAAGATGCTTGAGGCTCCTCCCGACTACCTCGAAGAACAGGTCGACAAACTCGTCAAGTACACTGCCGATGGTGAGCCGATCATGTCGGCAAAGTCCCCCGGTGGTGGCGTCACATCAGAGTCTTTGAGTAACCTGACTGGTGTTTCCTCTGGCACGGCATATCTTGGCAGCATGCTCGGGATAGAAAATCCCAAAGACCTTGCGCTCACGGGCCAGATAAGCGATCTGGAGGTGAAGGACGTACCACTTCTTTCCAAGATGGACGTTCGCGTTGCGTCGCGCGCTGTGTTGATAAACGAGTTCAGGCGCGTTTTGAAAAAGGAGTCCATCAAGAGCAATGTCGAAGACGGCACCATCATTAAAATACCAACAAGGTATGAAGAGTTCGGCAAGGTGCCCGGTCAGTGGTTCGGAACGGGCAAGTGGGGGTCACTCGGGCTTGACAAAAAGGCCGGGCTTATAACGGTGTTCGCCAGTCCACTGAATAAGAACGCATTGCCTGACCAGATCGACGAGGCGTGGGAGGAAGCATGGGTCGACACGAACAAATTCTCGGCGGGGTTCCGGGCATACTTGCGGGGTGTGGCTCCTAAGTTGAGGACATAAAAATGCCTTTGCCTTCACTGTCAATTAACATTCCTGCCATTACGGGTATTGAGAGCTTGGTGCGGAAGGCCAGCGATCCATTTGATGTGTCGTCTGAAGAGGAGATGATCGAACAAGCCGCGAAGAAGCAGGTCACGGAAGAGCGCGGGGAAGAGAGCTTGTTCTGGAAGGTGCTGGAAGCTATAGGGCGTCCCCAGGCTGCCGTGGCTGGAGTACTCACGGACCTGATCGACGGCGGTGACTTCTCCCCGCTCGACCGCATCGGCAAGGCTCTGGCCGGCAAAGAGCACACGCGCATGAAGGACTTCATCGACGTGATCTCGCCGGGCAAGTGGTCACAGATGAAGATGCCGGACTTCCTGGGCGGGAAGGAAGCGGACTGGGCCAAGGAGGCCGTGGGCTTTCTGGGTGACATCTTCACCGATCCGCTCATGGCCACGCGCACCTTCTCCCTGATGAAGGGCATTCACCCCATCACGGGCGAGCACCTCAAGGTTCTTTCCAAGTGGAGCCGGTGGGGCGACGACGTCATCAAGAAGGAGGCACAGCTTGCGGGCGAGTCCCTGATCAAGGCCAGAGGTGTGGCGCACGAGATCGGCACCAACTTCCTGATGCGTCGGGGGCGATTGAACAAGCTCAAGTCCATGTGGATTGATGCAACGTCCCGTCCCGACGAGTTCATGCGCAAGTACATCCCCGAGGGCAAACAGTTCGAGTTCGCCGACGACATAAAGATGTACATGGGGCAGCAGTTCGCAAAGCCTACCAGGGTGCAGCAACTCCTGGAACAGCAACGGAGCATGTTGAGCTTTGTGGTCCCGTTCGCCAAGTCCCTGGGCATCAAGCAGGCACAGTTCCCCCTCATCCCCAAGTTCGCGGACGACCTGGCCGCAGCGGTGGGAACCGGCATCACCAAGATGTACGAGGGCGTGGCCATGTCGGACACGGGACACCGTTTCCTGGACTCGGCGCGCAAGATGTTCCGGTATGGCAGTGGCAGCCCCGTGGAAGAGTACTGGTCCCTGGTGACCGCGAGCAAGGCGCGGCAGTTAGATCAGACAAACGAGCAGAACGTCAAGGCGTTCGGCAAGATCCTCGGCAAGTACACCACCGAGGAACAGGTGGCCATCGGCAAGGCAGCGGAGCAGCCGCTGAAGGACTGGGGCCTGACACATAGAGGGTACGGCGAGAGGCTTGAGGAGATCCCCGAGAACCTACGCGAGGGCGTGGAGGGCATCCACGAGCGGGTGGACGGCCTGCTCAACCGCGAGCGCGCGAACCCATTGACCGAGTTCCAGGGCATCACGCGGGAGCCGCTCACACCTCGCAGGGCCCATGCGCTCATGATGAAGGAGGTCAAGGAAGAAAGTCCTGTTCTGTACAAGTACCTGTCCTCCTATAGCAAGATGAAGAAGCAGGCCAATGACTTCATCAAGGCGCAGAAGAAGAGCCTGTCCCCGGAAGAGTCGCGCCTGTTGTACAAGGACAAGATGGAAGACCTGGTCCAGTTAGACTTGCTCAAGGGCGCCTCGTTTATATCCCGTTCCATCCCCAAGAAGCCCATGGGGTACCTCCCGCACGAGATGACACCGGAAGCGGCAAGCGTTTTCATGAAGCTGTTCCGTGACCCTGCCATCAAACACAGTTCCGGGGTGGGACTGTACGACTATGTGATAGAGAACGTCCGTCACCGTGTCCCTGGTTTCCGTGACTTCACTGCTGCTGGGTTCAACGAGGCGTTCCGTCTGGGGCAGATCAACTGGGACGTGCTTGACACCTTCAAAGAGCAGGCCTTCAAGGTGCTCAAGGGGGGCAAGAAAGCCAAGTTCAACTGGTGGATGAAGCAGCTCGATCCGGACAGCCTGAAGTTCTGGATCGAAGACCCGCAGCAACTCCTGGCACACCGGGCCATGAACAGCACCAAGGCCGTGACGCGGGCCGACTACCTGCGCGGCAGCATTGGAACCTCCGCTCGGCGGTTGCAACTGAATGACATGCCAGTCCCTATGTTCGGAGAGACACCTGTCCTCCTGTCCAAGAAGGGTATGGACGCCATTGAAGGGCGCTCCTGGCGGGCAGCACATCCGGAGAGGGCAGAGGCCTATGACGCGTTCGTGAAGGAGCGTCGTCTCGATCCAGAGAACGAGATGAGCGGTATCTTTCTGAAGGCCGATGCGGATACCCTGGTCAAGGCGCACGGGCTTGGCGTTCCTGTCTTCGCCATACCCACATCCGAACTCAAGTCCATCGCCGACAAGATGAAGATCTACGAGAGTCCGGAGAAGTGGAACTATTTCCTGGACCTGTACGACAAGTCGACCAACTGGTTCAAGGCCACGTCACTGGCCATCTTCCCAGCGTACCATGCCCGTAACGTGATCTCTGGTTTCTGGCAGGCGTTCCTGGGCGACTCGCTCCTGGATGCCAAGAGCTACGAGGAGTCCATAGGGTTCCTGCGGGCTTCCGGTCAGTGGGCGGCAGGGTCCACAGATTTTGCGCAGGGCACGGCCAAGATCTTCGGCAAGGCCATGCTCGGCAAACCGGGGCGGGCGCTGGACGACTTCGCCATGGACCTTGGCAACGGTGTCATCTACACCGCCGAGAAGCAACTCGAGGACATGCACAGCTTCGGCGTGTTCGCCGGGTTCTATGCCACGGAGATGAAAGACGCGGCCATGGGCAGGGTAAACAAGGAGGCCCAGGGCATGTTGCGCAAGGTGGGCCGGGAGTTCACGCAGTACGGCGAAACCATCAAGACCGGGTTCTGGGTCGGCAACTACTTCGACAACATGCACCGCGTGGCGCACTACCGTTCCATGATCAAGCAGGGCAAGACCCCGTTCGAGGCGGCCATGTCCGTGAAGAAGCACTTCTTCAACTACGACGAGCTGACCCAGTTCGAGCGGACGTGGCTGCGGCGGGTGATGCCTTTCTATACCTGGACCAGGAAGAACATCCCGCTGCAGCTCGAGGCAATGATCACGCAGCCGGGCAAGTACGGACAGCTCGGGCGCATGGTCGACATGCTCCAGACGGACGAGGTCAAGAACATGGACCCTGCTCTGTTGCCCAAGTGGGTGAACGAGCAGTTCGGGGTGCCGACCCGGGTCAACAAGAAGACCGGGGACATGGAAGTCATGATGCTCCGTTCCTGGATCCCGGCCATGGACCTGATGTCGGTTGTGCACACGAACCCTGTCCATGCTGCGATCCGTACCGTGACTTCCCTGGCGCATCCCATCCCCAAGGGCCTCTTGGAACAGCACATCAACAAGTCGTTCTACACGGGCAAACAAATAGAGGACTTCCCGGGCGAGCCCTATCCCGGTGGGTTCCTGGGTCTGCCCATGTCCAAGCGACTGGTGCACGCGTTCAAGACCCTGCGCCTTCCCGCAGAGATCGAACGGCTGCGGCGCAAGGATATCGAGGGTAGCGAACTCACCATGGCCCAGAGATTCGCCGGGGCGTCCGGTATGTTTCCGAAGACCAAGGCCTTCGACGTGGCCCAGCTCGAGAGCCGCCTCAAGTACGATGTGGCCAAGCGCAAGGGCGAGCTGCGTAGGAAATACAACACCGCCAAGAAGTTCAAAGACAAGCACCTCATCAAATACTACAAGGACATGCTCGAAGATGTCAGCCGCAGTAAGAAGTAGCCCCGTGATCGACGACAGGGCCCTGCGCTGGCTCGACGAGCTGAAGGACGCGCACAAGGGCGAGCTGGCCTTCGTCCTGGGCAATGGCTGGAGCATGACCTTCTACGACGCGCACAAGATGAAGCGCGATGGCCTGTTGTTCGGCGCCAACCTGTCCTTCACCAAGTACCCGCTGGACTACCTGACGTGGCAAGACAGCAAGGTGCACAAAGAATGCATCACCTTTGATGGGATCAAGCTGGTGCCGCGGCGGCGGGGCATCACCTGCATGGAGGGTGACGGGGACAAAACATATCACTACGGGTTCGGTCGCCTGGCCAACCTGAAGACCAATCAAATTCAACTCATGCATTCCGGGGGGTTGGCGCTGCAACTGGCCATTCGCCTGGGCTGCGACCCGGTGGTGCTCGTGGGGTGCGACTGCCGGACGTTCAAAGTGGGGTACACAGAAAAGCGGTACGGAGGTCACCGCAGTAACATCTTCAAGGACAAGCAAGCCGAGCGTGCCTTGAAGCGGGGAAACATGATTCAAAAAGGGGACAAGTGGACCACAGCACAACTGGAGGGATTCGCCCATCGTTTTGAACAGGTCTACAACCAACACAAGAACCGAGTGACCATCTACCAGTTGGGGTCATGGTCCATCATGGACACCATACCTTGTGTTGAATGGGAGGAGTACTGGAGTGGCCAACACCCGGGAGCAAAACAACATGCCGATAAGATTTAACGGAGGGGCAAAGCTTA
>Ga0307380_10012182_pt1 | contig 10717 bp, 6 predicted proteins | sample UN3MG_FD_202239 | JGI IMG/M metagenome (GOLD analysis project Ga0307380, IMG submission 202239) | Soil microbial communities from Risofladan, Vaasa, Finland - UN-3 | ecosystem: Environmental > Terrestrial > Soil > Coastal area > Acid sulfate soil | place: Finland: Risofladan, Vaasa | collected... | reverse complement strand
ATAGGTATTGGAGGACGAGACGTGTCAGATAAAAAATATGTATACTTTTTTGGCGGTGAAAAAACAGATGGCAATGCCACGATGAGAAATCTCATTGGAGGAAAGGGTGCTCATCTGGCCGAGATGGCAAGCCTGGGAATACCTGTACCCCCAGGTTTTACAATAACCACAGAGGTTTGTACAGAATATTACAAAAACGAGAAGAATTATCCTGAAGGGGTGGAAGAACAGGTTAGGCAAATGGTCGCAAGACTTGAAGATGAAACAGGCTTTAAATTTGGCAACAATGAAAATCCCCTTTTATTGTCGGTCCGCTCGGGCGCTCGAATATCCATGCCCGGCATGATGGATACTGTCCTGAACCTGGGACTTAATGATGAAACCGTAGTGAGCCTTGCAGAAGAAGCTGACGCGCGGTTCGCTTATGACTGCTACAGGCGTTTCATTAATATGTTCGGGGATGTTGTGCTGGGGATGGAACATAAAGAGTTCGAGGCTATTCTGTCTGCCAAGAAAGAAGCACTTGGTGTTAACAATGACACCGAACTTGACACTGATGCTCTTGTTGACGTGGTGGTAAAGTACAAAGCCCTGGTTAAGGAAAAATCAGGCAATGATTTCCCTCAGGATCCCATTACCCAGTTGTGGATGGCTATAAATGCTGTTTTTGATTCATGGAATACCAAGCGCGCCATTACCTATAGGAAGATCAATAAGATCCCGGATGACTGGGGAACTGCTGTCAATGTCCAGACCATGGTGTATGGGAACATGGGCGAGAACTCAGGGACTGGTGTAGCATTTACCCGAAATCCTTCAACAGGTGAGAGGAAATTTTACGGCGAGTACCTTATTAATGCCCAGGGGGAGGATGTAGTTGCAGGTATCAGGACACCACACCCAATTGACATGTTGAAGCAGGAAATGCCGGAAATATATGCCCAGTTGGATGAGATTAAAGAACGACTTGAGCACCACTTCAAGGAGATGGAAGATATCGAGTTCACTATCCAGCAGGGTAAACTCTATATGCTGCAGACAAGGACTGGCAAACGTACTGCTGCGGCTTCGGTAAAGATCGCCCTTGATATGTATAATGAAGGCCTTATCACTAAGGAAGAGGCCATACTGAAAGTCGATCCCGAACAATTGGACCAGCTCTTACATCCCATGATCGACCCAAATGAAAAAGTAAAAGCTGTGGCTAAAGCGCTTCCTGCATCACCAGGAGCAGCTGTTGGAAAAGTTGTCTTTACAGCAGAACATGCAGAAGAGATGGCTGAAAATGGTGAAAAGGTCATTCTTGTCAGAAACGAGACCTCTCCTGAAGATATCGGAGGTATGCACGCCGCCCAGGGTATCCTTACGGTAAGAGGAGGAATGACCTCTCATGCTGCTGTGGTGGCAAGAGGTATGGGTAAGTGCTGCGTGGCTGGTTGCGGGGCCATCCGGATCGATGAAGACGCCGGTCTTTTTTCTGTGAACGGTCATACCATAAAGGAATACGATTACATTACATTAAACGGCACCACAGGTGAGGTTATCCTGGGACAGGCCAAACTTATTACACCTGAGATCAGCACAGACATGGATACCCTGCTCTCATGGGCCGACGAGGTCAGGACATTGGGTGTCAGGACAAATGCAGATACCCCTGAGGATTCACAGAAAGCCAGGGATTTCGGGGCTGAAGGTATTGGGTTGTGCCGAACAGAACACATGTTCTTTGGAGAAGAGAGGATACCAATCGTACAGGAAATGATCCTGGCTGAGACCGAAGAACTGAGAAAACTGTCACTTGAGAAATTACTGCCAATGCAGAGGAGTGATTTCAAAGAGATATTCGAAGTAATGAAAGGATATCCGGTTACTATACGCCTGCTTGATCCGCCATTGCACGAATTCTTGCCAAAACACGAGGACCTGCTTGAGCAATATTTTGAATTAAAGGCAGCCGGTGACCACAATCAAATCCATGAACTGGAAGATCTGATGAAACGGGTTGATTCCCTTAAAGAGTTCAATCCCATGCTCGGGCACAGGGGATGCAGACTTGGCATCACATATCCAGAGATATACGAGATGCAGGTCAGGGCAATCTTCGAAGCTGCATGTGAATTAACAAAAGAAGGATACGAGATCGTTCCAGAGGTCATGATACCACTGGTAGGTCACATTAATGAATTTGAGATTACCAAAAATAGTGCTGAAGCAGTGGCAAAACAGGTAATGAGCGAGCAAGGTGTAACACTGGATTATCTTATAGGCACCATGATCGAACTGCCCAGGGCAGCCATTACAGCCGATGAAATTGCGAGCCAGGCAGAATTTTTCAGTTTCGGCACCAATGACCTTACACAGACCGCATTCGGTTTAAGCCGTGACGATGCCGGCACATTTTTGCCTTACTATGTTGAGCACGGCATACTGGAGCAGGATCCGTTCGTGGCTATTGACCAAAATGGGGTGGGCCAGCTTATTAAGATAGGTGTGGAAAAGGGCAGATCAACAAGGCCAGACCTCAAGATAGGGATATGTGGTGAACATGGTGGTGAGCCCAGCAGTGTGATATTCTGTCACAATGCAGGACTTGATTATGTCAGTTGCTCTCCATTTAGAGTACCTATCGCCAGACTTGCAGCTGCACACGCGGTACTAAAGAAGGATGAATAATATTTAGGCAAATCCCACAAAGGAAATATTTATACTATTGAAAATAGATTATATATTGCTATGCCTGAAATCATTGAATGTGAATCGGGATCATTTCGTGTAGTGGATGCACATGGTCAGGACATCGAGATAGGCAGTCCTGTAAGATATGGGGGGACAGGCACTAAAGGTCATGTAACAGAAATCGTTTGCGATGAGGATGGTGCCTGGGCTATTATAGATTCCACTAATCTGCTGTATCGACTTGAATCTCTGAAGGTTCTGGATGAATTGGAAATAAAAGCAGAAATGGGAGAAAGAGAATTCTCAACTGAAGATATCCAGGAAGTGCTTGATAAAGCAGAAGAGGGCGCAAAGGAAGCCAAACTTGATGATACAAATCTTGAAGCTGGCGGATAGTCCATTTTCATCATGATGCGTATCGGTGTTGTGATCCACGGACCTGCGGTTATCGACTCTGGCAAAGCCAGGGGAGTACTTAAGATTATTTCAGGTATGGGTGATGTGCAGGCAATACTGGGCGGCACTATGGGGAGAGCTGCTGTTATTGATGCGGGACTTGAAGAACAGATCGACATCAGCAGGAATCTGAAACCCAGTGAAGCTATTATGGAACTCAGCTCTAATTGTGATATTATTTTACTGGTCAATAAAGGAAAATCCTGTGAGACAGGATTAACTTTCGGGTCAATGGTCTTTGGGAAGTTGGATCAGATAACAATTCCTATGTATCAAATTGAATTCGGCAGTGAATGCGTACTTGTTCCATGGACCGGGCAATCCCATTCAATTCAGAGTAAATTTCGGGACCTTCTAAAAGCCAGGGTTATTAATCCACCTCCTGAAAGTAATGGTATCAAAATCGAGGGTAATACCATAACAAGGAGGGTGTTCGGAACCAGATCTGGTGAATATGTGACCGTTAATGGTATTGTTGTTGGAAAAGCATTATCTGACGAGGTCCATATCATTTCAGAATCCGGAGAAATTACCGGATTTGAAGGCGGCAGGTTGAAACGACATGGAATTGAGAAATTAAAGAAGACCGATCTCTCAACAGCTATTGTAAGGTCTGGACCTTTAAGGACAGCTAATATTACCCCCAGGGTGTTAGAGCATTCTTGTTCTAATTATGCTGTGTTAATCGACCATTCAGCTGAGGATACATTCGAGCTTGCCAAGGATGCAGGTCTGGCTGTTGTGGTAGGTGACGATACTACCGCTATTGCAGGGGACCTGCTGACCAGACTGGGTATCCCGATGATCGGGATCACTGATGGGGATATGGACGGTATTACACATCACACTCATGTGCCGCCAGGGTCGGTGATTATCAGGGTTGCAACTGGAAATGATGATCTTGTAGGCCGCAAGGTGCAGGATGAGATATTTTGTGGAAAAGGAAGAATTGAGACCAATGATTCGGGATTTGAAGAGATATTAGCAGGCGTGATACAACAGGCCGGATCGCTGGTTGTAGAAATTGTAAGATATTGAACCTCAATTCAGGAATTGCCTATACTACATTGATATGGTAACCGCATTTCGGGCAGGTCTTGTTCTCAGTAATAACATTCTTTACAATACTAAATCCATTTCTATCGATTAGCAGCGTTTGACATTTAGGACAAAAGGTATTTTCATATGTATGACCTGCCACATTACCTAAATACACGTACTCCATTCCAGCATCTTTTGCTATCTGCCAGGCATTTTCGAGTGTGTCCACCGGCGTAGGGCTGGCATTTTCCATCCTGTACATTGGATAGAACCTGGTAAAATGTATGGGTGTCTTAACTCCCAGATTATCCCGTACCCATTCTACCAGCGATTTTGTTTCCCAGGGATCATCATTCAAACCAGGAATGATAAGGTTGATGACCTCGATATGCATCCCCAGTTCCCTGGCCACCACTGAAGAGTCCAGGACAGGCTGCAGGTGGGCCTTGCAGGTTTTCTTATAAAATTCATCATTAAATGCCTTGATATCAACCCTGAATGCGTCCAGATTGGGAGATATATCCCGCAGCGCTTCTTCTGTGATATATCCGTTGGTCACATAAATGGTCTTAAGACCTGCCTGGTGGGCCAGTCTGGCTGAATCGTAAGTGAACTCATGCCAGATGGTAGGTTCATTGTAGGTCCATGACATGCTTGCACTGCCTGATTTAAGAGCCCTTGCCACCGATTGATCGGGGGTGATCTCCCTGGTGTAAGCCTGGTCAATAGTAGCTTGTGAGATAGACCAGTTCTGGCAGTGAGAACACCTGAAATTGCATCCAATAGTGCCCTGGGAATAGCTCAGGGTCCCGGGCAGAAAATGGTACAGGGGTTTTTTCTCAATTGGATCAACAGCTTCGCTTGATACAGTATTATATATCAACGAGAACAGGGTGCCGTCCCTGTTCTCCCGAACACCGCATATCCCTCGTTTACCAGCGACAATGGTGCATTCATGGGCGCATACATGGCACTGGACCTTCTTGTCCTCAAGTCTGTCAAATAGGGATGCCTCCATTAACATGATAATTACCCATATATGCTGGTGGTCTCGATCTGTTTCGAACGCTTCTTTCGCAGGTCAGATTTCAGGTTCTCATAATATTTCATGGTATCCGGAGTCACGCTGGGTCCGGTATCCTCTATCGTAGCAATGAAATGTTTCTGCCTGACGCGGTTACATTCCATATCCTCCCGCAATGCATAGCGCCCAGCTTTCTTACAGACATAGGCAATATCGGCCCCGGTATATTCCTCTGTCATCTCCACTAAAGCATCGATATCAACATCATCGTCAAGAGACATCTTCCCGGTGTGTACCTCGAATATCTTCTTTCTGGTTGGCATATCCGGAACAGGTACCAATATCAACTCATCGAACCGACCGGGCCGGATGAGTGCAGGATCTATGATGTCTGGCCGGTTGGTGGCACCTATCACCACTACTCCCCGCAGCTCTTCCAGACCGTCCATTTCAGATAACAACTGGTTAACTATCCGCTCAGTGACCTGCGGTTCACCTGCGGATGCACCCCTTATTGGTGCCAGGGCATCCAGTTCATCCAGAAATATGATGGCCGGTGCAACCTGGCGGGCACGTTTGAACACCTCTGCAATGTGTTTTTCGCTCTCCCCGTACCATTTAGACAGCAGGTCACTTCCCTTTGAGGTGATAAAATTTGCATCAGATTCATTGGCTATGGCTTTGGCCAGCATGGTCTTACCTGTTCCTGGCGGGCCATATAACAGAATTCCTTTAGGTGCCTCCACGCCCACCCGCCTGAACGATTCTCCGAAACGCAGCGGCCATTCCACAGCTTCCTTAAGCTGCGCCTTTACGTCTTCAAGACCCCCGATATCGTCCCAAGTGATATTTGGTACTTCGTAGAGGATCTCGCGCAGCGCCGAAGGCTGCACTTCTTTCATGGCCTCTTCAAAATCCAGAAAGGATACATAGAGCTTTTCAAGGGTTTCTTTCGGGATCTCTCTTAGCTCCAGGTCTATCTCCGGTAATATCCGGCGCAGAGCGTTCATGGCCGCTTCTCTTACCAGGGCCGCTATATCAGCCCCCACGAACCCGTATGTGATCTCTGATAATTGTTTCAAGTCTGCGTCTTCGGTCAGGGGCATGCCTCTGGTATGTATCTGGAATATCTCCAGTCGTCCTTCAGTATTGGGGACGCGAAGTTCAATTTCCCTGTCGAACCGGCCGGGGCGGCGAAGGGCCATGTCCAATCCTTCCGGCCTGTTAGTAGCTCCGATAACGATCACATTCTTCCGGGATTTCAACCCGTCCATCAGGGACAGCAGTTGTGCCACCACACGCCGTTCCACTTCTCCTGTAACCTCGGCTCGCTTTGGCGCAATGGAATCGATTTCGTCGATAAGTATGATACTGGGCGCGTTTTTCTCAGCTTCTTCAAACACTTCTCTAAGACGCTGCTCACTCTCACCGTAGTATTTGCTCATGATCTCTGGCCCGTTGATGGTAAAGAAATTAGCATTGGACTCGTTTATCACAGCCTTGGCAAGCATGGTTTTGCCAGTACCTGGAGGACCATGGAGCAGTATACCTCTCGGCGGGTCGATACCCAGCCTATCGAACAGCTCAGGATGTTTGAGCGGCAGTTCGATCATTTCCCTGACCTTTATAATTGCCTGTTTAATGCCGCCCAGGTCTTCGTACATCACTTCCGGGATGACCTGTTCAGGTAACTCTACTGTTTCGGGAAGCAGTTCGATCTCTGTCATATCTGTGATCTTGACAATACCGGATGGATTGGTGGAAACCACCTGCAGTTTGATCTCACCGAGCCCGAAGGACGGCCCACCGAAAAAGTCATGCAGAAGATCGTCCAGCATAACTTCCCCACCAAATCCTTTGGATTTGTGTTTTCTCACACTGGTGGTGGATATGAGATCACCTTTGCTCACACACCTGTTCTGGAATATGGAACTAAGACTTTCCCCAGAAGCATACATCCTGATATTCTTATTCACGGGAGCCAGGCTGACTTTCCGGGCTTCGTGCCATTCTGCCTTTCGCACCTCTACAAATTCTCCGATACCTGTCCTGGCATTGGTGCGCATCAGACCGTCCATCCGGATGATATTCTGGCCTTCGTCCATGGAGTAGGCCCGGCCCACTAAAGCAGAGGTCAGTCTCTCTCCTTTGATCTCAACGATATCAAAAACATTGATTTTCAATTGAAGGCGATTGCTCTCATCAATCCGCACCACACCCTTCCCCACATCCCTCTGATCAGCTTCAACTACTTTGAGTTTGACAGAGTCAGCAGCTTCACTTTTCAACGATGACATTACACTATTCTCTAAATTAAGATAAAACTTTATTTTATAAAGGTTTGTTCCCGCCCAGGGCCGACTGAAATGTATTTGAAAGGGACACCTACCAACGACTCAAGCCGATTTACATATTCAAGAGCACCTGCGGGTAGATCATCCATTTTCCGAATACCTGTCAGGTCCCCGGCCCAGCCATGCAGGTCTTCAAATACAGGCTCGCATCGTGCAAGGTCTGAAGTGGCTTCAGGCGGGTAATCCAGTATTTTTCCGTCAAGCTGGTAAGCCACACATATACCAAGAGGATGAATGTTTGACAATACATCCAGTTTTGTCAATGCAATGTGAGTATAACCATTCAGGGCAACAGATTTCTTGACCAGGGGCAGATCGAACCAGCCGCATCTCCTGGGCCGCCCGGTGGTAGTGCCGAACTCGCGGCCTGCTTTTTGGATTGTCTCACCAGTTTCATCCTTCAATTCGGTTGGCAGTGGTCCTTCCCCCACACGGGTAATATAGGCTTTTAAAATGCCAAGAACCTGGTCAACCCTGGTGGGTCCCACGCCCAGGTTGGCACATGCTGAACCTGCAACACATGAGGACGATGTTACAAATTTCTGGGTGCCGTGGATCACATCAAGATGTGTCCCCTGGGCTCCTTCTGCCAGCACATTTTTACCCTGGTCCAGTGCAGTGTTCACTTCATGTGATACGTCTGCGATATATGCTGCAAACCTGCGCCCCAGTTCGATATATGTTGAGATCCAGGTCTCATCATACATAATTGAAGGGTCACCATCCATACTTTCGATCTGGGCAGCTTTGATGGGAGCCAGTTCATCCAGGCGACCACGCAGTCTTACCTCATCTATCAGGTCAGCAAATTGAATCTCGTCCCTTGCCACCTTATCGATATAGGCATAACCGATGCCCCGTTTGGTAGTACCGATCTTCTCGGTCCTGGCTGATTCGCGTAACCCATCCATTTCCACATGATATGGCATGATAATACTGGTCTTGGCATCAATACCCAGCTTTTTAGCATCCACTGATATCTTATCCTTGGTCAGGGTATCGATCTCTCGTGCCAGTGTTATAGGGTTTAATACTACTCCTGGACCGATCAACAGCCTGGCATCGAACAGCACACCAGACGGAGTGACGTGCAACTTGAATGTTTTTCCATTTACTACAACAGTATGACCTGCGTTGTCTCCTCCCTGGAACCGTACGATCAGGTCATAATCCTGTGTCATAAGATCTACTATCTTTCCCTTGCCTTCGTCTCCGAACTGGGTGCCTGTAATTATTGTAAACATATGTTGCAATACAGGGATATAATTGAATAATAAGATTTTGATAACGAATTGGTTTTTAGGATACTACAACCACTTAATCCAATCAATAAATCTATATATCTAAGAATTTAATAAAGAGTCATCAAGATGGTGAGGAATGGTATCTGAAAATCTGATGACAGTTGTTATGTTGCCTCTTCTGGCATTGATGACAATTGTTGGTTATTATGTTTTAATACCAGGTGAGATACGCGAACAGAACAGCAGGATTCCTCCACGCAGGTTTATTATTGGATTCTTGCCATTCGTGGTCTCTGCATCTTTTGTATATTTACTGGTGCAATCCCAGTCTACCATTGTCAATTTCCTGGGAATCAGGGTACATGCAGATTATACAAACTATATCATGATGATAGAAGGAGATATGGTTGCTCATTTTCAGAGTTTTGCAACGCCCTTACTGACATATTTAAATGGATTTGTCTACCTGATAATTTTTTCTTTTATAATGATATTCACTTTTGTGATTCTCATATTTACACGCAACGTGATAGCATTAGAAGAATTCACTATTGCATTCATTATCATTTATTTAACAGCCTTCCCATTCTACATATTTTTCCCTGTAACAGTAACAGGGCATGCACTTCCAGGTGTTTCAACACTATTGTATGACCTGAGTCCTATTATTGATCAGGGAGTGCGGGTCGTTGACCCATTTCTGGATAATGATTTCCCAAGCCTGCATGCAGCGTTATCTGTGATGACCGTGTTGATAGTGGTATTCAGGACAAATCTTACACGATACAAGGTTTTTGTTGTGATCTCTACTATTGCCATATTTTTTTCCACCATTTATCTCGGTATACACTGGATCACAGATCTGGTGGCAGGCACGATTCTGGCATTAGCAAGTTATTATATTGCAGTTAGATACAGGAAAACAATTCTTAACCAACCTAACAGGATTCTTGTAGCTATTGAAAAAAAGATGAGTATTATGGACCAGATATTCTGTGAAAAATGTTCAAATCAGATTTCTATTATTCCCCATAGTACCCATATTGAATGTCCACATTGCGGTTCAATCCTTAATTATCATCCATTGATTTATATTTAAGAATTAATAATAGGTTTGAACTTAAAAAAAAAGTGCGTGCGATCTTACGATCACATGCATTCTATTGGTTATTAGGGCACGTCTGATAGTGTTGTCATGAATAGGACTATTGCATCCTCTTCTGCATCAGTTAATCCGAGATCACCCAACTCGTCCATATTGACATTTTCAGATACTTCAGGTGCTGGCCAGCAGTTGACTCCAGGTGAAGGATCGCTAATTTCCTCACAAATATCTAATACATCTCTTGTATTGTAGAAGTGCACAATATCTTTCAAGCTCTTGAAGTAACCATTGTGCCCGTAGGCTTTTACTACATCACCTTCATCTACATCATCTTCGTCCGGACGTTTGTCCACATTGCGCAGGGTAGGAACCTTATGCTTCCCCATATTTACCTCAGCAAATGCACTATATGCGTCTGTAGTTTCCAGGAAACCACCCAATCCATAGTCCACCCAGTTCTTACGGTCAGGGTTCCAGCGCGGTGCCATTGAGTAGAAGGGGTTTTCCGGATTCTTGGGGATTCCAAGGTTGTCGTAGGTGAAGTCTGTGAACATTGGATTATCATTAAATTCTCCGATACCACTTGGATGACATGCTGCACAATTTCCGCCCTCGCCATCATCTTTTATACCGTCATTATTATTGGACGCTTCGAACAGCACAAGGCCTATGGCTTCCTGTTCCGTTAGATCAACACCGTCCAGATAAGCATCATACTTGGAACTGAACGGATTGACCTCAATTGACCTCTCGTATGCTGCGATAGAGCGGGCAATCCTCTCGTATGTTCCTTCCACATCGTTGTTACAATCCAGGG
>Ga0307380_10012181_pt1 | contig 10718 bp, 8 predicted proteins | sample UN3MG_FD_202239 | JGI IMG/M metagenome (GOLD analysis project Ga0307380, IMG submission 202239) | Soil microbial communities from Risofladan, Vaasa, Finland - UN-3 | ecosystem: Environmental > Terrestrial > Soil > Coastal area > Acid sulfate soil | place: Finland: Risofladan, Vaasa | collected... | reverse complement strand
CTCCTCCTCCGGCCGGGTCGGGAACCTCCAGATGTTGCACATGCCGCACTTCGCGTTGCAGCGGAATGTTGTGATAAGGCTCGCCTGGACGACGTTTCTCATATCTGTCCCCCGGTTCTTAGAGATCCGGCGCGACGACGCTCCACGGGTACAAACCCCCCGGTGTGTCTGTCACGGCCTGGTGGCGCTCAGCGTATAGTGCCAGTTGTGGTACTTCCGAATCCGCTCCGATCGGCTGAGAACTCTGTATACGTCAAGCCCCAGCGGTCCGACGTTCGGGTAGGCCCTGTTGGGATGGGCCTCAACATCGCGGAATCCAAGGCTTCTTAGGATTCTGGCCACCTGCCAGACGCTCGTGGGGAACTCATAGTCAGCTGGCTTGTGCCTACTCCGCCGCAGCTTGTGATAAATCCACCTGAGGTACCTGTGCAACGACTTCGGAAGAAGGAGGGACTTCGCGAGCTGGTAGATCGCGTACGCATTCGGGTCCTGCAAAAAGAGGACCCCGTCGGGCTTGAGGAGATCACGAAACTACGCAAGTATGGTCTGAAGACGGTCACACTCGTGGTGGATCGTATCGATGGCCACCACGTAGTCGAACGAGCCGCTCCTGAAAGGCAGGGCAAGGAGGTCTCCCGCAACACAGGACTTGGCACCATGCTCGTCTTTCAGAGTCTGGAGCGTGCCGTCAACGATATCGAAGTTCACAAAGAAGTACCCATCACGTTCGAAGCTTTGGAAGCTCGTGTCGAACCCGCAACCGATGTTGACGATCTCTTTTGGCGGCGGGCCCAGGCGACCCTGAACGACACTCCAGAACTCCTGCTTCGACTCCTGCCACTGGGCCCGGGAAAGCCCCTCCTTGGCGCTGCTCGGTTCCCGCTTCATGATCTCGGCCAGGGATTCCTCTTCCCACAGGTGCTTCAGATTGGTGCTGCTGCCCCAAAGGAGCGGTATCCCGTTCCTAACGCAGTACTCGCGCCCACAGTCGCCGCACACCAGACAGCCCTCTCCTGGGCGAATGGGCCCCTTGCAGTCGGGGCAGGCCAAGAGCCGAAGCAGTCTCCCTTCGATCATGCGATACTCCTTGCGAGGGCTCCCCGGCATGCTCCCGCAGCTCGGTAGCATCCCATCAATCTTTCATAGTACATCTGCGGGTTGTTTCTCCGCTCCACTAGCCTCCTGGCGGCGCGCCCCATTTCGGCTGCGCGTCGCGGATCCTGCATGAGGCGCTGGATGCTGGCCCGAAGATCCTGGGCGCTGCCTGGCCGGAAGGTGTAGCCCGTTTCACCATCCATCACGAGTTCCGGTATGCCCCCGATGCGGGCGCCAATTGCTGGCTTACCCAGCGCGAACGACTCCAGAATGCTGAGCGGGTTGTTCTCGTACCACTCCGAAGGCAGGACGGTTGCCATCGCGAGTCCGATTTCCGCGTGCAGGGCTTCGCCCGTCTTGTACCCAACGAACGTTACGTTTCCGATCCCCTCGGCCTGGACTCTGTGCTCCGCCTCTGCCCGGAGCGGACCGTCCCCAACAATCCGCAAAGCCACGCCAAGGCCTTTCACTGCATCTAAGAGGGTCAGCAGGCCTTTCTCCGGTGAGAGGCGCCCGAAGTACACAAGTCGCCGGTCCGGCACGTCGTACCGCGGCTGAAAGCCACGCAGGTCGACAAAATTGGGCACATGCACGATCTTGAGCGACAAGCCCATCTCCTTCACCTTCTGCTTGAGGAATGCGCTTGGCGAGATAAAGAGGGAAATCTTATCATAGAGGCGCAAGATCTTATGGTGAAGGTACATCTCAAACATGTTCACCACGCTCTTCAGGCGCGAGGCGTGCGTGCACTTCCTCAGGAAACACCAGTAATATCTGCCTCCGGCGCACCGCTCACATAGCTTGCCATCAGCCAAGAGCGTATACGCGGGACAGGCGAGCTTGTAGTCGTGCATGGTCATGACGACAGGGATTGCATATTCGTCCAGCACGTCCAGGATCGACGGCGAGATCTGATGCGCGAAATTGTGCAGATGCACAATGTCAGGGCGTTCTGCATCGATGACGCGGCGGAACTTGCGCTTCGCCTCGCGGGAGTACAGGATGTTCAGCGCGGCCCTAATCTGTCGGACCGCTCCGCCGCCGTCGGCTAGGTCGACGTAGTCCACGAATAGGTTCGCGTGTGGATAAGGAGGGTTATCCGGGTGAGCCATGCCCCAGTACGAAACCTGGTGGCCCTTTTCCGCGAGGAGCCTACCCGTGGACAGCGTACAGATCGCGTCACCGCCCTTGGGGTAGAGGAACTTGTTTACGAGCAAAACTCTCATCGGCGGTCCCAAGACACGCACGCTAAGATGCTGATATAGGTTGCGCAAGGCCTGCTGCGCGACGCCCCCATCTTGACAAATCCCGCCGGCGGAAGGAAGATGCGGTTGGCGGAACGGACACCGACCATCGGCCCAAGCCGAACCACCCGCCCGGTGACACGCGTAGTCGACAGACATCTCCTGGTTTTCATGGGCTGGGTTCCGAGGATGTGCCATACGCCAGTAAGGAATCTGGTGGGCCTTTTGCGAAAGTAGTCAGACGTTCCGGGGCGTGCAGATTGGATCGCCCTCTTTGGGATAGAGGAACTCGTTTACCAAGAGACCCTGTATCGTTGCTCCGAGTGGTGCTTCTGGGCCCGCTGGCATCGGCATTCTGCGTTAATGCGTAGGACACACCGGCCATCCCGAGGACAAGGTACGTCAGCGGGCCTCTGGTGAAGACTGGTTGGGCGATGCTCGCAACAAGAGCTTGCGTCATCACCATCAGTGCAGCCAAGTGCACTGCCTTAATGGACGGATCGCCCTCCCGCTGGAAGTGTCGGAGCAGAGAAACGGCTATCACGATCAGCATCGCAAGGTAACATAGGAACCCCAACACGCCCGACTCTCCTAGGACCATAGGCCACTGCGCGTCACACGCGAATTGCGATTCCGCTCCTCCATCTCCTTCCTGGAGACCATATACGTTCGACAGACCGTACTCATGATATAGTCCGCTGTAATGTTCTCTAGCAATCCAACTACCATATCGACCAAATCCCGCACCCAGCGGGAAGTAATCTCTGGCAATCTCAATGCTAACCAGATACAAGGCACTCCTTGCCACCGTCAGGGGCTCGGGATGGAGAAGGTATCGGTCGGCGGTTAGCGCGCTCAACTCCTCAATCTGCGGCAGAAACAAGAGGCAGAAAACGGTTCCGACTCCGACAAGAAGAGCGATGCTCCCCGCCCTTCCTATTCGAGGATGAGCAAGGATGGCCACAACCGTGCTTACCGCCAGTCCTCCGACTGATTTGGCGCGCATGGAAAGGAGGCAGAACACAGACGCTATGATACCAACGGCCAGGCACCTGACATCTCGCCTTACCATCGCGAAGGCGAGATAGCAGGCTGCCAGGAGGGCGGTGAACCAGCCGAAGTCACCGGGATGAGTGAAGAGGGATTTAACCGAGATTATCCCAGCTCGCGAATCTCCATAATCTGTGTTCCCCAGGAATGCTCTAAGGGCCGCGGGGGCGAGGGCGTCGATAAGACCGACACCGAGGAAGAGCATGGCACAATATCCGACCAATCGCGAGCACTTCCGGAGGGTTCGGCCATCGAAAGGTCTCGTGGCGACGACGTAGAAGAACAGATACCCCTTGACGTGCAAAAGGAGCTGGGAGGCCCAAATCGTCAGAGATACATGCGAGATGAGGCTTGAGATAATCCCCACGCCAACGAACCCGCCGAGCAGGAGCGCCTCCTTTCTGAGCTTCCTGGCCCCGATCTCCCACGAGTGTTGCGACCATAGAGTTGCGCAGAACGCCACCAGCACAAAGGCCTCATCCGTGTATTTGACGAGGAGCAGCGCAGTTGGCCACCGGCCGCAGTTCAAGGCAATGAGGCCCTCAAGAAGGACGAACACAATGAACCCGCCGAGCACGACATTGACGATGCTGCCACTTCTTCGGACGCCAACTGTGCCGGTCAAGGTAACGCTCGCCATAACTGGTTGGCCTCCCGTACTACAACGCTATCAAGGAATCCAATGACAAGTGCGCAGGTCTTTGAGATACACTCCGATGAAGCGTGACCGCCGAATCGTTCATTTGCGATGGCTCCGCCGGCCTTTCTTGGGTGCACATCAGTCAGAGCCTGATCGACTCGGCCGGGTGATGCAAACAGCGGCACCACGACAACAGATAGGGCCCAGCGTGGCTGTCGCCGTCTGCAGCTGCGCCAGGGTCAACTGTGGGTTCCTTCCATCCGATTCGTCTGCCAGTACTCCCCCAGGAACAGGTGACCGACGCAAGTGAGGATCAGGTGACGCCGGACCAACACGTAGCGATCGCCTTCTTCTTGATCTGCTGGAGATGCATCCGACAGCTCAAGGGGTCTTGTTAGAGCGCCTTAGACTATCCAGGGCCTGAGCTGCGGCCGCCAAGTGCTTTATGATAGGCCACCATGTTCGACGCTGCCCGATTAGCCTTTCCGCGTGAAGTACGACCGTTGACAGAAAACACTTCGCTTTCTCGGCAAGCGGCAGCTTGGGCATGACGATGTCATATCGCGGACTTGCGCGGCCGAGCAGTCGCATGAGGTCCAGTCTCGTGCTCAGGTGGCGTTTCTTCCTTGCGAGCGCCTGCCTTTGGGACTTGAGGACCAAGGCGCGAGTGACCGGGCGGAGTTCCACGCACCCACATTGCTGGGCGCGCTGCAGAACATGTTGGCCTCTCGTGCTTCTGACGATGATGGCCGTCGTGCCGATCCTGTCGTCTCGGAATTCCGGAATGTAAATATCGCCGCAGGAGATGTCCGCCAACTCGGCGGCATGATCCGCACACAATGAGCAGCGGTGCGGCACGAAGAAGGACCTAAGCTGCCGGACACAACTCGCGAATGCCCACCTCCTGACCTCCCCGTTCCTCAGTCGGAGAACCATACTGCCGGGGCAGCCTTCGGCCCGGTATGCAAGACGCGTCACGTCCTCCTTCCTGACGCCTAGCAGGCTGAGCAGGTACTCCGTGGCGTTGAACGTATGGGTTGTGCTACAGAATAGCCCGCAATAAAGGACCACCTTCTCACTAAGGGCGGGGAAGAGTTTCTCGGCCTTCCTAAACGCGTGAATGTGACAGGGGAGCCCTACGACGGCATATTTCCCATCGCCGCGGAGCACCTCCCTCAACGCTAAGGCGGCGGGAACAGGGCAATACTTCGAGCTCCTGGCCTCAAGGATTTCCTCCCGGGTCTTGGCCACGAAGACGTCCGGTTCCATGGGGTCGGTGCGTCCCATTCGGGTCACGACGGCCCCGTCCAATTGGCCGCCCTCCAGCAAAGACACGAGCAGTTGCGAGACCACGCCCCCCGAGGCCCCATGGAATCGGATGTCATGCTCGGCGGCATGCCCGGTGCAGCATGCCATGACACGCCCTAGGCTGGCGTCCCTGGTTGCTTGCGGGAACAGCGCCTCGCCCATGCTCTCGAGACTAAGCTGATGCCCAGGGCATACGCGGAAGCACACGTCGCAGCCCGCCGCCTGTCTGCACTTGGCCGCGCTTCTGCTCGGAACAAAGCATCCGCGCCGTACCTTCATCTCAATGGCGGAGGCCGGGCAGGCGCCCGCGCAGGCGCCACAGCCCGTACACAACCCGTTCCTCGCGACCCATTCGATGGGCACCTTGTGGTCTCTCGTCGCCATGACGTCCGCACAGATTCGGCGCCGTCAATCTGCTCGTTCGTACTCAGCCAGTGCCTCGGCGCACTGCTCCCCGGCTCTCCACGCCGCCACCTTCAGTTCCGGAATCCTCCTTGACAGATGAGCGCGCATCGCCTCACGCTCCGGCCAGAGAAGGTCGAGCGTAGACCTCGATCAGGATCCCCCGGCCAAGCGCTGCTGAAAGGTAACACAGACATCGCTTCACCAGACGCGTCACTTTGCCATTTGAGTACAGACGCATGTAAGGGTAGTACTGTCTAATTCGCTGAGGTGTGAAGTGATGCTGTTCGAGAAGCGACCTTAGACTCCGGGGTGTGTAGAAGACCGGGTGGTGCAGCGAGTATCTCAGCGAATGGCCATAGCGCCTGGGAACCAGTCGCCGAAAGCGATCGCGGAGATTGTCGAATTGGTTAGGCACCTCGATAACAAGAAGCCCATCGGGCCGCAAGCCTCTCCGGAACAGCTCCAGATAGGCATGCGGATCTGTAATATGCTCGAACACATGCTCCAGATGTATGACGTCTAGGGTGTTCGGCTGTAGGTCAAGCGTGTCTTCGCCTAAGAGCTGAATACCGTATCGCCTTTCGGCTTCCTGGCGCGAGAACTTGGAGACCTCGTAGCCGGACGCTTTGAATCCCATCTTTAGTGCGATGTGAACGAAGTCGCCGGGGCCCGCGCCGACATCAAGAAGCACGGGGCACTGAATGTCATGAGGGAGGTGTTGGCGTATTTCGCGCAGTCGGGCCTCGAACTTGGCCTTCCGTTCGGAATCCTCAGAGAAATAGCAGGATGCCTCGTGGTAGTACTTGTCGTCGTACAGTTCCGTGTATTCGGCTTCCGTCGGCTGTGGGTTCAGCCACCGGAAGTGACAGGGCACGCACCTGAGTACTTTGTAGGGGGGGGGCAACCTGAGGAAAGCGCTTGCGCCGCGGTCGGTAACGATGTAGCGGGCGCCAGGGCGGCTTTCCCTCCCGCAGAGGAGGCATTTGTCAATTGGGGTAGGCATGGGTTTTCTCCTTCGATGCCACCGGCAGGCATTCTTGGTACTTTTCGCGTGCCCGGCATGGGATGGAGAATGTCGGCGGCTACGTGTAGTTCTGAAGAGCGTCCAGCAGAAGCTCCCCGGCTTGCCAGGCGTCGCGCTTGATGGCGGGCATGGTTTGCTCTAATTGGGACCGCAAGGAAAGGCGCGAATGCCAGAGAGCATCAAGCATTCCCGAGAGGTCTTCTTCAGGAGCCCCAATATCCCACACGAAGTCACCCAAGCCGATCATTGCCATCGTGCCGGGCGCCTTGTGGCTGTACTGCATGATTGCCGCAGGAACGCCTGAGGAAACCGCAGCAATGACCGAGTGCATCCGGCCCCCAACAAAGACCTCACAGCGAGCGATCAAGCCCTTGTACTCACGACAGCTGTACTCGCCCATTATGGGGATGACGAATCCTCCTTGGCCGAGTCGCTTCATGACCTCGCTCACCGCGTACCTGTCGTCTCCATCCGACGAGCATCGTGCCTCTTGGTCCACAGATCCGAGACTCTCAGGGTAGATCTGGTGTGGGATCAACAGCACCGAGAGCTGAGAGATCTCGTGTAGGCGGGACGCCACATCAGCAATCAGCTTCGCATAGGATGCGCCCGTCCTCTTGGTGTAGCGCACGTTTAGGAGCTGGCTTACGTTGACTCCGATGAAACTGCTGCCGGTCGGTACTCCTTCCTCAGCAAGGATTTCTTCGACGCGCTGCCTGGGGGCCGGCTCAAGTACAAAGGCTGTGTCCGGGACGAGGATTGCGTCGTCGAAGCCCAAATCCCTCAGGTATTGAAGCGTCACAGTGTCCCGGGCCATGATTCGGTTGAAGACGCCCAAGGCTTTCTTCGCCAACGTTCTCTTTAGGCGGCCCGTGGCAAACGGCCCAACCGAAGAAGGGAACAAGACACACGGTCCGTACTTGGGTTTGAGGAAAAGACATTTCTGCAACATCCTGTGCGGTGGTGTTGTGATGTACCCATCTCCCCATGCTGATACTACGGCGTTCACGTTCCCTGTGATAGAACGAAGTGCCCTTATAGTTCCTAGCTGGGACCTCGGTCTTCGGACCATGGTTACCTTGTAGCCAAGTTTCCCGAAAACCGCGTCGTCGAACCGCTCGTTCGCGGTTAGCATGATGAACTCGACCCCCTCCTGGTAGCGATTGATGATTTGCATGCTGCCAATAATCAGAGCTTGGGTGCCTATGCTGATTGTTGGTGTGCGCGAGAGCGCGTCCAGGAAGATATTCATCTCACTCTCCTACATCCACTCACCGTACGACTGAGAGAAACCGGGCTCGAGTGGTCCTTCTGTAATGGTTTGGCGTGAACTGGGCGCTCGCCCAGTTCCGCTAAGCAACTCATCCGCCCGACCGCCGGGCGGTTCTTCGTATTTCAAGGGTGGATTTTCTGAAGCATCTGGTAGTATGCTTTCCAGTCAATGCCATCTGTCATGATGGGGGCCTCACCTGTTCGGGAACGCAACTTGGCAATACAAGCGAGAACACGTGCCGAGCGGTTTGCTTCACAACGGCCGGGCACGTCACGAACGCGGCCGCTGAGAACATCGCACCGCCAACCAAGAGACAGACGCCTAGCCGAAACACCGCCGAGAGATCACTTGGCATGAAGAACTTGGCGACGGCCACGGCGGGGATCACCGCCAGCGAACTTAGCAGCGGACCCCACAACCTTCTTGCCGTCTGCCCTAACCCAAGGCAGACAGTTGCGTATGTGTATCTCAGGTAGGGCAGCAGAATGCCGCACAAGCCCAGTGCATAGGCCCAGGCCACACCCTGAGGGCCCCATGGTAATCCGACAGCAAAGGCAGCTGTCAGCACGGCTGATGCCGCCATACCCACACGCCACATGCGGTCCGTCCGTCCAGAGGCAACAAAGACTTGGCCCGTGGCGTTGTAGATGCCTTGCCAGAAACCGGCGATGCAGAGAACCCGAAAGAGCGGCGCCGCGGCGCTCCAGCGGGGTCCGAAGACGACTGCGATGACTTCCTCCGCCGTCATCAGGAGGAGCGCCATGATCGGGAACGAGGCGAGGCCTATGATCTGCAGACTACGGAGGTACGCTTGGCGCAAACGGGCCTCGTCTCGTTGCAACTTGGCCAGCGCCGGAATCATGACACTGGCCATCGGACCGGAGACGAGACCGATTGGGAGCATCATGAGCGTGTAGGCTCGGGTGTACAGGCCGAGCGGCGCTGCGCCCCAGAACCGGCCCAGGAGCACCTTGTCGAGGTTGCGTGCAAAGTAGTTGAGGACGTTAAAGGCGGTCAGGTATCCGCCGAACCGGAGCATCCCACGGACGCCGCTGCTGCGCACAGGCCGGCCGGGGATCCAAGCGGCGAGCACCCACGACAGCAGCCCCCCGGTGCCTGCGGCTCCGAGTGTCTGGGCCACCAAGGCATGAACCCCGTATCCGCGCAGGGCCAGTCCGATGCCGAGAGCCCCGCCCACCAGGAGGCCGCCCGCTTGGCAGAGCGCCAGCCGGCCGAACTGCATCCGCCGCTGCAGGAGTGCCCCGTGCTGCGTACCCAGCGCCGCGAGGGTGAAACCCAGGGCACACCACAGGGTGATCGAGACGAGTCTGGGTTCGCCGTAGAAGGCTGCCACGAGAGGTGCAGCGGCCGCCGCGAGGACCGACAGTAGGAGTCCAAACCCGAGGTTGATCCAGAAGAGGGTGGAGACCTGGGCGTGCGTGAGGTCCGCCTTCTGCACGGTGGCCAGGGAAAGGCCCAGATCCTGGAAGATACCGAGAAACGCGGTCATGGCCAGCACCATGCCGAAAAGGCCGTAGTCCTCCGGCGTCAGGAGCCGGGCCAGGACTGCAAGGATGCCCAAGCCCAGTGCTTTCTGAAGCAGCATGGCGGCAAAGACAATGGCCCCGCCGCGAGCTGTGCGGCGGCCGAGGTTTTCCGTGCCCCCATCGGCCATGGGGCAGTTCTGGATTACAACTTCGGTTTCTTCAGAGGTTTGCGTCATGCAAAAGGACACTCCGCTCCACCGGCGATCCATGGGGTTGCCCCGGTACGGCGCTGGGAAGGTGCTCGTCCAAGAGGCGGGTGAAGAGGGTGGCGCGGCGGGTGGCGGATTCGAGGGAGCCGTTGACCCAGACGGCGAGTTCCAGGCGTCCGTGGAGGCCCGCGGCCAGGCGCCGCGGGGGGACGGTCACGTGGACAATCTGGTCCCCCGGGGAGGGGGTCAGGGTCGGGTTCCGCCAGTTGAGCGTCTCGAAGCCGTTACCGCCGCCCTGGCCGCCATCGTCGCCGTCGCTGCCGTCGCCGTGCTCGCCGGCCTCGCTTGCCTCAAAGCTCAGGGCCAGGCTCGCAAACTCCAGTTGCCCGGCCGCGGCACAGAGGGCCTTCCACCACTCGTCGAATGTTCTTGCCTCGCGGCACATCAGTTGTGCCACCCCAAGACACTGCTTCCCTTTCTTGGCCTCCTCGTGGATGCCCCAGTTTCGCCTGATCGCCGCGAGCGTCTCGCGAAGCCGAACGGAGCCCACGATGCGGAAAACCAGAAGCAGCAGCACGAGTACGCAGACGAAGACCAGCAGCGCGCTCCGGTCGCGGGCCACCAGCATAAACATTCCCAGACCGGCAGCCATCGCAGTGACAGCGTAGATAATCAGGACCACATGCCGCTGCTTGAGCCCCATGGCAAGAAGCCTGTGGTGTATGTGCCCACGCTCCCCGGCGAAAATGGAGCGTCGCTCCAGAATGCCGCGCCGAACCATGGTGAACATGGCGTCAAAAACCGGAACCCCAAGCGCCATGGCCGGGAGCGCCAAACCCACAAGGGTGGCAGTCTTCGCTGCGCACACGACGCTTGCTGAACCGAGGACAAAGCCCAGAAACAGGCTGCCACAATCACCCATGAAAACCTTCGCGGGATTGAAGTTGAACACCAGGAAGCCCGCGAGGCTGCCTAGGAGGGCC
>Ga0307380_10012180_pt1 | contig 10718 bp, 9 predicted proteins | sample UN3MG_FD_202239 | JGI IMG/M metagenome (GOLD analysis project Ga0307380, IMG submission 202239) | Soil microbial communities from Risofladan, Vaasa, Finland - UN-3 | ecosystem: Environmental > Terrestrial > Soil > Coastal area > Acid sulfate soil | place: Finland: Risofladan, Vaasa | collected... | reverse complement strand
TTTGATCAACATGTATGGCTGAATTACCGTCTTCGCTGATTTTAGAGACTCCTGAAAAAACGTTTTCAAGACGTGCAAAACTCGTTAAATATTTGTTTGAGGTCCCAAAGATTTCCTGCTTTGTCCCAACTTGCTTTACGGTTCCCTCAAGAATCAACGCCACATTTTGGCTGATGGCTTCTGCCTGAAACATGTTATGGGTTGCCAAGACAATTGTTGTGTTCTTTTCTCGGTTTACGCGCTGGATTGTTTCTTCGATTATTGAAACATTCTTTGGGTCAATGTTAACGGTTGGTTCATCTAAGAGCAAAAGCTCTCTGTCTAGCACTAACGCGCGGGCAAGAGAAACTCTCTGCTGTTCTCCGCCTGACAACTTTTTTGCTCTTCGTTTTTCGAACCCTTCCAGTCTAACCAGCTCTAAGGCGTCCCTGACTCTTCTGTCAATCTCCTCTTTTGAATAGTCTCCAATTTTTAAGCCATAAGCTATGTTGTTGTATACTGTTGTTTCAAAGAATACTGACTTTTGAAATACCAATGTGGCTTTTTGCCTAAGGAAATTGCGATCGCCATCCGTAATCGGCTTGTTACCATAAAAGACAGCTCCCTGTGTTGGGTTATCCAAACCTGCAAGTATTCTCAGAAGAGTTGTTTTCCCTGATCCACTTGGACCAACTAGAGTTGTTATCTTTCCACGCGTAATCTGCAGATTAGCAAACTGAAGTGCATTTAATGATCCAAAACATTTCCAGACATCACGAAGCTCTAAAATGACAGAAATAACTCATGACCTCCTCAAATAGTTAAGAATAAGGCTCATGGCGAAGACTATACCCACAAGTATAACACCCAAAGCAATGCTGAAGGCTATGTCTGCTCTATTAATCTCCAATGCTATGGCTGTAGTTAAAACTCTGGTTCTGCCATGAACGTTGCCGCCAATCATCGTCGCTACGCCTAACTCTGCAAAAGCTCTATTGAAACCCGCTATAACCGCGAGTGTCACCCCTCCAGCAGCTTCGCGCAGAATAGCTGTGGATGCTTGAATCTCTGTTGAGCCCAGAGTCCTAGCTAACTCTCTGAGTTCTGTGTCCACAGATTCGATGGCACTCATTATGAAGCTGACAAGTATTGGGGTAATAAGAATGGCTTGTCCAATAGATATGACTAAAGGAGTGAAGAGAAGCTCGAACATGCCGAATGGTCCAGATCGTTTTAAGAGCAAAAAGAGTACAAGACCAAGTACCACGGTTGGCACTCCTAGAAAAGCGTTAAAGGATGCCTTAACAAAGCGCTTGCCTCGGAAATTTTTCATTCCTAAAATAACTGCGATGGGTAGGCTCCACAGCATTGCCATGGCTGTAGCTAACCCAGATACATACAATGATCGAAAAACTATACTGTAAACTGTGGGGTCAAGAGAAAAAAGTAGGTGGAACGCTTGGATTACTCCATCGATTATTTCGCTTGTCAATTAAGGCTCTCTCGTCTGATAATTGTGGGTATGGTTGCAATCTTTAGGAAAGATAGGTTGCCCGTCTCATAACGTTTGTCACTTGGGCATTCTGTTCCATCGATGTACGCAAAGTCTTTAATCCAACCAGCTACGGTAGGATCAGTGTTTTCTTTGAGAAGTTTAACTGCTGGATTGAATAAGGGTTGACCAAAATTGTCGACGCCGAAATCAGCGAATATTTCTTGAACTTCGTCTGACGCTAGAAAGTTAATGAATTTCATGGCGTGATCGAATTTCACGTGTGCTAAGTCTGGATTTTGTGGGTCGCAAGCTATTGCACTGTAGACGTTTAATGTTTCTTGTCCAGCTTCAACCATGATCTCCAAGTCAATTGCTCCCGAGACATAATTGTTTAGGTAGCTTCCCATATCGCATATTGTGTAACCTCTCTTCTCGTTTGCCATAACTAATGTCGCTGTCATGCCCGCTCCTCGTTCCCAATACCATTTTTCATCTCTTAATACTGATGCATCTTCGTCTCCAGCAATCCACAGTCTCTTCTCCATTGAGTGTGTACCCGAATCGTCGCCTCTGGATACCCATATGGCATTACCTGCTTCTCCTGCCTCTTTTATTGCGAGAAGGGCATTTACAGGGTCAAGACCTTTAACTCCAGCAGGATCGTCTTCTGGACCAACAATAACAAAGAAGTTGTAGGCAACGATTTTCCTGTTTACTCCATAGCCCTCATTGAGGAATGCCTGTTCTCTGTCGGGGTCATGAACAAGGATCATGTCTGCGTCTCCGCCCATCGCCGTCTTTATTGCCAATCCTGTTCCTTGTGAGATGAAAGTAACGTTGATGTTAGGATATTTTGCTTCGAATTCGGCGTCGAGTATGTCCAGTAATCCTGTTTCGTAGAGGCTGGTTGTGGTGGAAACTGTTAGTATTTCTTTTTGTTGAGTTGCATTGAGTGCCCATGCAGCTATTACGATAGCTGCAATTATGATTGCGACAAGGATTATTCCGTAATATTTCTTCAGATGTTTCATCGTTCTGAATGGGAAAACATATCGGCTATTTAAGTTTTTACATCACCATTTCCTTATGCTCACAATTTCCAACAAGTATTTTATACGCATAACGACAAACGTGATTATGAAGCCCATGTTTACTCACAGCAAACACAAACTTCTATGCAAACTCTGGCTTGAATACAACGGAGAACCATTAATAGGAAAAGGCGGAGCAGAAATCCTAGAAACAATCAAACAAGTAGAATCCATTTCAAAAGCAGCCAAGAAAACTGGAATGTCCTACCGGTACGTCTGGAATTATCTGGCAAAACTGGAGAGAACTTTAGGCGAACCTGTGGTAAAAACATTCAAGGGAGGGAGCAAGGGGGGCGGAGGAGCCATTCTCACAGAGCTGGGAACAACTCTGCTGAGCGAATATCATGTGGCTGAATGTTATATGAGTGAAATCATGGGCGATAAAACCTGTTGGGAGAATGTTGGATTGAAAATAAGTGCACGAAACCGGCTGAAGGGAACTGTTCAGCAAGTCGAGAAAGGCGTAATAACCGCGAAAGTCAAAATCAAAATTGAGACACCCGTAGTCGTAACGGCAATCATCTCCAAAGAAGCCGTCGAAGAACTGGATGTAAAAACTGGCGACACCCTTGAAGCTGTAATCAAGGCAACTGAGGTAATGATTGCAAAAGAAAAGTAAACCAGCCGTTTACTGCAATTACATTGATTTCTAGCGTAGCGGCTACAAAAGCATCAACGAAATTCTCTCAAATTTAATATAACCAACATAACCCTCTTTTTCAGCGTAGCGAGTAATCCATTGGAATTTTATTCTTCGAAGATTATTGTAAGATGTGTGCATAATATTAGAACTGCTTTTTAGAGAAAAGGAAAACGGCTATGAGCAACAAAACGCAGGAGACCACGACTCCTAAAACAAGCGTAAATGGAACTGGGTTAGATATGTTCAGCAGATTCGGCAGCAAGGGTAATACAGAGATTTGGTTTCCTCCATAAATCATCAAGATAACTCCAACCAGAACAGAAGGAGCCACCACACCTATCAAGACCCCCGCCGAACTTGACACAGCCATCATAGATAGACTGACAGCTAATGATTGTATTGCGTCGTTCAAAATCGCCTCAGGAGCTCCACCCATGACAAAGTAATCGATAGCCACTCCCAATATCACAGTCAAGATGCTCGCAATAGCTATACACGTATAGACAGCAAAGAACTTGGAAATGACAATGTTCCATCTCTTAAGGGGCCTTACTAGAAACAGATCATAGACATGCTGGCTTTTCTCATGAACAATAGATACGGTGAGCATTACTGCAGCAAGGGTGCCGCCTATACTTGATACTAAAAGGGTTGAGAAAATCGTAAACGGAATTTCTTCTCCTGTATTAGGGGACCATAGGTGAAGGAGAACAGTCATTAATGGTAGTCCAATCCAAAGAAAAATCATTACTTTAGACTTGTAAAATCCGTTCATTTCGTCTTTGAATAGTAATAAGCTCATGCGTTTTCACCTCTTCTGATGTACTGAAGATAAACTTCGTCCAGAGTGGGAGAAGCAGGAGTTATGCTCCGGATGCGACACCCAAGATTCATTAAAGATTGGATAAGATTGTTAATGCTTTCGTCAACATCTGCTTCGCTGTCAAGGTGCACCAGGAGACTATTACGTGCGGGCTGTTCTACGCCCGTTACTCCCTTGAGGGATTCCACTTCTCTACATCGTCCTGAATCATGGGATAATACTACATTCACGGCGTTTTTTAGGGGAAAACCCGACTTTAGTTCATCCAATGTGCCGATCTGCATTATGCGACCATAGTTAAGTATCCCGATCTTGGTAGCAACATCTTGGACGTCGCTCAGTATATGTGAGGAGAAAAAAATTGTGGTTCCGCTCTTGCCAAGTTTCTTGATAACCTGTTTAACTTCGTAACGGCTTTCGGGATCCAGCCCAGACAGGGGTTCATCCAGAACTAGGAGCTTGGGATTATGTAAAAGCGCTTGAGCTAGACCCAACTTTTGGGTCATGCCACCAGATAACTCAACGATTTTCTTATTCCTCACATTGGGTAAAGCCACTAACTCTAAAACTTCTTCGATACGGTCTTCAACCTCATTTTTCTTGAGTCCCGAAAGCTTTCCAAAAGTTCTGAGGGCATGATCTACTGTACGCCATTCCTGAAAAGCAACGTTCTGAGGAAGATAACCCAACAGTTTATAGACTTCACTTTTCTCCTCAGGCATCGGATGATCACCTATGCGCAGCGTCCCTTGTGTTGACCGAAGGAGACCCACCATAATCTTTATCGTTGTTGTCTTCCCTGCGCCGTTGGGACCAATATAACCAAAGATTTCGCCCTCTTGTATCTTGAAGGAGACCTCGTTCAGAGCCAGCAGAGATTGATATCTCTTTGATACGCCTTCAAAAACCAAAAACCCGTTTCGTTCATTACCCGCACTCAAGCATTCAGCCTCTGAGAACGTAATGAATGGAGCTTTCTATATATTTATTGACAAAAAGCAAATCCAGCGGTAACGTTTTTTACCCTTAACGGACGTATCATTCATTGCTAGGAGGAGATGCAAAGTGAAGGTTTTTAATGAGAACTTTGTTTTTTCGACCAAGGGTGAAATAGATTTTCTGGACTTAACCGGAAAGGTTCAGGCTGTCGTGAAAAAGTCCGGAATCAAAAACGGCTTGATTCACGTGTTTGCTCCCCACGCCACCGGAATACTCATCTTAACTGAACATGAGCCAAGCCTAGACAAGGACGTTAAAGATTTCCTCGAAAAAATAATCCCAAAACATGGGGGCTACCGGCATCCGCAAAACGCTCACTCGCATCTCAGATCGATGCTTCTTAGCCCAGACAAAACTGTGCCCATAATTAATGGTCAAGCAATTTTAGGCACTTGGCAGTCCCTAGTCTTCGTGGAAACTGACGTCTACCCCAGACAAAGGACAATAATCATGCAGGCAATCGGCGAATAACACTACCTTTACAAAAAATTGCAAATAAATAAAACTCTGGACGGTTGGAGGCGGACATTTCGTAAACCAAGCTCATTTTCAGACCACCTTAGTTTTGGTTTTGGGGTTAAAATTTAACCTTTCTCTCTTCCTTCTTCTCATGTGCTCAAGTTCACACTCCCTCCATCTCACACAACTTCAAGAGTTCACACTAATTAAAGGAACAAACTAACACACAATATGATTTACCACATTGGTTGACAGTTCTAAGTTTTTCCGTTTAAAGTATAATCTACTCTAATTACATAATCACCGGGCTTTCTTTGGACAAATCTTAATCATTGCGATGTGTTTTGGGCTATTCTTTAACCGGAGTTTAAAATCTAACTCAGCTTGTGCAAGACTAATCATTTCAGTTAGCCTGTCAACAGTGATTCACGTTTAGATACGAAGCTTATATAACACCCAAAAACGAGGCAGTTCTCCCCTAACATCGTCCTGGGACGACACCCCAAAACAATAATTTCGGGCGCTTTTCTGCGAAAAAACCGCTCTTTTTATTCTTCAACGCCTAAATTTTTGCTAGTTTTAACCTACACAAGACCCGTTTTAAGCATTCAACTGTTCTCAAGGAATTTGTTGTCCAACTAACTGAAACGAAACGAGACGAAACACAACAACATTTACATTTTTAACTAAAATTCGTGGCAGTTTATTGAGTGTTTTAGCAGTTTTTGGCATGTTGACTCTGGTTCCCCTGTTTTTTATCGTTGAGGTGAAGTTGAAATATGGTGGCGAGGCAAACGAAAAATGACGAAACGGTTCGATGTTAAAGGGGGGACGAAAAGATTGGTACCTGTCAAAAATTTTGGGCATTGAAGGTGTTGCTGTCTGTATGGGGGCATTGAATGGACCGAAATCAAACATAACGTTAACATTCGTCATGCCCAGCTATGCTTCTGTGGCGCAAAAAACAAAAAAGATGCCAAAGTTGCCGCTTCCAACATAGCCCTTTTATAATATACGGTTAAATAATACGCTTCTTCGTCCATCTTCGCCTTTTTTCCAGCAACAGAATCGGAAACTTCACTGAAGAAGATTGACGTAAAGCGGACACAACAATCATATTAGGAGACTAATAATACTTCATTGTTGAAAACAGTCTTTTTCTGGAAAACCTAAGCAACAAAAAGTTGCTGTTTCCATAAAAAATGACACCCAAAAACAAGCAACTCTGATGCCATTCTAGCCTCAAGAGCAAGCACCAGCTCCAGCAATTTTTGTGGTATATAAGCTTCGAAGATAATCGCAAAAGTTTCTTTGTTATCTTGTGTGGATTTCCACGGTGTCGCCGTCTTGAAGAGCAAAGGTTCCGCCGACCTTCTGGGGACTAAAACGTAGCCGCTTTGACCAAACTTTCGCGTACGAAAACTGTTCGTAGAAGTCACTGTGAATTCTTTTAGCCAAATCAAAGACTGTGGCGCCTTTTCTGATGGTGAAAGGTCGCATGGAAGCATCTTTCTTATTTGGCTCCTTGGTATAGACCCGAATTATATCCAGCATTCCAAATATTTCGGACCCCAACTTTTCTATACCCTCCCTTGTTGTACAGGACACAGGAATAATCTTCAGCGAATTTCCTACAAGTTTTTTCAGTTCCTCTAATCTTTCAGCAGCCATCGGATGGTCTGCCTTGTTGGCTAAAATTATGGCGGGTCTATACACTTTTCCCTCGAAGATGGCTTCTTCAACATCATCCAGCATAGCTTCGCCCCGAATCTTAACCGTGGCATCGCGTATTCCATAGCTTTTAAGAAGCTGCGTCAAATCCTTAACCGTACAGTCAATCAGCTTACCCAAAACGATAAACTTCAATTTGGCGCCCATATGCTTCTTCTCAATTTCGATACGAGCTTTGGGCCTTTTAGTAAGAATCTTTGACTTCTCCAACTCTCTAGAGACAAGCGAGAACTGTTCAACTGGGTCCTGCGACAAATCCACCATAAGAACAAGACCGTCAGCGTTTCTGGCAGAAGTTAAAGTTTGCAGTCCCCAAGCACCACCCTCTGAGGAACCCTCCATGAGCGCTGGCGCCTCAACCATCTGCAGCTGCAGGTCTTGATAGTTGAACATTCCCGGCGTCGGCTCCGTTGTGGTGTATGGATAATTTAAAATCGCCACTTTCGAGTTAGTTAGAACAGACAATAAGCTGCTACGTCCAACATTGGTTGGTCCCAAAATAACGATTTGGGCATCTCCCTCTTTTTCCACAAAAATTTTGGGTCCACTTGCTACACCAGTTCTCTTTTGCTTTTTGTCTTCAATCTCCTGCTTTAGCAGCGAAATCTTCCTTTTCACTTGAGCGCGAAGATTTTCTGTGCCTTTGTGCTTAGGAAACAGGCCCATGAACTCTTGAAGTTTCTTGATTTTTTCCTCAGGGTTCCTAGCAAGAGACGCTTCTCGGTATTTATTTTTGGCTTCTGCAGGAAGATTAGCGGGCATAGAGCAGTCATCTAAATATTAACTCACAGTGGAAGGAGATATTATCTTTTCGAAACTGAGAAGAGAAAAACATGTTTTGGAATGGTGTTCTATGCCGAGAATCAGTTAATTAAAATGTAACAAGATGCATCGGTGTTTAATGGGAATTAATGTTTACCAAGAAAAGGGGAACCAGAAATGAAGAAGTCGCATGTTTTTGACCCGAAACACATCGATGTTTTGGAATCAGAGGACAGGAAGACTTGGCAGAATCCCGAAGAAATCTTGGAGTTAATAGAGCTTAAGCCTGACTACGTTGTAGCTGACTTGGGTTGCGGAAGCGGTTTCTTTACTGTTCCGCTTTCTCGTAAGGTCAAGAAAGTCTATGGCATCGATGTTCAGAAGGAGATGTTAAAGTTTCTTGAACAGAAGATTCAAACCCAGAAAATCGGGAACATTGAAACGTTGCTTTCGGGTGAAGAAGAGATTCCCCTCGAAAACGAGAGCGTAGACCTGCTGCTGTCAGTAAATACGCTTCACGAATTCCGTGACAAAAGGAAGATGATTAGCGAGATGCGAAGGGTACTCAGACAGGAGGGGCAGGCAGTGATAGTTGATTTCAAGAAAGAGGAGACCCCCCTCGGACCGCCAGTAACCATCAGGGTTTCTAAAGAGCAAGCGGGGCGCCTATTCGAAAAACAGGGTTTAACCGTTTTGAAGTCACATGACCTCAAGTATCACTATCTGATAGTTTTTCAGAAATAATAGGTGCTGAGAGGGAGTTTTGTTGATGCTTTTGTATCCACGCTACGAAAGGAATTATAGTAAATAGCTGCCGTAACCCCGTTGACGTGCCCGCTTTTTGGTATCACCAACGTTTTTGCTTTGTTGCTTGTGAGATTAGTGTCAACAAAGAACAGTTTTTTGGGCTTTGATTTTGAGAGTGGTGCTTTGTGTAATGCGCTAAGTAGGCAAAACTAGCCACTTTTACCCCCTGTGAACAGGGATTTTAGACTGTTTAGTGATGCTGGTGAATGGTGTATTATCGCTGAATTTTTGCTTCACCAGCTCCAACTGTGCCTCTGGGATGGATATGAAGCACCCCATTGGTCCAATGACCCGATTAACAGTTCTCGCCAACTGTCAATCTTAAATACACAAACCGTCATAAACCCCCTTGAGCGGCAAACAAAGATGGACGACCTGACTTTACCTGAAGTCGAAACCGTGAGAAAAAGAATAGAAACAGCAACAAAAAAAGAGGCAAAGTTCTGTTTGATGGCTGCCTACCTCTTTTGTGCAAGGGCTTCAGAAATAATTGGAACAACAAACCGCTATGACGTAGCAAATAATCAAACTGTGGCTCGTGGACCAGCCGGACAGGACGTTAAACTTGAGACCTTTGAAGTTGGAGACATCAAAGCAGAAGCTGCAATCTTCACGGTTAGAACCGCGAAGCGTGACGGGAAAATAAGAAAGATTGCTTTGCCTCTTGAAAAAAGGTTTGAACCATGGACAGAACAGCTTTACAATTATTATCTTGAGCATGGAAACGACAAAGTCTTCCCGTTCACTAGACAAAAGGCTTGGGAGTACGCAAATGAGACTTTTTCGGGTCTAAGTTATCCTATAGAAAGATATAGTCAATATGATCCTGAGGACCCGAAACCTATGCCAGTTAAGGCGCACGCTAAACCGTTTAGGACTCATGCTTTGCGTCATTTGCGAGCTACAGAATTAATTGAGACTTTCGGTTTCACGGGTTTTGATCTTTCTGTTTATGGTGGCTGGACCCTGCGTAGCATGGTTGGTGTTGGGTCTTCCCTGTCCAGGTATGCCCATTTGGACTGGCGAAGATACTTCCCCAAATTACTGAAGAAAAGGTTTTAATTTATTCAAAGAAATCGCATTTTTGGTATCAATTTACTGGGTCTTTTTTTGCATAAGTTTTCTGGAATCCGAAATTGTTAATATCCATTGGTGAAAAAGGCTTAAATAAACATTTTAATGTTAAAACAATGTTGAAGTAACAGTTTCGTCAAACTGTTAGGAGAAGAAGTTGCAGAACAAAAAAACCCACAAACAGCCACAGCGCCTCGCCCTAAGCGAACATCATCAGCCCTAAATTACGCCATATCTATCACTTCCAAAAACTTTGAAATGTTCCACAGCCAACAATAAACACTCATATGTTTTACGCAAAAAGGGTAGGCTTGGGAACCTAAAAGATGCGAGTGTTCACCATACTTTGAACCAAAATTCAGGACACATCAATTCAAAACAGCCTCTGCGAACCTTAAAGAAGATTCCCTCGGGCATCCCGTGGATACAAAAGCATCAACGCACTCCCGCCTAGACATCATTAAATGATTGTACCACAACACTTTCAAACACTAAACAATCACACCCTTGTACGTGAGGGGAAATGGAAGTGCAAACAATATTGGATTTCCATCAGTTCATATCCAAACGGGGCGACGGACAATGAAAGAAAAAGTTGTTGTGGCTTCTGCTTTGTGCAGGCAATTCGAAATTGACGATGTGGTTGTTGAGGCAGTAAAGAACGTAGATCTCACTGTTGAGGAGGGCGAATTCATTTCCGTATATGGTCCTTCAGGAGCCGGAAAGACAACTCTCCTCAATCTGATTGGAGCCCTAGATAAACCAACAAGCGGAAAAATCGTTGTCTTTGACCATGACCTCGGAACATACGACGAAAACTTTTTGGCAACCTTCCGCTCGGCATACATCGGATTT
>Ga0307380_10012179_pt1 | contig 10718 bp, 15 predicted proteins | sample UN3MG_FD_202239 | JGI IMG/M metagenome (GOLD analysis project Ga0307380, IMG submission 202239) | Soil microbial communities from Risofladan, Vaasa, Finland - UN-3 | ecosystem: Environmental > Terrestrial > Soil > Coastal area > Acid sulfate soil | place: Finland: Risofladan, Vaasa | collected... | reverse complement strand
TGATTCCCATCAATAGAAAAATTCGAACATTTTTGGATTGGAAATTATTTTCACCTGAATTTGCAAGAGATATGTCTAGATTATTTTTGGTGAGGAGCACCACTACACAATGTGTCTCTTTAAACGAAATTGAATATATTCCAGATAAAAAAATACTCTTATCTGAAACAAAAGGATTTAACTTATTCAAAAAAGATATGAGAAAAGCCTGGGAGAGCCTTTTGAATATTTATTCTGAAGAGCAAGAAAAAATCCATTGGGATGAATTGTTAAAAAAATTAAAATTATAATATTGGAGTCGTGATTGCCCCTTGAGCTGCAGAACCTACAAGTGAGGCGTACTTAGCCAATGCACCTGAAGTGTAATTTGGTTTTGGAGGTGACCATTCTACTCTTCTTCTCTGTAATTCTTCTTCTGATACGTGGAGATCTATTATGTTGGTTTCAATATCTATTGTAATTTCATCGTTGTTTTTTACAAGTGCTATTGGCCCTCCAACATATGCCTCTGGGGCTACATGTCCTACCATGAATCCTCTGGTACCGCCTGAAAACCTTCCATCCGTTACCATGGCTACTTTTTTGCCCAAACCTTGTCCTACTAGTGCGGCAGTTGTGGCGAGCATTTCTCTCATGCCAGGACCACCTTTTGGTCCCTCATATCGGATAACCATCACTTGTCCTTCGTCAATTTCCCCTTTGGCAACTGCATCAAATGCATATTCTTCTCTATCAAATACCCGAGCTTTACCTGTAAATTTTGACATCTCAACACCAGCGGTTTTGATAACTGCTCCATCCGGTGCTAAACTTCCTTTCAAAATAACGGCAGTCCCAACATTGTGTATTGGGTTGTCTACTGATCGGACTATTTGTTGTTCTGGTTCAGGAATATTCATTGATACCAAATTTTCTTTTATTGTTTTACCAGTAACTGTAAGACAATTGTCATGGATTAGACCCTTGGCGGATAATTTTTTTAATACAAATGGAATACCGCCTATCTTATCAAGTGAATTCATTACATAATTTCCACCTGGCTTCATATCTGCTAAATGAGGTGTTTTTCTCCTAACTCTTTCAAAATCATCATAGGTTAATTTTATTCCAACTTCGCTTGATAATGCCAATAAGTGCAATATTCCATTAGTTGAACCCCCTATTGCATTTAGCATTGTAATGGCATTTTCAAATGCTTCAAATGTTAAAATTTGACTTGGTTTGATATTTTGCTCAAGTAAATTCACGCAAGCCTTTCCAGTATCATAAACCATTTTTCCACGCCGCTCATCTTCAGCTGGAGGACTGGCACTACCAGGTAAAGCAAGTCCAATTGCTTCTGAAATTGATGCCATTGTATTTGCAGTAAACATTCCTCCACAAGATCCAGAATTAGGACATGCTGTGTTTTCAATATCTTTGAGTCCTTCTAAGGATAATTTCCCTGCATCATATGCTCCTACTGCTTCATAAACATCAACCACAGTCAATTCTTTACCGTTTAACATTCCTGGCATAATTGTTCCACCGTAGACAAAAACTGAGGGTAAATTCAAACGAGCCATTGCCATCATAGTCCCTGGAAGACTCTTATCACAACCTGCAATTCCTACTAGGGCATCGTATTGATGAGCTCGGACCATTAATTCGATAGAATCTGCTATAACTTCCCTTGACACAAGAGATGATTTCATACCTTCATGACCCATTGCAATTCCATCACTAACTGCTATGGTTGAAAATTCTCTAGGAGTTGCTCCAGCATCAGTTACACCTTCTTTTGCCTTTAGTGCTAATTGAGGAAGGTGAATATTACATGGAGTAGCTTCATTTCCAGTGTGACACACTCCAACAAATGGTTTATCTAAATCACTATCCGTTAATCCCATGGCTTTGTACATTGCTCGATGTGGAGCTCGTGCAGTTCCTGAAACTACATTTCTACTTGATATTTCCATATTATACAAATTCTAAATGGCTATAATTTAGACCTTTTTGAGGGAAACCTCCAAATTATTTTTCGGGATGAAAAAGAATTACCTGCAGGTTAATAAAACAAGATTTTTCCTCAAAATCAAACGTTAAGGGCATGGTTTTGTTCAAAACGAACAATGTTGTTCTTAATATAAAAATCAGTGTAAATCGAATAATGTTTGTACAAATTTTAATGAGTTATTTTTTAGATATTATGCGAATTAAAAATAGAGAGTCATATGAATGAGAACACATTCTATTTTTGTACAATTAAGGTGATCAAGGAATCAAGATAATGGACAACAACAAAGGAATTTGGAGATTAGAATATTTTGAACCCCTAAATATGGATGTATTTGATGAAATAAATGAATCAGATGACAACGCCGAGGAATTAATCTAGTTTTTCTTCCCCATATTTCAGTCCTGAATTTCCACAAAATCCTATTAATTTGTAATATTGATTTCCATCATCATCTATAAGTTCGGACACAAAACCCATTTTGATAAGATCGGCCAAATCTCTTGAAATTATTCCTAATATCATTGGTTTTTTTGTCTGTGTAGTTTTCATTCATAGAGTATTGATTTTAATAGAATAAGCTACAGGGTATTTGATAATCGAGAATATTTTTTTATTTAGTTCTATTTTTTTAGATTGGTAAAAATACCCTATCAATTAATCTAGTGTTGGTATGGGAAATCTGGATGATTCTATTGGGAAACTACTTTTGGATCTTCAAAAAGATGATCCTGAGGCATTCAAAAAACTTATGAAAAAAGCTTACAAAGAAAACCCTGAACTTTTTGAGGGTGACATTGATGAGGATAACAAAAAGATTGATGAATACAATCGTAATGTAGATGAATATAACAAAAAAATTGACAACGATTAGATTGTAAATTCAGGTATCTGCTTGATGATCCTTGATGTATTTTTTAATGATAATTTAGTATTAAAAGCGAGATTGGTCTATTGCTTAGGATAGCCCAATCTCTAACCATTGGATTTGCCAGTTTGATGGCAATTTCAACATCCGTTGGGTATTGAATAATCCTATTGAATCCAATATTAGTTTAAGGGTTTTTCAGAATATAATATTACTTGTAGAAATATTTCAAAAATTTAAAAATATGAACAAAGTAGCACAGAAATTAAATTTTAAAATCGTTAAGCGTTTAAATTCCATACATTCAGAAAAGCATTATGGAAAAAAAATCTCTTTTATGCCCTGTTTGTCAAAGCAACAAAGCCGAGATTGCAGGGGAAAATGTGAAATTGAGTGGTCAATTTGAAAATAAAGAATTCCTTACTACTGAATTAATAGTGCTACGTTGTGTAAATTGCGGTTATTTCATGTTTTTTGATAACACTGCACAGTTTACATCCGAAAAAAAAAATTAAATAATTAAGAGTAAAAATATTTTTTATCTATTTTACTATTTGTTGTCCTTGTAACTCTAATAACTGAGTTTCAATTTCTTCAGGTGTCTCATCTCCAAACGAAATTAGTACTTGATCATTATCAATTGGCTCATAATCTACAATATTATCTACTTGCTCGCCGTTAACAAAGAATTTTAGAGAATATTTTTCAGTATTACAATAATCCTTCTCATTTGGGAAAACAAAACATTGATCATCTAATCCTATTGCTAGTGAATCAAAGAGATAACCCAGCTTTACTCCGGTGGCATGTTTGTGGAGTGTAGTACCATCGTTTCCTTCAAAGTGAATCCATCTATTTTTTAGTTGGTATGATGGAGATGAAAAATCAAAGGTATCGTCAAAGATTTTAACCAGTATTGCTGTATGGGAGTGCTCACTACCCAGAGCACCGGCGTTTTCAGGACCTCCAGGGGCACTTTCTGTCATGGTGGCAAACTGAAAAGTAGCATATCCTACAATCATTGCAATCACTGCTAAAACTGCTATTGTAATGAGCGTATTTTTCCTTTTTGCAGTAGATCTTTGAGAAGCATAATTTTCTCGTTTTTCCTCTCGCTCTCTTCGTTCTTTTCTACCCATGATCAGTTAAAATTTTGAAAATTACCTTAATTAACGTACCACATTTAGTTCGAAAATATACATTTTTTAAATATAATATGACCTAAAAACGCCTAATAGTCAATTACGGTGATGATCTTTTAATTTAACGAATATTTTTTTTGTGGGTAATCTTTCTAAATTTTTCACTTTTTTGTTTAACTTCAAAGATATTTTTCTTTAGTATAGAACAACTCAACTTTTTCATAATGATTTGATCAATCTATTAGACATCGAATCTTAACTAAAAATCATTAAAGGATAAAAAATGAGTTTTTTACTTTCAATTACAATTTTCACTATGCTTGTTATGGCTGGTGGAATTTTAAATTCATATGCTGATGAAGTAGTACTTTCTGCAGAAACCACTGCTATGATTTATGACGTAGGCGTTTTTCCTGGTATTAAAGGGACCGTAACTAATAGCATGGGCCAACCGCTTGATAATGTCTATATCTATTCGTTTTTCTCAGAACAACAAATCGATTCTTCAAGCAGAAGCGATGGTTCTTTTTTCTTACGTTTACCTTTTAGTTTCCCGGTTGGAGAACATTCAGTAGATGTCTACGCTCGTTCAGGTACAATATTAAGTAAAACTACCGTTACCTTTGAGATTCAAAAGCAACCATCAAGACAATCATCATGGTTATCATCTGCTACTGAGATTCAGGTGGTGGATTCAGAAAACTATACCTCATTTCAATCTATCAAAAACCACACACAACCAGATATAATTTTACAACAAATTGATATGCAAGGGTTCCAAGCAGAAGAAAAATTAGATCAAAAAAATAATTTGACTGCTCAATTATCTCTTAATGATTATCAAAGAAAAATCGTTCAAGAAAACTTACAGCAAAGTTTTTTGGAAAATAGTAGAGAGATCCAAAAGGTTGAAAATAAAAATGCGTATGGGAGTTTTGTTTCAACACTTGATTTAATTTTCCACGCTATATTTTGGGACCAATTTAAATTCACTGAAGAAATTTCAGATAAAGCTTTTGAGGCAAAAATATCAGCCTTAGAGGAGGGAAAAACATCTTACGAAGCAATGAAAGTATATCAAAACAAAGCAGCGACACCACAAAAAAAATTGATAGCCTACATGGAAGAAATTAACATAAAACATGGTTTTACAAATTCCACGGTTCAAGAACAATTTGATGAAAATGGAAAAATTCCAAGAAACCCACAGAATTGAAAAAACCTAAACTATATTATGTTTAAAAATTATTAAAATTTTTAGATATTTTTTAAAATTCACTATTTATACATTTTCAAACAAAACCAATTCAAAAAACAATAAGTTTAGCTAATCATTCTTTTATGATTAATGGACTGTATTTTTTGCGATATTTTATCGGGTAAAAGAGACGGGCACATAATTTATGAAGACAAGCTTCATATTGTTTTTTTAGATAAATACCCAATTGATACTGGTCATAGTTTGGTAATTCCAAGAGAACATAGTGAAAAAATTACTGATATGAATTCTTCTGCTGTAGGTGAAATGTTCTCAATTGTGCCAAAAATTGCAAAGGGAATTTTAGATGCTACAGGAGCTGATGCATTTAGTTTGGGACAAAATAATGGAAAGGCTGCAAAACAAATAATCCCTCATGTACATATTCACATTATTCCAAGATATAATCACAAGGGAACTGTATGGACCAAACGTGTCATTGAAGATGATTCCCAATTATTAAAACTTGCAGAGAAGATAAAAAAATCTATTTCTTAGAATGTCCTGGATTGTATCGCAAGATAGCCCCTACTTTACCAAGACTAGATAACATATTTCCATATTCTGCACTTCCCGAAATCACTTCAATTTTACTACCTGTTTTGGCGGCAATTAGGGCCAGATAATCTACAATGTCTCTTTCACTCGCCTCTACTTCCATAGCCTTGCAACTAGGACAAGGATTGTTTGTATATTGTGTTTTTTTTGGAATTACTTGTGGTCGCTCAATAATCTCTTCTTGTATGTGATTACATCTTTTACATTTTCCTTCAACTCTGTGCAAGTTTGTGTCATCTGTTATAATCAGAGTTTCAACTACATTATTGTGTAACAATTCAATAATGTCTTTTAATCCATAAACACCTTTCCCAGAATTTGAATTAATCTGCCTGAATAATTTCTCTACTAGTATTTTCTCCTCTACCATTCTAAAATTTGATAAAATATCTGCAGATTTTCCAAACGCTTCTCTAATTCCCTCGGCACCTGCATATGAAGAATCAATTGTGTTTATTATCATATTTTGAAGTCTATATTCTAAATAATTCCCATTGATAAAAGCCTCCTTGGTAGGTCCAGGCCCTGAAATTATCAGTCCTTTAACTGGATAAATATCGATAAAATACTCTCTTGAGGTCTCAGCTACTCTATTGTAAAAATAAGTCAACTCCATCTCTCTTAATTTTTGAAATCTTTTTGCTGATTGTCCACCTTGCCTGTGCTTTCCTGCAACCCCCGAACCTGTTTGGGATAAAACCTCAATTTTATCCCCATGCAAAAGTCCCCATCCGCAATCTTTTGCATCAATTGCAATAAAGCCAATTAGATTGTCATCTTTTAGCATATTTTTTAGTATATCTACGTGAAAATGATCATCACATCTGTAAAGATACTGTTTCAAATCTTTAGGAGGATCCAACTCGTATATTTCTACAATTTCGTTTCCCAAAGCCCCTCCTTGCTCTGGAGAAAACGCCCCACAAAAAATCACTAGCCCTCTTTCTGGTGTTTTTTTGTATAGTTTCAATCTTTGAATTACTTTTCCCAAGGAATCTACTACATGCCCCCGAGTCAAATCTGATTTTATGTTATCTGCTGTTCCCTGCTCTTCTCTTAGAGTGCTAATTATTTCATGAAGTTGTTTTCCCTTTGGGATGTAAACTGTAATTAATTCAGTTCCGTGACCTGATTTTTCAGTTAAATCGTCAAGTGTTTTTCTAATTTTATACATCTTGACTGAATCTACTTTTTCAATATTGATCTTACCCATCTATGACTTTTCATGACTTTGCGAATATTAAGTTTGGTTGATTTTTAATTATTTTATGTTGATTTAAAATTCATCAAATGTTTTTAGAAATGTCTCCAATGGTTGATTTCCTCGAATTTTAATAATTTTCTCACCGCTGAAAATCAAAAAAGATGGAGTAGCATCAATACCAAGATCTTTTCCAAATTGATAAAGTAAATTCACTTTGTCTTGATACTTGTGCTCATCAAGACACTGATTGAATTTATCTAAATCCAGTCCTACAGTTGTTCCAAATGCATTAAGGGCCCATCCTGTAACCCATCCTGTATTTTCACCTCCCCAATTTTTGTATAATTCATCATGATATTGCCAATATTTGCCTTGGTCCTCTGCACAGTATGATGCCTCAGCCGCAAGCAATGAATCTGGCCCATTTAGCGGAAAGTCTTTGAAGACTAGATTTACTTTTCCTGTTTGGATATAATCTCGCTCTATGGTTTTGAGAGTCGAATCATGGAATCTGTAACAAAATGTACATTGATAGTCCCCCCACTCTAAAATCGTAATAGGTGCAGAAGATTCCCCTAAAATCGGTGATCCATCTTGAATCAATTTTGATTTTGTTAATATTTCTGAATTTTTTTCAGACTCTGGATAAAACACCATAAATGCACCTGCAATAATACCGATGATTACTGGAATTATTAGCAGGTGTTTCTGTTTCATTATTTTGATAAGATAAGTAACAAGTAAATAGATTACTTAGTTTGTAGCCAAAGTCCACAAGGCTGAATTTTTTGCAGATACCTCAGCTACAAAAAAATCATCTGAAGATGAAATAATGATTACATCGCCTTGTTCTGGATATAGATTTTCACAAAGTTTCTTTCTAGTAGTTGGATCATCCTCTAAACAATCTCCACCCTCACCAGGAAAAATAAATTGATTATTTTTGTAAAGTAGGGTAATACATCCTGATGATCCATACAAAATTGCAAAATCTCTTTGCTCTATTCCTGTTTTTATTGCATAAGCATAATTTTTTAAAATAATGGCATGGTTGTATTTACCTTGAGCTATTTTTGATTTATTTAATTTACATTCATTAGTGATCACTTTGTTTAGACTTTCTGAAAACTTTCTGCCCTTTAATGTGAGATAAGTACCTGATTTGGCAGTGTCAACCATTTTGGCTTCTTTGAGATGCAGGATCAATGTCTTAATTGCACCCTCCCCCAAGTGCAACTCTTTACACAATTTTGCTCTACTTACAAATTTATCCAAATATAGTAACTGCAAGGCTTTGAAAACGTGAGGAATGCTAAACGTCAAAACTTTGCTTGATCCCTTTCTTGAGACTATGTTCTGTAAGAGTTTGATTTGTTCACGCAAGATGGTTTTTTAGCCTCGAGAGTATTTAAATTGGATAAATCATCCAAGAACTTAAATACATTTTTTCAAGACCATCGTCATGTCTCAATCAAGACAAATTAACGAGTCCAAAAGCGGTGTTTCAATTATTGCAATTGTAGCCTTAGCTTTAATCTTTGCAGCAGGATTATTTCTAGTTGCATTTGACCAAGGACATATCTTCAGTATTGCTTATGGTGAACAAGCATTTGAGGATTCATTCATGCATGAACTAACCCATGATATGCGACACGCAGCTGGGTTTCCTTGTCATTAGGGTTTAGCCCATGAAAACATCCATTTTTCTAATAATAGTTTTAATTTCAGGTGCGCTTGCTGGACTGGTTTGGGGGTCGGCGAATCTTTTTTTGGTAGAACCGTATCTTGATGAGTCAATCGGAATTGAAAACCAAAATCTTTTTGCTTCAGGAGAAGCCGATGATACTTTGGAGTTTTGGGTTGAATATGAAGGATATAGATCATGGCAAAAAAGTGGTCAGATGTTGGCAGGGGTAATATTGGGAACATCTATTGGCGCCTTGTTTGGAATTGTATTTGCTCTTTCAAGAAATTCATTACCTGGAAATAATAATATCAAAAAGGCTTTGGTTTTAGCAGGAATAATGTGGGTTACAATTTACTTTATTCCGTTTTTAAAATACCCTGCAAATCCTCCCACTGTTGGTGAAGCAGACACTGTAGTCCTAAGGTCAATTTTGTATCTTTCATTAATTGCAATTTCTGGATTTGGGGCAGTAGGATTTTATAAAATTTCAAAGAAATTTACAGGAAGAAAAAAACTTGTATGCCTGGTTGGATATGTAGTTTTTATTTATACCATTTTTGTAGTGATGCCCGAAAACCCTGATGAAATTACTGCTCCGATGGATTTAGTTAATGGATTTAGAATAATGTCTGTTTTGGCAGTTTCTACCTATTGGATTGCAATTGGATTGATTCTTGGAATTTTATGGAATCATTTTAAACCAAACAAGCAAGTATCTTCTTTTACATAGTAATTCTTAGTCTCTAGAATGAGAATCAAACCATGTCGTTTAAATAACTCTGCACTGATTTTTGATTTACTTGCCTAGGAGAATTACCTTACCTCAATTAAAAAAATATGATATCACTCAAAAAGTAATGGAGGCACTTGCAGATGCTGAATCAAGAGCAATTTTGTTTTCTATTATCAAAAAAGGAAAAACCGCTACTGAACTTTCAGAAAAACTGAAAATCCCTCTTAGTAGTGTTTATAAAAAATTAGGGGACCTCGAAGAACTAACTCTAATTGAAATCGAAAAATGGTCTATTTCCGACAAGGGACGAAAATACAAGGTCTTTAAAAGCAGAATAAGCAAAGCAGATATTTCAATTAAAACACCTGAACCCGTACTTAACTTGGTACCTAACAAGTGAAATTTATGGCCCTATCTAATATTATACAACTTAGCGAATTTGATGTAACTCAGAAAATAATTGAATCACTAAGTAATGTTTGTACAAGAGCCGTTTTATTTTCCGTAAAAAATGAATCAAAAGATGCAAATCAGATTGCCGAGGAATTAAAATTATCTATTTCCACAGTTTACAAAACTCTATCGACATTAGAAGATCTTGCCTTAATAGAAGTACATAAATTCATTTTTTCAAGTGAAGGAAAAAAAATAAAAAAATATCGTAGTAGAATTGGAAAGGTAGAAATTACATTAGATGACACTGAACCGATTTTGTTTTTACATCCAAATAAAAAATAATTAAATATTTAGATTATTGTTTATCGGCCTCGTAAATAGTAATTCTAAGAACATAGAATGAAAATCTAGTTTAAATAACTTAGCTGATCCTAAGTCAATTAGAATAAAATGAAGCGAAAATTAACTCTCTCAATTATAACAATGGTGGCAATATTTAGTATTACAACTATATCATTTACCCAAAATGTAGAAGCTCAGAGTTTGGTTCCTGAGTGGATAAAAAACAATGCTGGTTGGTGGGCAAATGGTGAGATTGATGATAAAACATTTCTTGATGGAATAACATTTTTAATTGATAATGAAATCATTACTGTCCCATCTGAGAATCAAAACCTTGATGTTGAAAAATTAACCATTGGGTTTATTCCAGTTGAAAAAGCCGATGAACTAACCTCCAAAGCAGAGGTATTAGAGCATTTTCTAGAAGATAAACTTGGAGTAGATGTTGAAATTGTAATCCCCACTAACTATGAGGTATTAATTGAAGGAATGAGGTTTGGTCATATTGATGCCGCTTTTATGGATACAGGTCCT
>Ga0307380_10012178_pt1 | contig 10718 bp, 7 predicted proteins | sample UN3MG_FD_202239 | JGI IMG/M metagenome (GOLD analysis project Ga0307380, IMG submission 202239) | Soil microbial communities from Risofladan, Vaasa, Finland - UN-3 | ecosystem: Environmental > Terrestrial > Soil > Coastal area > Acid sulfate soil | place: Finland: Risofladan, Vaasa | collected... | reverse complement strand
TATGTTCAGCATTCGGGCTGGTGAGATGCTCATGTTCTCGACGTCTGGCAGCGTTCCAATCTTCATTCCGGTTACAGCGGGCTATGGATATATCCTGTTTCGCACGGATAACGGCGGATTCATTCAGGCCTATTGCGCAATATACAATGGGATGACCGGTACCGGTTACGTTGTCCCGGCGCTTCCCCAGGACCACGGTTTCTAGAAGCCTTCGGGACAGCCTAGAAGAGGCTATCCTACACCCGGGCTCATACCGAGGCCGCCACCAGTGAAAGCGGCGTCAAGCCGCCGCACTCCAAATCGTCGCCGCCGGCTTGGCTCAATCTGATCAGTTGGGGAGTGAAATAGGCCTTTCATTTTCGCGGTGTTTGAGGCATAATATAGTGTTAGTCGCGTTCTTTGTGCATAGATTGCATTTGACGGGAGGGGTTAGGATGAAAAAGATCTTTGCGCTGGGCGTTGTGCTCACGCTGCTTGGGGGCTGGGCAATGGCCGTCGATTGGGGTGACACCACGGGACGAGGCATGTTCCCATACTGGCAGACCGGCAGCGGCTGGTTGACGCTGGTTGTCTTCGTGAACGGCTCCGAGGAGACCGGCGACGTGATTCACATCCGTTTCTTCGACCCTTACAGCTGCAGTAGCAGCACGATGGCCGATATGTTCAGCATTCGGGCTGGTGAGATGCTCATGTTCTCGACGTCTGGCAGCGTTCCAATCTTCATTCCGGTTACAGCGGGCTATGGATATATCCTGTTTCGCACGGATAATGGCGGATTCATTCAGGCGTATTGCGCAATATACAATGGGATGACCGGCACGGGCTACGTTGTCCCGGCCGTTCCACAGGACCACGGCTTCTAGCCAGGCGCTGATGCGATGTGCTCGACGGCTGGCGAGCGCCGCTCCTTCACGATACTCTCACAATCTCGAGGCACTCCGGATCAACCTCCTCTGCGATGGCGATGCTGTCAGAGATCAATAATGTAGCTGAGATTGCGGTTTCCGAAGGCGCCCAAGACGGAGGAACAAATGCGCTGGGGAATGGTGAAAGATCGGCAGGTCAAAAAACGCTTGACATGTGGATTAGGAGTGGGTTAGGCTTGCGTTGAGATTTAGTTACTGTATTTGGGGAGCTTGTGCGGAAGGGCTTCGTTAGGCTGATTATTGAGGGACAATCACTTTCAGAATGCAGGATGTAAGGAGGTGATTGGTGGGGCTAGAGAATTGGCAAGCAGTGATCGGGGCGAATGACACTAGTTGATTGGTAAACCAGAAACACGAGGTGTTATGGTCTAATCAGCGCGGTTGCTGCAGTTTGTCTGATGGCTGAAGGTTGTTTATTTATTTTGGAGTTGTGAACCAAGGAACAGGAGACAGGAGGACGATGACCAAGAGAGCAGCAATTTGGCTGTTAGTTATGGCGATCGCGCTTGCCGCAAGCTGTGTGTTTGGTGATATTCTCACGGTCAAGCACGCGCACGGTGAGCTGACGCTGAAGGGTCTCATCCAGACCTATTATGGGATGTATGAGGATGATGCTCTAGTTGACGGGTTTGACATGAACCGTGTTAGGCTCGGAGTGGAAGGTAACGTCTATGACAAGGTGTTTTTCAACCTTGAGTTTGACGTGAACACGAGCGGGAACGGTCTGAAAGACGCTTACATCACGTTTAAGCATATCCCGCACGTTGATCTGTCGTTTGGGCAGATGTACAAACCAGCCACCTACGAGTCTCTGACATCAAGCCGCAAACTGCCATTCATCCTTTACGCAGTGCCGACTCAGTATATGAGGTCCAACAATGTGTCCAATCGAGACATAGGCGCCAAGGTGACGTTCCACTTGGAGAAGGATGATTACACGTTCATCACTCTTGAGGGAGGCGTGTTCAACGGGGCAGGCGCCAATACAAGCGACAACAACGACCAGAAGGACTGGGTTCTGAGGGCCTGCCTACAGCCCGTTAAGGGCGTGGAGGTTTTCGGTAACTATACGTATGGGACGTATGGCGCCAAGGGGCTTTCCATACTGGGCGTGAGTTCGGGCCATGAGCCTTACCAAGAATACAGCGCCGGGTTGGCGATAGACTATCAGGGCCTGGACTTCGTTGGCGAGTGGATCGGTATGAACACGAGATATTTGCCCGCGGGCGTGGGTATGGTTGACCCGCACGAACGGTCTTGGGACATGTATGGCTTCTATACCCATCTGGGGTTCAAGATCGACACAGGCTACGACTACTTCAGCGAGGTTGAGCCGATCGCTAGGTATGAGTATCTCGACCCGAACAGCAACAATCACGTGATTAACGACCTTGCGAGGCTTATTACTTGCGGGCTTAATGTGGCGATCGACAAACACTACGCAAAGCTACAGCTCAATTACATCATCAACCTGAACGACAGCGGTCCTGGCCGCGAGTTAGCGGACAACGTGTTCTTGGCGCAGCTTCAGGCGGCGTTTTAGAGGACAGGCATCAGACCGCTGCTGAGCGACATAATTCGCTAGCATTCAAGGGGCAGGGGCGTTTGTGCTTTCTGCCCCTTTCGCATTGTATGGACCGCGAGACCTGGCCGAGTGTGTGCTAGGGGGTTTAGGGGGTTGAGTGTGGCAAGGTTTCGTGTGTGTGCTGCGCCTACATGAATCTGAACAGAGGGCAACAATGATGAGAGCTGGGACGACATGGCTTGTTGTAGTAACGCTGGCACTTGTCGCGAACGCTGCGTTCGGCGACATTTTAACAGTGAAACATGCCCACGGCGACTTGCGCCTTTTTGGCTCGCTTCAGACCTATTACGCCAGTTATGAGGAGGACCTGGGGGCAGATACGTTTGATCTGCGGCGTGCCCGGCTCGATGTTGATGGCCACGTTTATGATAAGGTCTATTTCTTTTTGGAGGCTGACCTGCTTGGGAACCCTCAGTTATTGCTCGCAAGCGTCACGTTCAAACTCCCGCATCTTGACCTGCGATTCGGCCAGCAATGGAAGCCGGTCTCTTGGGAGGCGAAGCATTCTAGCAGAACCTTGCCCTTCATTGGCTATTCGCTGCCGACAGCCTATTTTCTGGCGAACAAGGTGTGCTTCATAGATATTGGGGCAAGGGCAACGCTGCACTTCGAGAGGGACGATTTCACGATGTTTCTTCTCGAGGGCGGTGTGTTCAACGGCACTGGAATCAATACGAGCGACGACAACGACCAAAAGGACTGGGTCGTGAGGACCGCTATTCAGCCGATAAAGGGCATTAGTTTTATCGGGAACTACACGTATGGCACCTATGGCGCCAAGAGCGTCCCGGATACTGACCCGTTGTGTGGCCACGCCAACTACCAGCAGTACAGCGCCGGGTTTGTGGTTGACTACCATGGGCTGGACCTGGCGGGCGAGTGGATAGGGATGCACAGGGACTATCTCCAGAACAAGGCCAATCTCGCTCCTGACAACAAGGCATGGGATAATTATGGCTTCTACGTGCACGTGGGCTACAAGATCAACACGGGCTACGACTACTTTCAGGAAGTAGAGCCGGTCGTGCGGTATGAGTATCTTGACAGTAGCCGGGAGGTCGCAGGCGATCTGCAGCGGGCGGTAACTTGTGGCGTGAACGTGGCCATAGACAAGCATTACGCCAGGTTTCAGGTGAATTACGTTGCGAATCTAGATGACAGCTGTGCCTATGATCCTGTTACTAGCCCCTATGGCAAGCAAGCTAACAACGTGCTTGCGGCCATGCTCTTGCTGACGTTCTAAAGGACCGGCTAGAAGAGGCTGTCCCATAAGTCGGTTTCTACGGGGATGACGCAGCGGGGTATGCCACATGTAGGGGCAGGCCTTGTGTCTGACCGAATATATAGATGGGCGGAGACAAGCCCCGCCCCTACACAACCTCGGACCCGACTTATGGGATAGCCTCCAGAAAGGCTGTCCTACGCGGGGCAGCCCTTTTGGTTTCTTGGGGAGAACATCGCCTTGAATAAAGACGCAGATGTCGCTCGTATGGCAAGGAGAAAAGACCTCTTTGTCGAGCTTGTCGAGACCATCGCGAGCTTGCGGGGCGAGAATGGCTGCCCATGGGACCGAGAGCAGACCCGCAACTCGGTCAAAATGAACCTCGTGGAAGAGGCCTACGAGGCGCTCGACGCGATTGACAGGTCTGACCCAAAGATGCTCACACAGGAGCTCGGCGATCTTTTGATACAGGTTCTGTTCCACTCGCAGATATCGAGCGAGATGGGCGATTTTGGCATCGAGGACGTGCTCTCGGCGGCGGTAGAGAAGCTGATAAGGCGGCATCCTCACGTCTTTGGGGGCGAGGATGTGAAAGACTCCAAGGAGGTCCTACAGAACTGGGAGGAGATCAAGAAGGGCGAGCGAGGCGCACAGTCTGTCCTTGCTGACATCCCGAGCTCGTTGCCGGGCTTCATGCGGGCGCTTGTCGTTCAGGACAAGGTTGGTCGAGTGGGATTTGAGTGGCCGGATGTTAGTGGCGCGCTCGCGAAGATCAGGGAGGAGGTATCGGAGCTTGAGCGTGCGATGGCGGCCGATGATCAGTTGCGGGTCTGTGCGGAATACGGGGACCTGCTGCTTATCGCGGTGAACCTCGGCAGATACCTGAAGGTGAACCCGGACGATGTGTTGCGCGAGGCAGTTCAGCGTTTCGAGCGGCGGTTCAGGTTTGTTGAGGCCTCGCTCAAGAGGGACGGCAAGAGCCCTGCTGATGCCACTTTGGAGCAAATGGACGCGCTCTGGAATGAGTGCAAATCGCGGGAACCAAGCTAGGAAGGCGAGGAGTGAATCGCCTAGCGTTTGCGCTCGAGGCGCTTCCTGCACAAGAGCCTCATCGCTTTCAGAAGGGGGCGTATCGTCCTGCTCCTGAGTCGCAAGGAATTGCGGTAGCAGAACGAGACTAAGCCTCCGGGCTTATCTGTCCGGCTTCTCTTGCGTAGGATATCGGAAAGAAACCGAATCGGCCCAGCAAACCAGAGCTCAAGCAGCGCTACGAGATGTGCAAAAGACCTGGCAAGCAAGCTAGTCATTGGAATGACATGGTTGCCTGACTTCAGCCTTATCTCAACGACCTTGCCAACAACGCACTCGGCGGGCAGGGGGAAGCATCTGGGCCCGCTGTCGCCCTTCTGAAGGAGCGAAACTCTCCCGTCCTTCTCGATCCGTTTGATGACTCTGTGGGTTACGACCTCAGGCCCGACCTTGAAGGTGACCAGGTCTCCCCGCTTAATCTCGTCGAGCTCGGTGTGTCGAAGGACTATTTCATCGTCCGGCTCGATTGTTGGCACCATGCTCAGGCCGGTCGTCTTGAGGACACTCTCTTTGCCCTTTGATTTCCAAAGGCCAAGTATCTCGTCCGCAACGCGACCGTCAATCTTTGTCACATTCAATCTCAAGCGATGTCGAAAGAGACACAAGTGTGTAGGAGACGCTTTCTGAGGCTGTCCAATAAGTCGGTGTGGCCTGTGTAGGGGCGATTCACGAATCGCCCTGGTCTAATCCGATCAGGCACCTTAAGGGCGGTTCGTGAACCGCCCCTACACGACATTGATGTCGTTCTATAGCCACATGTAGGGGCAGGCCTTGTGTCTGCCCGAATATATAGATGGGCGGAGACAAGCCACGCCCCTACACAACCTCGGACCCGACTTATTGGACAGCCTCTTCCAGCCTGTTCCCCGGTGTAGGATGGATTTTCTAGGCTGTCCATACTAGCGGATCTCAAACTGCGCCTGGCTTATCCCACCTATGAATCTCGACATGTCGCCCGGCTGTGTCAGTGCGGCAAAGAAAGCATAAGTTCCGGCAGGCGCCGGAGAGGGCACCGGCAGCGATGCTGCGCGAAGCCTCAGCTTCAGATACGGCGGCAGGGCGACTCGGATAGGCGACGGATCGAGGCCGAATGAGGGGTAGTAGAGAAGGGCGCCGCCAAAATCGAGAGCCAGGTAAGCGTCCACCTGCATAGATTCGCCTCCAGTGTTCTCGAGCATGACGTCCACGTTGAGCGTCTGGCCAGCGTAGTATGTGTCCTTGTCAGTCCAGACTGTCAGCCTTGGGCCAGAAGGCGCCGTCGGAACTGCCAGCGCAAGCCCCGGATCACCAAACAGCACGAAGGTCTCGACTATCTCGTCGAAGTAACTGACATAGCCCGCCTGAGCGTAGCCTCGCACCTTGGCGACTGTCGTGGCAGCCCCTATATAGCACTCGAGATCGTAGAATACGGACTCAAAAAACGCTCTGGCCAGAATCAGATGGCTCGACGCAGTATCAACGCTCGTCGGCGCCCAGGAAGCAATCGCGCCCTTGCCCCCGGTTCTCGCGAACACGTCGCCGAGGCAGGCCGTGCTGTCCCACATTGGGAAGAACCCGTTCAGGCAAGTCAGCATGATCACAAAAGGCATCTTGTCTCCGTTCTCAAGCTGACCAATATCGCCCGAATCAAACATTCCCTTAGCCCACCTGTTGACGTTCCCGTGACCTGCATAGTTGATCAGCAGGCAGCCCTCATTGATACTCGACATAATCTCCTGGTTGGCACTCTCCGACGAATCATAGTCGTTGTAGTTGATCTGGGTTGCGGAATAATCGTCAGGAAGAAAGCCCGTGCCCAGCTCGTTGTTAAGCGAGACAGAAACACTCTCGTTGTCAGCGACAAACAACACCCGATGGAGCCAATCGCCGCTGGCCTGACCGTTATCGTAGGCCTGTATCTTGGCCAAAGCGTCATCAACGTCGCTCGCTCGATTGGCGCATATCCGTCCGATGTTCATGTCCGGCAAGATGTCCGAGCCATCCACGCAGACAAACCAGTTGTCGCCCGGCGTCTCGCCGATCCGTCTGGGATCAGGGTCGGTATGGACGTGCGTCGGCACGAAATCCACCTCGTGTCCGATCCTGTTCTTATAGTCCATGTTCGCGTCGCCGACTAGCAGCACGTCCGTCGGAGGAGGTGGAGAGAAACTTTCATAGGCATACTCAAGAAAATCCTTGATCGCATCCGGGCTCTTGACGCCAAAGTTGAACTCGTCATAAACATCCTCCACGTCAGCGATCAGCACCACCTCGCCCTTCGCGGCGTGGTGTTGGGCTATCCCCTGCGCCGCCTCGAGAAAATTGGCATGTGAAATGATGATGTAGTCCGCTCGATTATTCGGCGATTTCAGCAATGACGGGGCGTCGAGAGTTGGCGATAAGCCCGTCTTGAGCACGGAGGTGTCAAGAACTACGTATCTTCTGCTCGGGCTGGCGTCATCCTCAAACCTGACGAGGTAGACGCCTCCGTCAGCCTCGACAGAGGCGTTGGCCAGATAGCAGACAGCCAACGGGTCTGTTACGTCGAAGACCAGAACATCGTTCGACGAGAAACCGCTAACTCGAAACTCCGTCCGGCCCGTCTCTTGGGGGCTGAATGCGAGGATGCCCTCTGTCGCCACGAACGTTGCGAGGAAGGTTACTTGAACGTAGTTGAGATAGACCTGGTCAAGGAGTGTTAGGTCGCCTGGGTAGTTGATCTTGAGCTCATTGCGCCCCTTTGCTAGCATCGACTGCGCCCCACTAACGCTTTGGACGAACTTGATCTGTCCGTTCCAGGTCTTGTCATCGATAATCTGGTCGTTCAGGATTACCTGAGTGTGATGGTCAGGGTCAACACCTGTAACGTCAGTCTTGCCCCGGAATTCGGCAACGAACGTTGCGTCGAAAGGTTCGGAAGAGAGATTGTAAGTATCTAACAGAAAGACCTCCGTGTCCGGCGCGGTTACTTTGCTATGGAAATAGTGGTCCTCGCCCTCTCCGTTAGGAATGTTCTGCCAATAAACGTTATCCTGCTCGATGTGCAGCGTCTCGACGAAGGACGTGGCAACCTGCGCCGTGCCGGTCGGATGGGCATCAGATTCCTGCATCCGCGCCGCGCCGCTATCGTCAAAGGAAAGCCAGTAGATGTTATCATTGGTGAACTCACTATCAGGCGCCTCGCCCCAGAAGAGGATGTAGTCAGCGTCATCGAAGCTCCCATCTCCGCCGTCCTCAAGAATTACCGGGACCTCCTGGCCGAGTTTTTTGAGGCTTAAATTGGCCGCGTTGATCGTAGAAAGGTCAATGCCAGCCCTGGATAGGTCGGCGCCAGTTAGTTTGTAAACTCCGTCCTCGCTCACTGCGATCTTATATTTGTCCGAGGCATCCAAAAGCTCCGTCGCGGTCGGCCCCAACGCAGGCTCGTTTTGAACCAGCAGAGGCCGGACGTCCCGAGGGTTCGCAACGCAGCTCTTAACGGCGTTGACCATCGTTTGAGACGAGCCTGCCCCGGAGTGCAAGACGCCCGCCATCTTGGCGTCTGAGTCGCACGGCAGCACGTCAAAGAAGACCTTTAGCGTTGCCCGCCTCAACACCCGAAGCTCGCTCGAGACGGGATTGAACCTGACGGGGAAGACCATGACGCGGATGACCGGCTGGCCCCGGAACACCCCGAAGAACTCAGTCCTGACGAACGAGTCTGGATAATACGCGTCGGTTGCATGCTGCTTTTCGTCCAGCTCGAACCGAGGCTCAATAACTGTCGTATCGCCGGTCTCAACCTCGACGTACTGAAAACACGGGACTACGCGAAGACCGAAGAACTGCTCCTCCTGAACTGATTCGCAGCGCGCAAAAGGCTTGCATTCGGCGGGAACCGCGAGCAAGAACCCCATAAACGGCACGTCGGGCTTTCCTGGTTCGGCGATGCTCTCGCAGCCCGCGACCTTCACGGTATCAAACATACTGCCCTGGATCTCTTGCCAGCTGAACGTCGGGCTGGGCGACTCAAAATCGATCAGGAAGTAGTTGTCGCCGCTTTCTCGAACGATGACCTCTGGAGCCTCAGAGCAAAAAGCGACCCCCCCCAGCGCCACAATGAGCGAGGCAGCTAGCAAAAAGCAAAGACATGTTCTCGAAACGAAAGTGTTCTGCATATCTAAGCCCCTTTCGAGGTGCAAGTCAGATTACAGTCGGTTAGCCAGCGGATACGGTTTCCTCGATCATATCGATCATGTCGTCCAGCTTGCCGACAACCAGTTCGTAGCATTTGGTTTTGCGGACGATATCCGCCAGGGCGAGGTACATCTTTGTGACGCTTCCTTTGAACTGATTGGTCAATAGCGCCGAGCGCGCGCCCGTGCGCGACCTCGTCAGCAGCTCAAACATCGCCCTTGAATAGGGCATGGGCGTCAGTCGAGGAGGACCTGAGAAGTCAGGCTGAGCATGTTCGCCCTTAACGGTGTCAAATATCAGGACATTGTGCTTGTAGCAGACCTCCTCCAGTTTGGCGAGGACAGGATACCCGCTCTGGACGCGGAAGCGTATTATCGGAAACTTCGCATCGGAGGTATCGCCGGTGACCTCCGTGGACTCAACCCCGTCAACCGCCCTCATCTCGCTAAGCATCTTGTCCGAGACCTCGCTGGTTATGAGATATAAGATCGCCGCGGAGGAGGCCTGGGAGAAATCCTCGTCAGCCGAGGGGACAAGGAAGAAAATGAACTTCGCCGGGCTGGGCTCTGTGGCAAGCGCCCCCTTCAACTCACCTATGTCTAACACGCGTTTGAAGCCGCCGCCGATCATCGGGATGGTCTCGAGCCCCTCAAGGTCAATGCCTTTGAAAGTGTGCTCCACTCCCTCGCGCATCCCAAGACCCCTCGGGAAAGGATAGACCTTGTGGTCAAGCCAATGTATTGCCGCGACCTCATCCGAAAACAGAGAGAATCCCCGACCAATCAGCGACAACGTAACGGTCGTCTTACCGCATCGCGCAGCCCCGGGGATTATTATGCCGTTGCCCTTGAACCCAACCGCGCCCGAATGAATCAGGAAATGGTTCTGTAGCTTCGCGATGAACGAGTTAAAGATAGTCATGTATGAAAAGCCGGGGAATATGTCCGGATTGGAGACAACATAGACCTTGTCGTCAGCAACCACGACTGGATTGCCCCTCACTACGGGCGTCTCGATAACGTAGTTCGTCACAACGGGCTTATCAGGAGGAGGCACAATAAAATGAGAGTACATCTTCTTGAAGTAGGAGAGAATCCGCGGTGAGTCAGACCGAATGCAGAAGTCCAGCTCGAACACCCGATAGTACTGGACATACTTGCAGAGCTTACCGTGCCTACTGATCACCTGCTCGGGGCTTGGAGTAGCGAATCGAACCAAACTACCTCTCCTAGCGCTTCTGTCCTGCTGAACGAATGTCAAACATGTCGGACCCCGCTCGACATTACTATATCTGAATCTCCTCTGAGCTACTTAAGCACTGTTTGCCTTTGAGCTTCGGGAATATCTCGAAGAAGAGCTCCTCAAAAAGCTCCTTTCGCAGCTCGCACTGCGCATCCTCCGCCAATAGCGTCCCGTTATCGACCAGCGCCATTCCAGGGCATCCGCCCTGGCAATAGTTCTTGAACGAGCATTTTCTACACGCCTCAACCGTTTCCATCCTGCTTGCCAGAACTTTATGCAGATTCATGAACTTATCACTCTCCGCTGCCTGCTGCAATGTCATGTTCCAGATATTTCCCAACTCGAATTCAGGCTGATTGAGCATCGAACAGGGGTATATCTTGCCCTCGGGACCGACCTCAAACATCTCGCCCACGTGGCACCACATCTCGTCGTCCGGCACATCGATATAAAGGCCCGGCATCCCGCCGCCAATGGGTAACTTGCTGCTTGAATCGGT
>Ga0307380_10012177_pt1 | contig 10719 bp, 9 predicted proteins | sample UN3MG_FD_202239 | JGI IMG/M metagenome (GOLD analysis project Ga0307380, IMG submission 202239) | Soil microbial communities from Risofladan, Vaasa, Finland - UN-3 | ecosystem: Environmental > Terrestrial > Soil > Coastal area > Acid sulfate soil | place: Finland: Risofladan, Vaasa | collected... | reverse complement strand
TCGCACCGCAAAGCGTCGCGCCCAAGCCGGTTGCAAGGCCGAGCGGACCGCCCGCAGCGGCGGTAAGACCGGTGCGAACGGCCCCCCCCACAGGAAGCCGAATCCGGGCCGTAAAGACGTTTTTCACCAAACTGCACCCCGGCGCCATCGATTTTCTGGACGAGCAAATCACCCGGTGGCTGAGCGAAAACCCGGACGTGGCAATAAAACAGACAAATGTCACGGTCGGCGAGGTCCAGGCCAAGAAGACCGAGCCGAACATTCTGGTTACGGTCTGGTACTAATTGGACTTTTGCAGAATCGAAGGAGAAGATTCTTTCTTTCCAAAGTATGCCTAACTTCGATTTTGCAAAACTCTTCTATGAAGGAAGGATTCGCCCCCAGATCCATCATCTTCCGGCCGCAGGACGGGCCAATCCGGGGTCCGGGCCGGCCAGCGTCCGGCTCCGGTAAAATCCCCGCGGCTCCCGGACCGGCCAATCCCTTCCCGCCTCGAAAAATTTTCTTCGCATAAGTTCTTGACACATCATGGGTTTTATATTAGTTTTTAGAGTCTGTCCGCCCACGTGAGGCGGTTGAGGTAAAGGTCTGAAAGTTTTTTGGAGGTCTTTCGTGGCTAAAGAACTCACACGGAAACTGATTAATGCGGGGGTGCATTTTGGACATGGCGCCAGCCGGTGGAATCCCAAGATGGCCCCTTTCATTTTCGCAAAACGCGGGAACATCCATATCATCGACGTCAAGCAGACGTTGAGAGGCTTGCTGATCGCCAAGAAGCTCCTTGCCGAGGTGGTCTCCTCCGGCAAGGACGTTGTCTTCGTGGGCACCAAGCGCCAAGCCCAGAAAGCGGTCGAGGCCGCCGCCGCCAAATGCGAGATGCACTTCGTCAGCCAACGGTGGCTCGGCGGCATGCTCACCAATTTCAGGACGATCCGGTCCCGTTTGCAAAGGCTGGAGCAGCTTGAAGCCATGGCCGAAGACGGAACGCTCGAGAGTGAGAGCAAGAAGCAAGCTTCGAGACTCAAACGCGAGATGCGAAAGATAAAAGCGAACCTGCAGGGCGTTCGGAACATGTCGCGTCTGCCCGGTGTGGTTGTTGTCGTTGACGCCAAGAAGGAGTACCTCGCGTTGCGTGAGGCCAAGAAGCTGGACGTCGCGACCATCGGACTTCTCGATACGGACTCGGACCCCGATACGGTGGACGTGGCTATTCCGGCCAATGATGACTCTATCCGGGCGGTTGACCTGATCCTCAGCGAGCTGGCCGACGCGGTGGCGATTGGCAAGACGATGGTGGTCGCCCGCCAGGAGCCGGCGCCCCAACGGCCGCGACGCGTTCGTTCCAGAAAGCCGGCCCCGACGCGCGCCGCTGAAGAGCAACCCGTCAGAGCCGTGGAACAAAGCGCCGCGCAAACCGTGGAGGCCGCCGCGCCCGAGGAGCAGCAAACCCCGGCGGCGGGCACTGAAGCCCCCGCGGAAAATCCTTAGTCCTTGAGCTGCGGCCTGGCCGCCGGTTCGCACGATACGAGTGACAATTCACGAATCACGAAAGAACGGGAGTTTATAAAATGTCGGAAATCTCAGCAGCGGCCGTAATGGAACTGCGGAAAATGAGCGGTCAGGGAATGATGGACTGCAAGAAAGCCCTCCAGGAAGCCAACGGAGACGTCGAGCGGGCCATGGACATACTCAGAAAGAAGGGCCTGGCGACGCTGGCCAAACGCGCGGCGAGGGATACCTCCGAAGGCATGGTCGTGGGCAAGAGCAGCCCCGACGGCAAAACAGCCGCCTTGGCGACGCTCTGCTGTGAAACCGATTTTGTCGCCAAGAGTGAGGCTTTCGTAGCGGTGGCGGAAACACTGGCCGAGGCTGCTTTGGTCTGCGCGGCCGATCACGGCGTGGAGAATATCCTTCAGACCTCCGTCGGCGGCAGGGAATTCAACGATATTCTGACCGAAATCGTCAGTAAGACGGGCGAGAAAATACAGGTGGGGGACTATGCAAAGTACACCCTGGACGGCCCGGCGCTGATACGCACATACATCCACTTCAACGCGAAAGTCGGGACCATGATTCAGATCGAGACCGGCGACGAAACCACAGCGGCGTCCGACGCGATGAAACGAACTGCCTCTGATATAGCCATGCACATTACCGCCACCAAGCCGCTGGCGCTGAATAAGGATCAGATCGATCCCAAAGCGATTGAACGCGAGAAGGCGATATTCGCCGAACAGGTCAAGAACAAGCCCGCGAATATGATAGACAAAATCGTCGAAGGCAAGATGCAGAAATTTTACGCGGAGAACTGCCTGTTGCAGCAGGCATTTGTCAAGGACGACAGCAAGTCCGTCGAGCAGGTCCTTGCCGAGACCGCCAAAGAAGCGGGCGGCCAGGCAAAGATCACCCGGTTCGTCCGATTTGAAGTCGGATAATAATGGCAGAAAGCAAATATCATCGGGTGCTGTTGAAACTCTCGGGTGAGAGTTTCTGCCGGCCGGGCCAGTTCGGAATCGATGGACATGCACTCGAATCGGTTGCCGAGCGGATAGCGGAGATTTGCAAGATCGGGCCGCAGGTTGCGGTCGTGGTCGGCGCAGGCAATTTTTTGCGGGGAGAGAGTTTCGCCAGGACCAGCCACATCCCGCGAAACACCGCCGATTATATGGGGATGCTGGCCACGATTATCAACGCGTGCGCTCTGCAGGAGCTGCTCGAGAAGCTGGGCCAGCCCACGCGGGTCCTCAGCGCGATCGAGGTGGCGGCGATGTGCGAGCCCTTCATTCGCAGGAGGGCGATTCGCCACCTCGAACAGGGACGCGTCGCCATATTGGCAGGCGGCACGGGCAATCCCTTCTTCACCACCGACACCTGTGCGGCCCTGAGGGCTTCGGAGCTCGACGCCGACCTGCTGGTAAAAGCAACCAAGGTCGACGGCGTCTATAGCGAGGACCCCAAGAAGAACCCGAATGCACAACTTTTTGAAAAATTGTCCTATGACGACGTGCTGAGCCGGAATTTGCGAATCATGGACCATGCGGCGATAAGTCTTTGCCGGGAGAACAACATCCCGATTGTCGTCCTGAATATTTTCGAGAAAGGCAACATCGTCAAGGCTCTTTGTGGCCAGCGCGTCGGCACCAGAATAACGATGAAGTGAGGTTGGAGATGCCTACCAGGGGAACAGTCGGGGACACGGAATCCAAAATGAAGAAGGTGGTCGAAATCCTTCATGATGAGCTCAAGACGATCCGCAGCGGCAGAGCTTCGACCGGGCTCGTCGAAAACATCAGAGCCGATTTCTACGGGACCCCCACGCCCTTGAAACAGATGGCGACGCTGGCCGCACCCCAGGTCGATATGATCGTGATCAAACCCTTCGATCCGGCTTCGATCAAAGAGATTGAGAAGGCCATCAGGGCCAGCGACCTGAGCATCGCCCCCATCGTGGACGGCAAAGTCATCCGCCTCAACATCCCGTCGCTCAGCGAGGAGCGAAGAAGGCACCTCGTTCAGCAGGCCAAGCAGGCCGGCGAACAAGCGAAAGTCAACATCCGCAACCTGCGACGGGACGCGAACAAACACCTCGAAAAACTGGAAAAAGACAAAGCCATAACGGAAGACGACCTCGAAAAGGCCAGGAAGCAGATCGACGATGTTACCAGGCAATGCAGCGACAGCGTCGATCACATGATCAAAAGCAAATCGGACGAGATAATGCTCGACTGATTCTCACCAGTCTGATCGTGACTGGTGAATGGAGACTGGTGAATGAGTCGCGCAGCGCGATTACCAATCACCAGTCACCAATTCACAAACCTTTTTTCGGGGGTCAAGGCGATGCAGACCAAAAAAGAATCAGAACTCAAACCGCGCAAAAAGACCATCAAGAAACTGCTCAAAGTGGCGCTGCCGCTCCTGCTTCTGCTGATCGTGCTGCTGTTGCTGCTGGCGCCGGTTTTGATTTCCTCTAAAACAGGCCGGCGGATCATCCTGGCCAAAATCAACGACGCCGTTCCGGGGAAAACGGACTTCGCTGATTTGTCGGTGGGCTGGTTTGACGGCATCAGGCTGGCGGATTTGAGCTTTGACGACAACGCAGGGCGCCTGGCGGTTCGAGTTGGAGAAATCACGACAAAACCGCACTACGCTTCAATCCTGACGGGAAATCTGTCGTTCGGCCGGACCGTGATCGACAAGCCGAGGATCGCGATTAACCTGAAAGATACTCAGGCTGAAGAAGTCGAAACCTCGCCGCCGAAGCCCACTTCCGGCCCCGCTATGGGGCCGGTGGCGTTGCCGATCAGCACTATCGACCTGGTCCTCAACGATGGAAATATCAAGGTGACGGACCCGAAATCCGGGACGGTCGAGATCTCGCAGATCAACTCGAAACTTAACTTACAGCCGCCCGGCCAGCAGACGGACTTCGATCTGCGCATGGCCGTCGCGCAGGCGGGCAAGCCCTCGCAGATTCGAGTGGCCAGCCAGGTGACACCCGCGAAGCAGACCGGCTGGAGCCTCAAAGGCACCAGCGGCGATTTGACCGTCGATATCAACGACCTGGACATCGAGTCGCTGGGACCGTTGCTGGCGCTGGCCGGTGTGGACATTCAGGCCAAGGGTATTGTCGGCGCCCAGGTCCGGGGCCAAATCAAGGATGGACGTATCGAGAACCTCAGAGCCGACGTCAAAGGCAAGAATCTCGACGTCACAGGCGATGTCCTCAAAGGCGACAGGCTGCAAACCGCCGACCTGGCGATCAGTGCAGCGGTGAGCCAGGGCAAAGAGACGATCAGCGTCGAGAGCCTGCAACTCAAGACCGACTGGGCCTCGGCTTCGGCGGGCGGGACCATCCCGACGACCCTCAAGTCCCTCGACGATCTGCTCAAACCCGGCTCCAATTACAGCCTCAAAGGCGACTTTCAATGCAACCTGCCGGCGGTGGCCGCACAGATGCCCAAGACCCTCGGACTCAAAGAAGGCATGAAGGTGACATCGGGCCAGTTGAGCGGCAACGTCGCGACCGCCACGACCGGCGGGCAGAAACAACTCCAGGCCAACGCGACGGTCGCCGCCCTGGAAGGGACGGTCGAAGGAAAGAAGATCGCCCTGTCCGACGCGATAAAGGCCGAGGCCCTGATCTCGTCGGGCAAAGCGGGCATGAATTTCGACAAGATAAACGTCACGGCGCCGTTTGCGAAAATCAATTGCGCCGGGAGCATGGAGGCTATCACGTACGACGCGCAGACCGACCTGACGAAGCTCCAGTTGGAATTAGGGCAGTTCGTTGATTTCGGCCCCTATAAACTCGCCGGTCAGTTTGTGGGCAAGGGACAAGTCGCCATCAAGGGCGATAAAATCATCACGACGGGCTCGTCGGCTTTCAGCAATATCCTGCTGGCCGCCCAGGACGGCAACAGCGTCTCTGAGCCCAAGGCGCAAATCGATACCGCCGTGGACTACGACAAAAAGAACAACGTCGTCGCGATTCACTCGGTCGCAGCGAGCACCAGCTTCGGCCGATTCAGCGTCAAGGATGGCGTTCTCTCGCTGAACAAGGATTCGGCGACACCTTCTCATCTGGTGATCTCGGCCAACGGCATCGACCTGGCGAAGCTCAAGCCCTTCCTGGTGATGTTCGCCTCGTTTCCGAAGGACTCGCAAATGGCCGGCGTCGCTGATTCGCTGCTGATATTCAACGCCGAGAAGAACGCCTATAAGATTACGACGGACGCCACCACGATCAAAAATCTCAAGCTCACCTCTCCCGGAACCAAGCCATTCGAACAGAACAACGTCACCGTTGCCTTTGACACAGAAATCAGCGCCGGGGAAAAAACGACCGACGTCAGCGTCAAGGGGTTCCAGTTGGACAGCCAGTTAGCAAAGATTCGCTTCGGCCAGTTCAGCCAGATCAGCAAAGACGGCAAGACCTCGCTCCAAGGCCAAGCCGAGTTGGACTACGACTGGGCGGCGGTCACCACCGTCGTGGCTCCGTATTTGCCCGAGGGGCTCTCGCTCCAGGGCAAGCGAAAGGACGCCTTCAACTTCTTGAGCGAGTATCCTATTGGCCAGACGGACCAGCTTCTGGCGAATCTGACCGCCAAGGCAAAAGTGGGCTTCGAGAAGGCCGCCTACATGGGACTCGATTTCGGCACCACTGACGTGGACATCCAGATCGACAGCGGCTTGCTGAAAATCGCGCCCTTTCAGACCATCGTCAACGAGGGCCAGTTCAACTTTGCCGCCGAGGGGGACTTCAAGAGCAAACCCGCCCTGTTCACAACCGGCAAACCGATGCAGCTCGTCAAGGACATCAAAATCAACGACCGGACAGCCAAACAGTTGCTGCGATACGTCAGCCCCATTTTCGCCAACGCCGTCAACGTCAGCGGCATCGCGAATTTCAGTTGCGAGCAGTTGGCCATCCCGATCAGCGCCGAAGCCAAGAAGGACGCCGTCGTGATCGGCACCATCTCGATCAGCCAACTGCAATTGCAGTCCTCGGACCTGTTAGGGCAGATTCTGGCCGTCGCCGGCACGGGCGCGACGGGCACGGTTTTGACCTTGCATCCGACAAAATTTGTGCTCAAGGACGGGTTTCTGCGGTACGATGATATGCAGATAGACGTCGGCGATAATCCGATAAATTTCAAAGGCGTGATCGGCCTGGACAAGAGCCTGGACATGACGGTGACGTTGCCTTATACGAGCGAGGGCAGAACCGTACGGGTCGGAGGCCAGAGCGCCGGCCAAAGAATCATGCTGCCCCTCAAAGGCACGGTCGATGCACCCAAGCTCGATACCGGCAAGCTCCTCGAAGAGCAGCTCAAAGGACAGCTCGAGGAGCAGTTGCGCCGGGGCCTTGAAAGTATATTCAAGTAACACTCGAATCGAGATTGAAAGGGGACGCGAAGATGCTGACGCTTGAGAAGCTCTTGTCCACACCGACGGCACAGCTCGGCAAGGCGGGCCGGTTTGTCGTTTTTCAGATCAAACTCTGGTCGCACTGCGCCAGACTCCTGAAGCTGAACCGCGCCGGCCAGCAGGCCGCCGCCCTGTCGTACCACACCATCTTCGGGATCGTCCCTTTAGCCATTGTCACCCTCTTGCTCTTTCAGTCTTTTCCCGCTTACAGTGAGATCGGCGAGAAGGTGAAGAACTTCGTCTATGAGCAGGCCAACTTCTCGGCGTTCAAGAGCCAGACGGCCGCCGGCGAAGATTCCCGGGAGACGGTCACTCTTACCGAGCACATCGACGATATCGTCGCGAGGTTCTTCGCCGAGACCAATAAAGGCCAGATCGGGCTGTTCAGCATTCTCATTGTGATTTGGGCCGCGCTGGCGCTGCTGACAACGATAGAGCGGTCGTTCAACAACATCTGGCACGTCGCCCGAGGCAGGAGCTTCTTGCAGCGCATCATCAGCTACTGGGCGCTGCTGACGCTGGGGCCGCTGCTTCTCGGCGCCGGGATATATATCGTCACGCGAGAGCCGGCCCTCGGCCGTCTTCAACAAACCGTTTTGTCGAACGTCGCGCCGCTTGTTCTGTCTTATGTCGTCGCAACCGTGGCCTTCTTCCTGCTCTACTTCGTTTTGCCCAACACCAAAGTCAAGGCGAAGGCCGCACTCTGGGGTGCGGCGGTCGGCGCCCTGGTCTGGATCGCCGCCAAGAACGCCTTCGGATATTCCATTACCGAATTGAATCTGTACAGGACGGTCTATGGGGTGATGGCCCTGGTTCCCATGACGGTCGTCTGGATTTATATTACCTGGCTAACGGTGCTGTTCGGCCTGCAACTGACGTTTACGACGCAGCATCTGACGAGCCTCGACGCCGCTCAGATCGCCGCGGCCAAAAAGAACGAGGAATACTTCATCGCCAACGACCTTACCGCCATCAACATCGTCAGGGAAATCGCCGCCGCTTTTGAAGGCAACCAGGCGCCGGTCCCGGCCGAGGTTCTCTGCGGCAACCTCGATATTCCCCCCGAGTTCGGCCAGAAGATTCTCGATCATCTCGTGAACGCCGGGCTTATCGTCAAGACGTCCGAACCCATTGCAGGGTTCATGCCGGCCAGAGAGCCGCAGAATATCAAATTGTCCGACATTGCCGAAGCCCTCGCCTCGGCGGGCCTGGCACAGCCCACCGACAACGAGCCGCCCGGCATGCAGCAGGTCGTTCAATCCCTGCGAACCACCTTGGCGCAGTTCAACCTCCAGCAAATCATCAACGCTTAGAAGCATCTAACAGAATGAGAGTTCCCTCTTGTTGTCATGCTGAGCAGAGCGAAGCATCTGGGATTCGAACTGAAGAAAGAGATTCTTCACTGCGCTACGCTCCGTTCAGAATGACAAGCAATTCACTTTGTTATGCGCTGTAAAAGACGCGCTAAGCGGGTCTGTACAGAAGGCACACGGCCTTGAAGACGAAGAACACCCCGAATCCGAGCATCGCCGCCGAGCAGAGCGCCTGCACGATTCGCTGGCCGTGAGGGCCAAGCAGCACCGAGCCTTTGAAGCTGGCCCAAGAGAGGGTTTGCAGCCAAATCAGGTCCGCCAGCCAGTGCGCCAGGGCGAAAAGTCCGAATGCCCAGATTCCCCATTGCGTCGCTTGCGTAGCCAGCGCCAGGCCCACCGTCGCCCACCAGATTAGAAAATACGGATTGCCCGCCGAAAGCACGATGCCGGCCAGAATCGGCCTGCCGTCGAGCGCTCGCGACTCAGCGCCCGCTTTGGCCTTGAGCTGGGCCAGCGATTGAATCCCCATCAGCATCAGAAACGCCCCGCCCGCTAGGCCGACGGCAATCTGAACCTTCGGCATCTCGAAGTACCTGCCCAGGCCGAGGATAATCACCACCATCAGCGGAAATTCGATAATGCCGTGACCGATAGCCAGAAGCGTCCCGGCGTAGCGGCTCCGCGCGCCCATCGTAAGAACAGTCGCCGTCACCGGCCCGGGCTGCATCGCCCCCGAGCACGAGATTAACACCACCTGAGCCAAGAAAAGCAGCAAATTCACCTGACAAAGCAGCCAACTACATAAGCCGGTATATGTACGCGTCCTCGATGAATACGTTGTTAATCACATTCCGTGTGAACCGAATGTGTGATATTTTCTTGCCCGTTTTGATTGCCGATTTTAGAACCTTGATCAAGTTATCGCCTGGACTGACCAAAGATATGTTCTGCAAAGACAGCTCATGACCCTGATCCAATCCTTGGAGCTGCGATTGGACTTTCTCGTATGCTTTCTTCGGTCCTTCCGCATCTACGGTCGGGGAAGCAAGGATCAACCGCCACTCTTCGGACTCGGGCATATAGAACCACAAGGCTGCTTTGACATCGAATCTGGTCTCGTCTAGTTTATTCAGCAGAGCTTCGCCAGCTTTCATATCGGCATCTACCAGCGTTGGCTTATCCATTGTAAGACTCCATGCTTTTCATCTGCAATTGCTTGATAAATATCCTGAGCTTTCTTTTGGTCGCACACTTCATATCGGCTTGCTTCTGTCCATTGTTTTAATACAGACCAGTAAACCTTCAACTTTTCGTCGTTCTCCATATTCTCATCACGCGCAGCTTCCAAAGCAGCGGACTTAAACAGCTTCGTAAGATCGTGGGTGTAAATCGCATCGATGGTCTTTCGCTCAGGTGGAAAGTCAAATTCCTTCGTTTGTTTTGCAATGCAAGCTTTCAACGCGCATTCGATTACGTAGCCACACAGGTAATATGCGCCGGAATATCGTTGTTTTTGAAGCAGAGCTTCTGCATCTTTTAACCTTTCCTGAGTTAACTTCTGAAAGTCTCCTTTATTCATCAAGGACCTCACAACTGCTTACTTGTGGGCTATCTTTGCAACTGACGTCATTATCATTGTTGCCCGAGATATTCCTCTTGTCAAATACTAATATATAAACAATGAGATAAGAACTATAAGCGACAAGTCACGAATTTCATTCGCCGATGATCTTTACAAGGACTCGTTTTTTTCTTTTGCCGTCGAATTCGCCGTAGAAAATTTGCTCCCAGGGACCGAAATCGAGCTTGCCGCCGGTGATAGCGACGACCACCTCTCGGCCCATGACGCTGCGCTTGAGGTGCGCGTCGGCGTTGTCCTCGAAACCGTTGTGCTTGTATTGCGAATGGGGCTTTTCCGGCGCGAGCTTTTCGAGCCACACCTCGAAGTCCTGATGCAGCCCCGGCTCATCGTCGTTGATAAAGACGCTGGCCGTGATGTGCATCGCGTTGCAGAGCAAAAAGCCCTCCCTGATCCCGCTTTCCCGCAGACAATCTTCAACCTGCGGCGTGATGTTGATGAATTCGCGTCTGCTCCGCATCTCAAACCAAAGCTCTTTCCTGTAGCTCTTCATAATCGTCTTCTCCCTGGGCAAGGCTATTCTTGCTGCAACAGCTTTCGATAGACGGCTTCGATGGTATCGACCATTCTGTCCGGCGCGAATTGTTCCCTCACCGACTCTCTGCCGCTGCGACCGAGCCGCTCTCGCAGGCTCTTGTCTTCTATCAATTCGGCGCATGCCTCGATCAACTGCCCGACATTCTTGGGCTCGATCAGGCGCCCCGTGTTCCGGTTGACGACTTCCCGCGCGCCGTCAACATCGAAAGAAATAGCCGGCTTGGCGCAGAGCATGGCCTGGGGCAGCGTGCGAGCCAAACCTTCCCTGAGCGAACAGTGCACGAGCACGTCCGATGACTG
>Ga0307380_10012175_pt1 | contig 10720 bp, 8 predicted proteins | sample UN3MG_FD_202239 | JGI IMG/M metagenome (GOLD analysis project Ga0307380, IMG submission 202239) | Soil microbial communities from Risofladan, Vaasa, Finland - UN-3 | ecosystem: Environmental > Terrestrial > Soil > Coastal area > Acid sulfate soil | place: Finland: Risofladan, Vaasa | collected... | reverse complement strand
TTGGGGTCGATCTCCTTGCGGTGCTGGAGGTAGTCGAGGGCCCTCATGCCGTCCCAGACGCGATACGTGGCCGTGTTCCGCCCCAGCAGCGTGCTGCCCAGGCCGACCATGCAATGGGCGGTCGTGCCGCCGACGGTCGGCTTGCCGTTGGCGTCGAGCAACTGGTAGCGCTCGCCCTGGTCGATGGGGTCGTAGCAGAAGGCGGCCAGGCCGTTGCGGGCCAGCAGGATGCTGATCCGCTGGTAGCCGTCGTAGGCCTTGCCGTTGCCGCTGTGCCCGCAGGGGACCAGCACGCCGGGGTGCGGCCCGGGGGCGTCGGGCAGGTAAAGCAGGGCGGAGACGAAGTGCCGCGGCTGACTCTCGAAGAGGACCTTCTCGACGTGGTAGCCGTCGCGTTGCTGCCGGGCGACGACCTTGGCGTTCAGCGGCGTGCGCTCGGGCAGGTCGCCGAGGGCCTCGTAGAAGAAGTCGCGCCGGGCCTTCTGCCAGGCGGCGACGTCGTCGGGCGTCTTGAGCTTCTCGTACTCGGCCAGGCGGCGGTCGAGGGCCTCGCGCATCCGGCCCATGAGGTAGGCGTGCATCATCTGCTTGGAGGCGACGCCGTCGGCTTGCGCCGGCAGGATGCTGAGGTCGTCGGCCGCGGTCGCGGCGGCCCCCAGGAGAAGCGCGACGGCCAGCGAGGTGCGTATCATGGCGGTCTCCTTTGTGGCGGACTGGTTGTTCGGCGCAGTCTATCGCCGGGCGGCGTCGATTGCCACGGGTCGTCCCGGCCCGCCAGCCGGTTGGTATTCCCAAGCGGCGTCCGTACAATCTGCCGCAGATGAGCGATCCGGGCGAGACATTCAGCCAGACGCCGCCCATGGCGAGGAGCCAGCGTGCCCTGACGGCCTCCGCAGTGACACTCGCGTGCGCGTTCTTCGTGCTGCTGGGCGTGCGGACGCTCAGCACGCCGGACCTGGGCTACCACCTGGCGTACGGCGAGCACTTCCTCGACACCGGGCGGATCGTCGACGACTCCCTCGGCCTCTACCCCACCATCCCGCCGGAGAAGGCGAAGTACGACCTGCCCCCGGGGGCGTGGATCGACGCCAGCGGGAGCTACCGCTTCCCCAACGCGAACTGGCTCAGCCAGGTCGTCCTCGCGCTGGTCCACCGGGGCGCGGGGGTCAAGGGCCTCAGCGTCCTGCTGGCGGTGTTGGTCGCCGGTCTGGCCGCGGCGGGCCTGGTCGCCCTGCGGCGGCTGGGTGCCGGGGGGCTGGGCATGGCCGCGGGGCTGGTCCTGATGGCCATGGTCGCCTACGAACGGTTCCTGCTCCGGCCGGAGCTGTTCGGCTACCTCGTGCTGGCGTGGCAGTTGTGCCTGTTGAATCCCCCCGCGCGGGCAGGCGAGGACGACGGGGCCGGGCCGAGCTGGCCGGCGGTCGCGGGGCTGATCGCCCTCCAGGCCCTGCTGGTCAACCTGCACAGCTACTTCCTGCTGGGCCTGGGCCTGACGGGCGCGGCGGCGGCGGCGCATCTCGGCCGGTTCCTGTGGGGCCGCTTGCGGAAGCCACGCGACGAGCGAGGCGATGAGGGGTTCCGTCAGCGCGGGGTCCGCCTGGGCGCGGCGATGGGCGGGCAGGTGCTGGTGTGCTTCCTGAACCCGTGGACGTGGCGGCTGGCCGTCCTGCCGATCCAGACGCTGCGGTTCATGTCGCGTCACCGCATTGCCGGCGCCGAGGCGGTGGACACCGGGCACCCGTGGGCGATCATCGGCGAGTTCTTCCGCCCGTTCGCGTGGGGCGTCTTCGAGCACAGCAGGGCCAGCTATGCCTACGGCGTGCTGCTGGGCGTGGCGGGGCTGGGGGTGGTCGCAGCCCTGACCCGAAGGCGGTGGGCCCACGCGCTGACGATCGCCGGCATGGCGGCGGTGTCGCTGACGATGCGACGGAACATCGCCCCGGCGGCGATCCTGCTGACGCCGCTTGCCGTGGCCGCCTGCGGGGCGGCGGCGACGGCGCTGCGGCGGCGGATGGCCCTGCGCCCGCATCCGGCCGTGGGCCTGACGGCGGCGGGGCTGCTGGCGGCGGCGGGCCTGTACGGCGTGTTCAGCGTCGTCACCCATCGCTTCTACCGCGACGAGCGGCGGGCCATCCGCTTCGGGCTGGGCGTCACGCCGACGGTCATTCCCGTCGGCGCCGCGGCGTGGATCAGCGATCACCATCCGGCCGGGCGCGTGTGGACCGACTACAACTGCTCGTCGAACCTGCATTATTTCACCCAGCCGCACCGGCCCGTGCCCGTGCTGACCAACACCTGGGCATACGCCCCGGACGTGATGCGGCTGGTGCTGGACTGCTCGCTGGGCCGGACGGCCTTCGGGCCGGTCGCGGAGTCGTACGGCTGCAAGGTGGTCGTTCTCCAGATGGACCGCACGTCGATCGCCCTCGGGCGGGAGTTGGTGGCCGACCCGAACTGGTCGCTGGTGTACCTGGGCGCCCTGCACGTGGTGTTCCTGCGGGCCGACGGCGAGAACGCCGCGCTGGCCGGGCGCTTCGCGATCACGCCGAGGACGCTGGACGTGCCGGCGTACATCGAGCGGTTGCGTCGGATGGACCCGGTCGGGAGCTACTCGATCTACCTCGGCGGGTTCACGCTGGCCCACCTGGGCTGGGACGCGCAGGCGATCGAGGTGATCGGCCACGTGCTCCGCGAATACGGCGACGACCCGTATCGCCATCGCCTGTGGAACATGATGGGCACGTGCTACGCCCGGCGCGGCACGCTTCGGATGCTCCGCCAGCCGCCGGACTTCCGCGGCAAGCAGGACTGGCACGAGGCCCGGAACTGCTTTCTTCAGGCGATGAAGGCCCGGCCGGACTACCCCCCCGCCCAGCGGAACCTCGCCGAGGTGGAGCGGCAGATCGCCGACGAGAAGCGCGGCATTCTCTATCAGTACCCGTGGTAGCGGTTGGCAGGAGCCGGCCGGGCTGATAGACTTCCCTGCTCACTCAGTCGGTCGAGACAAGGCCCCCGCAGCGAAGGACGCGGACGATGGAAGACCACTACGGCAACCTGATCAGCTCGCTGGCGAAGGAGAACGACCGGCGCATCGCGCTGCTCGTGATGGACGGCGTCGGCGATTGCGACAACGACGGCAAGGGCACCGCCCTCCAGATCGCCCGGACGCCCAACCTGGACGAGCTGGCCGCCCGAAGCGCCCTGGGCCTGCTTCTGCCCGTGGCGACGGCCGTGACGCCCGGCAGCGGCCCCGGGCACATCGCCCTGTTCGGCTATGACCCGGCGGTCTACCAGGTGGGGCGCGGCGTGCTCAGCGCGCTGGGCGTGGAGTTCCCGATCACGCCGCGGGACGTGGCGGCGCGGCTGAACTTCTGCACGCTCGACGCCGACGGCAACGTTGCCGACCGCCGGGCGGGGCGCATCCCCGACGAGGAGAACCGCCGCGTGCTGGACAAGGTCCGCGCCGCCCTCCAGCCGCCCGATGGCGTGGAGGTCTTCTTCGAGACCGAGGCCGAGCACCGCGCCCTGCTCGTGCTCCGCGGCGACGGGCTCGACGACAACATCGGCGAGACGGACCCCCAGTCCACCGGCGTGCCCCCCCTCTCGCCGACGCGCCCGCCGCACGACGGCTCGCCCACGGCGCGGAGGGTGCAGGACATCATCGCGCAGGTGCGAGACATCCTCTCCGACGAGCCCAAGGCGAACATGATCCTTGCCCGCGGCTTCGCGAAGTTCCCCGACTGGCCCACGTTTGCCGAGCGATGGAGGATGGACGCGGTCGCCGTGGCGGGCTACCCGATGTACCGCGGCGTGGCGAGGCTGTTCGGGATGCCCATCGTCGCCGAGCCGACGACGGCCGCGGACGTCTGCGCCGAGACGGCCAAGGCCCTGGCCGAGCACACCTTTGTCTTCGCGCACTTCAAGTACACCGACAAGGCGGGCGAGGACGGCGACCTGGCCGCCAAGGTCGCGCGGATCGAGGAGATGGACGCCGCCCTGCCGGCCCTGCTGGCGGGCGAGCCGGACGTGCTGATCATCACGGGCGACCACTCCACGCCCCCGAGCCTGAAGGCGCACAGTTGGCACCCCGTGCCGGTGCTGATGAAGGCCCCCCACCTGCGCGGGGGCGACGGCGGGCGCTTCGACGAGGTCTCCTGCCGCGCCGGGCAGATCGGCACGATCCCCTCCCGGCAGATCATCCCCCTGGCCATGGCGCACGCCGAGAAGCTGGAGAAGTTCGGGGCGTAGAGCGGGCCTCGGGGCCGGTCACGGGCGCGTCCGGGCGAGGCCGGCTACGAAGCACGCGGCGGGCCGCGCCGGAACCAACGTTTGTCGCCCAGCACGACGGACGTCTCGACTTGGCGCTGCGGGATGGACCAGTAGACGCCCAGCAGGCGCTCCTTCTCCTCGTGGCTGACGAGGCGGAAGCCGTGCTTCTGGTAGAAGCGGACCGCCCACGTCGCGTCGGCCCACGTGCCCATCAGGACGGGCCGGTCCGTCCGCGTGCGCAAGTGGGCCAGCAGCCGCCCGCCGATGCCCTCCCGCCGCCGGGCCGTGCGAACGTAGGCGTGGCGGATCAGCGTGACGTCCTGGACGTCCTGGATGCCCATCACGCCGGCCAGCTCGCCGGCCTGCTGCCACCCCCAGAACACGACGCCCGCGTCGATCTCGGCCCGCAGCGCCTCCGGCGGCATGTACGGCTCGTGCCAGCGGTCGGCGGGGATCACGTCGCGGTAGGCCCCGGCCGCGTCGTTGACGATCTCCAAGATCGCCTCGAAGTCGTCCTCGGTGCAGCGGCGGATCATGGTCGGCCTTTCGGGCAGTTCTCGCGGAATGAACGCGGCGACGACCGGCCTGGGACCGATCGCCGCCGCGCGATCTGCACGGAACGCCCCCGCACGGTCCGCTTTCGTCAGAACAGCTTGCCGATCTCCGGCAGGCCGCCGGTCAGGGGGGCGGCGTAGTTGAGGAAGCCCTTGGTAACGTGGTTGCCGGCCCGGTTGAGGTAGCTGCGCGGCATCTCCTTGGTCACGCGGGCGACGTCCTTGAGCTCGGCGCGGACGTACTCCACCTTGTACTTCGCGCCCCGCAGGCGCCGGATCGCCACCGAACCGTCGAGGTCGCCGTCCAGGGCGAGCCGGGCGGCCTTTCGGCCGCACTCGCGGGCCTCGGCCTGGTCCACGGGGGAAGCGAAGCCCGGGAAGCTCCGCTGGAGGTAGCCTAACGTGTCCGCCCGGACGCGGAGGCCCTTGTACTTCTCCTTCAGGTTGGTCTTGATGTAGTCGGCCAGGAAGTCGCCCAGCGCCCCGCTGCCGGAGAGCTGGACGTTGCCGTGGCTGTCGCGATCGACGCGGTGGCCCAGCTCGGTCGCCAGCGCCACGGTCACGGGCGTGCCGGTCTCGTCGGCGACGCCCTCGGAGACGGCGATCTGGCAGCGCCCCAGCCGGGCGTGGACCTCGCGGACGTCCTCGAGGAACTGCTTCGTCGAGAACGGCACCTCCGGGACGTACACCAGGTGCGGGCCGTCGGTGGCGTCCTGCCGGCCGAGCGCGCTGGCGGCCGTCAGCCAGCCGGCGTGCCGGCCCATGACGACGTTGATCTTGATGCCCGGCAGGGCCGTCCCGTCACGGTTGTCGCCCATGAAGGCCGCGGCGACGAACCGGGCCGCCGAGCCGTAGCCCGGGCAATGGTCGGTGACCCGCAGGTCGTTGTCGATCGTCTTGGGGATGTGGAAGACCCGCAGCTCGTAGCCGGCCTGGTTGGCCAACTCGTTGACGATCCGCGCCGTGTCGGCCGAGTCGTTGCCGCCGATGTAGAAGAAATAGCGCACGTCGTGCTTCTCGAAGACGCGGAAGATCCTCTCGCAGTAGGCCTCGTCGGGCTTTTCGCGGGTGGAGCCCAAGGCCGCAGCCGGGGTGACGGCGACCGTTTCCAGCCGCTTCCTGCCCAGGGGTTTGAGGTCGATGAAGTCCTCGTTGACGATGCCGCGCACGCCGTGCTTGGCTCCGAGCAGCCGGCCGATGGTCTGCTGGCCCTTGAGCGTCTCGACGACGCCGACCAGCGACTGGTTGATGACGGCGGTCGGCCCGCCCGATTGCCCGATGACGGCGTTTCCCTTCACTGCCTTGCTCATGCCTCGATGCTGCCTTTCCTTCTGTCAGACGCCCGCGCGTGGCGGGGCAGCGTCAGTCGCTCAGCATTTCGCGCTCGATGTACGTCGTGTCCCAGACGCCCCGCTGGAAGTTCGGATGGGAGAGGATCTCCCGGCACAGCGGGATGGTCGTCTTGGTGGGGTAGATCACGAACTCCTCCAGGGCCCGCCGCCCGATCGCGATGGCCTCGTCGCGCGACGGGCGATGGAGGATCAGCTTGCCCACCAGGCTGTCGTAGTAGGGCGGGATCTCATAGCCCTGGTAGATGTGCGAGTCCCACCGCACGCCCAGCCCGCCGGGCGCGACGAACACCTCCACCCGCCCCGGCGACGGGCGGAAGCCGTGCTGAGGGTCCTCGGCGTTGATCCGGCACTCGATGGCCGAGCCGTGCACGGTGATGTCCCGCTGGCTCAGGGCCAGCCGTTCGCCGGCGGCGATCCGGAGCTGCCACTTCAGCAGGTCGTGGCCGGTGACCATCTCGGTGACGGGGTGCTCGACCTGGATCCGCGTGTTGACCTCCAGGAAGTAGAACCGCCCCTCCTGGTCGAGCATGAACTCCACGGTGCCGGCGGAGTAGTAGCCCACCCCCTTGGCCAGCCGCACGGCGCACGCGCAGATCTCCTCCCGCGCCTCCGCGTCGAGCCGGGGCGCGGGGGCTTCCTCGATGAGCTTCTGACGCCGCCGCTGCACGGAGCACTCCCGCTCATGGAAGTGCAGGACGTTCCCGGCCATGTCGCCGAGGATCTGCACCTCGATGTGGCGGAAGTTCTCTATGCACTTCTCCATGTACAGCCGGCCGTCGCCGAAGGCGTTCTCGGCCTCCATCTGGGCCTGCTTGTAGGAGGCGCGGAGGGTGGCCTCGTTGTGGGCGAAGCGAATGCCCCGCCCTCCCCCGCCGGCGGCGGCCTTCAGGGCCACGGGGTAGCCGATCTCATCGGCCACGCTCACGGCCGCCTCGACGGTCTCGACGGCCCCGTCGCTGCTCGGCGTGGTCGGCACGCGCGCCGCGATGGCCAGCTCCTTGGCGCGGATCTTGTCGCCCAGGGCCTTCATGCTCGCGACGCTGGGGCCGATGAACTCGATCTTGCAGTCGCGGCAGACCTCCGCGAAGTGGGCGTTCTCGGCGAGGAACCCGTAGCCGGGATGGATCGCCTCGACGTCGGCTATCTCCGCGGCGGCGATGATGCGGGGGATGTTCAGATAGCTCTCGGCCGGGGAAGGCCCGCCGATGCAGATCCGATCGTCGGCGAGGTGGAGGTAGCTGGCGCCGCGGTCGGCCTCGGAGAAGACCGCGACGGTCTCGATGCCCATCTCCTTGCAGGCACGAATGATCCGCAGGGCCACCTCGCCCCGGTTGGCAACCAAAATGCGGTGGAACATTGCCCTGGGTCCCTCTGCCTGCGGTCAAGCCGGGCGAACGCGGAACAGCACCTGCCCGTACTCGACGGGCTGGGCGTTCCGCACGCAGACCTCGACGATCGTGCCGGAGCACTCGGCCCGGACCTCGTTCATGACCTTCATGGCCTCGACGATGCACACGACCGAATCGTCCTCCACCGCCGCGCCGACCGAGATGTAGGCCTCGCTGTCCGGGCTGGCCGACGAATAGAACGTGCCCACCATGGGGCTCTTGATCTCGATCAGCTCCTCCGGCTTCGGCGCGGCCTCGGGGGCCGGCGCCACGGGCGGGACAGCCGCGGGAGGTGCGTACGGCGCCGCGGCGAACGGCGGAGCGGCCGACAGCGCCGAGAGGGCGACAGCCGAGCCGCGCTTCAGGTGGATCTTGCGGTCGCCGTCGGTGATGTCGACCTCGCCGAGGTCGTTCTCGACCATCAACTCCACGAGTTGACGGACCTCCTCGATGACGGGCCAGGCCTCGCCGTCCGCCCGCGTTCGCGGGGGTGTGCCCTGTCTCGCCGCCTTCCTGGCCATGGGTTGTCCTTCCGATCAAAGGATCATCGCGTCGATGTTGCTGGGCAGGCCCGTAAGGCGGCGCCGCCCCATCGGGGTGACCAGCACGTCGTCCTCGATCCGCACCCCGCCGACGCCCGGCAGGTAGATGCCCGGCTCGACCGTCACCACCATGCCCGACCGCAGGCGGCCCGTCGCCGTCCGCCCCAGGCCCGGCGACTCGTGCACCTGGCGACCCACGCCATGCCCCAGGCCGTGAACGAACTGCTCGCCGTACCCGGCCTCGGCAATCACCCTGCGCGCTGCGGCGTCCACCGTCTTGCAGGCGACACCGGGACGCGCCGCTTCGATCCCCGCGGCCTGCGCCCGGTGCACCACGCCGTAGACCTCGCCCAGTTTCGGCGGGATTCTACCCAGGAAGACCACCCGCGTCAAGTCGCTGCAATACCCCCCCACCCGCGCGCCCCAGTCGATCAGCACCGGCTCGCCCGAGCGGACCCGCGTCGCGCCGGGGTGATGGTGCGGCCGGGACCCGTGCACCCCGGCGGCCACGATCGTCGGGAAGGCCGCCCCGTCCGCCCCGGCGCGGCGCATGCGGTACTCCAGTTCGGCGGCCAGGTCCCGCTCCGTCGCCCCGACCCACTGTCCGGCGCCCATCGCCAGCAGTTCGCGGAACGCCTGTTCGGCCACGAGCGCGGCCTTGCGGATGGCCCTGACCTCGGCGTCGGTCTTGATCGCCCGGAGGTCCGCCGTCAGGTCTTGAAGCGGCTTGAGCCGCTTGCCGGGCAGCTTCCCGGCCAGGGCGTCATGCGTCTGAAGCGTGACGCTGCCGGCCTGGACGCCCAGCCGCCGCACCCGCCGGCCCCGGAGCACCTCCGCCACCGCCACCGACATCGCGCCCTTGCGAACGTGCACCTCCATGTCGCCGCACTCGCCCTCGGCCTGTTCGGCGTATCGGCCGTCGGTGATCAGACACGCCCAGTCCTCGCCGATCACCAGGTCGCTGTCCTCGCCGGCAAAGGGGCAGAGATAGCCCACGTCCTCGATCTGGCTGACGAGCACGGCGTCCACTTTCTGACGCCGCGCTGTGCGCATCACCGCCCGCCGCCGCCGGGCAAACACCCCGGCCACCTTCTTCCGCTTCGCTGCCGCCATGCCGTCTCCCGACGCGCTCCGTCGCCCCCTCCAGAGCCCCAGTACCCTACCGGCGCGAACGGTGCCGCTCAACGCTATTCTGCCAGCGGGTGATTCGGGGGTGTCGCTGGTTTAGAATGAAGGCATGACGAGAAGCCGGCGGGGCATCCTGACGGGCGTCGGCCTGGCCGCACTGGCTGCGATCGGCGGCGCTGTGATTCATTCCGCCATGACAGACGACTCCACCAAGGAAGACCGCCTGCGAGCGGAGCGCCTGGCCGAGCAGATCGGGAAGCTTCGGCCGCTGCACAGGAAGCTCTCGCCCCCGCGGCCGGGCGATTGGCGGGCCGGGCCGGGACGCGACGAGAAGGGCCAGACCTTCGCTCAGTACCTCCAGTGCCGGCCGGCCCGGCCGGTGGGCGGACGGCGCGTGCTCTACATCCAGCCGCTGGGCGAGTTCACCAAGGCCCGGCGGAGGATCATCGACCTGACGGCGGAGTACATGGGCGTGTACTTCGGCCTGCCGGTGAAGGTCCAGCCGGACCTGCCGCTGTCGGTCATCCCCCGGCGGGCCCGGCGGGTCCATCCGACCTGGGGCGTGCCGCAGGTCCTCTCGACCTACGTGCTGGACGAGCTGCTCGCCCCGAAGCTGCCTTCCGACGCGGCCGCACTCATCGCGTTCACCACGAGCGACCTCTGGCCGGGGGAGGGCTGGAACTTCGTCTTCGGGCAGGCCTCGCTGCGGAAACGTGTGGGCGTGTGGTCGATCTACCGCAACGGCGACCTGACCGGCGGCGCGGGCGCCTTCCGCGCCTGCCTGCTGCGGACGATCAAGACCGCCACCCACGAAACCGGCCACATGTTCTCGATGGAGCACTGCACGGCCTGCGAGTGCAACCTGTGCGGCTCGAACAGCCGCGAGGAGTCCGACCGGCGCCCGCTGACCTGCTGCCCCGAGTGCGTGGCGAAGGTCTGCTGGGCGACGCGCAGCGACCTGCTGGAGCGGTACCGCAAGCTGCTGCCCCTGGCCCGCAAGCACGGCTTCGCCGCCGAGGCCGCGACGTACGAGAAGTCGATCCGAACCTTGGCAGCCCCCGCCGCCACCTCCGCCCCAAGCGAACCAGGCCCCGGGTCCGGCGTCTAGCCCGGTACGCCAGGCCTTGCCTCGTCTTCCGGGCCAACCGCTCGCCCGCTCGCGCTGCCCGAGGCGGACGAGGACCCGAGCCAGCGCATCACGTTGCGGTTGGAGTACCAGGCGACCACGGCGGTGACGTAGAGGAACTCCATGATCCCCGCGAGGATGGCCAGGAGCTGAAACAGCGGCAGCGTGACGTCGAACTTCTCGGGCAGGCCGGCGAAGATCCACTTGAACCCCAGCACGTACCCCACCGTCATGCCCGTCAGCACGAGGGCCAGGGCCACGCCCATCCAGATCGCCACGATCCGCCGCCGCAGCGTCGCCAGGCCGATGTACGCCGTGGGCACGTAGAAGACCATGATCTCGGCCGTCAGCATGGCCACGC
>Ga0307380_10012171_pt1 | contig 10723 bp, 13 predicted proteins | sample UN3MG_FD_202239 | JGI IMG/M metagenome (GOLD analysis project Ga0307380, IMG submission 202239) | Soil microbial communities from Risofladan, Vaasa, Finland - UN-3 | ecosystem: Environmental > Terrestrial > Soil > Coastal area > Acid sulfate soil | place: Finland: Risofladan, Vaasa | collected... | reverse complement strand
GAGGAGCGATGATATACCGCCCCGGCATCAGACCAGCGAATTCAGCGGAGTAGGGGCCTAGCTCGGGCTTGGACCCACTGAGCAGGCTGGTCGTCCACCCGCCGGTGGTGGCGCTGACCTCTATGGGCAGCCCCTTGACGCCCTGGACGGAGACGCGTATGATGGTGCCCCCCAAGGACAGCTCGCTGATGTCGCTGATCAGCCTCCCCTCCCATACCAGAGTGGCAGTGCCCTGAGCGTCCACCGGGGTGGCAGGCATTTGCAGCACGGCCAGCACAGCCAGGGCACCGACGAAGAGCATGAGAGTCAGTTTGGCCTTCCCGTGTCTCATCAGTTGCATGGCCAGTCTCCTCCTGTTACTGGGTCTTGATGCTCATGAACTGTAGAAGAGCGCTAAACCATTCCTTGAGAGTCATCGTGACAGGATAGATCCGCCTACTTATGGCGTAACCCTTCCAACCCTTGTAGGTGAGCCAAAACAGCGCATTGGGGGGTAGGTTAATCAACCGCACGACGAGAGCTTTGAGGAAGGGGAACTCCGCCGTGATGCTCAGCAGCTTTTGCAGATTCTCTATCTGCCGCTTCTCCATCTCGCTGCTGAACTTGATGACGGTATCGTCGGTTACCGAGCCGCTCAGGTCGTCGAAGGTCCCGGTCATCAGCCCTTCCCGCAGAGCCATCTCGCCCAGCCTCGTCTTGGGGTACGGTTGATAGAGGAAGACGTTCACGTAGTCGGCCCGGCACTCGATGTTGAGGTCCAGGGTCTCCAGATCCGTTGCCAGACCACCCGTCGGCAGTCCCAGCATGTTGTTGGTGGAGTACTTGATGCCGTGCTCTCGCAGCACGCGACAGGCCCTCAGGATCTGCTCTCTCGTCACGTGGCGGTTGAGGACCTCGTAGCGCAATTGATCATTGGCCGTCTCCAGTCCAAAGCTGACGCTAACGCACCCCATGTCCTTGAACAGAGCCGCCCTCTCGTTTGTGACCAGGTTGGGGCGGACCTGGCACCAGAAGGGCAACCCCACCTCATCCTTGTACCGCCTCGCCAGTTCCTGGAGCCACTTCTTGTTGATGATGAAGGTGTCATCCAGGAATAGCACGAAGGCCAGAGGGTACCTCTCCCTCACCTGTTTCAATTCCCGAATCACGTTGTCCACACTGCGCCGACGAGTCCTCCGTCCCTTCCCTCCATATAGCTGGGAATAGGCCTCGTTGAAGCAGAAGGAGCAGTTGTAGGGGCACCCTCGCCCGGTGATGAAAGGTTTCAGCTTCCTCTGACCGCTCAGAGGATGGGCTTTGTAGAGCAGCTCCCTGTCCGGAAAAGGCAGTTCATCCAGATCTGTGACCAGCGGCCTCAGGGGGTTGCGATGAATGCGCCCGTTGGCTTTGATGTGCCAGTTGGGTATGCCCTCGAACGAATCGCCCTTCTCCAGGGCGTTCATCAAGTCCACGGTGGCGTACTCTCCTTCGCCGATGCAGATCCCGTCCACGCCTTCCTCCTCGATGATCTCGGAGAAGAAAGTGGGGTGGGGTCCCCCCATGATGGAGAACACCTCCAACTGATCTCTGATACGCTGGTTGACCTCAAGATAGTATCGCTGCGTGCCTGTATAGACGCTGTAGGCCACCACGTCAGGCTTCACTCGCAGGGCAGCCTCGACAGGGTCCTCTTCGGTGGCCACCACCATGTCGGTCTCGTGACCCGCCTCCTTCAGAGCCGCCGAGACGCGCAGAATGCCGTGGGGCTCGTTGTCTATCTCCTTGATGATGAACAGGACGTGCAATGAACCACCTCTCCGATGTCTGTCGAAGTCTATCACAGCTATCCCCCGCCCGCAAACGTTGGCATGTGGAATCCGGCATCCAGAGACCGCAGCCGCATCTTGAGCTTGTCGAAGCCTGCCCTGAGCACAGTCGAAGGGGGCAAGCCGCAGGTCACTTCCGGCATCGCTGGACTGTTCGACACCTGCAGTTGAATTCCGACCCATACCCATACCGTGCCGTTGCTCTGCCCAACCTTAAATCTTGGGGAATCCAACCGCCAAGGTCTTGACTCTCCAGCCACTGGAGGGTATATAATGGCTGATGAAGGCCTTCGATCAGTGAATAGCACGCACTCTGTTGACCGCAAGCAAGACCAGACGCAGGAGGAAGGTATGTCAATCTCAGAAGTCACACTCAAGAAAGTGGACCCCATGACCATCGCCTCCGTACGAGAGGTGGTCCCCGGCTACGAGGACATGGGCGCGCACTTCGGCGAGATCTTCGCCTACCTGGGCAAGAACAGGGTCACCCCTGCTGGCCCGGCCTTCGCCATGTATTACGATGAGGGATACAAGGAGAAGGACATTGACATCGAGTCAGCAGTTCCGGTAGCGGGTCCCCTCGCCTCGAACGATAGAGTGAAGGTGCGAGAGCTTCCGGGGGTGGACCAAATGGCCTGCCTGGTCCACGAGGGCAGTTACGAAGGATTCAGCGACGCCTATGCCCGTCTGCTGGGCTGGATCGAGGCTAATGGGTACCAGATCGTCGCCCCCAACCGCGAAATCTACCTCAAGGGACCGGGTCCCGACTACGAGCCCGCGGAGTACGTCACGGAACTCCAGTTTCCGGTCCGGAAGGCGTAGCACCGTAGGGGCACGGCATGCCGTGCCCCTACAGCACCAACTTAGACGCGAGCCTTGACTCTTCAGCAGCGCCGGAGCGAGATACATGTTCAAGATCGGCGAGTTTTCCAAGCTCAGCCAGGTGCCCGTGAAGACGCTCCGCTACTATGACGAGATCGGCCTTCTGCGGCCGGCCAAGGTAGACGACTTCACGGGCTATCGGTACTACTCTGCCGACCAGCTACCCCGGCTCAATCGTATCCTGGCTCTGAAGGACCTGGACCTTTCCCTGGCCCAGATCGGGGAACTCCTGGACGGCGACCTCCCAGCGGAGCAGATGCGGGGCATGCTGCGTTTGAAGCAAGCGGAGGTCAGAGGCCGGGTGAAGGAGGAACAGGCAAGGCTGGCCCGGGTCGAGTGGCGGCTGAGGCAAATCGAACAGGAGGGAAAGATGTCCGACCAAGAAGTGGTCGTTAAGAAGGTTGCGGCGATGAAGGTAGCCTCCGTGCGGGAGGTCATCCCCAGCTATGGCGAAGTCGGCAGACTCTACGGCGAGGTCTTCAAGTACGTGGGACGTCACAGAGCCAGACCAGGTGGACCCGCCTTCTCCATCTACTATGACGAAGGATACCGCGAAAGCGACGTGGACGTCGAGGCCGCGGTGCCTCTGTCGAAGGACCTGCCTGATAGGGATCGGGTGAAGGTCCGCGAGTTGCCAGCCGTGGAGGAGATGGCCTGCACCGTTCACAAAGGCAGCTACGACACCTTTGCGGAAGCATACAATCGCCTACTGACCTGGATCGAGGCCAACGGATACCGCATCTGCGGCCCGAACCGGGAAGTGTACATCAAGGGACCAGGCCTGCTCACCAAGCCGTCGAACTACGTGACCGAGCTGCAAGTGCCCGTGGGGAAGGCGTAGCACCGTCAGTCGCCAGCGCCCAGCGCTACCCGTCCTCTGCAGGCGACGGACCTTCACCCTCGGCGAACGCCTTGATCTGTCTGGCGTGCTCCTCCTCGTCTTCGGCCTCGGCCTGAAGCAGACGCGCGAGGGTCACCTGATACCGCTTGTAGCGAACGCCCCTGTCCTTGTCGAACTCGCTATCGGGCACGGTGGCCAGAAAGCCCATCAGCGCGCGCTGGGAGGTCTCCAACGAGTAGATTAGCTCGGTAAAATCCTCCTCCTTGTGCCTCTCGACCAGCAAGGCGTTGTAGGTTTCCCAGTCCCGGTCGCGATGGGAATAGAACTCCGGCAGCTCACCCTGCAAGATGGACTTCGTAGCTTCGAGATTGGAGTAGTCCCAGCCTATGAGGTGCGCCAGCAGGTCCGCGACAGACCACACGCCCAGGAAGACTTCATCCTGTTTCTCGGGGGGCAGTGCGTACGCCACGTCGAGGATCTTCCTCCTGGCCTGGCTCAGGGCCGAGATGATGTTGTCCTTCTTCTGCTGCTCTCTGGTGCTCATGGACTCTCTCCATCCCGCAAGGGATGTGAACCCACCGCCTTCTGGTAGCTGGTGCGTCTCTTCCAGCGCTCAAACCCCAGCCGCTGATAGAGACCCAGGGCGCTGTCGCTATCGATGTTGACCGCCAACGCAGCCCATAAGAGCCCTTCAGCCTGGAACCTGCGCATTACTTCATTGAGCACCGCGCTCCCCAAACCACGACGGCGCCAGGCAGGTCGAACACCCAGCTCGGCGATCCAGCCTACTTCGGCAGGGTCCTGAGCGCCTTCGGTCTCCACATGGCAGGCGGCGAAGCCCACGGGCTCCGCGCCCTGCAACATGAGCAGGGACAGCTCCGGGCGGAAGCTAGCGCCGCCGGTCAGGTTGTGCACCCAGACCTCTTCGCTCCAATGGGGAAAGCCTGGACCTTCTCGGAAAGCATCTTGATAGACGTTGAAGAACAGGGAGGCCCGTTGCGAACCCCAGGTAACCAAACTCATGCCGTCTGGCAGCTGCACAGCCGGCATGGGGAGGCTCAGGTCACGCATCATCTCGTCCTCGGCGAAGGCAAATCGGAACCCATGCCTCTCGAACAGGTCAAGGGCATCGTCACTCCGGTCATAGAAGTCGAGACGCAGGACGCTCGGTCGGTCCTCCTTCTGGGCGGTCAGAATCCGACGGGCACGCGTCTCCATCCACTGTAAGACGAAAGATCCCAGCCCTCGGCCGCGGTACTCTGAATGTACCCTGCCGTCCAAGAAGAACCGGTACTCGTGTCTCAGATGAACATCGCAGGTGACCCACGCACTGGCCGCCAGTCGGCCTGCCGAATCAGCAGCACACAGGGTGTCCGTCGTGAGTCTCTGCCCTGCCCCCTGCAGCTTCTCTCGATACTGTTCCACGGTGCTGAGATCCGTGCCCCCATCCGCTGGCTCGCAGTCCAGCTCCAGTTGGTGCAGCGCGGGAGCATCATCAAGGCAAAGCGCTCGCCACGTGTAACCTGGCACGGTTGGAGGAGAGAGACGAGTTGCCGTCATCTAACACATGCCTCTGGCTCTGGAGAGCGCTCTCCAGTTTCCAGGCCCTTCACCCAACCTGCTACGCCCTGACCCATTGGTGCCGCGCGCGACGCTCGTCAACTCATCCATCGCCAAGTCCGGTCTCCCTACTTCCCCACCATCTCCGGCGGCCTGAACCTCAGAGCCGACCACACGTCGTTCACCGATACCTGGGTCACCGTTTTCACCTGTCAGCAGATGCTTACGAAGCGCGGAGCCGACCCTCTGACCCTCCTCTGTCGAGAAACGATGGGGTCTCTATTCAAAGCGCCCCGAGTTCCCACGCGACAGCGCCGTAGGTCGGCGCGGCCGTCCAGGGCCGAATGACCTCGGCCTAGAGAACAGGTGTACACATGATCAAGATACCCACGCAGTGACCGTGTGCTGCACACTCCATTCGCCGTTCACTTTAGCAAGCAATACAAAGCTCCCTTCCCCTGCCAGAAGATGTGCTTCATTCCCCACATACACTGAAGCTTTGTCCAATCCAGAGTTGAAACCGACATTAGACAGAGTCATGATGCCTTGCGAGTGTGGATAGTTCGAGTAGAACGTGTCCCATGCCTCGCCCAGTCCCTCTTGCTGAAAGAGGCCATCCCTCTCTTTCTCGCTGATCAATGTGAGGTCAATATCTAGAGCAAAGAGATCCTCAACAAGTGGACGTGATTGCTCGTTTCTTGATCGAAGGTCGTTCATGGTTTCTTCCATGATTGGTCTTTCGGCCTCCGGTATTGAGGCATCCTTCAGCGCATCCACGTCTATGTTCGATGTGGTGTGATCCTCAATCACGATGAGGTCAACGCTGTGACCATCCATGCTCCAACCACCAACGTACAGTGTGTTAATTACAGCAGAATAGACATCGTATTCCTCTGGCTGCACGTCGGGAGCAGTGGCCGGCGGTGATGTCGCGGCGGGCTCAGAGGTTGGTGTACGCTTGGGTGTTGACCACTGCGTACATCCTGCTACTAAGCCCACCAGCAATAAAGCCGAGATTGAGACACAGGTTTGCTTGTCCATCCTCTACTTCACCTCCTTTTGACATTTCTTGTGGTCGCCGTATGCCAAGTTACGAGCCCCCCAACACCAGGATCTGCTCTGACGCTTCCCCTGAGCCATGTCCTGGGTCTAGACGCCCTCTTCCCAGTGCCGTCTCACAACTCATCAAGCTGGCAATCAGTGCTCGCGGGACTTCTCATTCCTCTATTCTCCCACCTTGTCGGCAGGCCTGAAGCGGATGGCCGACCACACGTCGTTCACCGAAACCTGCGTCACCGCCCTGAGCCCCGTCTTAGCTACCGATTTCCAGACAACGTCCCGCAAGAGATCGCTCTCCACCCCGGAGCTCGTCTTGGGATAGGAGACCCAGAGCAGCCCATCGTGTTTCACCGCTTCCGCGGCTACCGGCACCTGTTTCTCCAGTTCCGCCAGGTCCTAGGCAAATACGTGCACGAAGTCCAGATCCCCCTCTGGCTCTTGCGCCAGCTCAACGCCTTCGGGCAATGGGCCAGCACCTCCAGGTAGTCCTGGGGGGCATTCAAGATCAGCACCCGCTGGCCCGGCTGCATCTTCAGTTTCTTCAGCAGGTCTGTGCTGGCCATGGTTGCCTTCCACCTTGCGTGCCAGGTGTGCAGGTCGCTGTTTCGATTATACCACACCCATGGCTGGTCATCCACGCTGATTGCGAGTGATCTGAAGACATCCCACAGCAGCCGAAGCTGTACGCATCCTGAGTACTCATCACGAACCGCATTGGCAGTCACGAGACAGAGGGGGCTGAGTCGGAGCAGCAGTCTCATCCTGCCCTGTCATTCTGAGCGAAGCGAAGAATCTCCTCCCAGATTCTTCGCCGCTTCGCGGCTCAGAATGACAGGGAGAGCGATTCCGTGGCAGCCCTCAGATAGTCCTTGTAGATCCGGCAGTAGCGCCGGCCAGCCTCCTCATTCGAATCGTCCCTGCGCGACACAGAGCGAAAAGAGGCAGCACCCATCACAAAGAGGCTTCTTCTTGCAGGTGTCCTTGTTGTGGACCACGATCAAGGCGTGGAAGTCGTTGTACAGAACGGTGTCGGGCTTCAACGCCTCCATGAAGAACCTTTGAACCTCGTCGTAGGGGGCCTTCTCCATCCAGTGGTACCCCAGCCTGGAGAAGAGACGCCTGGTGTAGGCGTCCACCACGAACACGGCACGCTGGAAGGCGTAGAGGAGGATGCTGTCCGCGGTTTCCGGGCCCACACCCTTCACCTCCAGCAGCTCTGCCCTCAGCTCGTCTAGAGGTAGGTGCCGGAACCTTTCCAGGTCCAGTCCGCGCACCTCTAGAAACCGCAGCAGGTTCATCAGCCGGTCGTACTTGACGTTGTAGTACCCAGCCGGGGTGATGAGATCCTTCACCCTGTCGGGCTCTGCGCGGAGCAGCGCTCCGGCCTCCAGAAGCCCTTCTCGTTTCAGGTTGTCGATGGCCTGGGCCACGTTCTGCCACGCAGTGTTCTGAGTGAGCACGGCGCCTACGATGACCTCGAACGGCGTGTCCCCGGGCCACCAGGTCTGGGGACCGTATGCCGAATGCAGCAGATCGAAGATGCGGACCAGCTTCTGCTTGCTCTCAGTTGAACTCATCGACTTCCGCCTGACCCGTCGCCCTCCACTGTGATTGCCTCATCACTTGTGGCTCCACGGCGTCATACACCACCCGCCAGAGGCGTAGGCATGATAAGACACTGATCTCTGGGGGGCAACCCTGGGAACTCGCGAGGTGGCGGCTGCGGCGTCGGTCTCGCCACACACGCACTTACGTTTGAATGAACCTCGCAGCTATGATAAGATTGGCCGTGGACTTGCAGCCCCTGGCGTGCAGCCAGGAAGGGGCTGTGACGCGATATCTCCATCGCGATTCTCAAAGGTTTGCTCTGAAGATGGACGACAGGCACTTCCGATTGGTGAAGGCGAAATACGACAGCAGGGGGAAGGACCACTCCGACCTCTTCAAGACTATTCTTTCCGTCGCCGAAGAGACGTCGATGGACGCCGCCCTGGAATGTTTGGAGCGGTGTGCCATCGAGGCCAGGACGTCGTGGTTGGACGAGAACCTGCCCCATTTGGAGCGCACCGCTGATCCCATCGACGACGCCTACAGGATCTTCTATGAGATCTACCTGGGGATCTCGGCGCCAGGAGACGGCGAGATCGTCCAACAGACGCCCACCCGGCTGGTCTCCAGATGGTGGAATCAATGCCCCACGCTTGACGCCTGCCAGCAGCTGGGCCTGGATACCAGAGAGATCTGCAACAAAGGATACCACAAGTCGGTACAGGTCTTCTTGTCCAGGATCCATCCCAGGCTCAGGTTCGACAGGAACTACGATGCCCTGAGACCTCACGCGCCGTACTGCGAAGAGATCATCACGCTGAAAGAGTAGGCGTCAGGGTATCGATGTCGGTGCAGACGCCATATAAACGATGGAGGGATCGAAAGGTGAAGGAAAGACATAAGATCACACAACTCGTGCTCAAGGCTGTGGCTTTGGCCATGGGCGTAGCCAGCGTTGTCTTGAGCTTCCTGGGGACGACTCCTGTGCAGAGCAACGTCATCCTTCTTGGCATAGGGTTGTTCGCCCTGGCTCTGGCAGCCCTGGATCAGGAAACGGACTAACAGGGGGCGAGAGCATACAGGATGATATCCACTCTGCAAGGAACAGTCTCTGACAAGGGCGAGAACTTCTTCGTCGTGGAGACCGGAGGGCTTGGGTTCAAGGTCCACGTGCCCGCGCCCCTGGTGGCACGTTGGGGCATCGTGGGGAGGCGCGTGCAGTTGTTCACCCACCTCCACTTGCGTGAGAACGAAGTGTCCCTCTACGGCTTCGAGACCAAGAACGACCTGGGATTCTTCGAGGCCTTGCTGGGCGTATCGGGCATCGGCCCCAAGGTGGCTCTTGGCGCCCTGTCGGCTGGCAACGTGGACGCTCTGCGTTCAGCCATCGCCGCAGGTGACAGCGATTACCTGACCCGGCTCCCGGGGATAGGCAAGAAAACAGCTCAGCGGATCATCCTGGAACTGCGCGGCAAGCTGGAAGAGGAAGAACTGCTTCCCGTGCCCGCCCTCAGTCCCGTGGACACGGACGTCATCACCGCTCTCGTCTCTATGGGATACAATGACACCGAAGCCAGAGCGGCCCTGGCCTTGCTTCCCGAAGAGGAGATGTCCGTGGAAGAACGGCTGCTGCTGGCCCTACGGCGTTTAGGGGGTGGCTAGGGTTCCCGCCATCGCTAGGGGGCGTTGGCCTCTCTCATCTCGTCGATGAGTCCCTGCACGCGGGCTCGATCCTCGGCGTCTGGCACCAACTCCAGATACATCTCCAGATCGAGGATGGCGGCTTCGTAGTTGCGCAGCCTGTAGTGGATCACACCCCTGTTGAAGTAGGTGAGATCCAGCTTCTCGTCCAGGTCCAGGGCCTGGTCGTAATCCTCCAAGGCCCCTTCCAGCTCGCCCAACGTCGCGCGAGCGTTACCTCTGTTGTTGTAGGCCTTGGCATACTGAAGATCGAGCTCTATCGCAGAGGTGTAGTCAGCGACCGCCTGCTCCAGTTGCCCGGTGACCTCATCAGGGAGAAAGGGAACCGCCTCCGGTGGTTGTCCTGTGAGATCCAGTGACAACTGGGCCGCGTAGTCGTAGTGCGCCCGGCCGCGCAGGAAGTAGATCTCAGCGTCTTGAGGCTCCATCTCCAACGCAGCGCTGAAATGATCGATGGCCTCGGGGTACTTGCCCTCTTCGGCCAGCGTTTCCCCCCGCTCCGTGTACGCCTCAGCGCTCTCTGGGGCAGGGGCCACTGGCTCCACGGGGCTGCCGCAGGCTGCGACCAACAGCGCCAATGCCAATAGAAACAACCCGCTCCTCATGGCGCGTTCCCCTCCCCTGCCGGTGCCAGGTACCGGTCGAAGAAGCCAACGACCCTTTCCTGATACTCATCCGGGTAGACTTCGTCCACACGCCGGTGCCCCGCACCCTGCGCGATCCACAGTTCCTTCGGTTCTCCGGCACGGTCGTACAAGCGCCTTGCGTCATCCACAGAGATGTAAGGATCGTCTTCACCGTGGATCACGAACAGGGCACGCGGCGCTATCCTGTGCACATGACGAAGTGGCTCGCTCTCGGTGAGGTCTGCCCCGACCCGCCTCCCGGCCAGCCAGAGGATGAATGGACCAAGAGGTCTCACCAGCCATTTGGGAAAGCCCCTCTCCCTTGCACCCCGTGCCAGCGTTCGAGGTAGCTCAACGAAGGCACCATCGGCCACCACCGCCACGATCTCGTCGCACTCGGCGGCCGTGCTGATGCCCACAGCGCCTCCCAGAGAGAAGCCCAGCACACCCACCTTGAGAACGCCCTTGCCCGACAAGAAGTCTATGGCGCCCAGCAGGTCCTTCCGTTCGTGATAGCCAAAGGAGGTGTAGTCCCCCTCGGAGCGCCCGTGGCCGCGGAAGTCGAAGAGGAGGCAGTTGTACCCTGCCTCTCGCAACCAGGGGACGTACTTCAGATCCGGGTCCTTGCTGCCGAAGCGGCCGTGTCCGAAGATGATGGTCCCCTTGCTGCCCGCGGCCCAGTCCTGCGCCGCTAGGGAGAA
>Ga0307380_10012168_pt1 | contig 10724 bp, 4 predicted proteins | sample UN3MG_FD_202239 | JGI IMG/M metagenome (GOLD analysis project Ga0307380, IMG submission 202239) | Soil microbial communities from Risofladan, Vaasa, Finland - UN-3 | ecosystem: Environmental > Terrestrial > Soil > Coastal area > Acid sulfate soil | place: Finland: Risofladan, Vaasa | collected... | reverse complement strand
ATTTGGTTGCTGTCCAGGCTGGTCAGAATTCGTTTGGTGATGATGATATTATTGATTTTACGCCGACTAGACGAGTGACACATCATTGGTGGCCTAAGAAATTTGACACAGACCTTGGATATATAATTGGCTTGATTATCGCTGAAGGCTCAATTGAGGCCCAGCGCGTCGTAATCTACAATTATGATCAGGATATAATAGACTACTTACAGAAAATGCCAGCCGGACTGACATTCCGATATGAGGGAAATGGTAGGAATGTATGTAGCAGAGTGGCACTGGTAGACCTATTGGGACAGCTTGGATTCGAGCCTGGTATAGTCAATTGTTACAACAAATTCATTCCGGGGCGGCTGCTGAGGTGTTCGAGATCAGTACTGGTTAGTGTACTTTGTGGAATGTTTGATGGCGATGGCCATTCTAATAGGTATAACGGTGAAGTTGGGTACTCATCGGCGTCAAAATTGCTTATTGATCAGTTACGTATAGTGCTACTCAATTTCGATATCATATCAAAGACGTCAGTTAGTGAACGCGGGGTAGTTGTAGGACCAAAGGGGCATAAACATATCGCTGCTACTGCATATCAATTAAAGATGTCAACTATCGATTCTAATAAGTTCTATGAGAAGATTGGTTTTAGGCTGCAATATAAGCAAGACAAGAGGCGGTATTTATCGAGTAAACCGTTTGTGCTGGTTGATAGGGTCACGACGCGCAGAATACAAGATTTGCTGGCCGGTTACACCAAATCAGAAATTCGAATGGCGTGTAAATCGCAGCGGCATTTATTACAGAAAAAGAAACAGTTCACAATTGAGACTGTTAAGAAATTGGTACATGGCTTGAAAATTAGTGACCAATTTGTGCTCGATAGGTTGGCCGAAGCCGATGGTACTACTGGGATTAGAGTGGTGTGGCTGCCTGTAAGATCCAAAACAGTTGATTTTTCCAAGACTGTTAATCTAAGAGTTGATAAGCATCAAAGTTTTACAGCCAACGGAATTATAACTCATAATTGTCAGATCGAACGGACACTCTATAAGTTCCGATCCCGTCCGCATTGCAGAGTATGTTATAATCCCGATCGTCCTATAGATTCAGCGTTGTATTTGCCCGGAGATGTTGAATATGGCATAATTAACTACGAGGAATTGTTTATCTGGCTTGGGATGAAGAGGGAGAAATATCCGGATAATTATTTGGACCTTTTCAAGTGTAATTGGCGCAATAGGCAGTTTCCTCCCGGCAAAGCGAAGCAGGCTAAGGCTGTGCAGCGGCTTGGCCATAATTGTCCACACTGCAAGACTATACTAGAGGCAGAACCAGTAGTTACACCGTTGCAGGGTCGGTTTGGGGGCTCTGCTACTATCTTGTTCAGGGGCAATTCCAAGGTTTTTAACATGTGGTGCTTGAATAAATCAGAAATGGTCCTTAGTGACAATGGACCGATTACTATTAGTGAAGCCATAGATAAATCAAAAGTGTCTTCATGCGCCATTTATGGTCTTGAAGGATTATCTAAAATCGTTAATCATTTTTCCCGTGGTATTACCAAAACGCTCAAGCTAAAAACCTTGCTGGGGTATGAAATAGAATGTAGTCCAGAGCATCGTTTTTATTGCTTGAAATCAGATGGGCCGACTTGGATAGAGGCGAAAGATCTTCGTGAGGATGATTTACTGGGAATACAATATGACCAACGATTTTTTGCTGATAATAATGATCTCTCAGATATAAAATTGAGTAGTGGGGGCCACAAATCGCACGATCTAAGTCGCCCAAATGGTTTGTGGCACCCACCAAGTGGGTGGACCGAAGAGCTTGCATATATAATTGGATTGTTTATCGCAGAAGGTTCATATTCTTATAATAAATTAGTCATTTACAATATAGATCCAGATATTATACAAAGATTAGTCAATAATAATCTTGGCCTTAATTTTATACACGAACCCAAGTTTCAAAGAGTGTCATTGTGTAATAAGAGGTTTATTGAATTCTTGCTAATGATAGGATTTTCTGATAATATTAAGTGTGATAAGAAGTCTATTCCCGGACGCTTGTTGTGTGTTTCTTATGTAATTCAAAAGTCTCTGATTCGTGGTATGTTCGATGGAGATGGTGGCTCAAACAAATCAGATGGTCGTATAAATTATTCATCTACTTCGCACTTTTTGATTAAACAATTAAGAATGTTGCTGTTGAATATGGGATTTCTTTCCAGTCTTACCGAAGCAGGCCCTGGTTCTTTCCCAGGAAGTAAGAAAATAATTTATAAATTAACACTATCGACATTATATTCTTTTAAATTTTACAATGAGATTGGATTCACTTCGTCCTACAAACAAGGAAAGCAGGAGCATCTAGCCAAACCCAAGAGAATGCTTTACTGTTTAGCCAAGAAATTTGAAGCATTATATAACAAATACCCAATTAAGTCATTTGGTCCATATCGTTATATTTTGAAAAATAAAACTTGTTTATTAGAATCGATTCGTAAGCATTTGCTAAAATGGACCAATGTGTCTTTTGATCCAGATTATCAATTTCTAGAAGAACGATTGGATGAATGCGAAAGGTCCCAAGACAAGATTGCTTGGTTACCGATTAAGTCTATATCTCATTCGGAGAGTCCACTATGTGAGATTAGTGTAGATTCGGAGACACATTCCTATGTGGCCAATGGTATAATTACTCATAATTCACAGGTCGCTAGGACAGTAATTCTAGCGTTTGTGAAGAAAGAGGGTAGGGATAAAAAGAATTCTACGGCCTATCGCGATCATCTGTCTACCAAGATGCGCTTAGACGAAGATCGCCTAAAGCGTTTTTTCGCAGAGGCAGAGGAACTTTGCAAACATAATAATGATCATATGTGCTGTCTGGATGCATTACAAAGAATTATCAAAGAGGATGACAAGCCCTGGGATGGCATAATAGGTAAGCTTGTTGAGTACTCGAATTTGTCCCGGTCCCAGGTCACGGCTTTCATCAAAGCGATCAGACTGCGAAGCTTTGACTTTACAGATTCACCTCTTAGCCAGGAGGCTAATCGTGACCAGTACAATCGAAAATATGCCGATCTCAACCAGGAACCTGAAGAGTATTGATACTATAGCTCAGGGTGCTGGCATCGATATATCATCCTTTGATGCCAAAGAAGTGTTAATGGGCCTTGAGGTAGAACAAGAACATAACGGCCAAATGGGCACCGATATTGATGTGGTGCCTGGTAATGATCTGGGCACTATCCTTAAGATTGCTGTTGCCCATCTTCGCGAGGACCCTAAATACTATACCAAGCTCAAGAAGATGGAAACCGAATCGCTCGAGTGCATTCAGAAGTTAATCCAGGAGAGGAGAGTTACCAAGGAAGATTTCGATCTTTTCTTAGAGTCGTTGCCGAAGAGCAACCATGAGCGATTGGCTCGTCACACCAGGAGCAAGAAACGGTACCATCTTCGCCATCCCGGCAAACAGGTGGATGATGTGACAGATCGGGAAGGTAATAATGACCCCACCAAGACGTCACGGGGTAAGCTATCAGTTGCCAGGCAAGCTCGAGATAACCAACTGCATCCCGATAGGTTCGCAGAAGCCGTCGAATTTGTCCACAGGAACCAAGCCAGACTACCCGAAGACTGTATACAAGAAATGGCCGCAGTGAAAGACAAAACGGCCCTACTTGCTTTGATTATGCGTTTGCTTGGCCAATCTGGTGTTCAGATAAACAAGGATTGGCTACGAGGAATAAAAGGTCTTGCCGATGTCTGAAATTGATGATGACTTACAAGGATTGTTAGAAGAGCTAGACATAGGACCGGAGATATCCAAAGAAGAATTGCCATCGGTACCAATACCAGTACCGCCAGCCATACAACCTCCGGAACCGGAAGTCAAGGTCCTACCACCTGTGCTTGAGGACCCAGATCCGCTAAAAAAGGGGGAGCCTACAGATCTCTTTAGGGCAGAAGAAGTGCCGGAGGATGTTCTTGATATTAGGGAGTTTATCCGGCAACATAATAGGGACTATACAGAAACTAAGAGTAATCTGCGAGCCGATCGGGCCAAGGCCGATGAATTAGTACGCTTGCTTCTGAAAAGAGTTGATGATGGTACTGCTTCTAACCAGGAAACGGAGGCTGTTGTTCAGGCAATCAAGTGTCTTGTGGATTCCAATGGCCATATGGTCAGATTGTTAGATTCGAAGTCAAAGTTCTTGTCAGCCTCGAAGAGTAGTGTGGGTACTCTTATCCAACAGAATTTTGGCTATGGTGGAGCAAGTACAGAGCTGGAGGATATCCTTACCCAGCGAGTGGATGAAGACGAAGTATGATAACAAACCACCAGAGGAAAGCGATTAACCGGTGCCAGGGTTCTGTAGCATTTTTCCTGCGGAATTTTGTGAAGACCAAGCATACCTCTGCCGGCATCGTTCCCTTTAATCCTTTTAAATATCAAACCAAGGCGCTGAAGGCTTTTCGGAAGCACCGTTTCACAATTTTCCGCAAGTGTCGTCAGTGTGCAGTTGAAGGATCGATGGTATGGGGACCATATGGCCCGAAAGCCATTGAGACTATTCAGAAAGATGATTTAGTCTATAGTTTAAATTTAAAGACTGGGTTATTTGAGATTGTTCCAGTTAAGCGAGTATATGATAATGGCGAGCGTGAGGTATGCAATATAGTTTCAAAAACCGGCCATGTTTCTCAATTTACTCTTGACCATGAATTTTTGACTTGGGAACGCGGATGGATTCAAGCGCAAAATCTCAATCTAGGTGACACACTTGTTGAGATATCAGAACCAAGTCGTTTTTCTCCGCCGGTCCATCCAAGTGACCCCATACTTCTTGGTTATTCGGTTTGTGACGGGAGTTTTAGTAAAGGTCTATATTTCTGTAATTCCAACGATTTATATATCAACGAATGGTCTGCCGCATTCGCCGACAAATTTGGTTTCCAACCCAATATGAGAACTCATAAGAGTGGTTTTAAACCAGACTCTTTAAAACACCACAGAATAACTGGATCGGCAAAACGACTTATAAAAGATTGGTTGCGTGATCTCGGCATTTACGGTTTATCTAAAGATGCTAAGCAATTACCCGTTGCGGTTTTTAAATGGAACAATAATGATATCGCGACGCTTATCAGTAGGATGTTTGCCGCAGACGGATGGTATTCTGGTGGTCATTGCAATGAAGCTGGAATAGGACTAGAATCGACATTACTATTAAATCAGATTAAACAGCTTCTAAGTCGATTTGGCATAAGTAGCAAAATTTATCCAGCAAGTAATTCAACCATTCAAAAATTAAGGATTATAGGTGCTAGAGATTTCAATAAATTCGTTTCTCAAATTGGAATATTCGATAAAAATCCGCGTTGCCCAATAACTGAAGGATTTTGTAAAAATAGGCGCAGTGGTGAAATAAAGACAGTTTCCTCATCGCTTGGCGCAAGACGAGTTTATGATATTTGTGTTCCGCCGCACAATAATTATGTTGTAGATGGAGTAGTTGTTCATAATTCAGGAGTATCTAAAATATCAGGAGCATTCGCACTCTGGTTTGCAATGTTCTTTAATCATAAGACGGTCCTTATCGTTTCCCGGCGTGACGAGGACGCAATCACGTTTCTTTCCGAGAACGTGGTGTTTCCTTTTCGGCATCTACCGGCCTGGATGCAAGAATTATGGGATCCTGTCAAGAATAACGAGCACGAGCTCCAATTCCCAAATGGGTCCAAGATTAAGTCCTTGACATCGCATCCGGATGTTTTGCGTTCGAATTCCTCGTCATTGAATATTATTGATGAGGCCGCGTTTATTCGAGATATGAGTGTGATGTGGTCGGCAGGGTACCCATGTGTTAGGGGTGATACGCTAATCTGTACTGATAATGGGCTTATAGAAATCTCAAAATTAGGAGATCCCATTGGTCCGCAATGGCAGGACAAGGATTTTGACGTTGCCACTGATATTGGATATCAAAAATGTACAGCATTTTGTGTGTCCGGTCGACAACAAACGATTAAAATAACCACCTATCTTGGTGTTGAGTTAGAAGGCACTGGGCATCACAAAATACGTGTAATAGACAATAATGGCGATTATGTGTGGAGGGAGTTGTCATCTACACAGCAGGGCGATATTGTTGTTAGCAAACCAGATCAATTTGTGGGTAAAAGGCGCAACCTTGGAGACATAGATCTAACTCCCCAGTTTGCAGAGATTCTTGGACTATATATTGGAGATGGTAGTTTAAATATCAGCAGGCCCAAGCGGTTTAGAATATATTTTGATCCACAAGATATTGATACATGCAATCTAACCATTGAACGTTTCAGTGCATTACCATTGGGCTTAGAAACTAATGCATATTTAGTAAGAGATAAGACAACTGTTAGTTTGCGATTAAATTCTGCAATATTTATTGCATTTATACAGAAGCACAATCTCAACACAAAGACCAGTGCGCACGATGCGGAGATTCCACCCATTATCATGCAATCCGATCGCGAGGTTGTGTGTGCTTTTTTGCGTGGACTATTTGATTCTGATGGGTGGTGTTATGAATCGTCTACAAGTACGAAACTTGGATTCTCTACCGTTTCGAGGAAGTTGGCTTCACAGGTACAAATTCTATTATCATCTATTGGTATAGTATCCAAAAAACGTAAAATTGAAAATCACACAGAGGATAGATTTAGTGATAATCCATATTATAAGGTAGAAATATATGACGATTACAATAAAACTAAATATCGCGAGCAAATAGGATTCACAACCAACCGCAAGCAGCAAAATCTTGATCGTATTACTGGGTGTATAGAGCATTCGAAATTACATCATGATATATTGATAGCAGAGCTTATGGACGAAGTCATAGACAAAATACTTGCTGGTGGTACTTTTAGGGGATGTGCAGATAAACGTAAGTGGAATTTTTATAGAATCCGCAAATCCAGATGGGTTCGGTTGGGGCTAGTTAAAGAATTAGATTCAGAATTTGGTCTGAATTGTAGGCTGGCTGTCTACTTGAGAGATGGTTTACATTTTGATACTGTTGTTAGTGTTGAGGATAGTGAATGTGAGACTTATGATTTGTCCGTACCTTCAAATCATACTTATTTGATTAACTCTGTAGTGGGGCATAACACACTCCAACATGGGGGTTCCGTAATTATTGTATCGACCACCTCTGGCGTGGGGAATTGGTACTGGAGTACTTGGACAGATGCCGAGGCTGGTTTGAATGATTTCTATCCCATCATGATTAACTGGTGGGATATGGACTGGACGATCACCTATAAAGATGCGCTTAGCGGTCGCAAGACGAGTATTTCCCCGACAGCGGGCATTCGGAAGTGTGCTACGGCCGATGAGATCGATAAGTACGGTCCTTTCTGGTCGCCGTGGCTTGAAGAGCAGTATCGGGCCTTGCAAGAGAGGGGTGAGGCATGGAAGTTTAAACAGGAGATCTTAGCAAATTTTGTCGGCTCCGGTAACAGTGTTGTTGACCCGAGAGTTCTGACACATCTTACAACTTGTATCGATGATGAGTTCAAGACGATCAAGGGCGAGCAACCATATGTTCACCCGGTGAAACAGCATCGTCTTTCAATTAATTTCCTTGGTGACACGGGTGATCCCAGACCCGACGAGGGGCTCTGGGTTTGGCGGCCTCCGGCCTATGGAAGTCCGCAACGGGCTATGGGGAATCGGATTGTTGATCCTGGCACATCTGCTCATCGTTATACAATGGGTGTCGATATTGCCACTGGTAAAGGGCGTGATTATTTCGGTGCTGAAATATTCGATGTTGATGAGCAGGAGCAGGTTGCCGAGTTGATGGTTCATACGTTGCCACGCCAGTTTAAGTATATGGTGGATTATCTCGGTCGCTGGTATAACAATGCCCTAATGGTAGTCGAACGTAATAATGGTGGTGATGCATTTATTGATGAGCTTCGCTATGATCTGATGTATCCGAACTTGTGGCGGAAGAAGGATATTAATGATAAGCCGTCTGCTACGGCCAAGCAGCAGAAGATGCAAGTTGCTGCATATGGGTTTATGACTACCTTGGCTTCAAAGCCGAAATTGAATAAGCTTTTAATAGACTATCTTCGTACTGATGAGACTGGGTGGAAGATTTATAGCAGGCGGCTGGTCAAGCAACTTCAAATCTATGTCCGAAAGAGAGATAAGGCTGGAAGAGATACTAATAAGACAGAGGCAGAGGATGGCCCCGGGAACTTTGACGATCTCGTTGTATCTACTGGTTTGGCCTTTATAGGAATTCACGATGCAATTGCTATGGGAAGTTCTGGGCTTATACCCTTTATGCCAACTGCAGAATTGCGCTATGCGGTTCCGCAAGAGCCATCGATCGAAGATAAATTAGGTGATCTGGTCGCCACAGCCGGGAGCGCTGACCCAGCATTCTTAATGCCCATGACGGGTGTTGAGACTGTTTCTCCAGATCTGAGTGCCATGGCTGAACTGCAAAGGTTCACTCAGCAAATTGGGGCGACACCGATTGCACAATCATTACCGAGTGTTTCTGTCAAGAAACACGGGTTTGGCAAACGATGGGGCTCACAACATGTACTATGAATTCTCTCTAATGCCGTATACAGTCACGACGAAGTCAAGAAAGAAGTTGACAGAGCGTGTGGGCTGGGCACATAAAGCTTTGCGCATAAACCAAGCCTGGAAACAGACCAGAGGTAAGGGCATTAAGGTTGCCATCCTCGATACAGGATACGCAAATCATCATCCCGATCTCCAAAAAGCTGTCGTAAAATTCCAAGATTTCACTGGGCAAGGCATCTACGATCATGATGGGCATGGTAGTCACGTTGCAGGGATCGTTGGTGCCAGAGCTAATGATATTGGCGTAGTTGGTATTGCTCCAAAGTGCAAATTATTGATTGCCAAGGTACTCAATAATCAAGGATGGGGCAAGACTGCTTGGATAGCCAACGGTATCAAGTGGGCCGCCAATCAGGGTGCTGATATCATTTCAATGAGTCTTGGCTCTAGTTCAGCCATGAGAGATGTACTACAAGCACTCCGAGCACTTCCTCAGAGTACCTTTGTCGTGGCGGCTGCGGGTAATTCTGGTCCGCGGATGAATACAGTTTGCTATCCGGCCATGCACAAAATGGTAATCTCAGTTGGTGCTATTACTCAAAAAAAGGAAATAGCCTCTTGGTCGTCCCGTGGCAACACAGTCGATGTGGTTGCCCCCGGTGTTAATATCATTAGTTGCTTCCCTCCCAGAGCGCTGGCAACCATGTCCGGCTCGAGTATGTCCTGTCCGATTGTATCGGGAATAATGGCGCTGGCTCTAGCCAAGCACAGGCTGCACGGTGGGGCAACACCAATCAACACCCGGCAAGACATGCTTAATCATCTAATCAAATCATGTGTTGATTTGGGTAAGAAGGGTAAGGATCCACACTATGGTTATGGGCTGATAAATCCCAATAAATTGCTAAATAGCTAGCACAGACATAAGAATCACTCCTGGCTCCTATCGTTTGAAATATCAATAACAATTTACCTGTGGGTAAATAAAATATACTACAAATATGGTCATAGAGTATCGGCATGATTGATTGGGATACTACTCTAAACGAATTCGGCTATAGGTCATTGCCGGATAGCAAACGGCCCAAGGTGGTTTGCATATGTGATAACTGTTCCAAAAAACGTGCCATAACCATACGTGTTAAATCTAAAGTCGTCAATAATCAGATGCAATGGTGCTGTCCATCCTGTGTCAAATTGCGTGAAAGCAATACCATATCGGCTAGGATGACAAAGCAATGGCAGGACCCAGAATACATCTCCAAGAGACAATTATCATCAACAACTCTGTGGCAAGATACTGAATACCAAGATAAGCACAGTAGTGCCGTTAAGCAAGCCATGAAATCTGTTGATATGACAAGTATACTCAAAAAGCGATATGGGGATCCAGCAGAAAGAGAAAAGCATCGTAAGATATCTCTTGAACTTTTCTCAACACCAGAATTTGTTGATAAGCACCTGCAGTCCATGGCATGTCCAGAAGTTCGTGCCAAATGCTCTGCGGGTGCTAAAGCCGCGTGGAAGGACCCAAGTTATAGAGAAAAGATGGCTCAGATCCTTAGTGAAAGCTCTGAGAAGCTTTGGGCCGATCCAGAGTATAGAGAACGGATGTCTAAAATCATAGGTGAGAATTCCAAGAAGCTTTGGGCTGACCCAGAGTATAGAGAACGGATATCTAAAATCTTTAGTGAAAGCTCTAAACGCAGGTGGGCTGATCCAGAATACAGGGAGCAAATATCCAAAATCTTGAGTGAAAGTTTTAAGAAGCTTTGGGCTGATCCAGAATATAGGGAGCGGACATCCAAAATCTTGAGTGAAAACTCCAAACAATCATGGCAAAATCCTGATTATAGAGAACGGATGATTGCTATCTACAATCAACCAGAATACAGAGAACGGATATCTCAAATAATGATTGGATTGTGGACTGACCCAGAATTCAAGGAACGGATGTCCAAAATCTTAAGTGAAAACTCTAAACGCAGGTGGGTCGATCCAGAATACAGAGAGAAAATGGCTATTGTTCGAGCCAATACCCCTAGGACAAGCTCAATCCAATTGCAATTATATAAATACCTTGATGATCTCGATATTGAATACTATAAAGAAGGCACTGA
>Ga0307380_10012162_pt1 | contig 10727 bp, 11 predicted proteins | sample UN3MG_FD_202239 | JGI IMG/M metagenome (GOLD analysis project Ga0307380, IMG submission 202239) | Soil microbial communities from Risofladan, Vaasa, Finland - UN-3 | ecosystem: Environmental > Terrestrial > Soil > Coastal area > Acid sulfate soil | place: Finland: Risofladan, Vaasa | collected... | reverse complement strand
CCTTTGCTCTTCGCGCCATCGGATCCATTGTCATGGCGAGTGCAAAACTGGGCCCGGTGTCAACGGCTGCGTTCGAGGCAATGCCGGTTGCCGTGCTCACGGCTGTTGCAGCGCCTGCGGTGTTCACGCAAGGTGTGCCGGAGGCGGTTGCCGGCGTCGCAGCCGTGATAGTGGGGCTTCGGGCCCCCATGTTCGTGGTCATTCTTGTGGCTTTGGGCACGGTCGTTGCCATGCGCCAGTTGTTGGGATAGCGCAATGAACGGGAAACTTCAGGACTTCTCTGCAGGCGCAATTGCCATCCTGCCGGTTCTTGCCGCGGCTGTGCCGATTGCCCTGCTGTTCGGCACACTTGCGGCCGCCAGGGGGCTGTCGCCGCTTGAGGTTTGGCTGATGAGTGCAACCGTGTTTGCCGGAGCATTGCAGTTCGTGGCCATAGATCAGTGGAGTGATCTTGCGCCTTTCGGATTGCTCGCTGTCACTGCTCTGGTGGTCAATGTCCGCCATGTGCTGATGGGGGCCAGTCTTGGCCGCTCCATGGGCGGTTTTTCGACGCCCCAGAAATATGCCGCCATGTTTCTGCTCACCGATGAGGGGTGGGCGTTTGCCGAACAGCGCGTGCGCAAGGGCGAGCTGACGCCTGCCTATTATTTTGGTTTGGGCATTGCCTTGTGGCTTGTCTGGACCACATCATCCTTGGCTGGTGCCCTCATCGGCAAGGCATTGGGCGACCCTTCTGTCTATGGCTTCAACTTCGCCTTTTCAGCCGTGTTCATCTGCATTCTCACCGGTTTCTGGAGCAGTTGGCGCACCGCAGTGGTGCTGGCAGCGAGTGGTATCGTTTCCGCGCTGGCGTCCCTGTTTCTGCCCGGCGCCTGGTACATCATGGCAGGTGCCGTGGCAGGTATCGTTGCCGCTGCTGCCCTTCATGCCGAGGTGCATGGTCCGGGGACCGACGGGGTGATGCCGTCATGAGCCTTGATATCAATACGCTGCTAGCGATCCTGGCGATGGCTGTTGCCACCTATCTCACGCGTGTCGGCGGTTTGTGGCTGCTTGAAATCGCCAACGTGAAGGGCCGGGCGCGCTCGGCCATGGACGCCTTGCCGCCCGCCGTGCTGATGGCGGTCATCGCACCAACGGTTCTGGCAACCGGGTTGCCTGAAACCATCGCATCAGCCATCACGGTTGTTGCGGCCATGCGCTTGCCATTGCTGGCTGCGGTGGCTGTCGGGGTGGCTAGTGTTGTGGCGTTAAGGGCGTTTATCGGGTGATCGGTGCGCAGGCAGTCTTGAGCCATTCGGTGTCTGCCGGATCATCAAGGCGCGGGCCGATCTTCTTCAGCACTTGCGCATGGTACTGGTCAAGCCATTCCAGTTCTGCATCGGTCATGATTGAAGGGTCGATGAGGTTTTTGTCTATCGGGGTAAACGAAAGGGTCTCAAACCAGTGCATCGGGCGTTCGCCGCCCTTTATCGGTTCAGCTTCGCGCACCGCAAGCAGGTTTTCAATGCGGATGCCATAGTCTCCTGCCTTGTAGTATCCCGGCTCATTGGAAAGGATCATGCCGGGCAGCAGCACGGTTTTGTCGGTCTTGGAGAAACGTTGCGGGCCTTCATGCACCGAAAGGTAGCTGCCGACGCCATGGCCGGTGCCGTGGTCAAAGTCGAGGCCCGCTTCCCAAAGGGCCGCACGTGCCAGCACGTCAAGGTGTCCGCCTGTGGTACCAGCGGGAAAACGGATGCGGCTGAGATTGATCATGCCCTTCAGCACACGGGTGAAGCGGTCTTTTATCTCTGCAGCAGGTGTGCCGACAATGATCGTGCGGGTTATATCTGTGGTGCCATCCACATACTGCGCGCCCGAATCGATCAGGTAAATCTGGTCCCTTTTGATGGGCAGGTTACTGGTTTCCGACACCCGGTAATGAGGGATGGCGGCATGGGGGCCTGCGCCGGAAATGCTGTCGAACGAAATGTCGCGCAATTCACCCGTTGCTGTCCTGAGTGCCTCAAGCTTCTTTGCAGCGGTTATTTCATCAAGCTCTCCGGTTTGGGCATTGTCGTTAAGCCAGCGCAGGAAGCGCACCATGGGAACGCCGTCCCTGAGGTGTGCCGCACGCGAACCTTCAAGCTCGGCGGAGTTCTTGGTGGCGCGAGGTATGGTGCACGGGCTGTCATGATGGGTGATTTTTGCTCCGGCATCTTCCAGCAGCTGCCGCAGCGCGTCTGCTGCCCAGTCCGGGTCCAATTCCACGGCAGCGCCGGCAGCGCCAAGTTTTTTGAGGCCGCCATCAAATCCATCAGGAGAGATAAGTGATACATTTGCCTGTTTCAGTGCGTCACGCACATCTTCCGGTGCACGTGCAGGGTCGATATAAAGTTCGGCAGTTGCATCATCATGAACGACAGCAAAAGCAAGAACTGCCGGAGTGTGGGGAATGTCCTGACCGCGAATGTTGAACGCCCATGCCACTGCATCCGTCTGCGTCAAAACACAAGCATTGCTGCGCCGCTGTTTCAGGCCTTTTGCAATGTCTGCCATTTTGCTGGAGGCAGGGATGCCGGCAAATTGCAGTGGCTGTAACTGTATCTGCGCAGATGGCCGTTGCGGCCTGTCTGACCAGATGACATCAACCGGGTTGGTTTTCAGCGCAATAAGCTTTCCGCCGACGACCTGGCATGCTTTGCGATACTTTTCGGCCTCGGCTATCGTAATCAGCCAAGGATCAAAGCCAAGCGAACTGCCTGACGCAAGGTTTGCGGCAATCCATTGCTCGGGTTTTTGGTCCGGAACCTGATGAGGTACCAGAATGTCTGTTTCAACTTGTTCACGGACTTGCAGTGTATAGCGCCCGTCGACGAATATAGCGCCGGTCTTTTGCAGGATGACGGCCGTGCCAGCCGAGCCGGAAAACCCGGTCAACCAAGTCAGCCTTTCAGAACTTGCCGGCACGTACTCTCCTTGAAATTCATCACCGCGCGGTACAATCAGGCCTTCCACCTGAATGTCTGCAAGTGCCCTGCGCAACCGGGAGATGCGGTCACTGCTGTGGTCTTTCTGTTTTTTGCCGCTGAAATCCTGAAACATCTCTTGACCCTACCTTTGAACTGTATCCTGAGCAATTGGCATTGTTGGATAGTTGAAATGTACGTATTGATTGTGCGGTGCAATATATATTGTTTGCGACAAAAACCTGCGCGGCTGATTTGTTGGGCAGGTGGCGTGAAATGTCGCAGGGGTTCTGTTGACCTGAAATGGAAATAATTTTGGCAATAACAAGGCAAAGTTATTCATTTTAAGTCGTTGATTTATAAAGATAAATATAGAATATTTGAAGTGTGAATAAAGTGTGAACATAGATATGCAAAATTTGCATAGCAGAATTTCTTACATAGCTATGGTGCAGACCTGTGCAATCGCCATATACGGCACGTACAAATTGTGCGACGCAATAAAATGTCGAAAAACACAAATGGCTGACGGCAAAAATTCGATAGAGAAATCCGGATTTTGGCCAAACTGAAGATGGAGAAGTAAAATGGTAGTCGTTGTTGCTGAGCGCGCTGTCGAAATGCGCGAAGGTGCAAATTTCAACTTTGCTCGTAAAATGGCAGGCATGGTGCAGAACGCCCGCACTTATGCTCACCGCCGCAAGGTGCAGAAGCGCCTTGAGAGCCTGGATGACAGGATGCTGGACGATATCGGCATCATGCGTGCGGACATCAAGGCACACGTCTGGGGTCGTTGAAACGGCCAAAGCGTTAAAAGCAGATACTATGCAGGGGTGGCTCATGCTGCCCCTCTTTGTTTTCGTGCCAGGGTGAGTGTCGCCCAGTTGTCCTGAAGCAGTGTTTCGACAACAGACAACCCTTGTGCAAGGTAGGCCGCGCGGACCATGCGGATCTGGTCTTGCGTGAGACCTGACAAAACCAGACTGCCTGTCTTGCTCAAGGCCCTGCTGATGGCTGGCGCAAGCGCTACAAGCGGTCTGGCCAGAATATTCGCCAGAATGAGATCATAAGGCGCACGTGCCGAAATGGCGGGGTGATCGAGGCCGGCCGCGGTTACGCAGCGCATGAGATGTCCTGTTCCATTCAGCCTGGCATTGTCACGGGCAACCTGGACTGCTTCACGATCTATATCGCTGGCTATTGCATAAATGCCAGCCAACTTGCATGCGGCGATGGCTAAAACGCCTGACCCGCACCCCAGATCAAGACAGTTTACAGGGGTTTTGGATCGCAAAATGTGCTGCAGGGCCAACAGGCAGCCGCGCGTGGTGTTGTGGTGCCCGGTTCCAAAGGCAAGGCCTGCATCAATCTCGATACCGATTGAACCCGATGGGCATGCAAGCCTGTCGTGGGCGCCATGAACAAAGAGCCTGCCGGCGCGAACCGGAGCCAACCCTTCAAGACTTTTTCTGACCCAGTCGGTTTCCGGCACTAGAGCGATAATCAGGTCTGGCGGGGCAAGGCCTGCCCGCTCGAAAGCCGCTGACAGGTCAATGCCTGCTGGTTCAGTTTCATAAATCGCTTCGACCCGCCAAAGGTCTGCTTGCTCGCTTGTCTCAACCATGCTGACAGCAGCGGCTTCGGGCCAGGGGCAAGCTTCCAGAAAGTCCGATAGTTCATTGGCGCCTCGCCGGGGCAGATTGCCGGAGGAAACCATGTATTGACGGCTCATTTGCGGAGTTCTCCAGCCAGTTGGTCGATATAGGCCATAAGGTTTTCAAGATCCTGCATTGCGAGGACAACGGGTGTGATTCCCAGAGGAAATTCAGGGCTGGTCCGAAATTCCCGGATGATGACAAAGCTTGGATGCGGACGCAGTGCATAGAACACTTCAAACTTGTACCGCCAGTCTTCGGCCTTCGACTGCACCATGGACTTGAACGAAGGGGAATTGCCGATGCTCATGTTGTTTTCACCGAGAATGACATGACACCGCCGACAGTGTTCGATGGCAGCCTGTTTGCCTCGTTGTGCATCGGCTGCCAGCACATCAACGTGGAACAGGCTGAAGGCAAGGACTGTGAGCACAATGCGAAACATGGAAACAGTTTACTCGCCTTCAGGTGTGTGTCGAGCAGGGGAGGCCTGATTTACTGGGGACATGCCGCCAAATCGCCTTGATGACCTGTCAGGAATCAGGGGTATTATAAACATCTGTTGAACTTTCCGGGGAGCATTGATGTGTCAAGCCTGAAGAATGTGGTTTCCAGCGCTTTGGTGGCTGTCTCTTTGACAGCCGGGTCGGTGCTTTTTGCATATGCGGCGGGCACTGATGGCACAATTTATGACCCCAAAATTCTGGACCGGATCAGCTTTACCAGCCAGCAGCTGCCTGCCGTAAAGGCGATTCTCGACAAATCCGAAGAGGGGGTTGTCAGGGTTTTCACCAAGTTCCGGATAGACCCCAGGGCCAAGCCGAACTTTGACCTGTTGCGGGCCGCGTCCACCGAACTTCAGGCCATAGAAGCCTGGGAGAAGAGCCAGATGAAGAAGGTTCTTTCCAAGGACCAGTACGCCGACTATCTGGAAATCCAGCAGGCCACGACAGCGGCGGTCATCAAGGCAACCCGCGACGATTAAGCTGTTTTTGCCTGATGCGAATGTTGCGCATCGCACCTTCGGTGCTCTGCGTGCGATTTGCGTTACTCTCCCGTTTCGGGGAACGGCTCGTCATCGAGTGCCATGCGCAATTTCAGTTCCGTGGTGCCAAACAGCGCCAGATCAGGCACGAAATTCTCCTTCCGCAGATGCCGCACGTCATGTTTGGTGACGGGGCCGACAAACATCAGCCGGTGTGATGGCGAGTAGCGCGCCAGCTTTGTGCCGAACACCTTTTGCAGCACGTAGAAAGTCAGATAGTGATTGTCGACCACGGCATGCACCGGCTTTTCAGAGCGCCTGACAATGTGGATCAGGTCGAGGTCAAACAGCTTGTCATTGTTGACCGGCGAGTGCCGTTCCGGGCCGTCAGAGAATACGAAATCATAATCGCGCTCAGGAATTTCGGTGTATTGAACCCCGCGAAACAGCTTGTAGAAACCGTCAATCTTGGGCGAGTGGATGATGTCGACCACATGCCCGACGTCTTCTGGCAGCGCCTTCAAGGCGGTTTTGGTCCAGCCCTGGTGCTCCTCCATCGAGGTGATGCGCCCGAGCGGAGCACCTTCGGCGGCATTTTCCAGCAGTGCCTGCGCCATGACCACGGTGGTGAAGCCGGTGCCGAACTCCAGGATTTCCCGTGGCTTGCGGGCGCGCACTTCGCTGTACAGCGTCAGGTAATCGGACATTGACGCGCCGGTGACGTTGGACACACTGGCGTATTCGGTTATGGCGCGGGCGAAGGCCGGGCGCGCCATCAGGGTGGCCTGTGCACGGGCGTTGCGGCGGGCCACCCGCTTTTCAATGAGCCATGCGCGGGCGCGGGTGAGAACGGGAAGGCCGGTGGTATCAAGCGGAGGAAGAGGCATGAGGCACTTTCGTGGTCGGTAAGGTGAAACACGAGTGCCTTCGCACCACAAGTGGGCGAAGTTGTCAAAGGCAACTGGAATTACGGGTCACTCAACATTGTGCCGTATCAGCTGAAATACAAAAAAGACACTCCGAAGAGCGGCCCGTCTGACAGGTGCTGCAACCCCTTCACGCTCATGATGGAGGTTTTTAGTGGTCCAAACCTTGCGCATCGCCCTACGGGCTCCACGTGCAGTTTGGGACATGCACGACGCTTACCGTGCAGACCACTTCGGCCCTAGAACCCGAACAGCGGTCACCAAAATCCTGCACCCCTTGATAGTCGCGCCGGTTCCCCGGCGGGATGAAGTCGGGTTGCCTGATGCCTTGCTTGAGGGCGTAACTCCTCTTTCGGACAATGCAGCCACGGCATCAGATTGCCTGGTGGTCCAACAACTTTGCTCACAACCTTGCGGCTTTGTTCGCGTTGTTGGGACGCGCCTGAACCAATGCCTGAGCCTGCATAACACCAGACCTTCAGCCTGCCCAGGAGATAGAAACGCATGCTATCCTTCCAGCCCTGAGCAGATGACGTCACTTATAGAACAAAATAGGAACATTGGCAAGTTGTTTCTTGATGAGCTTGACTTTGGGGCACTGCGTCAATGACATGGCCGGAAAAGCAAACTGGAGATCGGCCATGATACATCTTGTACCAATTGCCTGTGCTGCAGTGTTGGCTGCGCCTGTCCTGCTGATGGGGGCTGGTGCGCCTGCGCGGGCGGACGATGCGGCGTGCAGGGACAGGTTCGTCAAGCTGCTGGTGGGCGGCAAGGCCTCGAAAGAGCCGGTGCGCATTCACGCGACCCAGACCTATGCAGGCAACACGACCGAAAGCTACTTTCACTCAGCGGGACGGGACTCAGGCGACGGCATGATGGAGCCGTTGAAGAACATGGGGCAGATGTGGGTGCTGTTCCGTGACCGCAAGATGTATACCTCGACTGATGGCGGCAAGAGCTGGAAGTTTGGCCGCGAACTGGATGCCGCGAGCGATCCGAAGGTGACAAAGGCCAGGCTGGCGGAGGATTCTGCCAGTGCCGCCAACACGGTTTGTGGCGAAGAGGCTTTGGACGGTGTGACGCACGACACGACCGAGGGCGAATATGTCTCGTCACTGATGCAGGGCGCCAAGGTTTTTCACAAGTACTGGGTGAACGCCGGGACAGGCTGGATCAGCAAAACCGAAACCCGCAGCACAGCGGCGGGCAATGAAAGCATCGCGATACAGGTGCTGGAACCCGCGCCGGGATTTGAGTTTCCGAAGGTGGAGTAGGGGTGGCTTGAACGGGGTGGAGTTGATGTGTATATTTATGGTGATTTATACACATTGGATTGATGCCTCATGCGCACCAACATAGATATTGATGACAAACTTATGGCCAAGGCCATGAAGGCGGCAGGCACCAAGACCAAGAAGGAAACGGTTGAGGAGGGCCTGAAGGCGCTGGTGCGGCGTGGTGACATGCAAAAGCTGCTGGCGCTTCAGGGCAAGATCAAGTGGGAAGGCGATCTCGACGCCATGCGCAGGGACTGACGTGTCCACATGATCCTCGCGGACAGTTCAGTCTGGATTGCGTATTTCAATGGAACGCCGGGTCCACAGGCAGACGTGCTGGCGGGTTATCTCAGGCGCGGCACGGTGGTGACGGCTGATCTCATAATAATGGAAGTTTTGTAGGGGTGCAGGCATGACCGGGAGTACCGGCTTGTGCTGGACGGCATGTTGCAGCTCCATTGCTTCGAACTTGGCGGGCGCGACATGGCCATTGCAGCGGCGCAAAACTATCGGGCGCTGCGCAAGAAGGGTGTCACCGTGCGCAAGTCCATCGACGTGCTGATTGCGACATGGTGCATCGAGAACAAGGTGCCACTGCTGCACGCGGACCAGGACTTTGATGTGATGGTGGGGCTTGGGCTGGAAGTTGTGGGGTGAGGGGGCAAGTTGAGAGCGCCTATTGGACCCCAGCCTTCGTTGGGGTGACGGCGGGTGGAATGCCGGATGACGTTGCGCGTCAGGCGCGTGTCACAAAACTGTCCAGCACGCGTTTGTCGCCTGCCGTGTCAAAGCTGATCGACAGTTTGTTGCCGTCGACATGGGTCACCGTGCCAGGGCCGAATTTCTGGTGGCGGATGCGGTCGCCGGTGGCGAACGAAGTGGCGTCTGAGTCTAATGCGGTGAGGGAGCCTTCGACAATGCGTGGTGTCGAGCGCATGGCGTCGCCTGCCTCGTGGCGTTGCTGGGCGCGCTTCCAGCCCGGTGTGTCATAGCCTGAATTGAACGGTTTCATGTCGTCAAAGCGCGAGCCGCCAAATGAGTCCGCGCCGCCCAGATTATAACCGCCATAGGACGACGACATGGTGTCGACCTCGACATGTTCGGCCGGCAGCTCATCGACAAAGCGCGAGGGCAGGGCGGTCTGCCACATGGCGTGGACGCGGCGGTTCTGGGCAAACGAAATGGTCGAGCGTTTGCGCGCCCGGGTGATGCCCACATAGGCGAGGCGGCGTTCTTCCTCCAGCCCCGACTTGCCGCTTTCATCCAGCGAGCGCTGATGTGGAAACAGGCCTTCCTCCCAGCCGGGCAGGAACACACAATCAAACTCCAGCCCCTTGGCGGCGTGCAGCGTCATGATCGAGGCCTTGGCCTCATGCTCGCCGGACTGCTCGACTTCCATGACCAGCGCGATGTGTTCGAGAAAGCCCTCCATGGTTTCAAACTCGCTCATGGAGCGCACAAGCTCTTTCAGGTTTTCCAGCCGTGACGGCGCTTTCGGATCCTTGTCCTGCTGGTGCATTTCGGTGTAGCCGCTTTCATCCAGAATGATCTCGGCCACCTCGGTATGCGACATGGTCTGGACCGAGGCGCGCCAGCGGGCGAACTGGGCCAGCAGTCCGGCGAGGGATTTGCGCGCCTTGCCGGGCAGCTCTTCAGTCGTCACGATATCCTGTGCGGCGCGATACAACGAGATGCCGTGGCTTCGGGCAACGGCGTGGATTTTCTGCACCGAGTTGTCGCCAATGCCGCGCTTGGGCGTGTTGATGATGCGCTCCAGGGCCAGGTCGTTGTCGGGTGACATGGTGACCTTGAGATAGGCGAGTGCGTCGCGCACCTCGGCGCGTTCATAAAACCGCGGGCCGCCGACAACCCGGTAGGGCAGGCCAAGCGTAATGAAACGGTCCTCGAAGGCGCGCATCTGGAACGAGGCACGCACCAGGATGGCGACTTCTTCAAGCGAGGTACCGGCGCGCTGGACCTGTTCGATGTCCTCGCCGATGGCGCGGGCTTCCTCGTCGCCGTCCCAGTGGCCGCGCACGATGACCTTTTCGCCGTCATTCTGGTCGGTGCGCAGGGTCTTGCCAAGGCGGCCTTCATTGTGGGCAATAAGCCCGGAAGCTGCGCCGAGAATATGCGGGGTGGAGCGGTAGTTGCTCTCAAGGCGGACGACTTGTGCGCCTGGAAAATCCTTTTCAAAACGCAGGATGTTGTCGACCTCGGCGCCGCGCCAGCCATAGATCGACTGGTCGTCATCGCCGACACAGCAGATGTTCCGGTGGCCCTGGGCGAGCAGCCTGAGCCAGAGATATTGCGCCACGTTGGTGTCCTGGTATTCGTCGACCAGCATGTACTTGAAGCGTTTTTGATATTCGCCCAGCACCTCGGGCTGCTCCTGAAACAGCCGCAGGGTCTCCAGTAGCAGGTCGCCGAAGTCGACAGCGTTGAGTACCTTCAGCCGGGCCTGGTACTCGGCGTAAAGTTCGGCGCCAAGGCCGCTGGCGTAGGCAGCGCCTTCACCTGCCGGCACTTTTGACGGAATGAGGCCGCGGTTCTTCCAGCCGTCAATGTGGGCGGCAAGCTGGCGCGCGGGCCAGCGCTTTTCGTCGATGTTGCGGGCCTGGATGAGCTGTTTCAGCAGTCGTATCTGGTCGTCGGTATCGAGGATGGAAAAGTCGAATTTCAGGCCGACAAGCTCTGCATGGCGGCGCAGGATCTTCACGCCGATGGAATGGAAGGTGCCGAGCCATGTCATGCCCTCGACCATGCCGCCGATGAGGGAGCCGATGCGGTTTTTCATTTCCCGCGCGGCCTTGTTGGTGAACGTCACCGCGAGAATTTCACCGGGCCATGCCTTGCGCATGTTGAGCAGGTGGGCAAGTCTTGTGGTGAGCACCCGTGTCTTGCCGGTGCCTGCACCAGCGAGCACCAGC
>Ga0307380_10012159_pt1 | contig 10727 bp, 4 predicted proteins | sample UN3MG_FD_202239 | JGI IMG/M metagenome (GOLD analysis project Ga0307380, IMG submission 202239) | Soil microbial communities from Risofladan, Vaasa, Finland - UN-3 | ecosystem: Environmental > Terrestrial > Soil > Coastal area > Acid sulfate soil | place: Finland: Risofladan, Vaasa | collected... | reverse complement strand
CTCCAGCCCCAAGTCAGCCTTCTTCAGGCCCTCGATGGAGACATCCATCTGCCCGATGGGATGATACTCGCCGGTCTCCTTGTCCTTCTCGTACCCGACCATCCCGTAGACGGCCAACGTATTGGAGCCCTTCTTTAAGTGCTTTCTTACAGAATCCGTCAGCACGATCTTCACATACTGCGGGTAATGGGCAGTCCATGGATAGGACTTGATCATATTCCCATTCAGATAGATCGTATATCCTCTAGCGGACAATATCCTGATGCGACAGTAGTCATAGTCACGGTCCGTCACATTGATGGTCGTTCGCATCAGGAGAAACTCGCCGTCACCCCAGTCGGCATTGTTCTCAAAGAAGTGGTCAGGGGTAGCCGTCCACATTCTACCATGCCCGTGCGCCTTGAACTCACCCACACCGATCGGGGTGGTTCCGCTCTTCCATTTGCTGTCATCGAACTCCGGGCTATACCACTTGTCCATGCCTATTGGCGGCGTCGCAGTGCGAAAGCGTTCAAAGAGGCGCGGATGCACCTTGTCCTTGTCCGTAAGCGGATCGAAGGAGTGATAGCGCCAAATGCGATCCGTTGGCTTGGCCATGCCTATGGGCTGCCAGCCCGCAATCGGCTTTGTCAGCTTGGTCAGATCGATAATCATATCGATCAGGTTACTTTCGGTCTTAGCGTCGACCGTCGCGAGGCGTTTGACCAACTCCGGACGGAAGTCATCGAAAAGGATGTCGGCCAATCGCTTCCTCTGCTGCGGGGCCAGTGCTGCAAGCGCTGGATACAACCCGACAAATCTGTCCTCGATCTTCCCGTCCTTGGCCGACAGGATCTGTATGAGATTGCCGGTCTCAAACCGCTTCAGCCGGCCGCCGCGGGCGAGTGCCTCCGCAAGCTCCACTGCCGCTTCAGGCGCATGCTTACTACATGCCAGGGCCGCCTGGATGACATTGTACATTCCCTCCTGTGAACGCCGGTTCTCGCCAACATCCGGCAGAACCTTGCTCTCCAGGACAGCGCGCACGAAACCGGCGATGATCGCCTTGCCCGCCGGGCTGTCTTTCTTCCTCTGCTGCAATGCATCGATGAGCATCTTCCTCATGTTCATGTTCGGATTGGCGTAGTACTCCTTCACGTACATGTCGATGAGCGTCGGCACGTACTTCAGGAACAGGCCGTCATCCTTCTGCAGGCCCATCAGTGCCATGAACGCCGATTCACGCAGCCACCAGTCCTCATGCGTCGTCCAGGGCAGGATCTTGGAGATGTTCCGTGTGATCGCGTCAACCGGCGCATTGTGAAGGGCGAGCAGCGCCGCATCCGTCACGAACCACGCCTCCTTCGGGTCCGCGAGCATGTCCGTGATCGCCTTGATCATGGCGGGCGTACAGTCTTGGGATTTGAGTGGGTTAGGCCCCCACGGAAGCGACCCGCACCACGGCCTGCTGTCGTTGATGCCATCCAATCCGGCCCGACGCAGACGCGGGTCCGGATCGACCAGGAGCTTCTCCAGTTCACCGAACAGCTTGTTGATCCGCAGTGCCTTGGCCGCGCCAAGACGAACCGAATAACGCGCATGCCGCACGTTCTTGAGCATTGTGTTGAGCGGAAGCTTCGACACGTCCTTCAGCCTGAGCTGCACAGGCAACTGCTGGAACGGGATGTAGATCTCTTCCTCTTCGCCGTACTTGTAGAAGTCCGGGTTGTGCTTGGATGTCAGGAAGGCCTCATCGGCCCTCGTTCCCCAGAGATGCTCAGGCAGCGTGAAGTCCTTGGCATACTCTGAGCGGGGCGCGCCGGTGATGCGCAGAGTCTTCAATGGCGCAGTATAGGCCAAGGCCAACGAAATGCCCGCGTCCGTGCCATTCAGGGAAGGGTGGCCTGGAGGGAACCAGAAGACTCCCGAGGCCTGCCGGTACAGATCATAGGACCAACGGAAACGCTGTTGCGTCCTATAGTACATGTCTGGATTGTACTGGAGCATGAGTGCGCCGGCCAAGCTGTGCCAGATGACCTCCCAGTTGTACTCTCGGGACGGCCAACTGGTGAGTACGGACATAGCCAGGTATTCCTTGGCTTTCTTGTAGATAGACACATCCCCCTGCGCCCCGGAGGCGATCTCCATGGCCGCGGCAGTTGCGCCATCTCTTCCGGCAGACCGAAAAGCAAACCAGTTGCGGGTATCAGACACGGGGATCGCGCCATGGCCTGCAAAGCTGTACCAGAACTTCAATGCGCCCAGCAGTGTCTTGTCATCGACGTTGACACCGCACTCCTTGCCTATCAGCAGCGTGATGAGCTCCTGGTTGCCGGCGGCATTCATCAAACCACCGGCGGTCTCATATCCAGGATTGATGCCTTGCCCCCAGTGTGTCCAGCCCTTGCCCCAGTACTGGCGTCTCTTGGCGTCATCACAATAGTACTGCAGGATCGGCAGCACAGACCTGTCGCCTGTACGCAGGTAGTACTCCCCGCAAGCGATGCCGTTATAGCCGTTGTCCCAGGTCATCTCGCCGATCCCCGTGACCTCGCCGTCCTTGGTCAGGAACCGGGAGAAATACTCCTTCACGCGGGGGACGTACTGATCGTCGCCGGTCGACAGCAGGAACAAGCACGCCAGGGCATTGAGGAACGAGTGCTTCTTCAAGCGATCTTTGCCGGAATAGAACTCGGCCGCCTTCTTGATGATCTTCTTGGACTTCTCGCACTCCAGCGGGAACGTCTTGCTGTACGCGCCCAGTACCGGGATCTTGATGGTGATCTTCTTGACCGCTCCGTCCTTCCCAGGCTTGACGTCAAAGGCCAACATGCCATCCGTGGCCTCGGCCTCCGTCAGCGCCGTGCCCAGCGTCACCAGGGGGTTCTTGCCTTTGAGCAACACGCCGTTGACCCCCACGATGATGTCGCCCTTGTCGAACTTGCCATCGGCCGGGGTGTTCGGCTGTATCTCTTCCACGGTGACCGCCAGACCGTTATAGATACGGGCCTCGATACCGGTAGCCCCGATCGGCCCCAGCTCGACCTCTGCGTTGGGATTGGGGCGCATGCCGTAGATCTGCGGCTCCGTGTAATATTCAGACGGACTTTGGCCAGCTGCAGGGACAATTGCCGTGATGAGCGGCAAGAGAACCAACGTCCAGAGACCCGCTCTCTGTCGCTTACGGTCGTTCTTCCGAGTAGTCATATCCTATTCCTTGCTTGGGACCGCTTCCCGTTTCAATCCTTGCGTCGGCATTCACTTCTTACCGATCTCATGCGTGGCCTCGGCAAAGGCCTTGCCGATCTGTGCAACCGGAATTCCCTGGAAAGCCTCTGGCCGACGAACGCCGTCGGCCTTTCTGGCGATTCTATCGCCGATCCCAACACCCGCAAGCGCCTCTTGTGCTGGATGGAAGGGGGATCGGGTCGTTTCCGGGCCATGGTGTCGCCCAAAATGCCCTGTCTACTGCCATTCAATGGCGACCACCTCGGTGCTCACCGGTGACCAACTCGGTGCCATACGGTAGTCCGAGCATGTCACCCGATGTCGCGGATGGCAGCGGTTGGCAGAACGACCACCTCGCAGCCGTGGTCTCGTAACGCTTTCCCCGTGGCGGAGTTGTCAACGAAAGACGCCTCCTGGCAACGTATGTCACCAGGAGGCGTCAAAGCGGGCGATCGGATTTGAACCGACGACATTCACGTTGGCAACGTGACGCTCGCTTCCTGCTCAGCAGAACCCTCGGAAATGCGTTCCATGGGAGGCATCGGACGGTGACCTGCGCGGTGACCTGTTTTCGGTCACCGTGGGTCACAATCAGACACGAATCAGACACCTGAGAAAGAGAAGTTCCACCTACGTAACGGTTTTCTAATAAATGAGATACATCTACATTGCACGTGGTACGAGGCTGGGTTTCGGGACGCAGAGGTCGCTGGTTCAAATCCAGTCGCCCCGATTCGATGGGCCGATTGCCACTCGTTGACAATCGGCCCTTTGTCTTGTCAGACGCGACGCTTGCGGCCCTTCTGGCCCAAGGCCCCCGAACTCCCGCCAAGTGCTCCCAGGCCCGAGAAACGGCCCGATTCTGCCACTGGTTGCCAAGACCCCGCACCGTCATGGCCGCCATGCGCCACAGCCGGACTGAGCTCACCATGAACCTCCACACCGACCCCGTCCTCCTCGATGTGGCCGGGGCGGTGGAGGCACTCCCCAGCTTCGCCGGAGGGGGCGAAGGCGTCGCGACTGCCACCGCCGCTGGAGCATGAGGCTACCAGCACAACCTTACTGCATGCCGAGTGTTTCAGATAGAATCACGGCACGAAGGCGGACTAGCGCCTGCTTGCTGGAGCCGGGAAGAAGCTTGTCGTTCTCCAAGACCGTCATGGAATCACTCAGAAGGCCCGCGACGGTCGCCGGGAGAGAAGCTAACCAGGTAATGTCCGTGCTCTGGGAGATTCCGGATTCGCTCATACCCCGGCCCAACACAGGCCGAGACAGCCCGATCCAGAAAGGACCGGCCCATGAAACGCATCGCCCTGGGAACGGCTTTGCTCTCTTTATTCGCCGCCCTGCCGGCTCAAGGACAGGTTCACTACCACGACGACGGAGCCCCGTGGAAGCACACGACCAAGAAGGGACCGGACGCCGTGGTCGGGAGTTGGTACTACGGCCTCGGCATCACCGGCCTGCGCGCCATCCTGCTCAAGGATCGGCCGACCCATCTTGGGGTCAAGTACGTGTTCGAGGGCACGCCTGCCCACGGCAAGGTCAAGGTCGATGACATCATCACCGGCGCCAACGGGAAGCAGTTCGTGGTTCCGCACCGCAACGGCTACGGGGTCGAGGTCTTCGGCGGACACGGCCCCATGACCGATTTTGCGGTGGCCCTCGACGAGAGCCAGGGCGATCGGCTGAAGGGGCGTCTGACGCTGGACGTGGAGAGAGACGGCAAGCCCGTCCGCGTCACGATGGACGTCGGCACGAAGTACGGCTCCTACGGCAAGACCTTCCCGATCGGCTGCCGCAAATCGGATCTCATCCTGAAGGAGCTCTACGCCTACATCGCCAAGGCGCAGGGCGACGACGGGTCCTGGGGGCCTCCTCAGCAGAACACGTTCGCGCCCCTGGCGTTGCTGGCCAGCGGCAACAAGGCCTATCTCCCCCTGGTCAAGAAGAACGTGCAGATGCACGCCAGGACGACCAAGGCGAAAGACCAGTCATGGCTGATCAACTGGCGGTACATGGCCGCGGCCATCGTGATGAGCGAGTACCACCTGGCGACCGGCGAGAAGTGGGTCCTGCCCGAGCTGCAGGAGGTCTACGACTTCCTGACGACCACGCAGTACACCGATATGTCCCAGATCGTCAAGTCGCCCACGCATGAGCAGCCCAAGGACAGCAACCGGGCGCACGGCGGCTGGGGCCACAATCCCGGGTTCGAGGGCTACGGCCCGATCGCCATGCTCACGGGACAGGGGGCCCTGGCGCTTTCGATGATGCACCGCTGCGGGATCAAGGTCGACCGTGCCCTCCACGAGAAGGCCTACGACTTCCTGGTTCGCGGGACGGGCAGGAACGGATACGTCTGGTACGCCGACATCCCCAGCCGGCCCGACCGCTGGGCGGACATGGGGCGGACCGGCGCGGCCGCCCTCGCCAACTTCCTGTGCCCGTACGAGAACCCTCGCTTCCAGAAGCAGGCGATGCTGCACGCGCGGGTGATCGGCGAGCATCCCGAGACCTTGCCGGATACCCACGGCTCGCCGATCATGGGCATGGGCTACACCGCCCTCGGGGCCTTCATCGACCCGGCGAGCTTCCGGAAGATGATGGACAACAACCGCTGGTGGTTCACGCTGGCGCACTGCGCCGACGGCACGTTCTACTTCCAGCCCAATCGGGACTACAACGCCTCGGACTTCACGAGCGGCCAGAGCCGGATCTCCGCGTCGGCCGTGGTCGCGCTGATCTTCTCCGCCAGGAAGAAGAACCTCTACCTGACCGGCGCGCACCGGAAGTAACCGCATCTGACTGCCTTCGTCATCACGCACAGAAAGAAAGGAAACACCCATGGACCGCACGACCTGCACGCTGCTCTCGTGTCTGCTTCTGAGCCCGGTATTCGCCCTGCCCGCTGCGGCGGTGGCGGCTACGGGCGTCGACATCCTCATCGCCGATTTCGAGGGCAAGACGTACGGTGAGGGCTGGCAAGTCGAAGGGGAGGCGTTCGGCAAGGCGCCGGCCAAGGGCACGCTCGGGAGCCAGCAGCAAGTGACCGGCTTCGAGGGCAAGGGGCTGGTGAACACCTTCCTCGGCGGCGACCCGCCGACGGGCAAGCTCACCTCGCCCGAGTTCACGATCGAGCGGGACTACATCAAGTTCCTCATCGGCGGGGGCGGACACAAGGACAAGACCTGCATGAACCTTCTCGTTGGGGGCAAGGTTGTCCTTACCGCCACGGGCCCCAACATCCAGGCAGGCGGCAGCGAGTTCCTCAACTGGGAGAACTGGGACGTCCGACAGTACAAGGGCAAGACCGCCGTCCTCCAGATCGTGGACGCCGCGTCGGGCGGCTGGGGACACATCAACGTCGACCAGATCTCGCAGAGCAACACGCAGGCGAAGAAGAAGCCGTTCGCCGCGCCGAAACCAGGCCGCAGCGCCAACCCGCACGAGGAGAACGCCCAGGAGATCAAGATCACGGGCAAGTACATCATCTTTCCCATCTCGAACAGGGGCCAGCGCGGCCGGATGACGATCACCGTCGGCGAGCAGCTCGTCCACAATCTCGACTGCGACTTCGCCCCGAACACGGACGCCATCGACTGGTGGACCTACCTGGACATGTCGGAGTACATCGGCAAGACGGCGAAGGTCGTCGCGAGGGCCGACCCCAACGTCTGCAAGCTGTTCGAGTCGAGCGACACGATCCGTCACCTCCAGCCGCTCTACGACGAAGCGCTGCGCCCCCAGTTCCACATGAGTCAGATGCGGGGCTGGAACAACGACACGAACGGGCTGCTCTACTACGACGGGCTGTACCACTTCTTCTGGCAGTGCAACCCGGCCGGCCGGGGCTGGGCCAACATGTACTGGGGACACGCCACGAGCCCGGACATGGTCCACTGGACCGAGCACGACCGGGCGCTGCGTTCCTTCGGCGGGAATGTGAAGAATCGTCATCCGAAGATGGCCGTGAAGAACTGCTTCTCCGGTAGCGGCAATGTCGATCTCTACAACACGGCCGGCTGGCAGAAGGGCGACGACAAGACGCTGGTCCTGGCGTTCACGGACACGGGTTGCGGCGAATCACTGGCCTACTCGACCGACCGCGGCAAGACGTGGAAGTACTACGAGGGCAATCCGGTGATCCAGCACTCGGGGCGCGACCCGAAGCTGATGTGGTACGAGGCGGGCAAGCACTGGGTCATTGCCGTGTTCGACCAGGACCGGGACAAGACGATCGGCCGGAATATCGCCCTCTACATGAGCAAGGACCTCAAGACATGGGAGCTTACGAGCAAGATTCCGGGCTTCTTCGAATGTGCCGAGATCTTCGAACTGCCCGTCGACGGCGATGCCAAGAAGACCAAGTGGGTCATCTACGCCGCGGACGCCCAGTACGCGATCGGACATTTCGACGGCAAGAAGTTCACTCGCGAGCACGAGGGCAAACACCGCGTCCACTGGGGTTCGTATTACGCCTCGCAGTGCTTCAGCAACAGCCCTGACGGTCGCGTTATCCAGGTCGGTTGGGCGCGGATCAACATTCCTGACATGCCGTTCAACCAGGCGTTCACGGTGCCGACGAATCTCACGCTGCACACGACGAAGGACGGCGTGCGCATGTTCGTCACGCCGATCAGGGAGCTCGAGAAGCTTCGCAAACCGGAGCCGAAGACGGCCGCGAACACCGAGCTGACGGCCGAAGCCCCCCTCGTCGAGCTCGACGTGAAGGACCAGCTCTTCGACATCGTCGTGACCTTGAAGAAGGGCACCGCCACGAAGGCCGTTCTCCAATTCGGCGAGAATGCGGCGACGTACGACTTCGCGGAGGGGAAGCTCGACGAGATGCCGCTGGCGATGGAGGACGGCAAGGTGACGTTCCGCGTCCTGGTTGACCGTCCGATGTACGAGTTGGTCGGCGGGGGTGGGGCATGCTACAAGACCTCCGCTCGTCGGGACATGGGCAAGCCGATCGGCACGATCTCGTTGACGGCGCAGGGCGGTTCGCTGACCGTTGAATCGCTCAAGGCCTACGAGATGAAGTCGGCCTGGAAGAAGAACTGAGAATCACCGGTAGCGGCCCACAAGGGTCTGTCACACGCCGGTTGAGAAACCCGGGACGCCATACTACTTGCTCTTCCTTGGCCTGCCGGGCTTGCCGGGGAGGAGAGGCGGGTCGAGAAGCGATTCGATTAGTCCGTATGGCGTCCCGGGAGTTCCGGATTTCGGTACAAAGCCGGGGATTTCACGAACGGCGGGTCCCGAATCCCGGGATCGGCTGTTATCGCGATTATCTTCTCCGCCAAGAACAAGAGCCTCTGCTTGACCGGCGCGCACCGGAAGTAGCCGCGTATGGTTCCGACAATCAGCCGCAGCCCATGCCGCTTGGCAGCAAGCAGTCTAGCGAATCCAGGAGTGCCCTGCTGGACCTGCCGTGGACACCGATGACTGCTGTCTGGGTCGGCGAAGCGCGTTGCGTAGTATCGTGTCACACGACTGCCAACGGTCACGGGCCACATCGTGTTGAGCATCTATAGGAGTTATCTCGAATGAGTGTACTGACGCAGGCAGGACGGGCCGCGACTGGGATGTTGGTGTTTGCTCTGGCCCTGGCCGTCGCAGAAGCGGGCGGAGTCGTGGCGCTGGAGAAATCGCTGGTGACCGGCGAGGCCCTTGGGCGGTTGGCGGTGGGCGGTCGGCTGGACGTGGACCTGCACGCCGAGTTCATGGCCAGCCGGACGTTTGACAGCAACACCGTGCTGAACTGGTACAACTGCGGGTTCTCCGGCGGGGGAAGGAACAACCAGGTCGGCGGGGCGTTCGGCGACTTCGGGCTCCGCGTGCCGCACACAGAGCGCGACGAGAAGTACCCGCGCGCCACGAGCGTCCGGGGGACCCCGGCCGTCCGATTCGACGGCGGCGACGTGCTGGTGGGCAACTTCCCCGTCGAGGATGCCGCGGCCGGCACGGAGGACTTCGCGCTGGAGTTGTGGCTTCGCGACAGCTACTGGCAACGCGACAGCTCAAGCCCGGGCCCGGAGGTGATCCTGGGCTGGCAGTCACAAGACGGCCGCGAGACGTCCGCGCCGCTGACATACCCAAAGGGCTTCACCGGCGGGGTGGAGCTTCGCCACCTGGTCGTCAACTGCACAGTCGCCGGCGAGACGCAGTGGGTCGACGGCAAGAAGGTCTCTTCGGGCCCGCGGAAGATGGTCATCCGCAAGGGCCACCGAATGGTCCTCGGGGGCGCGTCGGCCTCGAAGCCGTCGTTCGTGGGCGAGATCGCCGCCGTCCGGCTGCACGCCAAGGCTCTGACCGACGAGGAGATCGCCCACAACGTCCGCGGCGGCGCGATGCTGGGCACGGAGCTGCACTCGTGGTGGCGGACGGACCCGAACGCGTGGTGGGTCAAGGAGTCCGCCCATTTCCGCCACTGCGTGGACAAGAAGGAGATGGCCGCCTGGAGCGACGGGGACCGCGCCGCCTTCCACCAGCGCGTGCCGGCGATGTTCGAGATGGCCGAGAAGCTCTACCGCCTGTACTCGGAGCGGCTTGCGCTTCGCATCGGCGTGGTCTCCAGCAAGCGGGAGTTCCGCGGCGACGGCGTCAAGTACAAGATCCCGATCCAGCCGTCCAGGGGAAGCTGGATGGGCTGGGACGGCAAGCGAGGTTTTGGCTGGGCGTGCCAGGGGGCCGGTCACATCAACCCGCACGAGCTCGTTCATGGCTGCCAGGGCCAGACCGGCGGCGCGATGCAGGGCAACTACTGGGAGGCCCACGCGAACTTCCCGCAGACCTACGCGGGCGTCTACCAGACGCTGCCGCCGACGACCTGCTCACGGGTGAGCATGTTCTTCCCGGCCAACGGGCGGTGCTACTACCACGCGAGGCTCATGTTCGAGCACCTCGCCCAGACGCCCGAGTACGGGCCGATGTTCATCTCGAAGCTCTGGTACGACTCCAGCTCCGAGGCGGAGAAGAACGAGTACCCCTGGCGGGCCTTCTCTCGCTTCGACCCCGATCCCGCCACGCCGCTGGCCTACGAGTGGGCCAGGATGGCCCAGCGGTGCGTCACGTGGGACTTCGAGATCTACGGCGACAAGCCGGCCGACCTCTACAAGCAGGACGCCAAGCGCGGCGAGGCGGATATTCTCCGCTACGGCCGCACGCTGCTTGAGCCGGTCCCCTTCGAGGCCGGCTGGTGGCGGGCGCCGATGGAGATGGCGCCGCAGCAGCTCGGCTGGAACATCTGTCCGCTCAAGCCCGCCGCCGGTGAGGTGACGGCGGAGCTGTCGGGCTACGTCAACCCCGAGCGCGGCTCCGACTGGCGGGCCGGGTTCGTGGGTGTCGACGCCGCCGGCAAGCCGCGCTACGGTGCGATCGCCGGCGCCGGTGAGGCCCTGCGGTTCAAGACGGGCGAGGACATCAAGGAGCTCTACCTCGTGGTGTGCGCCACGCCGACGAAGGTCATGGCCGTCAACATGACCGGCGATTACCGTTCGCAGGAGCAGGAGCAC
>Ga0307380_10012158_pt1 | contig 10727 bp, 6 predicted proteins | sample UN3MG_FD_202239 | JGI IMG/M metagenome (GOLD analysis project Ga0307380, IMG submission 202239) | Soil microbial communities from Risofladan, Vaasa, Finland - UN-3 | ecosystem: Environmental > Terrestrial > Soil > Coastal area > Acid sulfate soil | place: Finland: Risofladan, Vaasa | collected... | reverse complement strand
GCAATACTAATCGGCCAGATAATACCGTTTTTGTCATTACGAGTTTCAGTGGCAGATGCAAGTATCCGGTTTATACCGATGCCGTAGCAGCCCATAATGCAGGGCTTTTCGACGCCTTCTTCGTCAAGGAATTTTGCGCCGAGTTTTTCGCTGTATTTGGTTCCCAGCTTGAAGACCTGTCCGACCTCGATACCCTTCTTAAAAAGCAACTTTTTGCCGTTATACGTATCGCCTTCAACGGCGTAGCGAATGTCGGCGAAGGTAACGTTTTCGCCTTCGAGCGGAAAATCTCTACCGGGCACAACATTCCTGACGTGATAGTCGGTCTTGTTAGCTCCAGTAACACCCACCGCCATCGCCGCAACAGCGTGGTCGATAATCATCTTCGAGATTTTATCAGCTATTCCCATCGGCCCGGCGAAACCGACTTTCGCTCCAGTAACTTTTTGGATAGTCGGCTCATCTGCGAGTTCGGTGTGTTTGCCGCCAACGGCCTGGGTAAGTTTTTCCGGATTCAAGTCATGGTCGCCTCGCACTACAGCCGCGATTATTTCATCGCCCGCAGCATATATTAGGGTCTTGACCATATCCTTCGGCTCGGTTTTCAGGAAAGCACAGACCGCTTCGATGGTGCCGATATTCGGGGTGTGGACTTCTTCCATTGGTGGAATATCAGCATCAGCTTTTTCTTTTGTCAAAGGGTCCACTGCCGCCCTTTCGAGGTTTGCCGCATAAGAGCCGTCTTCGGTATAAACGATTGTATCTTCCCCGGATTCGCACGGGATGGTGAATTGGTGTGAGCCGGAACCTCCCATCTCTCCGGACTCGGCCTCGACGATTACATAGTCGAGTCCGCAGCGTTTGAAAATGCGGCAATATGCGTCGTACATAGCCTTGTATGACTCATCGAGACCTTCAGGGTTGGCATCAAAGCTGTACGCATCTTTCATTATGAATTCGCGCGACCTCACAGGTCCGAACCGCGGCCGGAACTCATCGCGGAACTTAGGACTTATCTGATAAAGATTGATGGGCATCTGTTTGTAAGACTTTATCTCGCCCGCGACAAGGGTGGTGAAGACCTCTTCGGCGGTGGGACCAAGGACATTCATTCTGCTGTGACGGTCTTCGAGACTGAACATTGTCGGGCCGTAGTCGACGCTGCGGCCGGTCTTGTCCCAAAGCTCCTTTGGCTGAAGGGAGGGAACAAGGATTTCCTGTGCCCCGGCTTTGTTTATCTCCTCACGGACGATTGCAATGATTTTAAGCAGGCTGCGCCAGCCGAGCGGCAGATACGTGTACGTTCCGCTGGCGACCTTTCGTATCAAGGCCGCTCGAATCATCAATCTGTGACCGACTGTCTCCGCATCAGAGGGCACTTCCTTAACCGTTGGTATAAACATCCGGCTGTATCTCATGTTTTATGCCTCATATTGAGTAAAATCAAACTATATGAAGCACGTTTATAGTCCAAAATGCGAAGCTTTGCAAGCCTCGTCAGAAACTTTTTCCTTTCGCTACCTGGATTAGGCTGGAATTGGCAATTTACTTGAAGCGCCAAAGTTCAGGGAAAATTAGCAGAAATAGTCTTGGCTCTTTTGCGCAGCTTCGATAAAATTTACCCGTTCACAAACGGCTATCTCAGGTGTTACCTGGAAAAATCCAGATACTATATTAGCCGTTTAATGCGTCGAATTACTTACAGGGTAGCATAACAGAATGAATAGCAGGATACAGAGTAACAAAAGAAAAACTGTCAATGACACTGGTTTGGATTTGGTCCGTGGAAAACGTCTGGGCAAGTATCGTCTTGAAAGACACCTCGGCACCGGCGGAAGCTGTGAGGTCTGGAAAGCCAAAGACTGCGTCGAGGGCATGTTCGTAGCTTTGAAGATACCACTGATGGATGTTAGCGGCCAGCGCAACAACCAGGCTCTATTCCGCGAAATACGCATGGTTACTAAATTAAGACATCGCCACATAATGCCGGTCAAAAATGCCGACATCATCGAAGACCACGTTGTGCTGGCAACTGAATTGTCCTTCAAAACACTCGATGACTGTTCCAGGCCCATGTCCGTCCGCCGAATATTATCAATTATTGCACAGGTCCTCGACGGTCTCGCCTATGCACACCGGCATCGTCTGATTCATTGTGATGTGACACCAGGAAACATATTTCTGTTTCCAAACGGTCGGGCAGCATTGGGTGATTTTGGAATCTCTCAACAGTGGAAGGGCCGGATGAAGACTGTTGATGAGTTCGGTACCCCCGGCTATGTCGCGCCTGAGCAGGCATACGGCCGACCAACATATCGCAGCGATTGTTTTGCCGTCGGTCTAATTCTTTATGAATATATCACTGGCTTTCTGCCACGGTGGCCCTTCCGCTGGCCTGCACGAGGCCATAAACGCCTCCGTGAAAGAACGAATCTAGCGCTGGTAAAATTCGTCAAGCAGGCTCTTTTAGTTGATCCTGCACGGCGCTTTGCCGATGCCGGACAAATGCTTACCGCGCTTTTGCAGGCAATGCCCAAAAAGCTGCGATATGGATTCCTTCTGGAAACGCATAACAAAAAGCAACCCGATTGGCGTCAGGTACGACGCGAGGACTTCGCCGGACGATATAAAAAAATCTTTACCGCGTTTTACCGCTGCGTTGAATGTGCTGAGCCGGTAGCTGAGAGCATGCTGGTATGCCCCTGGTGTGGCAGCAGCCGAAATCGCTTCGATACACGCAGCCGGTTTGATTACATTTGCCCTCGCTGCCACAGGGGAGTGTTACCAGAATGGCGTTTTTGTCCCTGGTGTTATGGTCCGGGTTTCGAGTCACCGGCTTCCACGCGTTCCATCGGCGTGCGCTACCATGGGCGGTGTAAATATTGTAAGGGCAAACTCCTACGATTCAGCCGATATTGTCCATGGTGTCGCCGAAAAATCCGAAAAGCTTGGCAGGTCCGACCGTTCCCAGAAATATGCAGCCGGTGTGGCTGGTCGGTGGACACGTCCTTTTGGAATCATTGTCCCTGGTGCAAACAAATTTTAATCGTGTAAGGGCATCCTGCCGGGATTTCAGTTATGCCCTGTGCCTAAAGAGCTATAACGATAAAGACCGTTAATAAATGAAAAAAGAGCCACAAGATACACTAACATCTTCTTTACCGTTCAGTTGTGCTGCCGAAAGTCACATTGGGAAGGTGCGAGATGAAAATCAGGATACCTTCTTCATAGACCAGGAGCTGGGCCTGTTTATAGTCGCTGACGGAATGGGAGGCCATCAGGGTGGGCAACTTGCCTCAAAAATCGTCAGTGAAGATTTACCAGTCATGATTGAGCTCAGGCTTGATAAGCTAAAAGTCGGCAGCCCGGCAGCTATAAGGTCAATGTTCAAAAAAACTATCGTGGAACAAAGCAGACAATTACAACTCGAAGGGACAAGCGAAACCGGATACAAGGACATGGGGGCGACGCTGGTCGCGGCTCTGCTGAGGAATAACCGCGCTTATATTGCCAATCTGGGTGACAGCAGAATCTACCGTTTTCGCAAGGGAAGGCTTGTGCAGCTTACAAAAGACCATTCCGTTGTATCCGAACTTTTGGATAAGGGCAAAATCAAGGCCGAAGAAGCCCAAAACCACGAGGCTCAAGGTGAAATCACCCATTACGTAGGTATGGAAGACAAGGCCAAGCCTTATATACGTTCTTTCAGTCTTAAAAAAGGAGACCGGTTGCTGCTATGTACGGACGGCCTGACAGATGCAATAGACGATAAAGCCATCGCAGAGATTTTAGCCAGGCAGGACGATTGTAAAACGGCCTGCCGAGAGCTCATCGATGCTGCCAATGCTGCTGGTGGCCTCGATAACATTACCGTCGTTATTGCGGATTGGCTAAGCGGTTCTTAAATAGCTGAGAGCCTATAACAGAACCAATTAACCTAATAGAAGGAACCGCTTCACGGACTGTTTTGAATAGATTTCTCGACTCCGCTACGCTCCGCTCGAAATTACGGTATAAGTTTTGTTAGACGCTCTTATAATCACTCCTGTTTTATACCAAAATACTTCTTACAGAATTTACAACCGTTCTTGCATAAATGCTGGTAAGGTAATATGATTGGTATTTGATTATTAGCCACCATTTATCAATCAGCAATAATTAACGGAGATAACGATGGCACATAAGTTTATCAACGAAATCGAGGCGGGCGAAACAATCGACGATATTTATATGGTCAGAGAGCCAATCCTGCGAAGCACAACGCGAGGCGACTTATATATAGCAATGTACCTTTCTGACCGTACAGGCCAAATGAATGGACGAATGTGGCAGGCAACTGAGACGATTTATAAGGCGCTGCCGAAGCCCGGCTTTGTCCACATACACGGAAGAAGCGAGCTTTATCAAAACAACCTCCAAATCGTCGTAAATAACATCAGCATCGTTGATGCAGGTCAGGTTCGTCTTGAGGATTTTCTGGCGAGAACGGACAAAGACACGCAGCAGTTGTTCGACGAGATAAAAAAGATTGTAAGCCGAATAAAAAATCCACAGTTAAAGTCGCTGGTCGGCCAGTTTCTGACCGACTCCGAGTTAATGGAGAAATTCTGCACTGCGCCGGGTGGAACAGCACTGCATCACAATTATCTCGGCGGCCTGCTGGAGCATACTCACAATATGCTGCGAGTGGCTGTTGCGATACTGCCGTTGTACCCAAAAGTGCAGGCAGATCTGGTTCTTGCCGGGATTTTCCTTCACGATATGGGCAAAACCGAAGAGCTTTCGTACGATATGGCCTTTTCATATACCGATTCAGGCCAGCTAATCGGTCATGTTGTAAAGAGCCTTCTTATGATAAATCAAAAAGCTGATGCACTGGGAGCGAGGGGAACGCAGGTTGAGCAAACAGTCCTTGATGCCCTTGGGCATATTATCCTCTCGCACCACGGTCAATATGACTTCGGCTCGCCGAAGCTGCCGGCCACTCCTGAGGCCTTTATGGTCTATTACATTGACGATTTAGACGCAAAGATGAATCAGGTTACGGCGGCGATTGATAACGAACCGGGCGATTCAAACTGGACCGCCTGGAAAAACGCTTTGCAGACCCGCCTTTACAGAAAACGAATAGAATAAAGCAGGAGGTGTTCTATGACAGTGAAATATTGTGTTCTCCTGTCAGTCTGGTTCTTATCGCTTACAGCAGAGATTGGTTTAGCAGCGCAGTGGTATGCAGGGCCTGATGGTGAATCTACAAACCCAGGCACGCAAGATGCTCCCTGGGATATCGCCTCGGCTCTGGACGGTAGCCAAAAAGTCGACGCTGGGGACACAATATATCTGCTTAAAGGCACCTACAAGCGACGCCCGAAAGAGCTTTTCGATATTCGTCTCGTCGGCGCTGCCGAAAAGCCGATCCATATCCGCCCTTTACCGGGTAAGCGAGTAAGAATAGACGGCGGCCTGTCGATGCAAAGCCCCTCTGCTCATGTGTGGGTCCACGACCTGGAGATATTCGTGTCAGAACCGGTGCCAAAAAAACCGGTCAGCCCAGGCTCTCACCCCAAAGACCTGAACCGACCTTGGGGCGGTCTTCATATGTACGGTGGAAAGAACTGTAAGTACATCAACCTGATTATCCACGATTGCTGCCAGGGTATCAGTTGTTGGAAAGGTGAAATCAATCCAGAGATTTATGGGTGCATAATTTACAATAACGGCTGGCTGGGCACCGACCGCGGCCACGGGCATTGTATCTACACGCAAAATGACCAAGGCGTTAAAGTGATTTCAAACTGCATAATGAGCTGCCGCTATGACGGCACCTATACTTTACACGCCTACGGCTCTGAACGTGCGTACGTAGATAATTTCCTTGTCGAAGAAAATATCTGCTGCAATAAAGGCCCATTCTTAATCGGCGGCGGAAGGCCAAGTAATAACATCCGAGTATTCAGAAACTACTTGTATGGTGTCAGCATGAGAATTGGTTACAATGCGCCGTACAACGAAAACTGCGAGGTCCGCGATAACATAATAGTCAACGGCGACTTGAGCATTGCCCGATACAAAAAGGCCAAGCAGGAAGGTAACCTTATCATCAAAAAGGGCCAAAACCGGCCAGAGGGAATAAAAAGTGTTCTTCTGCCCAACCGATTCGACCGAAATCGCGCGCATCTTGTAGTCTACAATTGGGACAAGGCGGAAAATGTAAAGGTTCGAGCAAAGCCCTTTTTGAAAAATGGTAATTCCTTCCGCCTGATGGACCCGCAGAACTTATTCGGTAGTCCTGTGGCTGAGGGCAAGTGCTATGCAGATGTGATCGAGGTACCCGTAAAAGGTGAGTTTGCAGTCTTTGTGCTCTTAAAAAACGACTGAATTGCTATTGTAGTGTAACCTTATTTCGGCAATCAAAAACGCTTACCGCGAGTGGTTCGTGGTTTGATCCACAAGATACATTTCACAAGTCGAGTCGAAGGGCTTCACGAGGCACGAACTCGATGTTCTGCGTAGGGTCTCGCTTCAGCACAATACCGGCAAATCGCCAGATTTTCTCGAACTGCTCGTGTGTCATCAACTTCCTGCCCAGAACGGGGTCTGCAATCGTGATTATACGGTCCGAGACCTCAAGAACAGCAACACAGTGGTTGGACAGAAATCCAACCCTGACCACAGCTAACGTGATGCCTGCATTCCTGAGCTGATTAATCGAGTCGAAGTAACGGTACTGACATTTTAGCCCATCAGTACCGTAGAGCTCCCGAAGAGCTGAGCTAAGGCAGGTTGGAAGGGTACCCGCGACCGGACTGCTATAAGAAAGTACAGCTATTTCTCCCTCGTCTGCGGATAAGCCTAATCTTCCAAGGGCCGTTACCGCTGCTGCCGGGCCACAGGTATAATTGGTGCTCTGAAAGCAGATGCCATCCGAATCAAGCCTTGTGCTAAGATTCAAGAGTCGGTCTTTAATTAAAGCGGGAACAAGAAAAGGCGAAACTGAAAACCAGGTTACGACGACACCCATCAAGATACAAATTATGACCTTCTCACATCTGCGGGGCAGACGTGAGAGCGGCGTACTCAAGCCCATTGTAATGCCCAAAGCTAAAAGGATGAACCTTGTCCGCCCCATTGTGAGCCAGGAAAACGGCGGCACAAAGGCCAGCGTATTATTTAACCTGGTCAGCACTAACATCGCGATGAGTATACAGGGCAGAAAATAGCCCCATGTCCAATATGATTTGCGAAAACGTGAGAACAGCCTGCCCAAAAGGACCCCCAACAGAGCCACTAAAATAACACCGATAGTTTCAAGCCAAGGATTCATCGCCCATCCTCAATAAACATGCCATCTCCTATAAGACATAATCATTATATCAAATCAAGGCCCGCGAATCAAGGAAATTATAGCCGGCTAAATAACACCTTGACAAAACTATTAGATAGATATGAACTCCCCGCTTCCCGTTAAAGCTAAGAAAAAGGCCGTGAGTCCTGATGTTATAGGGACTCACAGCCCTTTATCTGAAACTAAGGTCGCAATATTCAGCCTTTTTAAAGACCCAACAGCCAGTTTTCGGCAAATATGGCAAAGTCCCCAAAATCCACATCACCATCGGGTTCAAAATCGCCAGCAGCCGGATATACCTCGTCTGCGCCCATATCCACCCGGCCGTAGGCGACGCGCGGCTGATTGTCGACATCAACCTGGCCGTTGTAGTCACCGGATGGGTCGCCGGCGTTGATGCAAGGCGAATAACCCCATAGATGGACATAGCCCTCTTCGTCGTCAGCTGTCCCCGGAATTCCATCCAGACCGTCAGGCCCAATGAATAGCGGGTCCTCATCGATATTGCCAGTTCCCGAATAGCCACCTTCCACGTCGCTGTAAGTTACCACAGGAGCAGAAGAACCGGCCAGAACGGATATTTGATCTGGCAAGTTGCTCCATAGTATTGAGTTTTGCACCGTAAGTGTGGAATCGGTCCAATTAGAAATCGCACCGCCCATACCTGGAGTCACTTGGTTCCTATAAAACACAGAGTTCGTAACTATTAATGAACCATTGCTGAGGATTGCACCACCAGAATTGCCGCCCGAGTTCGCTGTGAACACGCAGTTCACCACCGTAACCAACGACGAAGCCGAAGTGGACAACCCGCCCCCCATGTTTGCACCGTTCCCACTAAAAATGCAGTTCACCAGTGTTGGGTTTCCACTTCCTATGTACATGCCACCGCCGTTGCTACCTGCGGAGTTATTGGTGATATTGCAGTTGACCAGTTTAGGGCTCCCACTGTCGTTGTACATACCTCCACCTCTATTGTATGGACTAACGCCGTTGGCATTGCCGGCGGTGATGGTAAAGCCATCGAGGGTTGCATTGGATTCTGTCCCACTGCCTGTAACAACATGATAGCTGTTGTCCGAGCTGTCACCGAGTGCGTTAATGTTGCCGCTGAGAATGGTTTCGTAGAGCGCAATATCGCGATGGTCAGGATCTGTTTCTCCGAAGCCGGCGTAGCCGCCCTTAATAGCCACACGATTTATAAGTTGAAACGTCGCCGTCCGGTTGCCGCTGCCGCCGGGATTACTTGATTTCGCATCCGGCTTGTAAGTGCCCTCGGCCACCCTGATTTCATCGTAGGGATCGGCGGCAGTGAGGGCGTCCTGCAGGTGGTTGTATGCGTCCGCCCAGGATGAACCGCTATTTGCACCCGTTGCATCCACATCGACGTAGATGGTGGGCAGGGGAACAGCCATAAATATCTCGTAGTCTCCGTCGTAGCCTTCCCATACTACATTCGAGCCCGATATCTGTGGATTCCCATCGTCGGAGCTGCTGTTGTTGCTGATATTAATAGGCCCGCTGGTCGGGTCACCGTCCCAGAAAAATATCTCGTTGTTGTAGCTGCTGTCGTCCTCGCCTTCCCAGACCACATTCGAGCCCGATATCTGGGGATCGTAATCGTCGTAGCTGTTGTTTGTAATCTGGGTAATCGTGGTCCCGGCCCAGAAAAATATCTCGTAGTCGTTACCGTCGTAGCCGGACCATACCACATTCGAGCCCGATATCTGGGGATCGTAATCGTCGTAGCTGTTGTTTGTAACCTGGGTAATCGTGGTCCCGGCCCAGAAAAATATCTCGTAGTCGTTACCGTCGTAGCCCTCCCATACCACATTCGAGCCCGATATCTGGGGATTAGAATCGCTGTAGCTGTTGCTGGTAACCTGGGTAATCGTGGTCCCGTCCCAGAAAAATATCTCGTAGTCGTTACCGTCGTGGCCCTCCCATACCACATTCGAGCCCGATATCTGGGGAGACCTATCGTCGTAGATGCTGTTGCTTATGTTGATAGGCTCGCTGGTCGGGTCGCCGGGCCAGAAAAATATCTCGTCGTCGCCGCCCTCGTAGCGGGACCATACCACATTCGAGCCCGATATCTGGGGCTCCCAATCGTCGTAGATGCTGTTGCTGATGTTGATAGGCTCGCTGGTCGGGTCGCCGGGCCAGAAAAATATCTCGTCGTCGCCGCCCTCGTAGCGGGACCATACCACATTCGAGCCCGATATCTGGGGCTCCCAATCGTCGTAGATGCTGTTGCTGATGTTGATAGGCTCGCTGGTCGGGTCACCATCCCAGAAAAATATCTCGTACTCGTAGTCGGTCTCGTCCTCGCCTGCCCATACCACATTCGAACCCGATATCTGGGGATACTCATCGTAGTAACCGTCGTTGTCGGTAACCTGCGTGACCTTCCAGGACACAGCCAGCGCAGGACAGCTCATACCAACCGCCGCCACCAAAAACACTGCCATTACCAGGTACCTCTTTAGATTTGTTTTTTTAGCCATTTTTCGACCTCCTTAAAAAGTTGTTAATATTTTCGCGACAAAACGCGACGTTTTCGTGGGGGGAAAGCTTACCGGCTGATAAAAAGAAGCCTTCTCACCCATCCTGCCGTATATATCAAATTAACGGCATTTTATATAGTTGAGAGAGAATGTCAAGCAAATTATCCCACTTTTTATAGCCGGCTAAATAACACCTTGACAAAACTATTAGATAGATATGAACTCCCCGCTTCCCGTTAAAGCTAAGAAAAAGGCCGTGAGTCCTGATGTTATAGGGACTCACAGCCGTAGACAGAGGGAATGAGATTGCCACGTTCCGTCCAAGTGCCGGACTTTCAGCGCAGGGAAATGGTGGGCACGGCCCACCCTGTGTAGCTGTTATCCATAACTACGAATAAAAACTTTGATTTTTTCAAATCCTTGTCTATAATATAACTGTAATGAAAAAGGGGCGAACCAGTGTTTGAGTGAAAACGTAATAATGACGATAATATTATTTTGGCAGAATATAGAAAAACGTTAATTTTGAGGAAAAAAGATGGAAACAAACGAAGGTAAGGCACAACAGAACGAGAGCTGCTCCGATTCATCAAACTCGGGTGGTGATTGCTGCTCGTCCGGTTCCGTCGGCTGGAAAAGCTGGAAGACAGCGATATTTATTCTGGTAATACTGGCGGCCGGTGCAGTGGCGGCCCGTTCGGTGCTGACAAATGGAAATGGGGCCAGTTCACCCTGCGGAGCAAAATCTGGCTGCCCTTTGAACATGCCCTGTGGATCCAGCGAAGTCTGTGGGACCGACGAGGCCAGCCCCAGCGATGTAACTTGCCCTTTTGAGAAGAAGGCGAATAATCCCTCTTCGGATTGTCCTAAAACAG
>Ga0307380_10012157_pt1 | contig 10727 bp, 9 predicted proteins | sample UN3MG_FD_202239 | JGI IMG/M metagenome (GOLD analysis project Ga0307380, IMG submission 202239) | Soil microbial communities from Risofladan, Vaasa, Finland - UN-3 | ecosystem: Environmental > Terrestrial > Soil > Coastal area > Acid sulfate soil | place: Finland: Risofladan, Vaasa | collected... | reverse complement strand
AAGAATAGAGACCGAAGCCCTCCCTGTTCTCATCTTTTTGAATTCTTGATTCAGGGACTCAGCGGTTTTTTCCATTTTTTGGCGCGTCTCTGATAAGATCTCATCCTTCATTGCTTTCTCCTGCTATTAGGGTTCCCACCTTGTGACCAGCGACAATTTTTTTGATATTCCCCCTTTTGCCTATATTAAAAACAATAATGGGGACTTGCTGTTCCATAGCCATAGATATGGCGGTTAAGTCAATTACCCCAAGCTTATTTTTTAATACCTCCTCATAACTAATTGTGCTAAATAGCTTAGCATCTGGCTCTTTGGATGGATCCTGATTATATACACCATCGACTTGAGTAGCCTTAAGAATAGCTTGAGCATTGATTTCCATAGCCCGTAAGGTGGCAGCAGTATCTGTAGTGAAGTAAGGATTTCCAGTGCCTCCTCCAAAAATCACAATCCTTCCTTGATCTAAATATCTAAGCGCTCTTTCCCGAGTATAGGATTCTACCACTCTTTCTATTTCTAGAGCGGTCATAACAGTAGATGGAGAACCAGCTTGGTTTAGAGCTTCATTTAAGGCAAGTGCATTTATAATAGTAGCCAACATCCCCATATAATCAGATGTTACCCTTTCAATACTATATTCAGAGGATTTTATTCCCCTGAAAATATTACCACCACCTATTACAATGCCTATCTGTACACCAAGCGTGTGAGTTGAATGGATATCAAAGGCAATATTCTTGAGAGTCTGGGGATCTATACCACTTGTTTTATCTCCCATCAGGGATTCGCCACTTAACTTTAATAGGATCCTTTTATAATGGGTGGACCTCTGAGATTTTGGCATGGTATTGTTTTTCATTCCTCTCCTTCACTGAGAGAACTTGTCCTGAACAAAGTGAAGGAGGATAAGTTAACTCATTACTCGAATATTGCAATCGGGGTAAGCCCCTAAAATCGGTATGCTTTATCCTAAGTGCTTCCATTCGCAAATACTATAACGTGTTCTAATGAGTATAATCTTTGCGATTGTCTTCGACCCAGAGCGACTCGACATGAGCTCGTCGACATGTCTCAGACCGAAGGGCTCACTCGGCCCCTAACTTAAACCTGATGAATCTTTTGATAATAATATTTTCACCAGTTTTAGCCTTCAACTCATTAAGAAGGTCTTGAATAGTTATATCAGGGTCTTTTACATAGGCTTGATTTAAGAGACAGGCTTCGGAGAAAAATTTCTTTAACTTTCCCTCAACAATTTTTTCCACAACCTTTTCTGGCTTGCCTGATTGAAGAGCTTGATCACTATATATTTCTTTCTCTCTTTCCACTATCTCTGAGGGCAGATCCTCAGGAGAGATAGAGATTGGATTTGTTGCTGCTATATGCATGGCCAAATTTTTTGAAAAATTCGTAAAATCTTCTGTTTTGGCGCTGAAATCAGTCTCACAATTTACCTCTACAAGAACACCAATTTTTCCTCCCATATGCACATAAGACTGAATTTGGCCCTCTGAAGCAATCCTGCCCTCTCGTTTCTGGGACTTTGCGATACCTTTTTTTCTTAATATATCAATAGCCTTGTTATTATCTCCACCTGCCTCCCGAAGGGCATTTTTGCAATCCATTATGCCTACACCTGTCGTTTCTCTGAGTTCTTTTACCGACTGAATTGATATTTTCAATGTGCCTTCTCCTTTTGATAAGCCCGAGGCTTATTTACCTTTATGGGCCTCTGGATCATTGTTAGAATTCTTTGCGTGCCTCGTTAAATAAGTTCCCTGATAAGAGATTTCATTTGTAAGCTATTTATTTAACGGGGTGAACACGGGATAAATGGCCGTATGTGCTAAGAAAGTTTATTATTCCGTTTGAGTTTGAATTTTCTCAGGCTCTTTGGCCCTTGATGGTTTAACGGATTTATGTTTCTTAGTTATTACTATAACCTCAGGTCCTTCCTCACTTTCTTCGGTAGGTGTAATTACTTCTTCCTTAATTTCTTCTAATTCAGTTTCTTTCTTTATCTCAACTTCCTCTTCAGCCCTTAGTTTTTCCTCTCTCTCCTTATGTCCTTCAATACAGGCATCAGCAATAATAGAGGTTAATAGCCTGATGGATCTTATAGCATCATCATTTCCGGGGAGCACAAAATCAATGTCGTCTGGATCCCCATTTGTGTCAACAATGGCAGCCAGAGGAATTCCTAATCTTTTCCCTTCATTAAGTGCAATTTTTTCCTTTTTTGTATCCACAAGAAAAAGCGCTGATGGAGGTTCGTCCATATTTTTGATGCCCCCCAAGTTTCTTTCTAATTTTGTCAATTCTTTTTCCATTTTCATTATTTCTTTTTTTGTATAGCGGTTGATGTTTCCATCTTTTTTCATTTCTTCAAGTTCTTTGAGTCTATTGATACTTTTTCTCATAGTTTGAAAATTAGTGAGTGTGCCCCCCAGCCATCTATTGCGCACATAAAACATACCACATCGCTCGGCCTCCTCTACAATGGAATCCTGAGCCTGTTTTTTTGTGCCCACAAAAAGGACGTTCCCACCTTCTGATACCGTCCTCACAAAAAATGAATAAGCCTTTTTTAATAATTTAGCTGTATTTTGTAGATCTATAATATAGATTCCGTTTCTGGCTCCAAAAATGTAAGGCTTCATTTTAGGGTTCCATTTTCTGGTCTGATGTCCAAAATGAACCCCAGCTTCTAATAGAAGTTTCATACTAATTTCGGGCATGCAAATAATCCTCCTTTTCGTTCGCTTGTTTACGGCTTGATTAAAATAAATTTTCTTTGTTAAATAGTAATATGAATTTAAAATGTTTGTTTTATGTATACCTTTTTTTAATTACTATCAAGGAAAAAATCTATTCTCTTTTTCAGCGGACACAACAAACTCTCCATATCGTTGAGATATATCGGGGAGATCATCAATTTTTCACCTATTTTAAAGGCAGAGATGCTAGGTCAGCGGTAGTAAAAAAAATCAAGATAGATGAGATAAGAATGGGGGGATGTATAAAAGCTTTTAATTGATGATTAACAATTGCAAATTGTCCCCGATTCCGGGACTCGGAAGCAATTGAAAATCGAAAATTTTTACAGCCATCTTTTCCTACGTTTGTAAGACTTAACATCTTTGTACGTTTTAATCGTCCCTGTTGCAGCTACTCCTAAATAAAATTCCTTAACATCAGGATTTTCTCTCAGATCTTTTGCATCACCTTCCAGAACGATTTTTCCATTTTCCATTACATACCCAAAATCGGCAATCTGAAGGGCCATATTGGCATTTTGTTCCACTAACATCAGGGTTGTGCCTCGTTCTTGATTTATCCTTTTTATTATCTCAAAGATCTCTTTTACAAGCAAGGGCGCCAGACCCAGGGAAGGTTCATCTAATAACAAGAGCCGTGGCTGCGCCATTAATGCCCTCCCCATTACCAGCATTTGCAACTCTCCTCCACTACAGTATCCTGCAAGGGAATTTTTTCGTGCAACGAGGGGGGCGAAATAATGGTACACCATTTCCAGGTCTTTCTTGTAAGGCTTGCCCCACCTAGTAGCAGTTCCTACCCTGAGGTTTTCTTCAACCGTAAGGTATTTGAATGGCTGTCTTCCTTCCATGACCTGAATGATGCCCAGCCTGGTGACTATCTCTGGTGCCGAGTTCTGGATATTATGGCCTTCATAATCTATTGTGCCCTCAGTAACCTTGCCATTCTCTGGTTTAAGAATCCCTGAGATCGCCTTTAACGTAGTAGTCTTACCTGCGCCATTACTCCCGAGCAAAGAGACAATCTGACTCTTTTTAACGTATAAAGAAACAGCCTTGAGAATCTGGATAACATCTGAGTAAACAACACTGATATTGTTAATTTGTAATAGAAGATTATTTTCCATGACTTCCTTTATCCTCAAACACTAATATGAAAATGGCCAAAGTCTAAAACTTGACCGCACGATTCTCCATACCTCAGCCAGACCCTTTGGTTCAAAGATGATAAATAAGATAATGGCCAATCCATATACGAATTCCCTGAGTGGTGCTATGGTAATAGCAATTCCGGTAGATGCACCTACATTCATGAGAAGCTCGGTAGCAAGGCTTAATATTTCATTTAATGTAATGATGAAAATAGTGCCAAAAACAGAACCAGGAATGCTGCCCAGCCCCCCAATGATGATCATGGCAATGTATTCTATGGAGAGCCATAAATTAAATGGCTCTGGGGTTATGCTTATCATGTAATAGGCAAAAAGGGCACCAGCAAACCCTGCATAAAAAGAGCTTATAGCAAATGATAGCAACTTATATTGAAAAATAGGGATGCCCATTCCCTCGGCAGCCTGGTCATTATCTCTGATAGCAATAAATGCCCTGCCGTATCGTGTCCTGATGAGATTCACTGCCATCCAGGTCATGACCGCAAAACAGATAAATATTACATAATAAAAGTTTCTATCAGAGCCTAAATCAATCCCAAAAAGGGAGCCTGAAGGAATACTTATACCTGCTGCTCCTCCGGTGAGGCCTTCCCACTGCACAAAGACGTATTCAAGAATAAACTGGCTCGCGAGGGTGGCAATACACAGATAAAGATGCTTCAGTCTGGCCGAAGGAAGACCAAAGAACATGCCTACAATCGCTGTGATGACACCTGCAAGAGGGACAGCAATGAGGAAAGGAAAACCTGCCTTGGTAGCAAGGATTGCAGCGGAGTAAGCCCCTACACCAAAAAAGGCTCCGTGACCAAGACTAATCTGGCCGGTATACCCAATAAGGAGGTTCAGCCCGATAGCAGCAATGGCATAAATCCCAATTATATTTATAACATAGAGAAGATATGCACTACTTATAAAGGGAACAACTGCAAAGAGAAGAATGAGTCCAATCAACATGGACAGCCTGCCATAGTCTGTTTCAAATATGGTAAGCTCCTGTTCATAGGTTTCATTAAAATTGCCACAGGGATGAAATTGCAGTTTTCGCATTTCTTAAACCCTTTCGATTTCTACAAGGCCAAACAGCCCATACGGTTTAATCATCAATATAAGGATGAGAACAATATAAGGAATAATTTCTCTAAGGGAAGTAGAGATATACCCACCGGTAAAGGTTTCAAGCAGGCCGATAATAAGCCCACCAAGGATGGCGCCACCAATGCTATCTAGTCCTCCGAGAATGACCACCGGAAAGACCTTGAGGCCCACTGCACTCACCTCGTGTACATTGATTCCATTGATAATACCAAGAACAATCCCACTCATAGCGCATACTAATGCCGCAATGGCCCATGACATGGCAAAAACCCTTCTTACATGAACCCCTAAGGCCATAGCAGCAGGCTGATTATCGGCCACAGACCTCATGTAGATTCCCTGGGATGAGTACTTGAAGAAAAACCCAAATAGCCCAAGAAAAATCAGGCCTACGATAAATGTAGCAACATAGACTCCAGGAACCTCGATGGCTCCCCAGTGAAAGGTAAGTGTTTGTGGGAGAAAGTCTACATAGCTATGTATATCTCCCCCAAAGATAAATAACATCAACCCTTTGAACATGATGGCCAGCCCAACAGTCAGCATGATAACTTCAATGAGGGCCTCACCAATCAAGGGTCGTAGAAAAAAGCGCTCGATAATAAATCCAAGAGAGAAAGATCCCGCAAGAGTTATTAAAAAAGCCAACCAGATAGGAAGCTTTGCCCAGGTTGAAAGCACGAGGAATACAAAGGCTCCGATCGCCATTAATTCACCGTGGGCAAAGTTAAGCACGCTGCTGGATTTAAAAATCATGACAAAGCCCAGGGCAGCAAGGGCATAAAGAAAACCAATGGATAAGCCATTTATCAGTAGTTGAAAGAAAAATTCCATGAAAAAGCTCCCACTTTTGTTATTGGTTATTCGTTATTCGTTTATTGGTTTTATTTTTCTTTGAAAAATTTCTCATCCCTTTTATATTGGGCTTAATAGTTAACTAATAACTAATAACGATTAACGATATTCACTAAACTTTAAGTATCCTCACGGTGGTTTCAATAGTGCCTACGGTTCCATCTTGATATTTTACCTGACCTTTAACCTCTATTTCTTTTTTATCCGAATACATGGAATCGATCAAATCTTTGTATTGTTCAAACACAAATTTTCTTCTTACCTTACCCGTCCGAGTTAATTCCTCATCATCTGCATCGAGGAGTTTATAGAGTAGAATAAAATGAACCAGTTGCATCGGTTCCGGCAACTGGGTATTTACCTGCCTGATTTCTCCCCCAATAAGTTCCTCTACTTCAGGTTGCTGGGAAAGATCGGTATAGGTGGTATATGGTATCTTTTTTTCTTCTGCCCAATTGCCAACATTTCCGAAATCAAGATTGATAAAGGCGGTGATATAGGGTTGGCCTTCACCAAAGATTACTGCTTCCTTAATATATGGGCTAAATTTTAATCGTGTCTCAATAAAGTCAGGGGAAAAGGCCTCACCCTCTCTTGTCCTCATTATCTCTGCCTTTCTTCCAATAATGAGAAGGTGCCCGTCATCATCTATATATCCGGCATCCCCTGTATAGAGCCAGCCATCCCTGAGGGACTTTGCTGTTTCCTCTGGGTCTTGATAATAGCCGGCAAAGTTTGATTTGGTGAAGACAAGGACTTCTTGATCTTCACCAATCTTTACCTCTGTTCGTGGCAGAGGTACCCCTACTGTCTCTAACTTGACCTCATCATCTGGTTGAACCTGAAATATACCGCCTGACTCAGTAAGCCCATAACACTGCTTTAAATTTATTCCATTGGCCCTGAAGAATCGTATAACATCAGGAGAGATAGGATGTCCTCCTGTATAGGCCCCCCTGAATTGCAGGCACCCTGTCCTGTCCATAAGAGGTCTGAACATGATACGAGATGCTATCCAGGAGAGAAATTTAAAATAGAGAGGAACTTCCTTTTCCTCCGATTCCCTATCAACAACCGCCCCACCAATTTTCATGCAGGTTTTATATAGAAAACGCTTGATGAAACCGGAATCACTGATTTTCACCCTGATCTTCGAGGCAAGATTTTCCCAGAACCAGGAGGCGGTAATGATAACGGTTGGACCAATATCCCTAAAATCCTCCACAACTGTCTCTGTTGTCTCAGGGAAGTTCATGATCATTCCACCTGACAGTGTTATGCCCATGCCCCACATCTGGTCTACAATCCATGCTGGTGGAGTAATCGAGATCCAGTTATCCCCAACACCGATCGGGGCAGTTTCAAGCCATTTTCTTGCCATCTCGGTGAAATTTTCATGTGTAATCATAGCAAGCTTTGGAAGGCCAGTGGTGCCTGATGTCATGATCATCAAGGCTACCTCATCTGGCTTTCCCTTGCGTAATTCATCAGCAAAGTACTGTGGCGATTTTTTATCAAAATCTTTACCAAGCTCTAAGAGTTTCTGAAAGCTCATAAGCCATGGGTCATCAGCGTAGGTCCTCATGCCGGTTGGATCAATATATATAACCTTCCTGACAAAGGAGAGTTCTTCTTTTACCTCCAAGAGCTTGTCCACCTGTTCTTGATCCTCAGCTATCACAAAGGCTGCTTGCACACGAGTGAGGCCAAATGCAAGTTCCTTGGCCACTGCTGTAGTGAATAGATTTAAGGTTACTGCGCCGAGGGCCTGGGCTCCAAGTTCGGTAAAAAGCCATTCAGGGCGATTATTAGTGATAATACCAATGTTTTCACCCCTTTTTAGTCCAAGGGATGCCAAACCTAAGGCGACCTTTTTTGTATACTGGAGATAATCATTCCAATTATACGTCTGCCATATACCAAAATTTTTTTCCCTGATGGCAGCCCTTTGTGAACCTAATTCCTGGGCCTGTTTGGCTAACATCTGTGGCAGCGTATAGTCAGTAAGGGTAGATAAAGTGTGTTCGTCTAAACGTTCTATCTTTCTCAAAATAAAACCCTTTCAATTGAAAATTTTCAATTGACGATTGACGATTTTTTTTGTCTCGCTGTTTTCCTTGAAGATATAAAGATGGCTGTCAATTCCTCTGCTTCTTTAAGCAGCGGAAGCACTCGATCTTTACTTATGAGCTGATCATCAATAATAAACTTCAACCAGAAAAGATCAATGTCTTCTTTTTCAATCTTCAATATTCAATGGTCAATATTCAATTGACTCAGATTTTCACTGCATCTCCAAGATAGGCCTTGATTACCTGGGGATGGTTTTGAACTTCTTCTGGAGGACCCTCTGTTATTTTCTTTCCAAAATCCAGCACCATAACCCTTTTAGATATACTCATCACAACTGACATGTCGTGTTCTACGAGGATCATAGTCTGTTTCCATCCATCATTGAGCTCTATCAGGAACCGTACCATGTCTTCTTTTTCTTCTAAGGTCATTCCAGCAAAGGGTTCATCCAGGACCAATAGCTTTGGTTCCAATGCCAGGGCCCTTCCCAGTTCAACCCTTTTCCGTAAACCATATGGCAGGGATCCAACGAGTTGTTTTCTGATGGCTTGCATTTCAAGGAAATCAATCAGTTCCTCTAAGACCTGACGGTGACGAACCTCTTCTTTTTTTACCGATGGAGAAAAAACAGAGGCGAGGCCTACACCATAATTAGTGTGGATATGTCTGGCTAAAAGCATGTTTGAAAGAACACTCATACCCGGGAATAGTTCAATGTTTTGAAATGTTCTTCCAATGCCCAGGCCTGTAAGGTGATGAGTTGACATGTGAAAGATATCCTGTCCGTTAAAACTCATTGTAGCCTTTTGTGGCCTATAATACCCTGTAATGCAATTGAGGAGACTTGTCTTTCCAGCACCGTTGGGGCCAATTATTGCTAACAGCTCCCCTGTGTGCACTGATACATCAACATTATCAAGGGCTACAACACCCCCGAAATGTAACGATAGGTTCTTCACCTCCAGCTCAGCCCTGTTTTCTTCGGGCTGTCTGGAGGCGAAGATACTTGGCTGACCCCTAAATGCCTTCATTTATTACCTTTTTAACAGTTTAACCCTTTCTTTTCCAGGTACAAAGAAGTTAGTAAGTGGTGTGTAGGTTTGATCTTCGTTTATCTTCACGATCCTTGCGGTAAATGAGGCACTGTGGTCAGTTTTTGTATAGGTAACATTAGGTATAACACCGCCGAAATCCTCATCTCTGAACGTCTCAAGGGCGTCATTAATGGTTTCGCTGTCTATCTCCCCGAATTTTTCATGAGCCCTCTGAAATGCCTTTTCCATAACCATGGCAACGGCAACACCTTCCCAGTAAGAGGCATCAAATTTGGTTACTGTCTTGTACCGTTTCCATAATGTCTCCATAACCTTTAGTCCAGCTGTCCCGTCAACAGGAAGGCCCCCTGGGAATTCCATATGCATCCTATCTCTGATCAGGCCTTTGCCCCTTGTAAAGAAATTTGGATCCGTGGATGTCCAGGTTCCAAAGAAGGGCACATCATAGCTAACCCTGTCTGCAGATTCAAGGGCCATAAGGATAGCAGATGGAAGACACTGCATGAAAATATATTCTGCTCCTGCTTTTTTAAGCCGGAGGCATTCGGTGTTAAGATCAAGGGTCTTTGTAGGGAATTGCTCAATGGCTACGATGTTTATGCCATGTTTGGCAGCATATTCCTCGCTTGGGGCATGGATAGACTTTCCGTAGGCATTATTATAGGTTAGGAGCCCCACCTTGGGGGCCTCTTTTCCTTCATGAATGGTTCGGATATATTCCAAAACCGCATAGGAATCCATCACATAGCTGCCAAAGGGTAAATATGCGTAATCAACTGGGGGCTTGAGAATTCCCTGAAAAGTAGAATAATTAATGTTGGGTGTTTTGTACTTCTGGATAATTGGTTTTGCCATTATACCTGATCCTGCATCCCATGTGGCTATAATATCCATCTTGTTAGAGGTGCAAAACTTTTTGACATATTTAACTGCCTCAGGAACTTTATAGGCATGATCAACAACAGTCAGATCTATTTTATTACCTCCAACTCCTCCCTTTACCTCATTTACATATCTGGTGTAGTCTTTATGGCCTTTGGCATGGAATTGACCCCAGGTAGATGCCGGCCCTGTCAGGTTGATTATCGCCCCTACCTTTATTGGTTTCGCCCATGCAAAAGTGCCCAAGCCAAAACAAACAAACCCTGCAATGAGTACTACAATAAATACCTTTCGCATAATCATTCCCCCTCTTTTAGATTATTAATTATAATAATACCCTGCCTAATATGGTAACCACAAAGGGTAACATTTTACCCTCTTTAACCATATTTGATTAACGGTTGTGATTTTATAGATATATTTATTTTTTAAATAATTATCTTGGAAAGGATTGTGTATGTTATAAGGATTATCCGGAAGGTATTTTTTCGGCCATGTAGACATTGTTCTCATAAAGATAGCCTTGACTTTTTGATACGTAATTGTGTTATAGCTATTTTATAGCTACAATTTTAAGATCAAGTATTAAATATTGATATAAGATATTTTTGTCAAGAAAAAAAGAAAAAAATGAATTTAGGAGGATAAAGGATGCTTATAGGGGAAATATTAGCACGGAATGCAAGGATGTATGGAAATGAGGTTGCCCTTGTTGAACGAGAGCCCGCAAAAGACAGAAGGGAAGAAATAACGTGGAGAGAATTTGATGAGCAGGCCAACAGGTTTGCAAATGGACTGATAGCCAAGGGGATTAAAAA
>Ga0307380_10012155_pt1 | contig 10729 bp, 22 predicted proteins | sample UN3MG_FD_202239 | JGI IMG/M metagenome (GOLD analysis project Ga0307380, IMG submission 202239) | Soil microbial communities from Risofladan, Vaasa, Finland - UN-3 | ecosystem: Environmental > Terrestrial > Soil > Coastal area > Acid sulfate soil | place: Finland: Risofladan, Vaasa | collected... | reverse complement strand
AGATCCTGCGCTGCTGCTGCTCTAGGCTTGGGGTTGCCTTGGCCTTCGGCTCTGGCTCCCCGGTGTGCTTACGCCAGATGGACAGGCATGTGGCGACTGCCTGATCCTGCTTGTCGCCCTCTTCTTTGCGAACAGGCACGCAGGCTGCCATCCAGTCCTTTTTGTTATCGTACTCTGCCGGGTTTGGCATCTTATCCCACCCTTATCTCGTAACCAGTCAATACCCATGCTCCACACAATGAGATCCAGAAATTCGCCCCCTCGCCACGCATCCACCAATAGGATGTCCGGAATGCCTGCGGGAAGTCGGCAAGGCGCCTCCACAATGATTTGCGCCAATATGTGACCGTGATGGTTAATGGTTGCATCGGCATGTTGCCCTCCCAAAACGCAAACGCCGCTATCCCGTGCGGTGGTCACACTCGCACAGAGTTAGCGGCGTTCTACGGTGTAGACTGCCAGTTAGGTTGTTGTACTACTTTTGGTTCAGCCCTGCCTCTGGATCAAGGAAGCCGCGCGCGATTAGCGCCTCACGAATTAGCTTCCGCGCTTCTTGGCGCGGTTCTCTGCAATCGTCTTCGGCTAGCCTTGAAATCAAACTCCATTCCTCGGGGGTTAGCGGTACATATATTCCCTTGCTCATCTCAGCACTCCTTTCAGGGTTGCCTCTTTGCCTCTTCCCTCAGCTTGCTCGTCCGTGGCAGTTCCGGCAGCTTGAACCGCTCGATGATGTCCACCATCATCAGCAGCGCTTGGCGAAACTGTAGCCAGAACTCGCGGTCCATCATAACCCCCTGAACGCCTCGCGCACGATGGTCGCAATGTTGGCGTCCACGATGCGCTTGACGATGCCACTGTTCACCGCTTCCTCTGCTGCCTGCCTGTCGGTCGTGAACCTGCTCGCCTTGTGCTGTGCCGTCTGGTATTGGTCGCTTGCCACGTAGGGCGAATACGTCGCCCGGTTGCCCAGCGTGGCCTCAGTCGGGCGCCGGGCGATGGTCCAGCTCTTGTGCACGTTCTGGCTCCACGGGTCGCTGCCGCGCCTATACTCAAGCGGCAGATTGTCCTTGCGCCTCGCCCAGTGATACCATCGCCGCTGCTTCTCACTCGCCCAGATGACGGGCTTGTGCTGGCGCTTGTAGGGCTGGATGATGGCCTTGATGGCGACAGCTACATAGTAAGTCGCCCGTCCTTTGAAGCGGGTCAGCGCCGGGCCGCGCAGTTCGTTGAGTGCCCGCTGTAGCTTGTCGAGTCCGCTGGTGTCGATGTCGTCAGGCATTGTCCTCTACCCGCTCAAACTCGAAGCTGCAATGCTCATACTTTGCGATGTCCTTCGGGTTGAAGGGCCAGTATCGGCAAATGGGCCGGAACATTTCCGTGTCCTGCCAGATCGTGCATAGGTGCGTCTCTGAATCATAGGCGGGACAGGGGCGCGGCTCATCGGCAATCTCTGTGACCTTGAACCACCACCAAATGCCCTGCGCTTGCAGCGCCGACCATCCCTCACTGTTCGACCAATCACCATCTTCCACCTCATCTGCCGATGGCCTCTGACTCTTAAAGGATGCCGACATCTGGTACTCTATAGTATGGGTGCAACAGCACTCCCCGCACTGGTTGCACTCCCCGCCGCGCTTGTAAAGGACGAGTTGCCCATTCTCCACAATCCACACGTCCATCTCAGCACTCCTCTCGGGGTTGCCTCTCACTCAATCAATCCCTGTTCCCTCAGCCAGGCCTCCCGCTCGGCCTGGCGTTGCGCGAATCCCGCCCCAATCTGCTCCTCGGTGCCGAAGCTAATCGACGTGCTGCACCTACAGTTGACGTGTGCCGGCGGGCCCCTCGGGAAGTCCTGCGCCCACACCTCTTCCGGCGCGCCCTCAATAGGACCGCATATCTCGCACACGTACTCGTCCATCATCGTGTTCCAGACCTTGGTCACGGGCAGCTCGGGTGTCTCTGCCCGCAGGAGCTCCGCCATCTCATTGGTCGCCATCGAGTAGGCCCGAGTCGTCTCCGTGACGGCAATCATCTCGGCGCGCACCGGGCCAAAAGCTGGCTCAATCAGCGATTCGATGTCACCGATGGTCATGCCGGGCGTTTCGACAAAGGCGCTCACGACCTCCTGTAGCTGCCGGCGCGTGGTGGCGGTCAGGTTCGTCACCCACTCATAGGTGTACTCGCGTGCCCAGCGCAGCGCCTCGGTGTTGATGATCGCCGGGTCAAACCCGATCCCCACCTCGACGCTCAGCCGCAGGGCGTTGTCCACCATCAGCGCCGATAGCTCGGGCTGCACAGCGGCGCGCAGCTCGTCAGCCAGGCCCTCATAGTCGAACTGCTCGCCCTGCCCGATCGCCCGCGCTGCCTGCGCCCTGCGCTCCTTTAGGATGGCTTGCACCTTGCGCTTGATGCGCCGCTCCGCTGCCATTCGCACGTCGAGTGGCGTCTGCTTGAGGAATGAGAATGCGCCTTCGACGCCCACAGCCTCCTGTGCTGCCACGACCTCGGCGTTGAGCCAGTCGGGTATGATGTCGCTGTTAAAGTGCGTGACTTTGCCGCGTTGGATGGCCTTTGCCTTCCACCGGCTCAGCTCGGCAAAGAGATCCGGTGGTGGCCCCATTCCGGGGCCACTGCTTTTGGGCGGGTGCGTGCATCCACTCGCTCGCCTGCTGGCTGCTGTGTCCCTGGCCCCTCTTGCGGTTGTGGCCCACCAAACGGCTGCGGGGCAAGGCGTTCCTCTGGCGTGAATGTCTTGTCAAGCGCCGGCAAGTTGGCTGCTTGGCCCACGCTGTCGATCCACGACCGCACTTCGTCCGTCGACATCACATTCGCCGTATAGGCCGGCAAGGCCACGCCATTGATGGTAAAGGCCATGCTCTCGGCTTTGGCAATCTCCTCTTTCTGGACCGCCTCAATCTCGCTGGTCTTGAACAGCACCCGCAGGCCCAGCTCGTTGAACAACTGGTCGTTGAGCACCGGCTGTATGCGCGTGCGGACCCAGGGAATGAGCGATTGCGTCCACAGCTCATACTGCAGCGCGTCACGCTCGGCGCGGTTCGTCTTTGCCTCAGCGAGCCCGGGCGGGATGTTGTGTGCGGCAAGGATCTGCTCCCGCTTGGTGCTCTCCAGGGCCGGCACAACCAGGTCTTTGACCGGCTGCCCGATGACGGTCGGCGTGAGGCCCTGTTCCAGCACGGCAGTGCGGAATGCCTTCTGTACGCCCTTGAACATCTTCTGCCAGGCGGTCTGTACGCGCTCCTTCTCAACCAGGGGCACTGTGCCCTGGGTCGTCAACAGCACCGCCGGGATAGCGCCGTTCTCAAAGAACGCAGCCGCCCACGCATTGGCGTTCTTGATTAGCTCCCCCGGCTTCTGCCCCACCTCGCCCGCGCTGACGCCTGGGCCGATGTCAGTGGTCGGGCTGAATGCGCGGAAGTACACGATCTGCTCGGCCGGGTAGTCGCGCTCCCTGACGCCTACCTTCTGGCGAAATACGGTCGGCCCGTCGTCGTCATACTTGAGCACCCGCATGGTGTTGGCGTTGAGCACCTGCAGCTTCGCCAACTGCTGCGACCGCCGCCCGAGCCGCTTGAACACATAGGCCGCCGCCTTGAGCGACAGCCACGCCTCTACATCCCACAGCAGCGGCGCCAGGTCGAGTGGCCACTCCTCTTCGTTGTCCTCGTCCTCGTCGCCCTCTTCCAGCTCCAGCGAGTACACGCCATAAGGGATCTGGCTGATGTTGTTGGCGCGCAGATTCACGCACCAGAACGTCCAGGCGACGGCAGCGTATAGGTCTTGCGGCTTGGTCCCGTCGCCCGCGTCAATGGCCCAGTCCATGAACTCGTCCATGTCGCCGAGCGTCAGTGCCTTGGCCCCGTACACCCCACCCGCGATCGCTGCCTTGTACGTCTGTCTCATAAGAGTGTCATCCAGGAACCTCGTAACTGTAGCGCATTTGCCATCAGCGCACGGGCCATCACCGTGTCGTCGTGGACTCCCTCGGGGGCCGAATAGACAGGCCGGCCCGTGTTGGCACTGGCGCGCATCTCGTAGGCTTCCAGCTCAGCCGTCGCCACTGGGTCGTCTAGGAAATGTACCTCTTCCCGCTCCAGGGACAGCGCCAGGTTCTCAATCAGCGGCGGCTTGCTGCTTGCCGTGGTCTGGAAGGCGCGCACAGGCAGGCCAGCATACTGCATCTCCTCGATGATGGGGTCGCCCATCGCATTGCTCTCAGCCAGGATGTCGTAGACGCCCCACGCCTCGGCCAGCACTGCCAATCGCTGCCGGGCCAGGCGGTATTCGATGCCGTGGAACCTATCGAGCGCGACCTCCTGCTTGCAGTTGCGGCAGCCGACGCTTGCAGCCGTCCAGTCGTTGACCTTGCCCCAGTCGACGCCCATGACCAGCTCGTGGCCCTCGTGTTCGGCGGGCGTAGATGGCTGCAATGTGCAGCAGGCGTCGATGTTGCGGAACACCGCGCCCTCGCCCTCGATGAACTCGGCCATCACCTCCTGGCGGAAGGTGCGCAGCGGGAGCGTGTCGAACATCTGCACGATCTCCGACCAAGCCACATCGGGATTCTCTAACGGGTGTGGCTTGCGTATGAGTTGCCCATCTACAATGTCGCAGCCCTTGGTCGGGATCTGCCAATGCGCCGAGTCCTCTAGATCCATCGACCTGACGTGCTCGCGGTAGGTCCAGTTGCGGCCCTTGGGCGTGAACAGGAACCACGCCTCACCGTCTGTGTCCATCAGGATCGGGCGCACGACATCGTACCACGCCTCTTCTTTAAGCTCCGATGCCTCGTCGAATACCACACCATCAGCCGTGTGACCGCGCGCGTTGTCTGGGTCGTCCAGGCTGCGGTAAACGATGGTCCCGCCATTGGGGAACTCGGCCATCATCCGTTGCTGCGTGAAGGTGGCATAGCCCCGGCACGCCCGCCTTGCCTCATCCCACCCAATGCGCACCTGGTCATAGGTTGGCGCGCCCCACAGCCAGCGCATCCCACGTGCGGCCCCCTCCACTGCTACCGTCATACCCAGGGTGGTCTTGCGCCAGCGACGGCCCGCAGCCAGCCAGTTGAACCGCTGTGCTTCTGTGCGTACAATCCGCTGCCCCTTATGAGGTGTCGGTAGGTAAATAACGGGCATCGCCAGATAGCCTATCCACTACATCCAAGAGCCTGTTATCCTTCTTGCTGCTGTTACATGACTGGCAGGCAGGCACAATGTTGCTCTGTGTGTGTGGGCCTTCCTTGGAAATGGGAACCACATGATCCATCGTCAAATCGGCTTCTTGTCCACAATATGCACAGCGGAATCCGAAATACTCTTGCATCTCTGCCCACTGCTCAGCCGTAAAGTCATTGATTGGGGCTGCGATTAGGCGCGCCCTCCGTCTTTGACCATACTCACGGTATTTGCCACTCTTGAGATTACGGTGATATGCCCGATGCACCTTCTCGGGATTTGCTTCTCTCCACCGACGCGCTCGTAGTCTCGCGGCCCGCTTGAATTCTATGTTGTGCCGCTGTGCCAGCCATCTATAGCGATTGTCAAGGTAATACTGCACCTTGTACTCCCTCAGGTGCTCCTCATTTGCCGAAGCCCACTCTTTCTGGTAGGGTTTGATGCGTGTCTCATAGTGCTGCGCCCGGTCTCGTTGGGTTTCCAAGACACGGCAGCTCTTGCAACGCGAACGGCGGCCATCTAGGGCTCCCTTGTCGCGGTCATATTCAGATAGGGGCTTCTCAATTCCACAAGTAGAACATGCCTTACTCGCTTCCAAGCTCGGCTCTCCAATTATTCTGATAGATGATGGTCAATGTACCGTCGCCTTCGTGCCGGTGCCGTTCTATCCACATCGCCTGGTGCTTGCCCAGCAACTCAAGGGCCTCCAGCTTGTCGTACATCTCCACCTTGAGGCTGGCGGGCGTCCAGTCAATCTTCTTGACAAACGTGGTATAGCCCCGCTCCTTGGCTGTGTCCCAATCAAGAACGCCAGCCTTGCCCATTAGCAAACCAGCATCAAAGCGGGCGATGTCGGCAAGGTGGGCCAGCACCTCATCGGCAGACATCGCTTTCTCGCGGATGCGGTCGGCCACCGCCTCCACAACCTCAGCATTTCTAAGCAATCGGTACGCTTCCTGCTCGGGATAGGCATAGCCCGCTCGCCTGGCGGCCTCGGTGCCATTCCAGCATCTAAGGTATTCTTCTACAAAGACGCGCCGCTTATTCGTCAAGGCCATTCAATGTCATCTAGTCCCTGCTGTGTCAAAGACGCGCCCCGGACCCCTCAGCGTGGGGGCGGTTCAGGAGCCGTTCGTCCCGCGTCTCACGACGGGGCCTACCCGTCCCCGCCACCCACGCATCAAAAAGGAGGAGAAGATAGTGTCGCTAGTGCGCGACATGCCTTAGAGGCCTTGTTCACTTACCATAGCCTATAGCCGATGTTGGCTCGAATTGCTGCATCCAGACATCCAGTGGTATGCCCTCGACCGTGATGCCTGGAGAATTTGGCTCAATCGCAATCCTCCCAGAATACTCCGGGAAGATGCCATTGTCCCAATCGTCATGCCAGTAGCGGCGATCCTCTTCGAACCAGTCGGCAAGGTCGTCATCATCGCTTGGCGGCAGCGTGTCCAACACTTGCTGCCACCGCCGCTCCCGCTCGACATGTGCCCAGCGCTTCCAGACGACTAGGCCCCCAAAGAATGCCCCGCACAACCACGCTGCAATCATCTCACCCTCCATAACGGATGGCGCCCGGCCAACGCGCACGCTAAGTCGCCTCTTGCCCACCCACTACTCCCTGCCGGGCGACATCCGTCTCAGACCCCCTAAAGCGTCATCGGTTGCGCTTGCGGGCAGCCCGGGCCTGCTTTCGTTTCTCCTTGCGCTTGCGGGCTGCATACCGCGAGAGCTTTCCACCAGAGGTGCGGCTTACATATGCCTCACTCCGGCCCCGAAGTACCGCCTTCGCTGCCGGCTCCAACTCGTCTGGCAACTTCTCGTAGTCCCGCGCGTGAAGGAGATCCCTCTCCATGTTCTGGAGCGCCACTAGGTGGTTGGTGTCTACGTTCATTCCTCCTCCTCACAGCGTCATCCTCACCATCTGCTGGCCCTTCTGCAACCCGGGCCGCAGCTCCAGCTCAATGCCACCTATCGGCTGCGGCAAGTAGCCTGCCCACTCGGTGTACGTCGGCGGGCCGCCATCGTTCACCGTGCGCATGAACGTGCCGCCGTACCCGCCGAGCCGCACCTGTTGCTTTATGTGGCCATATCTGTCCACATACTCGACTGCACGCCGGTAGATGTCGGCATTGTGGCTGTGACCGAAGAGCACGAAATCGGCGTCATGTGTCCACAACCACCGCTCCATGTTCAGGGCCTTGGCCCCGCCGAGGCGGCCGCCTGTGAAGCCGTGGTGGACGTTGCCGGTGATCACCGTCGAGCCGGCGTGCTTGTCCTTGCCCCAACAGAACACCAGTTGCAGCCAGCCGTACACCCCGAAGGCCAGGTTGTGGTCATTCGGGAAGCCGCCCCACCCCTTGAGCGTGACCACGATCTCGCGGTAGATGTCGCGCTCGAACTTGCGAAGGATCGTGCCCTCGTGGTTGCCAGCGACCAGCCCCAAGCATTTCGATGCGATCGGCTTGACGATGGACAGGAAATGGTCGCGCTGGGCCTGCGCTATATCCACGAGGTCGGCCACGCCTATCCACGAGGCCAGGATGCCTGGGTCAAACCGCTTGTCGTGAATGTTAATGAACTCGCACATATCCCCGAGGCCGATCCAGTAGCAAGTCGGATCCGCCTCGATGCGTGCCACCACCTGCTGCAGTAGCTTCTCATCACATGCCGCTGTGCCGACGTGAACGTCTCCAATGGGCACGATGCGGTAGACTGTATCCGCGTTTCGCGGTACGTCGTACCACTCTCGTCGGAGGGTGCGTGCCATCTACAGGCCCAACGCCTGCTTTGCCCAGGCGGTGCCCAGTGCCAGGGTGATCGCGCCGAGGGCACCGCCCCCCCATTTCAAGATACGGATCGTCTGCTTTACTTCTGACAGGTCGGCATGGTCGTCACCAACCATCGTTTCTATCTTGTCCACTTTGTTGATAAGATAGTCGAGCTTGATGCCCAAGATAGCTATGGTTGTGCGCCCGTTGTTGGTGGCCTGGTCTGGTGGTGTCATGATTCCGTGCGCCCCTCACGGTGGATTGTCTAGTGTGGCAGCCTGCCGGTTGCTCGTTTCAGTGCCGCGTCCTCGATCGCAATCGCCAGGATGATCGCCACGAACACCGGCTGTAGTGCGGCGATGGCAAAGCCGATGTCCTCCGCCATTGCGGGCGCGGTGTACTTGACGACGAAGAACAGCGTCAGCGAGATGATGGTGTCGAGGCAAAGCAGTAGGAACTTGCGGCTTCTCAAAAGTCCTTGGAAGGGATTGAGCGTCAACATAGTATGCTCCTCCTCAAAGAGGCGACCGGGAGGGGCACTAGGCCCCTACGAGTCGCTTCACAGGCGGCCCTCCCAGTCGCGGATCATATTGGGGCCGGCCCGCCCCCCTGCCCCGTCGGGCAAGTTCGGTGTACACCAGGGCCGGCCCACTACCTCATAGACGTGACGTAGCTTGCGCGCGGCCACGTCGGGCCGGAGATGCGATCTCCGGCGGGGTGCCTAGATTGTCGTTGGGAGAAGCAAAAGGTACGCTCCTCCTTGAACCGAAGGCGATACAGTGGTCCAAGGGTAGCATACCACAGGGGATACCCCACTCTCTGGGGTATTAGACGCTCATTTGTTCAAAGTCGAGATACCAGAAGCCTTGTTCGTCTTGCTTGAGGGCGGGGTCCGCAGCAGCCAGTAACTCCATTGCGCGGTAGGCCGTGTCCCACTTGACGACGCCCATCAGGTCCACCACGTCGCAGGTGCGCATGGCCTCCCCGTCGCGTAGGTGACCGCAGATGAGATAGCCCTTTTGCAGTGCTACCCATTCGCGCTGTTCGGCTGTCTCGCGGACCCGTTCACGCCAAGCCGCTCGCCCCGGCTCAGTCATGGTGCCTCCTAGTCGATTGTGTAGCCCCGACAGTGCAGTCCGTTGCCCCAAAGCTGAAACTCCAACTCACAGGAAGGACAAACCGTCTTGTCGCTGTGTTCTAGGGCAGGACACATCATACTGCATCTCGGACAGAGGAACCCCAACCGCACGATACGCGGCTGCTTCAGACCCAGGTGTGAAGGACGTTCCTCTGTGACTTCATAGGTGGAATAGGCTACGACTTCCTCGGCCCATTCTTTCGTCTTGTCTTTCATCACTTCCTCCGTTTCTCTACCTTCTCCCCGTCTAGTTGGAAATACTCCCGGCTCCGCCGCGCCAACTGCCACCACCAGAGCTGCAGGGTGAGCAGTAGCACGACGCCGCCAATGACGAACCCTGTGATGATATGCCTCATGGTGTCGGTGATCATCTCGCCTCCTTCTCCGCCACTATCCGCTCGACCGCCGTGTCCAGTTCCCGCTCCCACTTGTTGCGCATGCGGTAGCTGATCTTTGCCATCGCCTGCTGCTTGTGGTGGCTGCGGTAAAAAGGACAGCGTTCGTCCTTTTGGTTACAGTCGGCACCATCCTCCAGGTAGAGCGGGCACCGGTCCTCACAGGTCGCCACTTCTGCCGCGTCCGGGTTTGGCAACCAATGCTCGCACCCGTTGGCAGAGAGGTGGCCCCAGGGCCATTCCCCGCGAATGTCGCCCCAGGTCAGGTCGTTGGGGTTGTGGCTGTAGATGGTCACGGGGCCACCATATCTGCGTACCATTCTGGTGCGTCAAGCGCGTGGCACCATATCCTTCCATCAATCCATGGTGGACTGAAATACGGACGATGTTCGTCCCACCAATCCTCCTCGGCCGTGGTAAGTGTATTACCAGGCACCTTCAACTCCACATAGAGCAGTCGCCCGTGGCCTAGATAGATGCGATCGGGGTGACCGGCGAGCTGAACCCGCGTCCGGCGATCCTGGCTGTACTTGTCCACACAAAAGCCCGCCGCCTCCATAAAGGCATCAATGGCGGCAGCGAGTTCACTCTCGATCATCATTAGCCTCCCACGCCATCAGCCACTCGCGCAACTCCTCCAGCGACATCCTCGCCAGCAATGACCCGGCGAACCCTATGGCGCGCTGTACCGCACGCTCGGGATGCTTGGCCAGTTCAGCATTCAGCCGCTCGCGTATCTCCCGCCTGAGTGCCCTTTTCTGCGCGCCCATGCTAGGCATCCTCGGCCTCCTTCTCCAGCCGGTACGCCACCCGCTGATAGTGGTCGCGCCAGAAGGCACACTCGCGGTGCATGTTGTCCACCTGCTCCACCATCCCCTTCAGCTCGCCCTCGGCACGGTCGAGGCGGGAACGCAGTGTAGTGAACTCCCAAAATAGCCAGGCCGCGTCCATGTGGGCCGTTATGCCGCGGCTGATACGATGCAAGATCCGCCACAGTTGCGGAACATGCCCCCGCTTGCGGTGGTGCTGTGGTGGCTTCATCTCACCCCTCCCCCTGCCACTTGTGATATGCCTCCACGCCCAGGGCGTTTAGCTGGATGTTCACGACATCATCATCGAACCAGAACTCGCCCACATCGTCCCCCGGCGGCTGAGGACCAATGAAGCTCAGCCCCATGACAACCGTTGTCGCTGGCTCCCAGGGGCACCAGCACGACGGGTCTGCATCGC